>Ga0335085_10005458_pt1 | contig 20356 bp, 20 predicted proteins | sample Lox_Sample_45_FD_206712 | JGI IMG/M metagenome (GOLD analysis project Ga0335085, IMG submission 206712) | Soil microbial communities from Loxahatchee National Wildlife Refuge, Florida, United States - Lox_Sample_4.5 | ecosystem: Environmental > Terrestrial > Soil > Wetlands | place: USA...
CGCGCTCCCCGGGGTCGAAGCGGCGGCGCCCTATGTGTCATCGCAGGTGATGGCGGTTTCCACCAATGCCGCGGGCGTGCCGGCCTACGTCGCAGGGGGAGTGCTGCGCGGAGTGATCGAGGCGAACAACCCGGTGCTGACCGAGCTTAGGGAAACGCTCAAGGACGGCGGCCTCGACGCTCTGGATCGGACTTTTCCGGCCACCGTCGCCGACGGCGGCGCCAAGCGCAGCGTGCAGCTGCCAGGCGCGATCATCGGCGACTCGCTCGCGCTCGAGCTGGGAATCCACACGGGAGACCCGCTCGTGCTAATCTCGCCCGCGAGTATCGGCGGCGGAGTCGGCGCTCCGCGCCTTAGGCGCTTCGTGGTCGGCGGGATGTTTCATTCCGGGATGTTCCAGTTCGACTCGTCGCTGATTTTCGTTTCGCTGAATAACGCCCGCGCCCTGCTCGCCGACGACCCGCAGCTCGAAAGCGGCCTCGAGATGCGGGTGCATAACCTGTTAGACGCCCCCGCCGTCGCGGCGCGCATCGCGCGCCTTGCGGGCAGCGGCTTCACCGTGACCGACTGGACGCAGGCCAACTCGGCGCTGTTCTCGGCGCTCAAGCTGGAGAAGTTCACCTACTTCCTGGTGCTGATGCTGATCGTGCTGGTGGCGGCGTTCAATATCGTCGCCACGCTGGTGATGGTAGTGATGGAACGGCGCAAGGAGATCGCGATCCTGCGCGCGATGGGGGCGCGGGCCGCCTCGGTCGCCTGGATCTTTTTGAGCGAGGGCGCGGCGCTGGGCCTCGCCGGCACCGCCGTCGGCGTGCTCGGCGGTTTCGTTACCTCGTTCCTTATCGGCAAGTATCATCTGATTCATCTGCCGCCCGACATGTTCATGGTCAGCGCCGTACCGGTGCGGCTGTACCCGGTAAACTTCCTCGCCGTGGCGGCGGCGGCCGTGGTGCTGTGCCTGGGTGCGTCGCTCTACCCGGCTTTCAAGGCCCGCACGCTCTCGCCGGTGGAGATCCTCCGCTATGAGTGAGCGCAGCGCATCGGGTCCCGCCGCGGCCGTGGCGCCGGTACCCGGCGCCAACGGCGCGGAACTTTTGCTCAAGGCCGAGGGGCTCTCGAAGAGCTTCTTCGACGCCGGCCGCGAAGTCCGGGTGCTGCGCGGACTCGAGCTCGAGGTGAGGGCCGGCGAGGAGGTGGCGATCGTCGGCCAATCGGGCACTGGCAAATCGACCCTGCTGCACGTGCTCGGGAGTCTCGAGACGCCGACCGCCGGCAAGGTTTACTTCGAGGGTCGGGACCTGTTCACGCTCGGCGAGCGGGCGCTCGCCGAGTTTCGCAACCTGAAGCTCGGCTTTGTCTTTCAGTTCCACTACCTGCTCGCGGACTTCACGGCGCTGGAGAACGTGATGATGCCGGCGCTGATTGCGCGGATGGCGGAGCCGGAGGCGGCGCGGCGCGCGGGCGAAGTGCTCGAGCTGGTGGGCCTCGCCGGAAAGCTCGGACGGCGGCCGGCCGAGCTTTCCGGCGGCGAGCAGCAGCGGGTGGCGGTGGCGCGCGCGGTGGTACTGCATCCGCGCCTGGTGCTGGCCGACGAGCCGACCGGCAATCTCGATCCTCACACCGCCGACGAGGTGCATCAGCTCTTTCATCTGCTCAACCGCCAGCTCGGGGTCACGCTGGTGATCGCGACGCATAACGAAGCGCTCACGCGCTCGATGGGCCGGGCGCTGCGGATGCGCGAGGGGCGTCTCGTCGAGGAACGCGCCTAGCGCGGAGGCAACGGGCGCCGGTGCGCAACCGTTTCGTTTCTGGCGGTCATTCGGTTTACTTCACAAGGACGATTGGTTAGCTTGGTCGCGCCTCGGACAAACGGGAAGGTGAGGAGTGGATTTGCGCAAGCGGCGCCGCACAGGCGGGCGACTGATCCATGCGGCGCTTTTATTTTTGGCGCTAGCGCTTGCGGCCGCAGGCGCGCTTGCGCAGCCGCAGCCGATAATCTCGCGCGTCCGCATCGTCGGTAACCAGCGCGTCGAAGAAGACGCGATCCGCATCCACATAACCGCCCAGCCCGGCCAGCCGTTCAACGACGCGGTCGTCGATCAGGACGTCAAGGCCATCTACAAGATGGGCTTTTTTACCGATGTCCACGCGAGCGTCGACCAGGCGGGCGGACAGGCGGTCCTCACCTATCACGTCAAGGAACGGCCACTCATAACCGACGTCCGCACCGAGGGGATGAAGGAGATCAAGCCCACGGCCGACGAAGTGGTGGGCGCAATCAAGCTCCATTCGGGCGTGATCGAAGACCCGCAGCTCGTGCAATCGAGCATCCAGGCCCTGCGCACCGTCTACCAGGGCAAGGGTTACCTGGACGCCAACGTCACCTTTCGCACGATTCCCGGACCCAACAACACCGCGGTCGGCGTATTTGACGTGAGTGAAGGTCCGCTGGTCGAGATAAGCGCGATCAAGTTCGTCGGCAACAAGGCGTTCTCCGACAGCAGGTTGAGCACGTTGATGGAAACGCGCAAGCACAACCTTCTGAGCTTTATCTTCAACACCGGCTCGCTCGACCGCGCCAAGCTGCAGGATGACGTCGATCGCCTCAGCGCCTACTACTACAACCACGGTTACCTGCAGGTGCATATCGGCGATCCTGCGGTTACCCGCCACGGCAATTCAATCATCGTCACGGTGACGATCGATGAGGGCCCGATCTTTACCGTGGGCAAGGTCGGTGTGGCCGGCGATCTGAAGTTTCCCAAGAGCGATCTGACCCCCAAGCTCACGCTCAAGCCCGACCGGGTCTTCAGCGGCGCCGAGATGGAGCACGACGTGCTGACGCTCTCGGACTTCTATTCCGACCGCGGCTACGCCTTCGTCAACGTCGACCCGCGTACGCAGATCAACCCGACCGCGCATAAGGTCGACGTCACCTACGCGATCACGCCGGGCAACGAGGTTCTGATCGACCGGATCAAGATTTCCGGCAACACCAAGACTTCCGACAAAGTCATCCGGCGCGAGATCAAAGTGCAGGAGCAGGAGCCCTATTCCGCGTCCAAGATCCAGGCCTCCAAGCAGCGGCTGGATGGGCTCGGCTACTTCCAGAGCGTGCGCCTCTCGACCGAGCCGGCGCGCCAGCCCGATAAGATCAATCTCGACGTCAACGTGCAGGAGGGCAATACTTCTTCCTTCCAGGTCGGCGGCGGGTACGACAGCGCCTCCTCGCTGTTCGGCACCTTCCTGCTGCAGAACACCAACCTGTTCGGCGGCGGCGAGTCGGCGGCCTTCAGCGCCGAAATCGGCTTTCTCTTCGAAAACCTGAGCGTCAGCTACACCGAGCCCTGGTTTCTCGACATGCCGCTCGCGGTCAGCATCCAGGGCTTCGACAACAAGCTCTACCTGTTCAGCTTCAACCAGAGCGAAGTTGGCTTTCTGCTCAACACCGGCTATCCGCTCGCCGACCTCGGTCTGAGCAGAATCGGGCCGTTGTCGCTCGAGCACGTCACCGCCGGCCTCGGTTACCAATTCGAAAGCGTGGGCATCGGCGGACTCTCGCCCTTCACGACCTTCGACATCCAGAGCGCGAAGGGCTACAACCGGGTGTCGGAATTCCTGCCCTCGATCCGCCGCTTCACGGTGGACGACGCCAGGGATCCGCGCAGCGGTTCGGTCCAGACCCTCGATATGGAGTTCGCCGGTCTGGGCGGCCAGCCATTTTTCAAGGGCGTCCTGCACGGCCACTGGTTCTTCCCGTTCATCAAGAACGCTCGGTTCGGCGAATGGGTGTACTCGCCCTCCTTCACACTCGGCTACGGCACCGCGCTTAATACCGGCACGGGCGGCAACCTTCCGCTTTACGAGCGTTTCTTTCCCGGCGGCCTCAACGGCCAGGGCCAGGTGCGCGGCTATGAGATCTACTCGCTGGGTCCGCAAGTCACCCTGTTCAACCAGTTCGGCCAGCCCTTCGGGGTGGAGCAGGTGGGCGGCAGCAAGGAGTTGCTGTTCAGCCAGCAGATCGGGTTTCCGATCCTCGACGCGTTGGGCCTGCGCGGCAGCGTATTTTTCGACGGCGGCAACTCGTTCCTGACCCGCGAGTCGATCACGCTCGACGGCTTGCAGTATGCCTGGGGCGTCGGCTTGTTCTGGAAGTCGCCTTTTGGTCCGATCAATGTCGATATCGCCAAACCGCTCAACCCGCGGCCCAACGATCAGCACACCGTGTTCGACTTTGGCGCGGGAGCCCCGCTCTGACGCGCGGGAGCGCGGCTATAGCGTAGGACGCGCCGGATAGGGTTAAATAGCGCCCTAAGTTCGATGGTCCCTGCGGTCCCGATTTATCGCGGTGCGGGCTTCACGAGTCGACCGTCGCCAGTATCCTGGCATGGTAGTTTTCAGGGGAGGATTCTCACTTCGATGAGGCAAGGTCTGATTTTGGGGGCGGTGCTAATCTCAATGGCTGCCGCCATTCCGGCGCGCGCCGACGTCAAAGTCGCTTACGTCGATATTCAGCGCGCGCTAAACGAATGCAACAACGGCAAACGCGCGCGCTCCAACATCCGCGTCGAGGCCGAACGGGCGCAGGCTCGGCTCCAGCGCGAGCAGGCCGAGGCCCAGGGCCTCAAGGAGGAGCTCGACAAGAAGGGCATGCTGATGTCGCCCGACCAGCGCCAGAACCTCGAGGACGATCTGGCCAAAAAGATGCGCGTCTTCGAGGACGACGTCAAAAACGAGCGCGACGAGCTTCACCACAAGGATAATGAGGCCACCGCCGCGATCGTTCGCGACCTCGCCACCGTCGTGCGCGAGCTGGGCGAAAAGGCCGGCTACACGGTGGTAATGGAAAAGGGCGGGCTCCTGTGGGGCGTCCCCTCGGCCGACATTACCGATCAAGTCATCCACACCTACGACTCGATGAACGTCAAGGCCGGCACGCTGGCTCCCGATCCGCGATGGGCTCAGGCGCCGCCGTCGCAGGCCGGTGTCGAGGGCGCGGCGCCCGCAGGCGCTCCCGAACCGACCGGCACCGGAAGCTCGACCCACAAGCGCTCGAGCATCTCGAGGTAGCAGCCGCGCCGTGAACGGCAACTCGCCCGCGCTCGACCTCGCCGGCCTGCTGCGCCGGCTGCCTCATCGCTACCCGTTCCTGATGGTCGATCGGGTGCTGGAATTCGGCGGCGACCGCGTACTCACGCTCAAGAACGTGAGTATCGACGAACCGTTTTTCAACGGCCACTTTCCCGGCCGCCCGGTGATGCCAGGCGTGCTGGTGGTCGAGGCGATGGCGCAGTCGGGTGCGCTGCTCGCGCTTGGCATGAGGAGCTTGGGGACAGACGAGAAGACGGCCGAAGCCGCACGGACGCCCGCGCTGTTCATGCTGACCGGCATCGACCATTTGCGCTTGCGTCGCCCGGTGGTGCCCGGCGATCAGCTGCGGATGGAAGTGCGGCTGCTCAAGCATCGCCGCCCGCTATGGAAAATGCAGGCCGAGGCGCGCGTGGACGGCGAGCTGGTAGCTGAAGCCGAGCTTTCGGCGATGGAAGTCGAGGAGTCAAAGTCATAGCCGGGCGCATCCATCCAAGCGCCGTCATTGACCGGCGCGCCGAACTCGACTCCAGCGTGGAGGTCGGCCCGGGAGTGGTCGTCGGTCCCGAGGTGCGGATCGGCGCCGCGACCAGGATCGGGCCTTACGCGGTGATCGAGGGCCGCACCACGATCGGCGAGCGCAACCGGATCTTCCAGTTCGCCTCGATTGGCGCCGCGCCGCAGGATCTTAAGTATCAGGACGAACCTTCGCGGCTGGAAATCGGCAACGACAACCGCGTCCGCGAGTTCACCACCATCCATCGCGGCACCGAAGGCGGCGGGATGCTCACGCGCATCGGCAACCACGTGCTGGTGATGAACTACGTCCACGTCGCGCACGATTGTCTGATCGGCGACCACTCGATCCTGGCCAACTCGACCGAGGTCGCCGGCCATTGCGTGCTCGACGAATGGGTCGTCAGCGCCGGGATGTGCGGGATCCATCAGTTCAGCCGGATCGGCGCGCACGCGATGCTCGCGGCCGGCTCCAAGGTAGCGCAGGACGTGCCGCCCTATGCGATGGTGGCGGGCGACCGCGCGCGCCTGGTCGGGATTAACACCGTCGGCCTCGAGCGCCGCGGCTTCAGCCCCGAGGCAATCGCGGCGCTCCGCGCATCCTTCCGCACGATCTTCTACTCCAAGCTGCTGCGCGAGGATGCGCTCAAGCAGGTGATGGACGAAAGCGGGGCCTTGCCAGAGGTGCGCCGGCTGGTCGATTTCATCCGCGCCTCGGAGCGCGGCGTGGTGGGCCGCGACCGTGAGTAAGCTCGGAATCATCGCCGGCAACGGCGTCTTTCCGCTCGAGGTCGCCGAGGCGGCGCGCCGGCGCGGGTTCGCGGTGGTGGCCGTCGCGCATCGCGGTGAAACCGATGAGCGGCTGGCCGCGCTGTGCGAGGAGATAACCTGGATCCGCGTCGGCGAGCTGCAGGCCATCATCGACGCGTTCAAGCGCGCGGGTGTCGGCGAGGCCGCGATGGCCGGCGGGATCGCTCGCGCGCGCCTGGGCGAATCGTTCGCGCCCGACGCGCGGGCGATCGCGATGCTGGCGCGCGTCGGCCGTTTCAGCGACGACGCGCTATTGCGCGCGATCGCGGCCGAAATGGAATCCGACGGCATCGCGATGATCGATCCGGTGCCGATGCTCGACAACGCGCTCGCCGCAAGCGGCCGGATGGCGGGGCCCGAGCCGGGCGCGGCGCAGCTCAGAGACCTGCGCCTGGCGTTGGGCGCGATGCGCGCGCTCGGCGACTTCGACGTCGGCCAGGCCGCCGCGGTGCGCGACGGCGTGGTCGGCGCGATCGAGGCGGTCGAGGGCACCGACGCTGCGCTCCGCCGCGCGGCGGCGCTTCTCGGTCGCGGCCTGATCGTCGCCAAGGTGGCCAAGCCCGGCCAGGACCTGCGTTTCGATCGCCCCGCGATCGGGCCCGCCACGATCGACCTTCTGGCCGAAATCGGCGCCGCGCTGATCGGCGTCGAGGCCGGACAGGCGCTGATTCTCGAACGCGCGCGCACGCTCGCCGCCGCCGACCAGGCCGGAATCACGGTCTGGGGCGAGGGCGGCGCGGCAGGCAGAGAGGGGAGCTGTGGATGAAATGCGCGTGGCCGTGGTCGGCGCCGGCCGCCTGGGCGCGCTGCATGCGCTCAAGTACGCCGCGCTCCCCGGGGTTCGGCTCACCCACCTAGTCGACGTCGATCTCGGACGCGCCCGCGAAGCCGCCGCACGCCACGGCGCTGCCGCGCTCGCCGACTATCGCGGGCTCGCCGGCATGATAACGGCCGCGAGCGTCGCCGCGCCCGGCAGCCTCCATCACGAGATCGCGACCTGGCTCCTCGCCAACGGCATCGACGTGCTGCTCGAAAAACCGATGGCGGCGAGCGTGCGCGAGGCGCGCGAGCTCGCCGCGCTGGCCGAGGAGCGCGGGCGCATCCTGCAGATCGGCCATCTCGAACGCTTCAACCCCGCGATCGTCGAGTTGCGCCCGATGGTTCGCGGGCCGCGCTTCATCGAGTGCCTGCGCGTTGCGCCCTTCACCGAGCGCGGCACCGACGTCGACGTGATCCTCGACCTCATGGTGCACGACCTCGACGTCATCCTGACCCTGACCGGCGCCGAGGTCGCGGCGGTCGAGGCGATCGGCGTCGCCGTCCTGACCGATCAGATCGACGTTGCCAACGCGCGCCTGCGTTTCGGCGACGGCCTCATCGCCAATCTCAACACGAGCCGCGTGGCGCCGCGCCGCGAGCGCAAAATCCGCATCTTCCAGCCCGACGCCTACATCTCGGTCGACTACGAGGCGCGCCGGATCCAGGTCTATCGCAAATCGCCGCCGCCGCCCGGCGGAATCTATCCGGAAATTTCCGCGCAGCAGATCGACCTTGGCGAGGGCGATCCGCTGGGCGACGAGATCGCCGCCTTCGCTGCCTCCGTGCGCACGCGCGGCACGCCGGCCGTCACGGCGCTCGACGGCTTGCGCGTGATGGAAATCAGCGAGCGCATCCGCAACGCGATGCGCTCCGAGGCAGACGCGCCCGGTTGACGCGCCGCCCCCGCTCGCAGCAGCATATTCGTATCTGGCATGCGCGTTCGATCCACATTCGCAGCGCTGACTTTCGCCGCCGGGCTGGCCGCGGCCCTTGCGCTCGGACTCGCAGGTTGTTCGCGCGGCCCCGCCGGTGTCGATGAACCCGGCGCCTACGCCGCCGCCAATACCAACGACTGTCTCCCCGCCGTCACGCTCGTCGACCAGCATGGCCGCGACGTCTCGCTCGCGTCGCTCAAGGGCCATCCCGTGCTGATCGATTTCATCTACACCATGTGTCCGGGACCGTGTCCGCTGATGACCTCGCGGATGGCCGCGGTGGCGAAGCTGCTAGGCCCCAAACTGGGCAACCAGGTAACTTTCGTTTCGATTTCGATCGATCCCGAGCACGACCGGCCGGCCGTGCTCGAAAGATACGCGCGCGAGCGCGGCGCCGACGAAGCCGGATGGCTCTTCCTGACCGGGACGCCCGCCCGGATCGATCAGGTGCTCGCGATTTACGATATGAAGCGGATGCGCAACGCCGACGGCACCCTGAATCACGCGGCGGCGAGCTTCCTGCTCGGCCCCGACGGCCGCCAGGTGCGCCAGTACCAGCCGCTCGAGGTCAAAGCCTCAACGGTCGTGGCTGATATCGATCGAGTGCTTGGCTGAATGCCGTCAGGCGAGCGCGCGCGCCCGTCTTCCGTACACGCCTTGGTCAGCTATGCTTGGGCAGATGCCGGCTCGGATGCCGCACCACCATCACCGGGACGTTCGCGCTGCGCAACACCTTGTCCACGGTGCCGCCGAGCAGGAGATTGCGCAGCGCGCCGCGGCCGTGTGTACCCATCACGATCGCCCCGCTGTGCTTTTCCTCGGCCGTTTTGAGAATTTCCAGCGGCGCTTCGCCTTCCTTGGTCAAGAGTTCGAAGTTGGTGAACCCCGCCAGCACGTCGTCGAAGCGATGGATCAATTCGTGAACTTTTTTGACCGCGTTCGCCTGAAGCGCGGGATATTCGCCGTGCGGCACGCCGTAAAGATGCTCGAGCGGATTCTCGATCACGTGCAGGATGTAGAGCCTGGTGTTGCTCATCTCGGCGATCGTGCGCGCGTAGTTGAGCGCGTAGCCGGAGTCATCGGAGAAGTCCGTCGCGAAGAGTACGTTTTCTATCTTCACCACCGCTTATCTCCCGCTGCCCGGGACGATCCTGCAAGGCGCGCCGCCCCGGCGCCAATCTCGCGCGAAACCTACTTTGTTTGCAGTTCAACTGCAAGCCGTCCGCACGCCGCCGCTGCCGCGCGATGCACCGATCCGGCCTGCGGACGTGCGCCGTGTGGCGCGGCAGCCGGTTTTCCAGCACAATTCACCCGATGAGCGCGACTCCCAGGGAACCGCCGCCCGCCGCCTCCGCGGCCCGGCGCCGGCGCGTGATGATCGTGGCCGGCGAAGCTTCGGGCGATCTCCACGGCGCCGACCTCGCCGCCGAGATTCTCGCCCGCGACCCAGGATGCGACCTGTTCGGCATCGCCGGCGAGCGGATGCGCGCGGCCGGGGTGCGTGCGCTCACGCGCACCGAAGACATCGCCGGCCTTGGGCTTGCCGAACTCGCCTCGACCATTCGCCGCACGCTCGGCGCGCTCCGGCAACTCAAGGCGATGCTCCGAAGCGAGCGCCCCGACCTGGTCATCCTCATCGACTTTGCCGAGTTCAACATGTCGCTCGCGGGCGCGGCCAAGCGCGCCGGGGTGCCGGTGCTCTACTACATCACTCCGCAGGTATGGGCTTGGCGCCGCGGCCGCGTCTCGCGCATCATCGAGCGCACCGATCGTCTCGCCGTGGTCCTGCCCTTCGAGGCGGAAATTTATGCCGCCGCGGGCGAGCGCGTCACCTTCGTCGGCCATCCGCTGCTCGACCGCGTCGCGCCCGCGCAGGATCGCGCGGCCACGCTCAAACGCCACGGCATGCCTGCTTTAAGGCCGCTGCTCGCGCTTCTGCCGGGCAGCCGGCGCGGCGAGGTGCGCTATCTGCTCCGCCCGATGGTCGAAGCCGCGCGCGTGCTCGAGGCCGACCATGGCCTCATCCCGGTGATCGCGCTTGCGCCGACGCTCACGCTCGCGCAACTGCGCGAGGAAGGACGCGTTAACCTCGACGGCATCCGCGTGATCGAAGGCGACACCTACAGCATCGTTGCGGCGAGCGAACTTGCGCTGGCAGCTTCGGGCACGGCCACGCTGGAAACCGCGCTTTTGGGCTGCCCGATGGTGGTCGCGTACAAGATGTCGCCGCTCACTTACGCACTTGCGCGGATACTCGTGCGCGGCGTGGATTTTATCGCGATGCCGAACATCCTGGCCGGGCGCAAGGTCGTGCCCGAGCTTATCCAGGGCCAGGTCAACCCGCGCAACCTGGTGCGGGCAGCCGAAAACCTGATGGTGGAACCGCTGCGCACCGAGACGCGCGAGGCGCTGCTCGGGCTGCGCGCTCGCCTGGGCGAGCCGGGAGCCGCCGCGCGCGTCGCCGCGATCGCGCTCGATATGATGGAATGAAATCCGCGGGGGCGGGGAGCGGCGGGCGCATCCCGGCGGCGCACCGCCTTGAGCCCGCGCGCCGGCTCCGCGGCCAGAGGATGCTCCGTCTCTTGTACAATGCGCTCTGGTATCCGGCGCTCCCGGTCGCGCTTGCGCTAAGCGGCGGGGCGCTCGACGCTGCGGCGCGGCGCGCGCGCCTGGGCCGTGCGTGGGCCGGCGATAATACGGCGCCGCCGGAGGAGCCGCGCATCTGGGCGCACGCGGCGTCCGTCGGCGAAGTGGGGGCGCTCGGCGCGGTCGCGAGCGCGCTCGTTCGCGAGCGCCCCGGCGCGACGCTGGTCGTCACAACGATGACAGCGGCGGGGCGCGAGGCGGCGCGGCGCGCGCTGCCCGGGGCGCGCGCGCATCTGCTCGCGCCGCTCGACTGTCGCGCCGCGCTTGGCCATTTCCTGGGTGCGCTTCGCCCCACCCTGGTGCTGATTGCCGAGACCGAGCTTTGGCCCAACTATTTCATCGAGTCGCATCGCGCGGGTGCGTGCCTCGCGATCGTCAACGGCCGTATCTCCGCGCGCGCGCTCAGCCGTTACCGCTGCGTTCGCCCGCTCCTGCGGGAAGCGCTCGAGTGCGCGGATCGCGTTCTGGCGCAGACCCCGGAAGATGCGGAGCGCTTTCTCGCCCTCGGCGCAATTGCGGACCGCGTGGTCGTGACCGGCAACACCAAGTTCGACCTCGCAAGTCTCGTTGCCGCGCCGCTGCGGCCCGCGCTTGACGCCTTTGCGGTCGGACGCACGGTACTGGTCGCGGGCTCGACCGCCCCGGGTGAGGAGCAGGTCGTGATCGACGCATGGCGCGAACTCAGCGCGCGTTTCGATCGGCTCGCCCTCGTTGTCGCGCCGCGCCATCTCGGACGCATCGCCGAGGTCGAGGCGCTCCTTGGCGCCGCGCGGATCGAATACGCAAAGGCGAGCGCGCAGGATGCGGACGGCGCGGCCGCGGCGCGCGTGATGCTGCTCGACACGATGGGCGATCTGCGGGCGATGTACGGGCGGGGCGCGGCCGCGTTCGTCGGTGGAAGCCTCGCGCCCGGACGCGGCGGACAGAGCCTTGCCGAACCGGCCGCTGCCGCCGTCCCCGTGCTGTTCGGACCCTTTCATGAGAACCAGCGCGCGATCGCAGCGGCGCTGCTTGAAGCGCGCGCAGGAGCGGTCGTCCGCAACGCGGCTGAGCTTGTGCGCTCGGTGAGCGCATTGCTCGACGATGACGCGGCGCGGCGCGCGGCAGGACGCGCCGCAAAAGCGGTGGTCGAGCGGATGGCCGGCGGCGTCGCCGCCACGCTGGCCGAACTCAGGCCGCTCGTCGGCGCGCCGCCCCAATCATGAACGACTCCACGCCGGCGCCGCCTAATCGCTCGCGCCTTGAGGGGCTCTGGCAGAGCGACCTCGCGCTCCGTCAGCGGCTCTTGTGGGCTGCATTGGTGCCCGCCGCCGGCGCGTACCGGGTCGCCCTGGCGGCGCGCGCGCTCTGGTGGCGCAAGATGAAACGGCGGGCGCGCCCGCTGGTGGTAAGCGTCGGCAATCTCACGCTGGGCGGCAACGCCAAGACGCCATTCACTCTCTTCCTCGCCTCGCGCCTGCGCATGCGCGGGCTTAAGGTCGCGATCGTAAGCCGCGGATGGGGCCGCGCAGCGAGCACGGCGCGCGCGCTTCTCGTTTCTGACGGCGAGCGGCTGCTCGCCGGCCCCGAGGAGGCCGGAGACGAGGCGGTGATGATGGCAAAGTCGTTCGCCGGGCCGATCGCGGTCGCGCGCCGGCGCATCGACGCCATCGAGCTCATCGAGCAGCGCCTCGGCCCGATCGACGCCGTGGTGCTCGACGACGCGTTTCAGCACGTGCGCCTGGCGCGCGACGTCGATTTGCTGCTGATGAGCGCCGAGCGCGGGGTGGGCAACGGATGGCTCTTGCCGGCGGGCCCGATGCGCGAACCGATCGGCGCGGCGCGGCGCGCCGACGCGGTGATTGCGGTCGGCACGGGGCGCGCCGCCGCCGCGCGCCAGAGCACCGCCGGCGCAATTCCGCACGCCATCGCGCTGCATCCGCTGCTCCTCCACGCCGTGCTCAGACCGCGTGCGCTGCTCGCCCCCGCCAGCAGCGCCGAGCGATGGACAGAGGAGCCGCTCGCGCTGATGGGCCGGCGCGTGGTCGCGGTCAGCGGCCTGGCGAGCGCCGCCGGCTTCTATCGGATGCTGCGCGAGTTGGAAGCCGACCTAGTCGGCGTGCTCGAATATCCTGACCATCACGTTTACACCGCGGCCGACTGGCACAGCATCGTGGCCGCCGGACGCGACGGCGCGGTTTTCGTGACCACGGAGAAGGATTTGGTGAAGCTCGAGCGGTTTCCGTTCGAGCGCGATTCGCTGTACGCTCTACGCCTCGAAGTCGTGATGGATCCCGACGACGAGACACGCCTCGTCGACATGATCGTTGCGAAGCGCGCTGCTTTGCATACCGCCCCAGGCGGCGATCCCGACCCACGAGTAAAGGAGGCCTTGGGTAAAAATGGCGATTAGCCAGGAACTGCTCGACATTCTGGCCTGCCCCAAATGCAAGGGCGATCTGCGCGTTACCGACAAGCAGGACGGGCTCGTCTGCGAGGCGTGCCATTTGCTCTACCCGATCAGAGACGACATCCCAATCATGCTGATCGAGGAAGCCCAGCCGGTGAAGTGAGGCCGTCAAGGCATGAGAAGGTGCGGCCGCGCGCCGATGCGATGAATGGCGCGCACTATCGCGCCTGGCGCGGCGCCGTCAGGGGCGACTTCTCCCGAATTTCCGCCGGTCCCTATCAGCTCTACCTGCGCGCCGATCTGGCGCGTTATGCAACGACGCTCGCCGCCGCGCTCCGCGAGCTTGGCGCCGCGGGCGCGCCCGGCGCCGGCAATCGCGGCGGCGGCTTCAAGCTCGCGCTGCCCGCCGGGCCCGAACTGTTCGTTCGCCGCGCGCGGCGCGGCGGCGCGATGCGTTTCGTGCTCGACGATCTCTATTTCGGACTGCGTCCGCGGCCGCTAATCGAGCTGGCCGTGACCGCCGAGGCCGCGCGGCGCGGGGTGCCGCTGGCCGAGCCGATGGGCGCGGCAGTGCGATGGGTCGCGCCGGGCTTCTATCGTGGTTTTTTCATCACCCGCGCCGCGGCCGGCATGACGCTGTGGGAATTTCTGCGCACCGACGACGACCCGAGCGTGCGCATCCACGTCCTCGAATGCGCTCGCGCGGCGATCGAGACGATGCTCCGCGAGGGGCTGCACCATCCTGACCTCAACCTCGAGAATCTTTTCGTCACCCCGCGCGGCGAGAGCTTCGCCGTCATCATCCTCGATCTCGACAAGGCGCGGCTTTACGATCGGGCCGTCGGCGGCGCGGCCCGCCGGCGGATCGCCGCGCGCCTGATGCGTTCGGCCCGCAAGCTCGATCCGCGCGGGCGGTATCTCGATTCGGCCGTGCTGTCGATTCTGAATTTCGCCTGATTCGGCTGCGCGCGGGCGTCAGCGTGACACGAGACTAATTCGACGGAGCGGCGGCGGCGGCCGCTTCGTGCGGGATCTCGCTCAGGTCGGCGATCTTGCCGCGAAGCTTTTCGATCAGCTCGCGCTGCTCCTGGAGCAGGTTTTGAAGCTCGAAGGCGCTCGGGCTCTTGTCGCCGGCGTCCTTGTGCGGGACCACGACCACTTCGTGCGGCTGCAGCACCTCGGCGTTTTTGCGCATCGAATCGCATTCCGCGGCCGAAACGTCTGCCGCCGCGCATCGCTCGCCGACCATCTGCTCGAGGCCTTTGCGCAGACGGTCGATCTCCGCCTGTTGCATCTGCGCCTGGTTGCCAAGCGACTGCTCGTTCACCTGCGTCTGACCGGGCATCGAAGCGGCCATCGCGCGCCGCAGATTTTCCTTTATGTCCCGGGCCGGATCGCCGCTGGCGCTTCCTTCCACGGCCGTGTTGGTCGTGCCCGCCGGACCGTTGTAGCCTGAGCCGGTGGTGGCGCCGCGCCGGGCGCCGCGTGGCTTGGAGCTGGTTGCGAGACCGAGGAGCGCCGCGGCAATCGTCTCCGGCAGTTTGCAACCGAGCTTGTTGTCCGGTTCGAGTTGCACCGCTTCGCCCGTGACCTGCACCTCGCTGCCGACGTCGTGGTCACCGGCGTGCACGTTGATAATCGCGTCAACGCGGTTGGGATACTTCGCGGCGGCGGCCTGCCTGAGCCCGTCCGTCATCTGCAGATGGTCGGGGTCCGTGACCGCCACGGCAAAGGGCTCGACGTAGCTGATTTCTCCAACCTCGCGGTAACAGGCGGTGTCGAGCGAATCTGCGGTGACATAGATATGTTCGGCAGAAGTATGTCCGGCGGGCCCGGAGGCGCTCTGCGCGGCAGGCGCAGGTGCGGCTTCGGGCGGTTTCGCCGTCGCACAGGCCGAGAGCAGGACCGCCATAATCGCAATTGAAATCGTATAATCGGCCACGCGCATCGTAACCATCGCAGACGTTCCCGAGGCTGCCGCTCTCTGGTCGCAGAATTCCCTCGACAATGTCTTCTCGGTGCACTCGCGTTCCCCATAGACGAAAAATCGCGTCTTCGGTTACAGGAAAATCCCGACTCCGCAAACTTTGCCCGCACTTGAATGAAGGCGGCCGAGCGCGGTAGTACCGCGGATGATAATCAGACTGACAAGAATGGACAGGGGAGGAGCTTGATTAAGCTAACGCTCTGCGGCGTTCAAGGACCGGATGCTGGCGCGCCCGGCGGTGCGCAAAATCCTCGAGCGCGAGAAAAATGTCCTGGTGACCGCTCCGGTGGTGACCGCTCCGGCGGCGTAGCCTGGCCTCGCAGAATTTCGCCGGTTCGTGCGACGCCTCTACGAGTGCCGGCGCGCAATCGCGTCGATCTCGACCCGCGCTCCGCGGGGGAGCGCCGCCACCTGTACGGTGGCCCGCGCGGGGTACGGCGCATTCAGGTGCTCGCCATAAACGCGGTTGACGACGTCGAATTCGCCGAGGTCGATCATATAAATCGTCGTCTTCACGACATCGCGGAAATGGAGGCCCGCCGCGGACAGCACCTCGCGCAGGTTCTCCATCACGCGCCGCGTCTCATGCTCGATTCCGCCCTCGACCAGCCGGCCGCTTAAGGGATCGATTCCGATCTGCCCCGAGCAGAAAACCCACTGTTCGTCGCCGATCGCCTGCGAGTAGGGGCCGATGGCGGCCGGCGCCTGAGCCGTTGAAATCTGATGTTTCATCGATAAGTCCCGGATGAAGAATTTTTGCGAAACCCTAGGCGCGCTGGCCGTTGCCGCCGCCCATTCCGACCCGCGCCACCCGCATCACGCCGTCGATCGCGGCGATCTGATGAATCAATCCGTTGAGCTGGCGCGCGCTGCCGACGCTCAGCTCGAAGACCGATAACGCGCGGCCATCATTGCCGGCGGACTTGACTTCGGCGGTCGCGATATTGACGCCGGCGGTCGCGATGGTCTTGGACATCGCGGCCAGCAGCCCCGGCTGGTCGATGCTGAGGACTTCGAGCCGAATCGGCCGCGGCGTGTCCTCGCCTTCCTTCCACACCACCGGCACGCGGCGCTGCGGATCGCTCACCATCGCATGGGCGCATCCCTTGAGATGAACCGTCACGCCGCGGCCACGCGTGATGAAGCCCGTGATCTCCTCGCCGGGCAGCGGGCTGCAGCATCGTGCGAACCGCACCAGCATATCGCCCACGCCGGAGACGATGACTGCGTTGCCGCCCGGATGGCGGCGGGTCTCGCGCGCCGCCCGCCCGGCGTCGGTTGACGGCGGCGGCGGCGCCTTCTCGGCGCGGTAGAGCTTGAGCTCTTCGGGCGTCAGCAACTTGGCCAGCAGCTGCGCCGCGGTGATGATCCCGTAGCCGACCGCGGCGAGCAGGCTGTCCACGTCGCGATAGGAGAATTCCTTGAGCACCGGCTCGAAGCGCTTGCCGGGACGGAGCTGCGCGACACTCAGCCCGAGCGGTTCGAGCTCGCGGTCGATGAGCGTAATTCCCCATTTGATCGAGCGCTCGGCCTGCTGCGCGCGCAGCCACTGGCGAATACGGCTCTTGGCGCGCGCGGTCGCCGCAAAGCTCATCCAGTCCTTGCCCGGGCTCTGCCGCTCGGAAGTGATGACTTCGATCGTGTCGCCCGACTTGAGCCGGTAGCGCAGCGGCACCATCCGGCCGTTGGCGCGAGCGGCGCTCAGATGCTGCCCGACCTGGGAATGGATGCGGTAGGCGAAATCGATAACCGTCGCGCCTTGCGGAAAGTCGAGCACGTCGCCCTTGGGCGTAAAAACGAAGACCTCTTCGGGGAAGAGGTCATCCTTGACAGTGGAGAGGAACTCCTGCGGGTCCTTGAGGTTCTGTTGCCATTCGATAAGGCGGCGCAGCCAGGCGAAGCGTTCGGTCTCGCGCAGCTCGCTGGTCCCGCCCTCCTTGTAGCTCCAGTGCGCCGCGATTCCTTCCTCGGCCACCTTGTGCATCTCGGCAGTCCGGATCTGCACTTCCATCCGTTGCCCTTGCGGCCCGATCACGGTTGTGTGGAGCGACTGGTACATGTTGACCTTGGGCAGCGCGATGTAGTCCTTGAAGCGGCCGGGAATCGGCTTCCAGCTCGCGTGCGCGACGCCGAGCGCCTCGTAACACTCGCGCAGCGTGGCGACGATGATGCGGAAGGCGACCAGGTCGTAAACCTGGTCGAACTGCAGACCCTCCTCCTGCATCTTGCGATGGATCGAATAGATGTTCTTGGGCCGCCCGGTGACCTCGGCCTTGACCCCGGCCTCCTCCAGGCGCTGCGCAATAATCCGGATTACCGTGCGGATGTATTCCTCGCTCTCGGCCATCGTGCGCGCGAGATGGGCCTTGAGCGTCGCGTAGGCGGTCGGATTGAGATAGCGGAAGGCAACGTCCTCGAGTTCCGACTTGAGCCAGTAGATGCCGAGCCGGCCGGCGATCGGCGCGTAGATTTCCAACGTCTCGCGCGCGATTTCTTCCTGGCGCTCGCGCGCCAGATGGGAGAGCGTGCGCATATTGTGCAGACGGTCGGCGAGCTTGATGAGCACGACGCGGATGTCGTGCGCCATCGCGATCACCATCTTGCGGAAATTCTCGGCCTGCTTCTCAGCGCGGCTGGAAAACGCGATCTTGGAAACCTTGGTTGCGCCGTCGACCAGGGTCGCAACCTCGCCGCCGAAAAGCTCGCGCACCTCGTCGAGCGAGGCCATCGTGTCCTCGACCACGTCGTGCAAAAGCCCGGTGATGATCGAGGGAAGGTCGAGCTTGAGTTGCGCGATGATGAGCGCGACGTTGAGCGGATGGGTGACGTAGGGCTCGCCCGACTCGCGCTTCTGCTCGGCGTGCATCCGCGCCGAATATTCATAGGCGCGGCGGATTAGCTGGAGGTCGGCCTGCGGGTTATAGGCCTGGACCCGCTTGAGGAGTTGTTCGAGCTCGGCGGGAGCAGGCTCTCCGGCGGAGGCGGCTACTTCTTCCACGCTGCGAAGTCCTCGCGCAGCCGCGCCACCCTCAACCGCTCCGCCTCCACCACGGCCTTTAGACCAGTCAGTGATTCTTCGAGATCTGCGTTGATTATCAGGTAGTCGTACTCGGGAAAGGCTTGCGCTTCTTCCCTGGCGCGCCGCAAACGGCCGGCGATCGCGGCTTCGTCCTCGGTAGCGCGTTTGCGCAGGCGCCCTTCAAGCTCCGCGAAGCTCGGCGGAAGAACGAAAATCGTTACCGCGTCGCGAGGGTATTTGCGTTTGATCTGCCGGGCGCCCTGGATGTCGATGTCGAGCAGGATGTCGCGGCCCGCGGCGATCGCGCGGTCGAGCGCCGCGCGTGGCGTTCCGTAGGAGGCTTCGAAGACCCTGGCCCATTCCGCCAGTTCTCCAGCCTCGCGCCGTCGGATGAACTCCTCCTCGCTCACGAAAAGATAGTCCGCTCCTTCGACCTCGCCGATGCGAGGCCTGCGCGTAGTCAGCGACACGGACGCTTCCAGGTCGCCGATCGCTTTGAGCGCCCTTTGTGAGATTGTGGTCTTTCCGGCCCCGGAGGGGGCCGAGAGAATGAAAATTATCCCGCGGCGGGGCGCCCCCGTATGCTCCATAAGCAAGCCTATAAAAGCCGCAAGTCCTTTGCAATCAAGGGTTTTCGCGCCCTACTTGCCGACGTTCCGAAGCCGCTCGACGTTCTGAACTTACTCGACGTTCTGCACCTGCTCACGCATCTTTTCGACTTCGCCCTTAAGCGCGACGGTTATCCGCGAGAGCGCCGCGCTCTGGGACTTGGCGCCGATCGTGTTGATCTCGCGATTAACCTCCTGCAGCAGAAACTCGATCTGCTTGCCCACGGGCCCCTCGCTTTCGACCAGTTCGCGCAGACCTCGCAAATGGACTCGCAGGCGAGTGATCTCTTCGGCTATATCGGCGCGCTGGGCGGCGTCGGAGGCTTCTTCGTAAAGCCGCTTCTCGTTGACGGCAAGATCGGCGATGAGATCGTGCAGGCGTTTCTGGAAATTCGCCACAATTTCGCTGCGGGACGCCTCCGCAAGCCGCTCGATTCGAGGCACCGCCTCGGTAATGGTCTTGATCCGGGCGACAAAGTCGGCGCGCAGCGCCCTGCCCTCGCGCTTGCGGTCGGCCTCGAGCACCTTGAGCGCCCGTGCGATGGCTGCGAAGCCCAACTGTACTCCGGGCCGCGAATCGGTATCCTCCTCGCTCACCTGAAAAATCTCCGGACGATGCAGCAGGACCTCGATTCCCGGCTTTCCGGTAAGCCCGAGCGCGCGCCCGAGCCGGCCGAGCTCCCTGACGTAGGCGGCCGCGAGGCGGTCATTGACGCGAAGCGCCGTGGGCGGCGGGCCAAGCGGCGCGCATCGGACGAAGAGCTCGACTCGGCCGCGCGCGATAACCGCCTGGACTCGTTTGCGGATTTCGGCCTCATGCTCGCCCCAGTTGCGGGGTAAATTAAGCTTAAGTTCGAAAAAGCGCTGATTCAGCGTGCGCACTTCCGCCGCGACGCGCACCTTGCCGCGTTCAATCTCTGCCCGTCCGAAGCCGGTCATGCTGTGCATTTACCTGTCGTCCCCCAAAACGGCCTTCAGCCTATCGCCCCAAAACGGCCTCCAGCCCATTGCCCAGACGGCACTCGCCTATCCCGCAACGGCCTTCGCCGCTGCCCCAGTTTGAAGGCAGGCCCGATAAAGCTCAACCGTCCGGCGCGCCATGGAAGCCATCGAAAAGCGTTCAACCGCACGTGCCCGAGCGGCTATCCCCATTGCGTTCCGTACCGTGTCGTCGGCGCCAAGATGTGCGATGGTCCGCGCGAGAGCATCCGCGTCTTCCGGCGCGATCAGGACTCCGGTGCGCCCGTCCTGAACCGCATCGACGATCCCGCCGACGCGCGCCGCGACGGCGGGGAGCCCGCAGGCCATCGCCTCGAGCAGCGCGACGCCGAGTCCCTCGCTCAGCGAGGGCATCGCGAAAATATCCAGCGCCCACAGGATTGGGCGCGGGTCGTTGACGCGCCCGACCATCCGAACGGTATCGGCAAGTCCCAGGCGCCGAATCTCGGCGGCGAGCGTGCCGCGCAGCGACCCGTCGCCGGCGACGATCGCGACGACCGGCCCGCAGGAGGCGTCCGGCTGCGCGACTTCCTCGCGCAG
>Ga0335085_10005459_pt1 | contig 20353 bp, 15 predicted proteins | sample Lox_Sample_45_FD_206712 | JGI IMG/M metagenome (GOLD analysis project Ga0335085, IMG submission 206712) | Soil microbial communities from Loxahatchee National Wildlife Refuge, Florida, United States - Lox_Sample_4.5 | ecosystem: Environmental > Terrestrial > Soil > Wetlands | place: USA...
AAGCGATAGATACTGCCGCACACCCATGCACGGGCTCACCACCAACGTGTATTTCAGAGATGGGTCGAGAGGAGGGGGCACCCTGTTAGCCGCCGGGGTTCTCTGGGAAAATCCGGACGGAACCTGACCGTAGGCAAATCTCTCCGCAATGGGGAAAATCGGAGGATTGTGGCTAAAACTCCAAAGCAGCCCAATGTCGTCTTCTTGCCATTCGGCCTTGTCGTGCTTAGGGCTGTAGATATCCAAGCCACAGAACATAGCGTAAATCGTGGAAACACCAAGCAGAGAAAAGCCAGCGCTGCGATCGCAACATTGACCTCTGATAAGAGCAGCGAATCTGTCAGCCTGCGGAGGTTCCGCATAAGGGAGTCATTGATGATCTGCTTCGCTGTAACTGCTGGTCTCGCTCAACAACAGCACATCGTAAGGTAGCATACTTCCGAAGGCCCAAGATGGGGGACTCGGGGGGAGAGTCAGGGATGCATCTCCGGATTCGGGAGAGGTGGTACGTTCTCGCCGGATGTCACTGATTCGTCTGGCAGGAATTCAGGAACGCCTGATAGGTGCGGGGTGCTGCGACTCAGCGTGATGTCGCCCTGCGAGCCCCGGCCCTACTTTCTTTGGCCCCCTCGCAGTGCCCCCGACAATCCCCTCACTTCGTTTATCGGCAGTATCGAAGACGAGGGTGAAAGATTCTAGCCGGCGGGAGTGGCGGATTAAACCGGCCGCTTCGATGCGGCGCGCCGGGGCATACGATCGCATGCCCCCACCGATTCTCGGGCGGGACGCGTGCGCATCGGGCTTCTCCATTTCGGCTTGAGCACCCCCCGTCGCCAGGGGCGCCACCCCTCCTGACGCAGGAGGGGTGGCGCGCGCGCGCCGGGGTGGTTCCACCCTCTTCCGGCAGAAGTGGGGCGCGCGATCGCCCGCCCTACCTGATCACGGGCAGGATGCCCGCGCCTCACTGCGCGGGGTCCAACCGGGCCTCGGCCTGAGTGTTGTCCTGAAGGTCAGCGCTACTTTGCGGGCGGGCACGAACCCGCCGGAGTAGGGCGAGCCCTGGCCCTACACCTCGCCGCCCTCATCGGTCCCCCGACAAAGACGCGGGTGGGGACACCCGCGCTACAAATCTGCACGGCGGCGAGGCGCGAATTTTGACAAAAAGTGTCAAGCCAATATGTTAATGAAAAGACAGTAGATACCTCAGCTTTAGGGGTTCCCACAATTTTCTGGCTGAATTCCGAAAGCTGCCGTCGAAATTGCCGATGGAGTCAAGTGGGAGATTGTCGAGTGTGGCGTCTCCCGAACTGCCGGAGCAAGAGGATAGGCAAGCGATGATTCGGCTAACCCGCCTCAACAATCGGTCCCTGGTGGTCAATTCCGAACTGATCAAGTTCATTGAGAATGCGCCGGATACCGTCATCACCCTGGTGACGGGGGAGAAGATCGTCGTGCTAGAGACCGCCGAAGAGGTGATTGGTCGGATTGTCGAGTACCGCAGGAGGCTACGATGGCCGCGTTGGGCGCACCCCTCGCCGCACGAGGCGGCGCAACCCCCCCGCCCTGGCGTGGAGCCCACGCCCCCGGAGTCCCAGGTGGATGGCGATGTCGAGGGGTAAGAGGAACCGAACTTGGATAAGAGCAGTTTAGGTGGAGTGCTGATAGCCGTCGGGGGAATCTTGGCGGGCTTGCTGCTGGAAGGGGGCAAGCTGGCACAGATTCTTCAGCCTACGGCCGCCATGATTGTTTTTGGCGGCACCATTGGGGCCGTCATGCTGCAATTTCCGCTTCCCATCGTGCTCGCCAGTGTCAAGCGGCTGGGCCATGTGTTTTTCGATCCGCAAGGCGACCCGCAGGAGCTCATCAAGGAGATCGTCAGCTTCGCGCACAAGGCGCGCAAGGAAGGCATTGTCTCACTGGACCGCGAACTGGAAAACGTCAAGGAGCCTTTTCTCCGCAAGTCCCTGATGCTGGCTGTGGACGGCACGGAACCCCAGGAGCTGCGCAAAATGATGGAGCTCGAACTCGATAACCAGGCCGAGCACGAGGAGCGCATTCCCCAGGTCTTCGAAGCGGCGGGCGGATTCTCTCCCACCGTGGGCATTATCGGAGCGGTTCTCGGGCTTATTCAAGTCATGCAGCACCTTGACAACATCGATGAGGTGGGGCGCGGCATCGCGGTGGCTTTTGTCGCCACCATCTACGGCGTGGCGGCGGCCAATCTCTTCTTTCTTCCCTCATCGGGGAAGATGAAGATCCGCATTCGCACCGAGCACTTGATGCGCGAGATGATGCTGGAAGGCGTTATCTCGATCCTGGAGGGACTGAATCCCCGTATGGTCGAAACCAAATTGCAGGGATTTCTGGCCGACGCTCCCCCACCCGAGGAGTCCCGGGAGTCGTCCGCATGAGCCGCAAGAAAAAAGTTGCGGAGCACGCCAACCACGAGCGCTGGCTGGTGTCCTATGCGGACTTCATCACCCTCCTGTTCGCTTTCTTCGTGGTTCTCTTCTCCTCCTCGCAAGTGGATAAGCGCAAAGTCGGGAAGATTGCCGTGGCCATTCAGGACGCGTTTCAGCAGATGGGCATCTTCCAGGCGGCAAATTCCCGCGTGCCTATGGTGACTGCCGATCCCTTGCCTACGGAGAATATCCAGCTCATCGAAGATGGCCGAGGCATGGCCGGGCGCGGGCACATGGCGGCCCCTTTTGAGAAGCTCATGGGCTCGCCCGCGCCGCAAAAGGATATGGGAGCCTTGCAGAAACAACTGGCCGTCGCGCTGCGCCCGCAACTGGAAAGGCACGAAGCGGTCTTAAATGCCAATCGCGATGGGCTGGTCATCAGCCTGCGGGAGATCGGCTTCTTCGATAGTGGTTCCGCAGAATTGCGCCCGGCTTCAATTGGAGCGGTCCAGCGCATCGCGCAGGCGCTGCTGGCTCAGCCCAACGATGTTCGCATCGAGGGCCACACGGACAACGTTCCCATCCACAACTCACACTTCAATTCCAATTGGGAGCTCTCGACGGCGCGCGCTACTGAGATGGTTCGGGTATTCGTGACCGAATACAGTTTTCCTCCCACCCGCCTTTCCGCCGCGGGCTACGCGGAATATCACCCTGTCGCCAGCAACGGGGCGGCGGAGGGCCGGGCTCAGAATCGGCGAGTGGATATTGTGGTGCTCTCCGCCTTGCCAAGTTCTGCGCAAGGCAGAGGGCCGTAGGCAGAGGGCAGCAAGCAGAAGGGACCACCACGGATCGTATCGCACGGGCACTTAGACCTCTGCGGCCGCATCCTTGCCAAAGGCCAGCTCCGCAATCTTGCTAGCAGGGCGGGTTGGGGCCGGGAGGGGCGAGAATTAGGATCAGCTCGTCCGGGGTGCATGTCTGCCCCTGCATTTTGCTTTCCGCCTTCCTTCTTCCGCCGTTTGTCTTCTCAGGTGGGTCTCATGTTACTCGCTGACTTTGCCGATAAAATGCAGTGATACAACAAGGCCGACCATGACACCGACGCTTCGAGAGCTGATCCGCGAACGAGTTGAGCGCCTGGATTCCATCCCCACGGTTCCAGCCATCATCCGCCCGCTGCTCTTCTATCTCGAACGGCCGGCGGACCAAGTGGACGTCCAACGCATTGTTGACCTGGTGTCGTGCGACGAATCGATCTCCGCCCAGTGCCTGCGCGTAGCGAATTCCGCCCTGTATTTCCGGTCGCGGGAGGTCATTTCTGTCCACGGCGCCATCGTGGTTCTCGGCGTTCGCCAAGTCCGCGAGATTCTTCTCTCCTGTAGTTTGCTCAACCTCCTGCCCAAGGAAAGCTGGGTGATTGATCCTCTGGTGTTCTGGGAACATTCTTTAGGATGTGCACTTATCAGCCGGTTCTGCGCACGCAAGGCGCGCTATCGGGAGCCCGATCGGGCGTATCTGGCAGGGTTGCTGCACGACCTGGGAGAGTTGGTGAACATGCAGTCATTTCAGGAGGAGTTTCGCGCCGCCGCCCAATTAGCCCGGACCGAATGCATTCCCTTGCACCAGGCCGAACGGTCGGCCCTGGGGTTTACACATTGCGACACGGGAAAAATCCTTGCCGAACACTGGCGTCTGCCGGAGGACATAGCCGAGGTGGTAGAACACCACCATGAGGTACAACAGGCGAAGATCCATCCGGCATTGGTCGCATTGGTCAGTCTTGCGGATCAACTTTGCAGTGTGAACGAGTTGGCATACGGCCTCAAAGCAGCGCCTGGTTGGAAGCTGGAGGAAGACCCCTCATGGACGATCTTGGCGCGGGAATTTCCCTCCTACGCCAAAGCTGACCCCGCCGCCTTCCTTTTGGAGATGGAACAGTTTATCGTCGAGGCCCGGAAGCTTGTGCGTTCCATTCTTCGGGCTTGACCGCCCGCCGTGCATTCGAGTTGGGTGAATTTGAGGTGGCGGCAGCCCTACGCCGGCCCATTGAACGGCATGCGTGTCTCGGCAATTTCAAACTGCCACATTAATGGAGCGCGCGACCTTCAGACATCGCAATTCGCGAGCCCTGCCTGGGGCCATGCCCGGCAGCAATACGCTTCAATCCATCTGCACATCACCAGCGTGAATCGCATTATCGGCCTTCTGACCCGCCTCCGTCGCCCGCGGTTCCAAATTCCACCGCAACGAACTCTCCTCCCAATTGGGCGAAATTCCAGACGATAAGCTACAATTTGAGGGTCGCGACATTTGACCGGAACAGGGAACCTGCGTGCCGCTTATTGAAGCTCTTCTCTTGCTCCTTCTGCTTTCCCGCACCATTGGAGAACTCGCGGAGTATTGCGGGCAGCCCGCGATGCTGGGGGAGGTCGGGGCCGGTGTGCTTTTGGGGCCTTCGATTCTTGGGGTTGTGCGTTACACGCCAGAAATCCAGGCCATCGCGGACTTGGGGGTGCTGCTGCTGGTCTTCCTTGCCGGGATGGAAATGGAACTCGACGTCCTGTGGAAATTGCTTCGCGGGCGAGGGATCTGGGTGGGAGTTGCCGGTTTCGTGTTTCCGATGCTATTCGGGATCGCCGTGGGGACGATGTTTGGACTGGACCCCACGCGTTCGGTGTTTATCGGCCTGTGTATCGCCATTACTGCGCTGCCGGTGAGCGTCCGCATCTTAATGGGGCTCGGCCTGCTTCAGACCGAAACGGGGCAGCGGATCATCGGTGCGGCGGTTCTGAACGATATTGCGTCGCTCTCCATTCTGGGCGTAATCCTTGACATGAAGAAAAGCGGCGGAGCGCCCGGCATGGCGTTGGTCGCCATGGGGCTGGCACTGTCGAAGGCGTTCACCTTCATGGCGGTGGTGGTTTTGGCCGCCCGGCTCATCCGAAGACTTACGCTGCCGCGGTTTATCCGGTCGCGCATTATGGCGGAAAAGGTCCTGGCGAAGCTGAAGGGCAAAGAATCCGTCTTTGCAATCGTTCTGGTGTTCGTTCTGGGTTTTGCCAGCTTCTCGGAAGCGCTGGGCCTGCACTTTGTGGTGGGCGCTTTCTTTGGCTCCATGCTCCTCAGCCACGAATTGCTTGGCAAGGCCAAATTCCAGGAGATCCAAAAGACCGCATCGGATATCACCCTCGGCTTCTTGGGGCCAATTTTCTTCGCGGCGATTGGCCTGGAGTTTGATGCCTCAAGCTTACGGGATTGGAAATTGACCGCTGCCATTTTAGTTGCAGCCTTCGCGGGCAAGATCATTGGGGGTTACCTGGGTGGAAGGCTGGCTCATCTCACCAGCGGCGAAAGCTGGGCGGCGGGGTTCGGCATGAACGGGCGCGGAATCATGGAGTTGGTGATTGCCAACATCGCGTTGTCCAATGGTTTCATTGGGCCGGGACTCTTCACGATCCTGGTGTTGATGGCCGTCGTGACCACCTTTGCCACGCCGCTCCTGCTCAAGCGGGCGTTTGCGCGGATGCCGGCGGCAAGCTCCTGACAACGCATCGCCGCTTGGAGCTGCCGAATCCATCGTGGTCCCGACCTCGCCGCGGCGCTGACGCCCACACGCCGCTCCCTGCCTTCCACGCAGCGGAACCAATTACCCTTGACACTCGCCGTTCGCGATGCTATCCATAGCGGCAGGGACCATTCACACACTGTTGCATAGGCCCGGTCAGTACGAGGTGTACCCCTTGGGGTATGCGCGCATCGAAGGGTGCGACTCGCACTTTGACGGCCAATGTTGCAAACCGGATGCGCCCCTAATCGGCCAAAAGTATCTCCAACTCAATCAATAACCATCACAAAGGAGGAGTCCATGAAGACCCGAATACTCTTTGCCACCCTGCTTATGGCGATTTCGCTAGGGAGTTCGTTCGCAGACGACTGCGCCGGGCTGCCCTCTTCCACCCAGTTGCAACGCCTACTTGCCCTTGCTCCCAGCTCCGGGGGCGATGCCGGCGGCCTATTTCACGGCACGCTGATGTGGGCGGCGGTTGTCAACCGGGATGGCGTTCTCTGTTCGTACGTCACTTCCACCAACGACCCGGCGAAGGTCTGGCCAGGCAGTCAAGCCATCGCCAAATCCAAAGCCTATACGGCCAACGCCTTCAGCAACGATTCGCTGCCTCTCTCCACCGCGCGGCTCTATACCTTTACGCAGCCCGGCCACTCGCTTTGGAGCCTGGCAGGGGCGAATCCCTTCGCTCCTCTATTCCTGGCGCCCCCGGGCGGACAGGGAGGGGGGAAGGGACAAATCACCGGAGGGATGATCTTCTTTGGCGGCGGCGTGCCCCTTTACAGCGGCGGAAGGATTGTGGGTGGGCTGGGAATTAGCGGCGACACTTCCTGCACCGACCATGAGATTGCCAAGCGCGTGCGGATGCTCGCCGGATTGGAACCCGCCGGCGGCGCGGCCGCGGATGACATTGTCTACCCCATCGACGGTCCGTCCGTGTTCATGCACCCCTTCTGTCTCAACACTTTCCGCAACGGTACGCACGTCGGCGAGGAAACACCGGTTAAAGGCTATTGATTCGCCCACGGTTTGGGCTTTCGTTGTTTAGGAAAAGGGCGGCTTCACTCCGCCCTTTTTCTATTTCCACCTACCACTGCGTAAACTCGTCGGTGTGGGTCATGAATTCCGGATAGGCGCCGGCGCCCAATTCGTAGAGGTCCGCGCCCTGGCGCTCTTCTTCGGGCGGGATGCGCTGGGGACAGATGCGATTGAGCAGCCAGTTCAGAGAATAGGTGAGGGGAAGCACGAAGCCCACGAGTGTAGCCACTCCGATGATCTGGGCCAGCATCTGACCGCTGGGAATTACGGCCGGGGGAATTCCGGTGTGCGCCATGGCCGTTGCCGCCGCGCGAGGAAAAAGGCCCACGGCCAGGATTCCCCAGATCCCTCCAAAGGCGTGCACGGAAATCGCGCCCGCCGGATCGTCCAATCCCCACTGAGCTTCCAGCCAGGCGACGGTGTAGGTGACCAGCGCTCCGACCACCAGTCCAATCAAGAGCGCCGCGGCGGGAGGGACGAAGGCGCAACCGGCGCTGGATGCGGCCAACCCGCTGACCCAACCGTTGGCGCAAAGCGAGGCGTCGGGCTTGCCGAAGCGCAGGCGGGTGATTCCCAACGCCGCCAGCAGCGCCGCGCCTGCCGAAAGCAGCGTGTTGATCCCGACCAGCACGACTCGGCCCGGTAGGACGCCGGCAAAGAGAATCGCCCCTGCGGCGTTCAGTCCCATCCAACCCACCAAAGCGAGAATGCAGCCGAAAAGCACCAATACGATGTTGTGACCGGGCAAGGCGGCCGGCATCCCCTCCAGATTGTACTTACCGCGACGGGGACCGAGCAACCACGCCAGGCTCATGGCGGTCAGGCCCCCCACCACCTGGATGGTGGCGCTGCCGCCGACATCCAGAAATCCCAATCCCACGCCGTAACTCGCGCCCAGGCGGGCGAGCCACCCTCCTCCCCATACCCAATGGGCAAAGAGCGGATAGGTGAATCCCGCCAGCAAGGCGGTGGAGAGGCAGCACGCGCGCAACCGCCAGCGTTCGCCGGCAGCACCCAAAGGAATCATGGCGGCCAGGCCCACGCTCAGCAATTGCGAAAGGGCCGCGAGCGACACGGTGGAACCCTCCAGCGGCAACCCGCCCAGGAAATACCGTCCGGCGCCCAGCCAACTCCATTCCTTGCCATAAACCACCAGCGTGTGAGAGGGCAAACCGGGGTAACCCTGCCAGGCGAATCCGGTAATGAAATAGGCGACGGCCGCGACGCCGACCACGCACAGGGCCGCCATCATGGTGTGGGCTGCGCTGCGCGAGCGGCTGAGGCCGGCGTTGACAAAGGCCAGTCCCGCCACCGCCAGCGGAATCAGCAGCAACGCGAAGAGGCAGATCGCCGGGGGAAGGTCTGACGCGGACAAAGGCGGCAGCGGCGTCACTCGCTCTCCCTTCTGGCGCCCCGATGAGAGCGCGCCAAGAGAACGAGGCCGAGGATCTCCACGCCGATGCCCGCCGCACTGAACGCGCACTGCACGCTGAAATTGCGGAGCAGCACCAGCGCCGCCAGCTCAATGAACCACCCTGCCGGCATCAACAAGAGCCCGGTGATCTTCATGCCCATAATTTTAGCAGAACTTCATTCAGGGTTGCTTCAGGCCAGCCAGGGCCGAGTGCGGTCCAGGGTTTCGGCCAGGACCTGTTTGGCAAGCGCCACATTCTCCTTAACCTGGAAATCAAACATGCCGGCGCAAATAAAGTCGGCGCCGCCGTGGAAGGCAAAGCGGAAAGCCTTTTCCGGCAGGATGGCTCCCGCCGCCATCACCTTGAAGGCAATCCAGGGCTTTGGGAACGTGGCCATGAACTCGCGGGTGGCTTCGGGCCGAATATCCCAGATGTTGTCGTGATCGTTCGGACTCCCGCGGTCCACCAGATACTCGACTCGTTTGTCGCGAGGCGTGGCGGACCAATAGTCGTCGGCGTGGTAAGTCTTCATATAGAAATCGGGGTCGATTCCTGCCTTCTGGCAAGCCTTCGGCGTTTCGATGGAATGTGCCCCCAGGCCGGATGGCAGGCCGCTCTTTTTCATCAGTTCCAGGGCCTCGCCCAATTCATCCAGCAGCCTCCGATCGACAAAGGAATCGGTAACCCCTCCCTGAATGTAAAGAGCGCTGGGCTGGTGGTCGAGCACCTGCTTCAGGTTTTCCTTCACGTGGGCCAGGCGTGTTTCGTAGTAGGGCCGATGGGGGTGGACCTCCGAAATCCATTGCATCTTCCCACCGCGTTCCTGACGATACCGCTGCATGATCCGCACGGGCTTTTCGAACGGGTCGGAAAGCACGGTGTTGATGCCCAGTTCTTCTGCCAGTTGCCAGGTGTCCATGACCCGTTCGTCCGTCTGGTATTCCCGCATCAATCGGCCCACATACTGCAAGTCCCGGGAATGGGAGTAACCGCTAACCTGGTTGCAGCCCAGAAACAGACGGGTCACGCTGAGATTCCCCAGCTTGCCGGCAGGAAATCCCTTGTGAAAGGTTTGAGGCAGGGTGATGGCCGCGGCCGGGGCGGGTGCGGCAAGTAAACGCTCTTCCGCGGAATTTAGCGCGCCGGCGCTCCCGAGGGCGGCCAGCGCCGAGGTCTTGAGGAAATCGCGACGATTATGACGGTTAGACATATTAAACCTCCTCTAAAGCGAGTTGGATGAAGTAGAAAACCTTTGCTCGGCAGCGCGGCGGGTGAATGGCTGCTGCTCCGCAAGTTAATGCCGCATCTGCCGCCACCAGCCTACTCCCATTCGGCGCACACCTCAACCACTCCACGGCCGCGTGTTCCAGCGTAGTGTTGCCCCGAGCCCAGAGAACCCTTGGCGCGCGGGGAATATAGGGCGGTGCTGCGAGGTCGTAGCCACGGACAGCGCTTCCCGGCAATGCGCACGCGCGCATTTAGGGCCGAAAATCCCCGGAACTTGAACCGCAGGACCGCGCTACCTGCCCTAGTACGCCGGCATGGGGCTGGCGCTACCTTTGCATTTCTCGGTCCAAAAGATTACTTGCAGAGATATTACTTGACCTCGGATGTTTGGCGTTATAGCATTACAGCAACCCCTCAGAAAACTCGGCTCCATAGAGGTTCCCATGGAACAAGTGCCTTCTGCTCCCAATCGCCGTTCACGGCGGGTTCCGGCCAACATTCCCATCAAGCTGCTCACGGAGGGAGGACGTTCCAAGATTGGGCGCGACGCGCGCACGGTTGACCTGTCCGTCCAAGGTGCCCGGATTCAAACCTCTTTTGCCCTTTCGGCGGGGGAGCTAATCTATCTCGTCGATTGGGGAGATTATGGCGGGTCGACGCCCTCGCGAGTGGTGTGGGTCCAACAAACACCCTCCGGCGGGTCCCTCGCGGGGATCGAGTTCGTGGGCGAGTCGCAGGCGTAGGCCCGGCGCCGCCCCTGGCGTTTCTACATTTCCGGTTCAACACCACCCCGTCGCCCTCGGCGCCACCCAGCCTCCTTTGAGGAGGGGAGCCGTCGTGAGAATCTCTGGAATTTGCTGCGCCCTCCCCGACCATCGAAATTTTTATCCCCACCACAAAATCTATTACTTTGACCTCCTCATCGAGATTGCCCATGTTGAAATAGGGTCTGCCCACAGCCAAGCGAAGGGGAAACTGAATGGCGGAGAAGTCCACGGCTGAAATGAAGCCGACATTGGGATTGACGGGATTGACGATGAATGCCATGGCGCTGATTGCGCCGGGGGCATTCCTGTGGCTGAGTTTTCTGATTCAAGCCACGACGGGGGTCACCGCGCCCTCCATGTGGATCGGCATTATCATCGCCCTGGTGCTCTGCCTGGCCACGGCGGTCTGCTACGCCGAAATGGCCAAGCTCTATCCCGGCACGGGGAGTTCCTACTACTTCGCCGAACAATCCTTCCTGAATCACGATAAGGCCTGGCGCTATGCGCGCATTTCCAAATTCGTTGTGGGCTGGGGCTCGCACCTTTATTACTGGATATATCCCGGGGTCATGGTGGCCACCATGGGAATCTTTTGCGGCTATCTGGTGGGAACACTGTGGCCGAACTCCATGAGCGCTTCTAACCCGGGGCCGATGTTCATGATGCTGGTGGCCATCGTCTTCTCTTTCGCCGTCGCGTACATCGCCCATCGCGGGGTCTCGGGGTCCACGGCGGTGAACATCGGCATTAACATTATCCAAATCACCGCGCTGGTTGTGTTCTCCGTAATGGCCCTCGGCTATCGCATGAACCATCCCCCCGGCAGCCAGGCCTTCCAGTTCGATGCGGTCTCGGGTGAAGCTTACACCTACGAATTCGCCACCACCAAAACGATGGTGAACGGACAGGCAACGGAGACGATTGTCCGCGACGCCAATAACGTTCCGCAGCCCAAGCTGGATGCCGCCGGAAAGCCCAAGCCTTTTATAGTTACCTACCCGACCACGGACGCCAGCGACAATTTCCTGACGCACCCCCGGGCCTCGTCGGTGGTGGGGGTACATAAGATTGGATGGGCTTTCATTCAAGCTACGGTGGCCATCCTCATCCTGGTGGGGTTCGAATCGGTGACCGCAATGGGAGGCGAAGCCCGTAACGCCAAGCGCGACGTTCCCATTGCCGTCGTCGTCTCCTTGCTCGTCCAGGGCGTGTTCTGCTACCTGTTCGAGTATTTCGCGGCGAACTACTTCTTGAATAGCGGTTACACGATGCAAAATGCCGTGGGTTCCGCGGCCCCCATTGGCGACATGATGATCGTGGTGGGCGACGCCCTGTTCGGCCAGGGGCACGGCCGCGCTTTCATGTTGGCGGAGGCCTTTACGGTTTTCCTGGCGCTCATTGGAACGACGCTTTCCTGCATCAACACCGGTGCCCGCGTGACCTACGCGATGGGCAAGGATGAGGAAGTTCCCGAACACTTCGGTTTGCTGCATGACAAAAACCTGTCGCCCCACCGGGCCATTTGGACGCTGGCGTTTATCTCCGCCGGGTTTGGCTGCCTGGCCCTGACCACGGTGTTCGGTGACGCCAGCGCTCCCGCCGATTCCGTCATCCAGGGCCTGCCCAGGGGGTTCTTCTCAAGCTTCGGGTACTTCTCGCACGACAGGCTGGCGGCGCTTCCCAATAGTCTGCTCACCATTACGCTGGCCTCGAATTTCGGCACCTTCCTGCTCTACGGTCTGAGCTGCGTCATCTGCATTGTGGCCTACCATCATCATCCCAAGTTTCAGGTGATGAAGCACCTGGTCGTCCCAGTCTTTGGCGTGCTGGCCAATCTGGCCTGCATGGCCTTTTACCTGGCCGGCCCTTTCATGGGGTACGGCACCAAGATGGAGCCCTTGAGCGCGCTGGGAATCGCCCTGGTTTGGGCCATCATCGGAGGCATTTACTTTGTCCGTTCCAGCAAACGCACCAATCGCACAACCCTTGCAGAAACCCGTGCCATCGCTTCCTAGAGAAATGTTGGACCTGGATTTTGGCGAATGCACGGACATCGGCAAGGTCCGCGAGCACAATGAGGACGCGCACGGCTACGTGGCCCCGGCCAATCCGGCCGAGGCGCGTTCACACGGCTGGTTGTTCGTCCTCGCCGATGGAGTCGGTGGGCACGAGCGCGGTGAAGTCGCTTCCCGCCGCGCGGTGGATTGCCTGCTGGAAGGTTTCCGCCAGGCGCCGGCCGGCGAATCCCATGCTCCACTCCTTCAGCAGCTCGTGAAGCGGGCCAACCTGCGCGTTTACGAGGCGGGCCGCGCCGCAACGCCCGGCGGAGCGCCAATGGCCACCACCGTGGTGGCATGCGCGTTGCGCCATGACCGCGCCGTGATTGCCCACGTCGGTGATTCGCGCTGCTACCTGGTGCGTCACGGGCGTGCTACCCAGCTCACTCGCGATCATACGGTTGCCAATGAACACCTGCGCCTGGGCCTGATCTCCGCGGGGGAATCGGCGCAATCCCCCAACCGCCATCTGTTGCTGCGTTCGCTGGGAAACGACCTTTTCGTGAACGTGGACGTTCAGCAAATCCAGGTCACCCCCGGAGACGTTCTGCTGCTCTGCTGCGATGGGCTGCACGGCGCCGTGGAAGAGGCCGAAATGGCTCGCTTGCTGACCCCGAACCGGGATCTGCGCGACGCAGCCCGGCAGATGGTGGCGCTCGCCAAAGAACGCGATGGCAGCGACAATATCAGCGTGCAGGTGATCCGCATCCGCGCCGTGGAACGCGTCGGCATGTACCGCGGCCGGCCATATAAACTTCGCTAGCCTGCACCGATCGTGGGCCTCTCGATAAGCATCCGATCGCCGCAGGGCAGCGGGCGGCCCCAGACTGCCCCGGCGCCGGAGGTCTGTAGCGAGGGTATCCCCACCCGCGGTTGCGCCTTGAAGCTGAGGCGGTTTTCGACATGACGGAACCAAGAGGATTTACAATCATCGCGGGGGGGGGACACCCGCGCTACAATCGCTTTGGTTCCGCTACCGCTGGGACGAACACGGCCCGTGTCTTTCCCGACAGCAGGATTCCCCCCAGCGCGTAGCACGCCGCTCCCATGAGCACACACGCGCGGATGGAAGTCTCCGTCGAGATCGCCATGGCAATAAAGCTGGCCAGCACGGAGGCCGCTCCGTTGAGCGCCCACATCCACGGCAGATTCGCTTCCTGTCCGAGCTTGGTGGCCCAGCGCATGCCGATGGGGAAGCAGAACCCCATGAGGAATCCGCAGGGCAAAACCAAGGCGAGTGAAACCGCGACGCGCTGCCACAAGACTCCCGCTACGGCGCGGTGAATGGCCGGCAAAACCGTCAGCGCATAGACCACCAGCGCCAGCGCGGAGAGCAGAGACGGCGCGCGGCTGCTCCAGGATGAAGCGAGTGGCAAGCGGTCGGACACCAGGCTGCCCACTCCGGCGGCGAGTATCAGTCCGGCCAACACCACGGCCAGGGAATAGATCGGCTGCCCAAGGAAAATGGAGAGTTGCTGCATCATGCCCATCTCCGCCAGCATGAATCCCAACCCAATGCCGATGAAGTAGAGGATGGCCCCGGCCGGAGCGGGGGATGCTCCCTGCCGCAAGCGCGTCCAGCGGCGCGTCGGCCAGACGATGGTCAAGACCACCAGGATCAAGGCGGCCAAAGTGAAGATGCTCAAGTGCAGAAGCGGCAGCAGCGCCTCCCAGTGTACGCCGGGAATTTGCAGGATTCCGCGGATGGCACGCAGGCGCACAAAGCTGAAGAAGTACGGGGAAGCATCGGAGGGCGGGGAAAGATCGAAATAAGCTCGCGAACGGAGTGCCGCAAGGTCCGCCAAGCTGTGCGACTGGAGAACGGGGGTCAGTTGCTCCATGCCCAAAGGCTCGCCGGGCAGGTAGAGAATCTGGTAATGCAGTTCCTGTGCGGTCGAGCGGATTTTCGCCAAATCTTCCGCGCTGAAGGGTTGATTGCTGGTCAGCAGCGTAGCCAGTTCGTCCTGGCGGATCATGGCCAGGTGCGTCTCCGGATCCCGCACCCCCTCGCTCAACAGCGTCGCGTAGGCGAGAGAAAAGAGTCGCGTCGTTTCATGGAAGTCGGGCTTGTGGTTCCAGCGGCTGAAGGCGATGACCCCGCCGGGGCGCAAGTGCTCGTAAAAAATTCGCCAGCCGTCCAGCGAGTAGAGCGAGTTCTCAGTCAACGCCATGGCTCCGGCGGCGGTGGCGGCCCAGGTGTCCACCACGGTGGCCTGAATCATGTCGAACTTTTCCTGGCTGCGCGTCAGGTAGCTGCGGCCCTCGTCATTGTGCAACTCAAAATTCGGGATCTTATCGAACCCCGAATACCACTGCAACCGCCGCGCCGTGACATTCACAATGCTACTGTTGATTTCGATGCCCACGATGCGGTGAAAGCCGAAGAGCGCACAGGCCATCACGTCCCGGCCGCCGCCTACGCCGATCACCGCGGCGCTGCCTCCCGCGCGCAGGCGCGCGCCCATGGAATTCACTTCGTAGCGGAGAAAGTCCACATCCTTCAGGTCGCCTTGGTAGCGGTAAATACCTGTGGCCGCGTCGTTGTCGATATCGATGTATACCACCTCACTCGAGATGGGCGGCTTTTCCGGTCCGACAAACCTCGGCTCCCACTTGGGAGCGACCACGCGGACGCGCGAAATGGGATTCCAGGTTTCGTAGAGAACGTCGACACGGGGATCGAGCTTTCCCTTGGACCAGATGGGTTGAATGCCGTGAATCGTGGAGGCGTTCAGCGCTGCCAGCATCACCAGCGCTCCGGCCCAGATGTAGCAGTGCCGCTGCAGGCGTGCCTGACCGGCAAATTCGGCATACGCCGCTGCGCTCAAAAATACCAGCGCGGAAATCACCAGCACGGCGCTCGGCGCGTCCACGACGTTCAAGAGAATCAAGGAGCCGAAGCAGCCTGCTGCCGCGCCCATCAGGTCGGCAAAGTAAACCCGGCCAATCGGCGCGGAAGCCCGCGTGAGCGAGAGGCAGACGGCCACCCCAGCAAAGAAAAAGGGCACCGCGATGAAGGCGCAGAAAATCAGGAAGCTGGCAATGGTTTGCGCCGCAAACGCGATGTCCAGCGGAATGGCGAACATGATCATCAGGACAATAGGCATGGAAGTCGCCATGGCGAAGGCCGCCTGCGCCATCCGCACGCGCACCTGCTCGCCGCTAAACCACGCCGGGCGAAGCTGCACCGCCAGCGCCCCCGCCGTCATGCCAAACATCGCCATGGATACCGATACAAACGCCAGGTAGTACCAGCACGTCACGCTGAGCAGGCGCGTCAACGTGATTTCGTACATCAGCGTGCTCGCGCACATAAGACCCAAAGCTAAGAAGAAGGCCATCATCCCATTGTTCTCCTCGAACCGAAAAAGGCTGTCCAGTATAGCACCCGCCGGCGAATCGCCCGCCCTGGCAACAGGCGAACTCGCGCGCGCACGCCCGTCCCGCGTTTGCCGGCCCAACATACTACGTCTTCGGGGTCAGGGGATTTGGAGGCAGGGTAGTGGAGGTCTTGGGAAATAATCTAGACAAAAAATCCAGGCATCCGCATTTTGTCTGTAATTGGGGAGTAGTCCTGCTTCCCTTCATACTGTTCTATGGCGGGCCTTAGCGGCGAATAGTGGGGTTCTCCGCCATGCTGTACCCGCCCATCCCCAGCAACGGGCGCTTAGCAATTCACGCCGTTTTAGAATTATGCGCCAACGTAGCGCGCGTAGAGGCCGCGGGCCACGGCAGGGTCGCGCGTTCCCTTCACGATCGCACGCCCATCGGGAAACACGGTCAGCTCGTAGGGATTAAGGGAGCACTTTAGTAGGAATTCATTGGCCTGCACGGGGCCGAACTGTTCCAGGCGGACCTTCAGCGCCGCCATGTCGAGCGCGCGCGATTCGGTTTGATGAATCTGCACGGAATTCCGGCCGCAAATGCTGATGTGGGTGGCGCCGCCTTGTTCGAGGTAGGCGAATTCGTGCGCCACGCATACGGGGCATTGCGTATCTCGCGAGGTCTTCACCTTTTGGAAGCGATTGCTCCAGAGATCGTAGGCGATCAGCGATGCGTGCAAATCGGACTCGCAGCCCAGCAGGATTTTGAGCGCCTCCGTGGACTGAATCGCGGCGGCCCAGGAGACGGCGGGGCCGATGACGCCCACTGTGTCGCAGGTCTCGTGCAGGCCGCGCGGGGATTTGGGAAAAATGCACGCCAGGCAGGCCGTGCGTCCAGGGAGAATCGTCATGGTGGCCGCGTAGCTGGCCACCACCGCGCCGTAAATCCAGGGGATTCCCAATTTCACCGCGGCGTCATTCAGCAGGTAGCGACTTTCAAAGTTGTCCGTCGCGTCCAGAACGACGCCGAAGCCATCAATGAACTCCTCAATGTTGCTGCTTTCCGCGTCGGCAACGATGCCCTCGACGCGCACGCCGGAATTGATCTGGCGAAGCTTCCGCTCGGCCGCCACGGCCTTGGGCAGGCTCTGCCGGGCGTCGTCCTCATCGAAGAGCATTTGACGTTGCAGGTTCGATTCCTCCACGAAGTCGCGGTCCACGATGCGCACTGCCCCGACGCCTGCCCGCACCAGCGCGTTGGCCTGCGCAGTCCCCAGCGCTCCGCAGCCGAGAATCACGGCTTTCGATTGCAGCAGCTTCTCCTGCCCCTCCGCGCCGATGGGTGAGAAGAGAATCTGCCGCGAGTATTTTTCTGCGTTCATCAAGGGACTGTCCCGAGCGAGAGGGAATCCGCTGCCTGCCACCCAACCTGAGCGGTCATCGCCCCTCGCCTTTTCTATTATACGGCAGCCCTATGCGCTTTGGAGGGGTGGAGAATCTCCAACCCCTTTTCACCACGGAGGCACAGAGACACAGAGCGATGAAATCGAAATGCCTCTTCTCCGCGTCCCATTGCCTCAGTGGTGGAATTGCCTTCAAAGGTGAGACCCCGTGCTTTACGCCTCGGTGGCGGTCACGTCGATGCCATACTCTTTGAGCTTGCGGTAGATGGTGGTTTTGCCGATGCCCAGCAGCTTGGCGGCGCGCACGCGATCGCCCCCCGTAGCCTGGAGCGCCTTGCGGATCGCTTGTTGTTCGAGAGCTTGCAGCGTGGATGAGTTCGGCCGGGAAGATGAGGATTTGGGCGCGAGCGGATACAGCATGCCGGACGGGAGGTCTTGCATTTCAATAAAGGTACCCGAGCCCAGCGAGACGGCGCGCTGGATGCAGTTTTCGAGTTCGCGAATATTGCCTGGCCAGTCATAGCTCATCAAGCGCCCCAAGGCCTCGTCGGAAATCTCGTTCACGGATTTCCCATCTCGGAAGCGCGCCAGAAAATGCCGGACCAGGTCAGGAATATCTTCTTTGCGGTCGCGGAGCGAAGGCATCTTGATGGACACCACGTTGAGGCGGAAGAAGAGGTCTTTGCGAAAGGCGCCGGTCTTGATCCCGGCCTCTAGGTCCTGGTTGGTGGCGGCAACGATGCGGGCCTCGAACTTGGAGCGCTGGTTGCTGCCCAGGGGGCGGATTTCGTGCTCCTGGAGTGCGCGCAGCAGCCGCGATTGCAACTCAATGGGTAGCTCGCCGATTTCATCCAGGAAGATCGTCCCCGCGCCGGCCGCTGCCAGCAGTCCCTGGCGAGCCTGGGCCGCGCCGGTGAAGGCGCCTTTGATGTGTCCGAACAATTCGCTTTCGATGAGGGTAGGCGGCAGGGCGCCGCAATCCACCGGAACAAAGGGCTCGTCCCGCCAAGGGCCTTTCTTGTGGATAGCGCGCGCCACCAACTCCTTGCCCGTACCGCTTTCGCCCAAAATCAAAACCGGATGCCGCTGCAAGGCCACCTTGGTGATCAGCCGGTAGATCTTCTTCATCCGGTCGGAGATTCCCACCAGGCCGGCAAATCCGGGCGGAGCCTGGGCCAGCGCCGTGGATTCAATCTCGGGCGCCAGAGACGGAACGGCCTCGGGCGGGGCTTCCAGCGCTTGCGCCACATCTTCGATTCTCAGGGGTTTAGTGAGCAGCCGAAAGCCGCGCAATCGCATGGGCTGTTGGGGCAGGGGATTGCCGATTCCCTCGACCATGAGGATGGCATTGATTCCCCATTGCGCGCGGCGTGCGGCGGCAACGAGGTCCGTTTCCCCACTGCCGGCCAGACGGAAGTCCGCTAGCAGGAGGTCGAACTTCCGGCTGGCCAGCAGCCTTAGAGCTGCCGCGCAGGAATTTGCCGTGACGACCTCGCAGGCGCAATCGCGCAGGACGCGCGCACACTGCTCCTGCGAAGACGGGTCAGCCTCAACGAGTAGTACTTTCCTCATCATGGCGGCGAGATGAAGGCACAGGCAAAACTACGCCTCCACCAAATGCGAGGGCACGCCTAGTGACGAACGAGTATACGATTCGGAATATACGATGTCAAAACATTACTGAGGGTTCTGTCGTTTCCTAGATTGACAGTATGGCTCTAAACCAGAGGGTGAGCCCCGACGGGGCGGCCTATCGAAATCCGGCCACCGGCCCTTGGCGTTGCACCCAGCCAGAAGTTGCCGAAGCAGTGTAATATAGAAGGCTAAGGAGAAATGTGTGCCCAAGCTTGGAAAGATTCTGGTTGTGGAGGATGACCCCCACGCGCGCCAGGGTTTGTCAGACCTGTTGAGCGCCTGGGGGTATGAGACTGACATGGCTAGCGACGGCGCCGAAGCTTTGGAGAAGATCGACCCGTTCAACCCCGCCGTGGTCATTTCCGATTTGCGCATGCCGCAGGTTACGGGCATGGAACTACTGCGGCAATTGCACGATTCGCGTCCCGGCCTGCGTTTCATCATGCTGACGGGGCAGGGAACTATTGAAGAAGCCGTGGAAGCCACCAAGTTGGGGGCCTACAACTTTTTGGAAAAGCCGGTAGACCCCAAGAAGCTCCAGGTGGAATTACGCAATTGCCTGGAGCGCCAGGAAAGCGAACGGCAGCTCGAAGTTGCCCACCGCCGCCTGCGGGATTTGGGGGTTCTAGGCAGCCTGGTGGGCCGCTCCGGCCGGATGCAGGAAGTTATGCGGTTAATCGGGATGGTGGCGCCTTCCAGCGCATCGGTACTGATAACCGGAGAAAGCGGTACGGGTAAGGAGTTGGCGGCGCGCACGCTCCACGAGTTGAGCCCCCGTCAGTCGAGGCCCTTCGTGGCGGTCAATTGCGCAGCTATCCCCGAGTCATTGATGGAAAGCGAGATTTTTGGACATGAGAAGGGCTCGTTTACAGGCGCGGTGGAGCGCCGAATAGGTTGCTTTGAGCTGGCCGATGGCGGCACCCTGCTGCTGGACGAAATCGGCGAGATGCCGCTCGCCACTCAGGCCAAGCTGCTGCGTGTCCTGGAGGACTCGAAAGTGCGCCGCCTGGGGAGCAAGTCGGAGATTTCCGTGGACGTGCGGGTGCTGGCGGCCACCAACAAGGTTCCGGAGGAGGCCGTCGCCCAGGGGCAACTCCGCAGCGATTTGTATTTCCGCTTGAACGTCGTACACGTTGCCATGCCGCCGCTGCGCGATCATTTGGACGATCTTCCCGATTTGGCGGCGGCGCTGCTGGAAAATCTAAATCGCAAGCACGGCCGCTCCGTGAAGAGCATTGCACCCGACGCGCTCGAAACCTTGCGCCGCTACTCCTGGCCGGGCAACGTTCGCGAACTCCGCAACGCGCTCGAACGGGCCTTGGTGACCTGCTCGGGCGAGATTTTGCAGAAGGAAAATCTGGGACTCGATTTTGGCCAGGCAGTCGTGACAGGAGCTAACGATGGCTTGCGCTTACGCCCGGGCATGACCGTAGAAGAAGCCGAGCGCCGCTTGATTCTCGAGACCCTGACGTTCACCGACAACAACAAAACGCGCGCCGCCGAACTGTTGGGAATCAG
>Ga0335085_10005460_pt1 | contig 20352 bp, 15 predicted proteins | sample Lox_Sample_45_FD_206712 | JGI IMG/M metagenome (GOLD analysis project Ga0335085, IMG submission 206712) | Soil microbial communities from Loxahatchee National Wildlife Refuge, Florida, United States - Lox_Sample_4.5 | ecosystem: Environmental > Terrestrial > Soil > Wetlands | place: USA...
TGGCCCCGCAGAGCCGGGCCGCGGCCAGGCCGAGCAGGTTGGTGTTGAAGTCGGTGGAGTGGACGATGCGGATTCCCTCGGCCCGGATGAGCGCCGCCAGGCGGGCCAGCTGCACCGCGGTGTTGGGCCGCAGCATCGAGCCCCCGAGGGGGAAGACCTCCGGCTCGTATCCCAGCGCGCGCACCGCGTCGAGCATGGGCCCCGACGCCTCCAGGCACCCGACCACCGCCCGGAACCCGGGCGGATGCCGGCGCAGGCGCTCCACGAACTGGCGCTCCGCGCCGCCGATCCAGAAGCGGTTGACCAGGTGCAGCACCGGGATGTCGCTGGAGAACATGGCTGCAAGGCAGGGTGTGCATCGCCCGTGCCGGCGGCGAGTCCCCTTGACAGGCAGTTGCGTTTCGCAGACGACAGCGCGCGACGATGGTCAAGCCCGTGGTGGCCGCGATCGACATGGGATACGGCCACCTCCGGCCCGCAACGGCGCTGGCGGACCAGCTGGGCGCCGAGGTCCGCTCCATGGACGCGCCGCCTTTGGGGGAGGCGCGGGACCGGGAGTTCTGGGACGGGGTGCGGCGCTTCTACGAGCCGCTGACGCGCTTCTCGCAGCTTCCCGGGCTGGGGCCGCCGGCGCGCGCGCTGCTCAACGCCATCACGGCCATCCCGCCTCCGGCCCAGGACCTCTCCGCTCCCACGCAAGGCACCCGCTGGCTGTTGCGGGCCGCCCGCTCCGGCGTGGGCCGGAGGCTGGCCGAGCACCTGGAAGAGACCGGCGCCCCGCTGCTCACCACCTTCTACGCCGCGGCGGTGCTCGCCGAGATCCACGGCGCCCGCCGCCTCCACTGCGTGGTCACCGATTGCGACGTCAACCGCGTCTGGGTGCCCCAGGAGGCGAAGGGCACCGCCATCACCTACTTCGCGCCCACCGACCCGACGCGGCAGCGGCTCCTCTCCTACGGGGTGCCGCCGGGCCGCGTCCGGGTCACCGGCTTTCCCTTGCCGGGAGGGCTGGTGGGCCGCGAGCGCAAGGAGCTGAAGGAGAACTTCCACTCGCGGATGGAGCGGCTCTCCGGCAGGGGGGGGCCGCCGCTGATCGTCTTCGCCATCGGGGGGGCGGGCGCGCAGGTCCCGCTGGCGCGGCAGGCGATCTCCGGGATGGAGAGGCGGATCCGCGAGGGGGAGCTGCGGCTCGCCCTGGTGGCGGGCCGCCGTCCCGAGGTGGCCGCCGCCCTGGGCGGGGCGCTGCGGGCGCATGGCCTGGAAGGTCATCCCGGCGTGGAGCTGCTCTACGACCCGGACGTGTTCGGGTACATCCGCCGCTTCAACGCGCTGCTGGCACACGCCGACGCGCTCTGGAGCAAGCCCTCGGAGCTGGTCTTCTTCACCGCCCTGGGGCTGCCGTTCATCTCCGCGCCTCCCGTCGGCATGCACGAAGTGGCGAACCTGCGCTGGGCGAGCGGGCAGGGCGCGGCCCTGGCGCAGGAGGATCCGGCCGGCGCCGGCGAGTGGCTCTCCGCCTGGATCCGGGAAGGCGTCCTGGCCCGGGCCGCCGAGGCGGGACTGAGGCTGCCGCAGGGCGGGCTGTACGAGATCGCCGACTCCCTGGGCTGAGTCCTCCTCGCGCGGCGGAGCGGACCGGGATAGAAGCGCCGGGGTGGACGTCGAGGAGTTCGACTACCCGCTCCCCGAGGAGCTGATCGCCCAGGAGCCGCTGCCCGAGCGCGACGCCTCGCGCCTGCTGGTGCTGCCCCGCCGATCGGGCCCGGTGCAGCACCGGACGGTGCGCGATCTGCCGGAGCTGTTGGCCCCGGGCGACCTCCTGGTGGTGAACGACGCGCGGGTGATCCCGGCGCGCCTGCGCGGGCGCAAGCAGGGAAGTGGCGGCAAGGTGGAGCTGCTCCTCCTCGAGCCGCTCCCTTCGGGCGACTGGCTGGCCCTCGGGCAGGCCTCGACGCCGCTGCGGGCCGGGGCCCGCGTCGAGGTGCCGGGGGCGAGCGTCGAGATCGTCGAGGCCCGCGAAGAAGGCCAGCTGGTGGTGCGCCTGCCCTTCGCCGGCGAGGCGCTCTGGGGGTTCCTCGAGGAGTCCGGAGAGCTGCCCCTGCCCCCGTACATCCGGCACGCGCCCTCGGCGAACGACAAGGAGCGCTACCAGACCCTGTTCGCCAGGGAGCGGGGAGCGGTGGCCGCGCCCACGGCCGGCCTGCACTTCACGCCGGCGCTCCTGCAAGCGCTGGCCGCGCGGGGGATCGGGCTCGCCTCCATCACCCTGCACGTGGGACCCGGCACCTTTCTTCCCGTGCGCGCGCGGCGGGTGGAGGATCACCGCATGCACCGGGAGCGCTACTTCGTGCCCGAGGAGACGGCGCGCGCCCTGGCCAGGGCGGGCCGGGTGGTGGCGGTGGGGACCACGGCGCTGCGCACGCTCGAGGCTTCCGCGGGCCGGCCGGGCCCAGGGTCGACCGATCTCTTCATCGCCCCCGGATACGAGTTCAAGGTGGCGGGGGCGCTCTTCACCAACTTCCACCTGCCCAGAAGCACGCTGCTCATGCTGGTGGCGGCCTTCGCGGGCCTTTCGCGGATCAAGGCGGCCTACGCCGAGGCCGTCGAGCGGCGGTACCGCTTCTTCTCCTACGGCGACGCGATGCTGATCGCATGAGCTTCGCCGTCACCCACTCCGACGGGACCGCGCGGCGCGGCAAGCTCGTCCTCCCCCACGGCGAGGTGGACACCCCGCAGTTCATGCCGGTGGGGACGGTGGCCTCGGTGAAGGCCATCGCCCCCGACGACCTGCGCGCCGCCGGGGCGCAGATCGTGCTGGCGAACACCTACCACCTGCTCCTGCGGCCGGGCCCGGAGCTGGTGGCGGAGATGGGGGGACTGCACCGCTTCATGTCCTGGGAGAAGCCGCTGCTCACCGACTCCGGCGGCTTCCAGGTCTACTCGCTGGCCGAGCAGCGCAAGATCACCGAGGAGGGGGCGGTCTTCCGCAGCCACCTCGACGGCAGCCGGCAGGAGCTGACGCCGGAGCGGGCGGTGAGCATCCAGCTGCAGCTGGGCAGCGACGTGCTGATGGCGCTCGACGAATGTCCGCCCTCGGGGAGCCCGCGCGCCTACCACGAGGAGGCCCTGGGCCGGACCACCCGCTGGGCGCGCCGCTGCAAGCGGACCTGGCAGGAGCTGGACCCGAAGGGCGAGCATGCCCTCTTCGGGATCGTCCAGGGCGGGCTGCACCCGGACCTGCGCGCCCGCCACGCCGGGGAGATCGCCGAGCTGGACCTGCCCGGGCATGCCCTGGGCGGCTTCTCGGTGGGGGAGGAGCCAAAGGCGATGTGGGAGGGGGTCCAGGCGGCCGCGCCCCTCTTGCCGGCGGAGAAGCCGCGCTACCTGATGGGCGTGGGCACCCCCGAGGACCTGCTCCGCTGCGCCCTCGCCGGGATCGACCTGTTCGACTGCGTGCTGCCCACCCGGGTGGCGCGCAACGGCCTGCTCTTCACCCGCAGGGGCAGGCTGCAGATCAAGGCGGCCCGCTACGCGCGCGATCCCGGCCCCGCCGACCCCGAGTGCCGCTGCTACACCTGCCGGACCTTCTCCCGCGCCTACCTGCGCCACCTCTTCGCCGCCCGGGAGCTGCTCGCCTTCCGCCTCAACAGCCTGCACAACCTCACCTTCTACCTGGACCTGATGGCCGGCCTGCAAAAGGCCATCGAGCGCAAGGAAGCCGGGCGCCACGTGAAGCGCCTGCTGGAAGGCTTCTCTTCGGGGGAGTAGAAAACCGTGCTAGAAGGTCCGGCCCCGATTTTCCGGGGTGAAACAGGAGATTTGCCCCGTGCTCCCCTTGCTCGCCCAGGCCGCCGAACAGCAGCAGTCGTCGCCCTTCGGCGCCTTCGGACTACTGGTGCCCGCGGCGCTGTTCTTCGTCATCTTCTATTTCATCGTCATGCGCCCCCAGGCCCGGCAGCAGAACCAGCACAAGTCCTTCCTGGAGAAGCTGGGGAAGGGCGACGAGGTGATCACCTCGGGCGGGGTGGTGGGGAAGGTGGATCGGGTGGCGGGCGACCTGGTGTTCGTGGAGGTGGCCAACAACGTGAAGCTGCGCGTGCTCAAGGCGCAGATCTCGGGCCCCTACCGGTCGGCGGAGGAGAAGCCGGCGGAAGAGCCGGCCAAGAAGTGATGGAGAGCTGATGGACCGCGCGTGGTACTGGAAGGCCGGGTTCATCCTGGCCGTGACCCTGGTGGCGATCTGGGCGCTGGTGCCCAGCGTCACCTACTTCCGTCTCCCTGCCAGCGAGCGCAACGAGGCCAGCGTGTTCGAGCGGGCGCGGCCCAAGTGGGCCCCCGCCAAGCACCTCAACCTGGGCCTCGATCTGCAGGGCGGCATCCACCTGGTGATGGGGGTGGAGGTGGATCGGGCGGTGCGGGAGAAGGCCGTGCGCCGGGCGGAGGAGCTGGCGGCGGAGATGGACCGCAAGGACGTCAAGGGCGCGGACGTGCGCGGCGATCCCGACACGGGCATCGTCACCGTCACCGCCCCCGACGTGGGCAAGGCCAAGGACGTGCTGGCCGAGTTCACGGACATGTACGTCCGCCGCACCACCGGGAACACGGTGGAGCTGGCGATGAAGGACGACGCGGTCAAGCTGCTCAAGGACAGCGCGGTGGACCAGGCGGTGAAGGCCATCCGCAACCGGGTGGACAAGTGGGGCGTCTCCGAGCCCACCATCGCCAAGCGCGGAGATGCATCCATTCTCGTGCAGCTCCCCGGATATTCCAATCCGGAGAAGGCGAAGGAGCTGATCGGCAAGACGGCGCAGCTGGAGTTCAAGATCGTCGACGACGGCGACCTCTCCGTCTCCAAGCTCACCGACTTGCCCCAGGGCGTGACCCTGAACTGGGACCGCTACTCCGGGGCGGGGGACGCCACCATCTCCTCGCCCTACCTGGAGTCGAAGGACCGGGCCCCGCTCGCCCAGTACCTCAAGGACAAGGCCCCGGCCGGGCACGTCTTCGCCATCGGCAAGCTGGAGGGCCGGGGCCGGGCGGACACCACCTACCGCTCCTGGCTCCTGGACCAGAAGCAGGGCATGACGGGCGAGTACATCACCGACGCCCGGGTGGCCTTCGACAACTCGCCCGGCGAGGGCAACCGGCCCTACGTGCAGGTGAGCTTCAACAAGACCGGGGCGGACCTCTTCGGCAAGCTGACCAAGGAGAACGTCAAGCGGCGGATGGCCATCGTGCTCGACGACACGGTGGACTCCGCGCCCATCATCCAGACCGAGATCCCCGGCGGCATCTGCTCCATCCACCTGGGCGGGCTCAAGCCCATCAACGAGATCCTGGAGGAGGCCAAGGACCTGGCCCTGGTGCTCAAGTCCGGGGCGCTGCCCGCCCCGGTGCGGATCCTGGAGGAGCGCAGCGTGGGCGCCTCGCTGGGGCCGGAGCTGATCCGGCGCGGATCGCAGGCGGCGCTGCTCGGGCTTCTGGCCGTGCTGGTGTTCATGGCCCTCTACTACCGGTTCTCCGGGCTGGTGGCGGACGTGGCCCTGGTGCTCAACGGGCTGGTGGTGCTGGCGATCATGGCGGGCATCAACTCCACCCTCACCCTGCCGGGCATCGCCGGCTTCGTCCTCACCCTGGGGATGGCGGTGGACGCCAACGTGCTCATCAACGAGCGCATCCGCGAGGAGCTGAAGACGGGCCGGACCCTGGCCGCCGCGGTGAAGACGGGCTACGAGAAGGTCTTCTGGACCATCTTCGACGGCCACGTCACCGCCCTGGTGGCCGGGTTCGTCATCCGTGCCTACGGGTCGGGGCCGGTGCGGGGATTCGCCACCACCCTGATCATCGGGCTTTTGGCCTCGATGTTCACCTCCATCGTGGTCACCCGGGCGATCGTGGAGTGGTTCGTGTCCCATGGCCGCCTGCACAAGGCCGTGAGCTTCTAGGAGCCGCCCCATGGAGATGAAGTACTTCGACCTGATCAAGCCCGGCACCACCCACGACTTCGTCAAGTACCGCCGGGTGGCGGTGGTGATCTCGCTGATCGCCAACGCCCTGGTGCTGGCGGGCATGCTCCTCTGGCCCGGCCTCAACTACGGGGTGGACTTCGCCGGCGGCACCGAGCTGCAGGTGCACTTCAAGCAGAAGGCGGAGGCCGGCGACATCCGCGACCTGGTGGCCAAGCAGGGCTTCGGCGAGCCCACCGTGCAGGAGTACGGGAACAAGGAGGACAACCAGTTCCTCGTCCGGGTGGAGCGCATCGCCCTGCTCACCCCCGAGCGGGCGGACCAGATCAGGGCCGCCGTCTCCCAGGCGGTGCCCGGGCTGCAGAGCTTCCGCTTCGATCCCGAGGTGGGCGACAAGCTGGACTTCTTCTTCAAGCAGCCGGTGGACGAGAGCGCCCTGCGGGCGGCGGTGGAGAAGCAGGGGACGGCGGTGAAGGAGATCCGCCCGCTGGTCTCCCGCGAGGGGGCGGAGCGCGAGTACACCGTCATCACCCAGGGCACCGGCGACAAGATCGGCTCGGCGCTGCGGGAGAAATACGGGCAGGACCAGGTGGAGGTGGTGCGCACCGACTACGTGGGTCCGCAGGTGGGCAAGCAGCTGCGCATCGACGGGATCCTGGCGGTGGTCTACGCCATGGGGATGATCCTGGTGTACGTCGGCTTCCGCTTCGACTTCCGCTTCTCCCCGGGCGTGGTGATCGCCCTGGTGCACGATGCCATCATCACCCTGGGCTACTTCCTGGTCAGCCGGCACGAGTTCAACCTCACCTCGGTGACGGTGATCCTCACGGTGGTGGGCTACTCGGTGAACGACACCATCGTCATCTACGACCGCATCCGGGAGAACGCCAAGAAGCACAAGGGCCGCCCGCTGCGCGAGCTGATCAACCTCTCCATCAACGAGATGCTGGGCCGCACCATCCTCACCTCCGGGGCCACCGCCCTCTCCCTGGTCGGCCTGCTCGTCTACGGGGTGGGGACCATCCAGGACTTCGCCGCGGCCATGCTGGTGGGCATCGTCTCCGGGACGTATTCCACCTGGTACATCGCCAGCCCGATGACCATCTGGCTGGAGGAGCACGTCGAGCAGCGCAAGGCCATCCAGGCGGCGCAGCCCAAGCCCAAGAAGTCGGATACGGGGCGCCCCGCAGCGGCGGCGCGCTAGGCCGCCTCGCGCCGAAGGCGCGAGATTGCGGCTATGCTTCTTCCCATGCGCCTCCGCGCCCTGGCGATCCTTTTCCTCGCGGTTCCCCGGCTCGCCTCCGCCGCGGAGCCGCGATTTCCCATCACCGCCCGGGTCGTCCTTTCGGAGGCGACGGTCCCCTCCTGCTACCTGCGGGAAGCCACCGTCCCCTGCCCGGACTCCCTGGGGACGCAGACGAAGGACGCCCTGGAGGAGGCGGCGCGGCGGATGTTCCGGCCCGCCGGGACCGGAGAGGAGCCCGACCTGCTCCTCGAGGCGGCGGCCCGCAGCGCCGGGATCGAAGGGTCGTACGCGGTGGTCACGCAGATGGTGCGGGTCCGCTCGCCCGCCGACGGCGAGATCGACACCCTGGTGGTGCGGGGCGAGGCCATCGCCTTCGGGACGGACCTCCAGGCGATGTCCGCCGCCTTCGCCCACAGCGCCCGGGACGCGGCCCAGGGCTTCGAGAACGAGTTCGTCAACTCCGAGCCCGTGGTCCGCTGGCTGCTCAAGCGGAACATCGCGCCGGTCGGCTCGACCATCCTCGCGCCCGCGCGGCCGGACCTGGGGATGTTCCTCGAGGCCGGAGGGGAGGCGGTGAGCGTCCCCGACGGGGTGAGCCCCGGCGTCCGGGCCGGCCTGGGCGTAGCCGGCAAGTGGTTCGTGGCCCGGGCGACCTTCGCCAAGTGGAGCTCGAACCTGAACAACGGAGGCATCTCCCTCACCGAGCTGGGCATCGAGGCCGGGCCCGCCTGGCGCTTCCACCGCAACTGGGAGGTGCGCGGCGGGGGAGGGGTGCAGTTCGCTTCCGGCAGCCTGGGCGCCGAGGACTTCAAACACACCATGCCCAGCCTCTTCGCGGGCATCCAGTACGATCTCTGGCCGCACTGGTCCGGCGAGAGCCGCGTGCGCTTTTCCCTGGAGTTCCGCACCCACCTGGACAGCGAGGTGTCGTTCCTCCTCCCCGCCCCCCAGGTGGTCGAGATCGCCGGCCCCTCCGTCGGTTTCTTCGTCGGCGTGGAGCTTCCCCTCCTCCGTTCCCGCGAGCCGGCGCTCGGCGCGAGGTGACGCGGGCCGCAACCGGGCGGACCGCGTTCCCCGGACCCCGAAAAATGCCCCGCCGGCGCTGGCTGCCGGCGAGGACCCCCTACGCCGCGCCCCTCAGGCCAGCCCCCAACGCACCTTCCCGTGCGTGAACAGCGCGCCTGCGCGCGCCGCCTCCTGCATGCGGATCCGTTCCGCCGCACGTTCGAATTCGGATTTGCACTTCTCCGAGCAGAAGAAGTACCGGCGCTTCTTGTACTCGCTGCACGGCGTGCGATCCCCGCTCTCCACCGGCACGCCGCAGATCGGGTCGTACGATCGACCCTTGGTCCTGCTGTCGCCCGAGTTCACGTCCAGAGCCCCCCGCCCTCACCCACACCGGATCCCGCGAGTTGCAAGCGCGACGCCGCACTTGCGCGCGCGGTGACGCGCGTCACGATGCGCGAACCCCTTCCTCGTGTGGGAACTCTTCTGCACACTGCGGGCGCTCCGGGGCCCCTCCTGGGCCAGGGCCGGGCGCGGCGCGGCCCGATCCCCCAGCATCTCCGCGGGACGCGTTCCCTCCCCCGCGCGCTCCGCGGGCCGCAGGGCGGCCTGGGCGCGGAGGAGGAGGCCGGCGCCGAGCAGCAAGGCGCAGGTGGTCTGGCCGGAGAAGAACAGTCGTCCCATCCCCGTGAACATGTGCAACGCCACGGCCAAGGCGCACCGGGCGAGCGGCCGATCGCCGCGCTCGCCCGCCCGCCCGTTTCGTGCTAACCGGAGCCGCCCTCGGAGGAAGGCAGTGGTGGCCGAATTCATCCGCGAACTGAAGCGCTCCCATTCCTGCGGGCAGCTCACCGCCAAGGACGTGGGCAAGGAAGTGATCCTCTTCGGCTGGGTACACAACCGGCGCGATCATGGCGGCGCGGTCTTCATCGACCTGCGCGACCGCGAAGGGCTCACCCAGGTGGTGTTCGAGGCCGAGTCGGGCAAGGAGCTTCACGACCTGGCCCAGGAGCTGCGCTACGAGTACTGCCTGGGGGTGCGGGGCAAGGTCGTCTCCCGGGGGCAGAACGTCAATCCCCGCCTGGTCACCGGGGAGATCGAGGTGCACGCCCTGCAGGCGTCGATCTTCAACCGCAGCGAGACACCGCCGTTCCTCATCGAGGACCACACCGACACCGCCGAGGAAAAGCGCCTCCACTACCGCTACCTGGACCTGCGCCGGGCGCCTTTGCAGCAGACCCTGATCAAGCGGAGCAGGATGAACGGCGTCACCCGCCGGACGCTGGAGCGGCTGGGCTTTCTCGAGCTGGAGACGCCTTTCCTCGTCAAGTACACCCCGGGCGGGGCACGCAACTTCCTCGTCCCCGCCCGCCTCAACCCGGGGAAGTTCTACGCCCTGGCCGAGAGCCCCCAGCTGTTCAAGCAGCTCTTCATGGTGGCCGGCTTCGAGCGCTACTTCCAGATCGTCAAGTGCTTCCGCGACGAGGACCTGCGCCTGGACCGGCAGCCGGAGTTCACCCAGATCGACCTGGAGATGTCCTTCGTCGGCCAGGACGACGTCTTCGCGGTGGTGGAGGAGCTGGTCACCGCGCTCTGGGGCGAGGTGCTGGGCGTGCGCATCGAGAAGCCCTTCGCGCGCATGACCTACGAGCAGTCGATGCGCGAGTACGGCAACGACAAGCCCGACCTGCGCTTCGGCCTTCCCCACGTGGACCTCACTTCCGTGCTGGCGGAGCACAAGGGCGGCGGGGTGCCCCTCTGGCAGCCCTTCGCCACCGTCACCCCGGGCCAGATCGTCAAGGCCCTCAAGGTGCCGGCCTCGGCGAACTTCTCCCGCACCGAGACCGACAAGCTGGAGGAGATCGCCAAGGGGATGGGCGCCCGCGGCCTGGCCAGGGCCAAGGTGGGCGAGGGCGGCGAATGGACGCAGAGCCCGATGGCGAAGTCCATCAGCAAGGAGGCGCGCGCGGCCATCAACGCAGCGGCCGGGGCGCAGCCGGGCGACCTGCTCCTCTTCCAGTTCGGCAAGGAGAGCATGGTCCACACGGTGCTGGCGAACCTGCGCCTCTTCCTGGGCAAGCGCCTGGGCCTGATCCCCGAGTACGGCACCCGCGACCCCAAGGAGCCCGGCTCCTGGCGCTTCCTCTGGGTGGTGGACCCGCCCCTCTTCGAGTACGAGGAGGAGAACAAGCGCTGGGTGGCGGCGCACCACGCCTTCACCCGGCCTCACGATGAATCCATCCAGTACTTGGAGAGCGACCCCGGCAAGGTGCTCTGCTACCGCTACGACCTGGTACTGAACGGATTCGAGATCGGCGGCGGGTCCATCCGCCTGCACGATCCGGCGGTGCAGGAGAAGGTCTTCGCCGCCATGGGCATCTCCCCCCGGGAGGCGCAGGAGAAGTTCGGCTTCCTCCTCCAGGCCCTGCGCTTCGGCGCTCCGCCCCACGGGGGCATCGCCCTGGGGATGGACCGGCTCGCCTTCCTCCTCACCGGCGCGGAGTCGCTGCGCGACGTGATCCCCTTCCCCAAGACGCAGAAGGGGACCGATCTGATGACCGACGCGCCGGGCGGCGTCGATCCCCAGCAGCTCCGCGAGCTGTACATCGCTTCGACCTACAAGCCGCCGGCCTGAGCCTGGTACCCGACCGGGGTGTTGCGACGCGGAGCGTCATGCGGGAGCATGGAGCCGTGACCGGCCCTCTCCCGAGTACGACGGCTCGAGGCAAGGCCTTGCGGCGGGAGATCGCCGCGCTGGGCATCGCCGCGTCCTGCGAGAGCGCCGATCTCTCGGCGGCCTCCCGCGACGCCTCGCCCGCCGCGCTCTTCTGGAACCAGGCGCGCCTCGTCCACCATCCGCCCGACGTGGTGGCCTGGCCGGAGGACGCCGAGCAGGTGGCGGCCCTCCTCCAGCTCGCGGGGGCCCGCGGCGTTCCGGTGGTGCCGATGGGAGCGGGCGCCGGCACGGGCGGCGGGGCGGTGGCGCTGCGCGGGGGCATCGTCCTCGACACCAGGCGCCTCACGCTCCCCTTGCGCGTCGATCTCCCCGGCAACGCGGTGGAGGTGGGGGCGGGGATGAGCGCGGAGCGCCTGGAGGAGCGGCTCGCCTACGCCGGGGCCACCCTCGGGCACCTGATGCCGCCGAACGATCCCGGCACGGTGGGCGGCTGGCTGGCCACCCGCGGGGCGGGGATGCTCTCCTCCCGGCACGGCTCCAGCGCCGACCTGGTGCTCTCGCTGGAAGCGGTGGACGGCGCGGGCGAGATCCTCCACACCCTGGAGGGCGCGGGCGGAGGCCCGGACCTGGCCCAGCTCCTGCTCGGCAGCGAAGGGACGCTGGCCGTCTTCACCAGCGCCCGGCTGCGCATCTGGCCCCGCGGGCGCGGGCGCTGGCTGCGGGCGGTGCGCTTCCCCTCCCTGCGCGAGGCGCTGCGCGCGGTGCGCGACGTGGTGCGGGCCGGGCTGCAGCCCTCGGTGGTGCTCATCCACGATCCCCTCGACAGCCTGCTGGGCGGGGCCGAGCCTCCCCGCGTCCCCCAGCCGCTGAAGTGGCTGGTGGAGGGAGCGCAGGTGGAGGCGATGCGGCTGGCGCTGCACGCGCCGCGCCTGCTCAACCGGCTGGTCGACGCCCTTCCTTCCTCCTCCCTCGCGCTCCTCGGCTTCGAGGGGGTCGACGAGGCGGACGCGTTCCGCGAGGGCGAGGCGGCCCTCTCCCTCTGCGCCCGGGCCCAGGGCGAGGACCTGGGGACGGCGACGGCGGCGCGCTGCCTGGAGTCGGCCCGGCGGGCGAGCTGGACGCACGGGCCCCTGCTGGCGGCGGGCGGCTTCGTGGAGACGCTGGACGTGGCCACCACCTGGGACCGGGCCGAGCCGCTGCTGGCCGCCGTGCGCGGCGCGGTGGAGGGTCTGGCGTTCGTGCGGGCGCACTTCGCCCACGCCGCCGCGGAAGGCTGTGCGCTGGAGCTGAAGATGCTGGGGCTGGCCGGGGCGCCGGCCGAGGCCATGACCAGGGTCCCGGCGGAGGACGCGGAGGCGGAGATGGAGGAGGCGCAGCAGCGCCGGGAGGCGGTCTGGGGGGCGGCGCTGGCGGCGGCCGCCGACGAGGGAGCGACCATCTCGCACCACTCGGGCATCGGCGCCTCGCGCCAGGTCTTCCTCCGCCGCGAGCTGGGCGAGGGAATCCGCCAGCTCCGCGCCCTGAAGAAGGCCTTCGATCCCAAGGGCATCCTCAACCCGGGCAAGGTGCTGCTGTGAGCGCCCGCGACGACCTCGCCGCCAGCGGTGCCGCGCTGCTCGAGGAGGGGCAGGGGGGATTCCGCGTCACCCCACCCAGCATCGCCTCGCTCGCCCGGGCGGTGGCGGTGGCCCGGGCCCACGGGCTCCCCTTGCGGGTGCGCGGGAGCGGCGACGCGCCGGGCCTGCCTCCGGATCGGGGCGTGCTCTTCGACCTGGCCGCCCTCGATCGCATCGCCTCGGTGGACCCGGGGACCGGCATTTCCCGGGTGGAAGCCGGATGCGGCGTGGCTGCGCTGGAGTCGGCGGTGCGGCGCGCCGGGTGCACGCTGGGGCCGCTCCTCCCCTCGGTGCGCTCCGGGTCGGTAGGAGCCTGGTTGGCGGGTCCGACCCGCGGGGAGAGGGGCGTGGCGGGGTTGCGCCGCCAGACCGCCGCCCTCACCGTCGCGGCCGTCCTGGCCGACGGGCGCATCGCCGAGGGGCGGCCGGCGCCCGCCAAGGCGGTGGGACCCGACCTCGATCACCTCACCCTGGGCGGCGCGGGCCGGCTCTCCATCGTGGCGGCGGCCTGGATCCGCCTCTTCCCCGCCACTCCCCAGCTCTGCAGCGCCTTCTTCTGCCCCAGCCTGGCCGACGCGCTCGGCGCCGTGGAGATGCTCTGCCGCCGGCGCCTGGCCCCGGTGCGGGCCCGCATCCAGGCCGGGCCCGAAGGAGCGCGGCTGGCCCTGGCCTGGGAGGGCATCGAGAGCGCGGCCATCGATCGCGATCGCTCGGAGCGCGCCCTGGCCGGGCGCTTCCCGCGCGAGGAGGTCCCGCCCAAGTGGGTCCGCGAAGGTCCCGACGGGCACCCGGTGGAGGTGGATGCGCGCTGGGGCGCGCTGCGCGCCTGGTCGGGCCGGGGCGACCTGCATTTGATCGGCCTCCATCCCGGAGGGGCCTTCGCCGTGCTCTGCCTGCCGGAGGCCAGGGCCGCGGAGGAGTGCGCCGCCCTGGCAAGGGCCGCCGGCGCGAAGGTGATCGCGCCCCGGCGGATGCGCGACTCCGGACCCGGCTGGGAGGCGGCGGGCGCGGGCGCCGCCTGGTCGCGGCTGATCGATGCGCTGGGGGTGTCCTGAGCGTTCGTGTACTCTGCCGGCCCGGGGCGCCAACTGGGGGATGTCTTGAAGACCTTCGTGGTGGTGAACCCGCGCTCGGCCAACGGGGCCACCGCCCGGCACTTCGACGGCATCGCCCAGGCGGTGCGCGGGGCGGTGGGCGAGTTCCGGCACGCGTTCACCGAGCGCGCCATGCACGCCGCCGACCTCACCCGCTCCGCGCTGGGGGAGGGCTTTGATCTGATCGTCGCGGTGGGCGGCGACGGGACGGTCAACGAGGTGGTGAACGGGTTCTTCGAGCCGGCGCGGCCCGGGCAGCCCGCCCGCCCGGTGCGGCCCGGGGCCGCCCTGGCGCTGCTGCCGCGGGGCACCGGGGGAGACTTGCGCCGGACCCTGGGGCTGGACGGCGATGTCGCCCGCTGCGCCGCCCGGCTGAAGGGTGCCGCCGCTCCGGCCGACGTCGGGCGCGTGGACTACACCGCCCACGACGGGTCAGCCGCGAGCCGGTACTTCATCAATGTCGGCGAGGTGGGCGTGGGGGCGCGGGTGGTGGAGATCGCCAACCGCTCCAGCAAGAGGCTCGGGGGCAAGGCCACCTTCAAGCTCGCCTCGCTGCGCGCCCTTCTGGGCTGGCGCGACCTGCGGGTCCGCGCCTCGTTCGACGGGGCCGCGGCTGAGGAGCTGGAGATCACCGCCCTGGCCGTGGCGAACGGGCGCTATTTCGGCGGGGGGATGATGGTGGCGCCCGAGGCGCGGCTCGACGACGGCCTCTTCCACGTCACCATCTGGAGCGGCTTCGGGCTGTCCGATTTCGTGCTCAAGAGTGGTTCCATGTACGACGGATCGCACGTGAACCTCGAGGGGACCCGCACCCGCACCGCCCGCAGCGTGCGGGTGGATCCGTCCGGGCCGGGCCTGATGGGCATCGAGGCGGACGGCGAGCCTCTCGGGCGCCTCCCCGCCAGTTTCACGCTGTTGCCGGGCGCCTTGCAGCTTGTGAGGTAGGAGTTTGGCGGGGCAGGCGGGCAGCCACTATCCTCGGAGCATGCTGCTCATCGCGATCCTCCTCGCCGCCGCTCCGGATCCCGAGGTCCAGCCCCTGACGGAGAAGGCGCAACTCCGGGAGCTGTGCGACGCGCTCCGCGCCCAGCCTTCGGAGCGCGATCTCGATCCGGCCCAGGCGGCGGCGGCGCGCAAGGCGGCGCAGAAGCGCCGCGAGGAAGCGGCCGCGCGCTGGTACCGGGTGGAAGTGCCCTCCAAGGGCTTTTCCTTCGGGCGTTACCGCGCCCAGGACCAGCAGCTCGAGCTGGACGGCGACCGGCCCCTGCGGGCGGTGGACGACATGCTCTCCCTCGACCTGGAGGGCATCGACGAGGTGGCATTCAACGCCAGGCCGGAGCAGGTGACCGCCTGGAGCGAGGAGAAGAAGGCCCGGTCGCTGCGCCTGATCGTGGTCTGGAAGCCCGGCGGCGATCGCTGCGCGGGGAGCGCGGCCGCGGAGTCCTGGCGCATCGCCGGCAAGGCGCGCTCCTGGGAGCTGGTGGGCCCGGAGGGAACGGTGGCCGCCGCCAACGAGGACGGGGAGCCCGTGCTCCTGGGCGGCGGGCCCCGCCAGGCGCGGGTGGAGAAGGTGACCCTGGAGTCCGACGGCGCGCCGCAACAGGACGAGGGGCGCGATCGCCTCGCCTCCTCGCAGCAGGCGCTGGATCGCTGCGTTTCGGGCGCCCAGGCCGCGGGCAAGCTCCTGATCACCTTCTCCGTGCAGGGCGGCCGCGTGCGCGAGCCGCAGGTGATCATGGACTCGGTGCGCGACGAGAGGATCTCCGGCTGCGTGGCCAAGGCCATCTCGGGCGCCGAGGTGGGCGGCAGCGGGCGGGGAACCGCATCGATCGCGGTGCAGTGAGGGTCCTGGGCAAAGGGATCACGAGGTCGTTGCACGGAACTGAAGCAGGCAGGCGGTCACGCCTCCGCTGGTCGAACCCTCACTTCCCCGCGCACGCTCCCGCGTCGGAGGTGTTGATGTTGCAGTGACAGGTCCCGATCGGGCCGGCGTCCCCGCCGTCGGGGATGCCGGCGTCGGAGAGGTCGCAACTGGCCGCCGAGATGCAGTCGGCGTTGCTCCCGCAGGGGTCGCCGGTGATGCCCTTCTGGCACTTGCCCCAGGGAAGCCCGCCGCCGTGGAAGCAGAGCGCGGAGGGGCTGCAGTCGCTGACCGAGTCGCACTGCTCCAGCAGGCAGACGGGCCCCTTGCCTTCGATGAGGTGTCCCCCGTCCGCGTGCAGGTTGCAGGCCTGCGAGAGGGCGCCCGGGGGGCAGCCGCCGTCCGCCCCGCAGAGCGGCAGGCCGATGCAGGTGGCGAGCCCGTTGACCTCCAGCGTGCACCAGGCGTCGGGGGCGCACTTGTCCTGCACCGCGTTCACCGTGCAACTGGTGATGCCTCCGTCGGCCAGGGTCTCGATGGAGACGCAGTGCCCGGTCAGGCAACCCTGGTTCACCGGGCAATCGAGGGTGGTGACGCAGGTGATGGGAGCCTGGGGAAGGCAGACGTCATCCGGGAGGGCGGCGCCGGCGCAGGTGGTGCCCGTTGGACAGGCGGCGCCGCCCGTGCAGGCAGGCACGCAGTAGGAGTTCACGCAGCGGCTGACGCCCGCGCAGGTATGGCTTCCCGCCGTGCAGGGGTCGCCGGCGTCGGGCCGGACCACCGGCGCGAGATCATCCTCGTTGCACGCACAAAGCGCCGCGAGGAGCGCGATCAGTGTGCTTCTGCCCATGTCTCTCCTTCTCCCAGGTCCACCACCAGGGGCACCGCCAGCTCCGCGGCCCCGGCCATTTGCTGCTGGACGATCGGTCCCACCTCCCGGACTTCCTCCGGGGGGGCTTCGAGCACCAGTTCGTCGTGGACCTGGAGCAGCATGCGGGCCCGGTACTTTCCCCGCAAGGCCGCGTCCACCTTGAGCATTGCCCGTTTCACCAGGTCGGCCGCGGTGCCCTGGATGGGGGTGTTCACCGCCGTCCGCTCGGCGGCGCTGCGGGCGCTGGGGTTCTTGCTGTTGATGTCCGGCAGGTAGCGGCGGCGCCCGAAGAGGGTCTTCACCATCCCGCTGCTGCGGGCCGAGGCGATGGTGTCGTCCAGCCACTCCTTCACCTTGGCGTAGCGGGAGAAGTAGCGGCCGATGATGTCCGCCGCCTCGCTCTTCTCCAGCCCCAGGCGGTGGGCCAGCCCGAAGGCGGAGAGGCCGTAGGCGATGCCGTAGTTGATCATCTTGGCGATGTCCCGCTGCTGCCGGGTCACTTCCGAGGGCGGCACCCCGAACGTCTCACCCGCGGTGCGCGCGTGCAGGTCCTCGCCGGAGAGGAAGCTGGCGCGCAGCACCGGGTCGCCGGAGACGTGGGCCAGCACCCGCAGCTCGATCTGCGAGTAGTCGGCGCTGAGCAGCTTCCAGCCCGCCTCGGGGATGAAGGCCTCGCGGATCTTCGCCCCGACGGGGGTGCGGATGGGGATGTTCTGCAGATTCGGGTTGACGCTGGAGAGCCTGCCCGTGGCCGCCACCGCCTGGTCGAAGGTGGTGTGCAGCCGCCCGTCCTTCCCCAGTACCGCGGGCAGCGCGTCGAGATAGGTGCTCTTCAGCTTGGTGAGCTGCCGGTGCTCCAGCACCTTGGCGGGCAGCGGGTGCTGCTGGGCCAGCTCCTCCAGCACCTCCTGGTCGGTGGAGGGCCCGGTCTTGCCCCGCTTCAGCACCGGCAGGTTCAGCTTCTTGTAGAGCACCTCGCCGAGCTGCTGGGTGGAGGCGGGCAAGAACTCCCCGCCGGCGAGCTGGAAGATCTCCTGGAGCAGGGCGTCGATCTGCTTGCCGATCTCCTCGGAGAGCTGCTGCAGCCGGCGGACGTCGATCCGGATGCCGGTCAGCTCCAGCCCGGCCAGCACCTCGATCAAGGGTCTCTCGATCCCCTGGTAGAGGCCGAGCAGCTCGGGATCGGCGCGCAGGTCCTCTCCCAGGGCGTCGCAGAGCCTTCGGGCCCCCTCCACCAGGGCGCAGGCGGCGGCGGAGGTCTCGTCCACGGGCAGCTCGGGCAGGGGAGTGGCCTTCTTTCCCTTCCCGGTGCGCTCGCAGAGGTCCTTGAGCAGCGGCAGCTCGCAGCTGATGCGCTCGCGGGCCGTCTGGACCAGCGAGTGGTCGCGGCCGGTGGGATCGATCAGGTAGGAGGCGAGACGCGAGTCGAGGCCCAGCCCGGTGAGGGCCACGCCCATCCGGCGCCAGGCGTCGACGTCGCGCTTGAGGTCGTGGCCGTCCTTGATCAGCTCGCGGTCCTCGAGCAGCGGCTTGAGCAGGGCGATGGCCTTGCCCGCGTTCATCCGGGCAGGCGCGAAGAGCGCTCCCGAGGCGCCGCCCGCCGCCCGATGGCCGAGGGGAACGTAGACCGACTCGTCGGGGAGCGAGACGGCCAGTCCCAGCAGCTCGTCGCGCAGGGGCTCGTCCTCGCTGGTGAGGGTGAGGATGGAGAAGCGCCCGGCGGCGCGGGCCTTGTCCACCAGGCGCTGCACCTGCTCCAGGGTGGAAGCGGTGGAGCGGGCGCCGCTCGGGGGCGTGGGCGCGGGCCGGGGAAGGTCGTTGATCAGCCGCACGAACTCCAGCTCGGTGAAGAGCTTGCGCGCCAGCGGCTCGTCCACCGGCTTGCGCTCCAGATCCTCCAGCTGCACCGGCAGGTCGAGCTGGTCGTAGAGCGCGATCAGCTTCCGTCCCCGGCGCACGTTGTCCAGGTTGGCGAGGAGGTTCTCCCGCAGCCTGGGCTTCTTCACCAGAGGGGCGTTGGCCAGCACCGCCTCCAGCGAGCCGTGCTCCTTGAGCAGCCCGGCGGCCGTCTTCTCCCCCACGCCGGGCACCCCGGGGATGTTGTCGATCTTGTCGCCGGTCAGGGCGAGCAGGTCGGCCACCTGCTCCGGCGGCACGCCCCACTTCTCCTCCACCTCGGCCGGCCCGTACCACTTCTCGTACATCGAGTCGTAGCAGCGGATGCCGTTCACCACCAGCTGCATCAGGTCCTTGTCGCCGGAGACGATCACCACCTCCCAGCCCTTGGCGCGGGCGCGGCGGGCGAGGGTGGCGATCACGTCGTCGGCCTCGTAGCCGGGGAAGCCCACCGCGGGGATGCGCAGCGCCTCCAGCACCTTGCGGACCAGGGGGAACTGGGGCGTCAGGTCCTCGGGCGGGGCGCCGCGCGTCGCCTTGTACCCCGGGTAGATCTCGCTGCGCGTCGCCTTGGCCTCCTCGTCGAAGGCCACCGCCAGGTGGGTGGGGCTCCCTTCGCGGATGGCGCGCAGGAGCATGTTGGTGAAGCCGAGGACCGCGTTGGTGGGCACCCCCTGCCGGGTGGAGAGGTGGGGCAGGGCGTGATAGGCGCGGAAGATGGTGTGGGAGCCGTCCACCAGCCAGAGCGAAGGCATCGGCGGGCGGTTGTAACCCAGATCCGGGGCGGCGGGATCACCCTTCCTCGCGGAAGATCTCCAGATCGACCGGCACCCCGCGGCGCTGCAGGTCGTCGTAGAAGCGGGGGACGAAGCCCGTGGCCGTGAAGCGGCCGAGCACGCCGCCCTGCTCGTCGAGGCCCTCCTGGCGGAACCGGAAGATGTCCTGCATGGTGATCACCTCCGCCTCCATGCCGGAGACCTCGCTGATGGCGGTGATCCTCCGCGATCCGTCGGAGAAGCGGGCCTGCTGGACGACCAGGTGCACGGCGCTGGCGATCTGCTCGCGGATGGCGCGCAGGGGAAGCTCCATGCCGCTCATCAGCACCATGGTGGTGAGGCGGGCCAGCGCGTCGCGCGGGGAGTTGGCGTGCAGGGTGGTGAGCGAGCCGTCGTGGCCGGTGTTCATGGCCTGGAGCATGTCCAGCGCCTCGCCCCCGCGGCACTCGCCCACCACGATGCGGTCGGGGCGCATGCGCAGGGCGTTGCGCACCAGCTCGCGAATGGAGATCTGCCCCTTGCCCTCGATGTTCGGGGGGCGGGCCTCGAGCTGGATCCAGTGCTCCTGGGGAAGCTGCAGCTCGGCGGCGTCCTCGATGGTGACGATCCGCTCGCTCCCCGGGATGTAGCCCGCCAGCACGTTGAGCAGGGTGGTCTTGCCCGAGCTGGTGCCGCCGGAGATGACGACGTTGCGCCGCATCTGCACGCAGGTCTCGAGGAACTGCGCCATGGCGCCCGTGAGCGCCCCCAGGCCGATCAGGCTGTCGGCGGTGAGCAGGTCGCGCTTGAACTTGCGGATGGTGATGCAGGGCCCCTTCACCGCCAGAGGGGGGATGATGGCGTTCACCCGGCTGCCGTCGGCCAGCCGGGCGTCCACGAAGGGGGAGGACTCGTCGATGTGCCGGCCGAGCGGCGCCACGATCCGCTCGATGATCCCCAGGACCGCCTGCGGGGAGCTGAAGGCCTTGTCCACCTTCTCCAGGCGCCCGGCGCGCTCGACGTAGATCTGGGTGGGGCTGTTCACCATGATCTCGCTCACCGAGTCGTCGGCGAGGAAGGGCTGCAAGGGCCCCAGGCCGAGGGCCTCGTGGAGCACGTCCTTCGTCAGCTCCTCGCGGTCGAGGTGGGGAGGAAGCTCCCCGGCCTGGTCCATGCGGCCGACGATCTGGCGGACGGCGGCCTCCGCCTTCTTCCACAGCTCGCCGGAGCCCAGCGCATCCAGGTCCAGGCGGCGCAGGTCGAGGGCGGCGATCAGCCGGTCATGCACCTCCTTGAGCAGCGGGCCGTGGCCGGCCGGCGGGGCGGCGGGCCGGACCGGCGGCCTCGGCGTGGGAGGGGCCGCCC
>Ga0335085_10005461_pt1 | contig 20352 bp, 20 predicted proteins | sample Lox_Sample_45_FD_206712 | JGI IMG/M metagenome (GOLD analysis project Ga0335085, IMG submission 206712) | Soil microbial communities from Loxahatchee National Wildlife Refuge, Florida, United States - Lox_Sample_4.5 | ecosystem: Environmental > Terrestrial > Soil > Wetlands | place: USA...
GCGTCCGTCGTAGGGAACGCCCGCCAATGGGCCGTTCTTATCGGCGCCGTGCGAAGTCTGGAACCACCACCAGTTCCGCGCCTGGTGCACCGTCACGCCAAACCGCATCCCCTGCTTGCGCGCAGCCGCGGCCCATTCACCCACCACATCGCGGTGTGGCCCATGATTCACAGCGTTCCACGGTTGATGTTTTGAGCCCCACGCATCAAATCCGTCGTGATGGTTGGCAAGCGAAATAAACAGCCGCGCGCCGGCATCCTTGTACCGCTGGATCAATGCCTCAGGCTCCCAGTTAAGCAGCGTCCACTGCGCGGTCAGATCCTTGTAACCAAATTCGGACTGAGGTCCGTAGTGTTTGATCTGGTAGTCGTAGTCGGCAGAGCCTTCTTGATACATGTTGCGCGCGTACCAATCGCCGTACTCCGGCACGCACTGCGGGCTCCAGTGCGCCCAAATCCCGAACTTCGCGTCGCGGTACCACTCCGGCGCGTCGTATTGCAGCATCGAATCCCAGTTCGCCTGATAGGGGCCTTCTCCGCTGAGCCCACTGATCGGCGCGGTCATCGGCACGCCGTCCCACGATCCGCCGGGCAACTCAGGTGGCTTACCCCAGTCGGTTGGCATCCACGAAGCGTCGTCGAGTCTCGTCTCCGCAATCTTGCCGTCGACGAGCGCATAGAAGATGCGGTCCTTCTCGGGCGCGGCGCAGAATTCCTCATAGGTCTGATGCAGCGTGTTGAACCCAGCGTCGTCGCCGGCAGCCTGTCCGTTTGAGGGAATCGCTCTGGCCGCGGCCGCAGCCGCAACTAGCTTGCAAAACTCTCTTCGTTGCACGATTCAATCTCCTTTTTTATTCGCAGCCAAGCCCAGCGCATCACTTCGATCTCTGCGGCAATACACCGCCGGTATCTCCGTCCTCAATCGCCGTTCATATCAGTTCTTCGTCCGCGCACACGGCCACCTTGCCGCACTTGCCTGACGCCATCAGCGCATAGGCTTCGCCGGCGCGTTCCAGCGGAAAGCGATGCGTGATGATGTCTGCCGGATGAAGGCTCCAGCGCACCAGCCGCTCAACGAGCTCTTCCATCAGCCACGTCGAAGTCACCCACGACCCGTAGAGCGTTTTCTGATCGTGAATCATGTCCGGCGAGGGGTTCAACTCGACGCGCCCGCCTTCGCCGATAAAAACAATCCTGCCCCACTTGCGGGTTGCGCGAATCGCGGTGGCCCGCGCGGCGTCGTTCCCCGAGCAATCGACGGCGCGCTCCACGCCCATGCCACTGGTTAGCCGCTTCACTTCGTCCACGTTGTCTGACCCTGAAGCGAGCACCTCGTCGCACAACCCCAGTTCGATCGCGATCTTCATGCGCTCCGGCACCACGTCGATGCCGATAATCTTTTCCGCGCCGAGTTTGCGGCAAAGCGCGCCCGCCGCGAGTCCGACCGGTCCCAGGCCCGTAATGAGCACTGCTTGATTACCGTTGATCCCAATTTTTTCCAGCCCCTCGTAGACTGTGCCAAATCCGCATGCCACCTGTGCGCCGTCGCCGTACGAGAGATCATCGGGCAGCGCGATGAGGTCTTTCTCCTCGGCCACCATGTACTCCGCCATGCCTCCGTCGCGTTGCCATCCGTAAGCGCGGCGATACTTCTCGCTTGTGCACGAGATCATGTAGCCTCGCCGGCAGTCGTTGCACACTCCGCAACCCGAAATGTGATACACAATCGCGCGGTCACCGGCTGTGAAACGCCGGCAGCCGGGCCCCGTTGCGACGATCTCTCCCGCCGGCTCATGTCCCGCAATCACGCCCTGATAGCCCTCAGGCCCCTTGCCCAGATGTTCGTGATAAATGGCGCGAATGTCGGAGCCACAGATTGTCGACGCCTTCACGCGCAACAGCACTTCGCCATAACCTGGCTCCGGCACCGGCACTGTGCGCAGCTCAACGGTTGAGTTACCCGGCAAATACGCGGCGGTCATGGTGGCATTCATGTCTTTCAGTCTCCATCGATGCGCCTTGGGTCTTCAGCTCACGGCCATTCGCTTTCGATTCTCAATCTCAATCATTTCCGTTCACAGCAGGATGAGTGGGTCGCTGCAAGAACCAGCGAAGAGCGAATGACGAACAGCGCGCTTTCACGGCGGCGTGATCTCCCCGCTCACGTCCCACAAATCTTCCCAGCTCTGGCCTTCCTTCCACAGAAAGACCTGTCCCTTGATCAAGCGGCAGTTGCGATCGATTGCGGCGATCGATCCCATCTCCTCGTCGCTGAGCGCAGGGCCGGCGATGCCTTCGAGATTGGCCCGGTAGTGATGAACCGAAAAGGGTATCGGCGTTTGCCCGCGCTGCACTGCCCACTTGATGCACACCACGGCTGGATCAATTCCGTGGCTCCCAGCGATGCGCACAATCGCCGGATCTTCGGTGGGCGCGGTGTCCCCCGGCGTGCGGTCGCGTTCCGGCCGTCCCGGTGAGCCAATGGGGCAATATCCGACAGGCTGAATGCCATTCTTGACAACAAAATCGAAAAGCTCCGGCTGCTGGAAATGCGGGTGCAGCTCCATTTCGTTCACTGCGGGCTTGATGCGGGCGTCGCGCAGAACAAGCTTCAGCTTCGGGATGGTCATGTTCGACGTGCCGATGTGCCGCACCAGGCCCATGTCCACCAGTTCTTCCATCTTCCGCCAGGTTTTCATGTAGTTTTTGTGGATGTAGGGTTTGGCGTCTGGCGATCGCGAGCTCACGTCGCAGCCCGGCGGATGAAAATTCGGGAACGGCCAATGCACCAGGTAAAGATCCAGATAGTCGAGACCGAGATCGGCCAGCGACTTGCGGCAGGAGGCGATGACGTCGTCCTCGCCGTGCATGTCGTTCCAAAGCTTCGAAGTGATCCAGAGATCTTCGCGCTTGATCCCGTTGCCAACAATTTCCTGCAACGACAGGCCGATCTCGGCCTCGTTGCCGTAGACCGATGCGCAATCGAAATGCCGGTAGCCTGCCGCTGCCGCGCCCTTTACCACCGCGGCGATCTCAACCGCTGAAACATGGTCGGATCCAAACGTGCCCAGGCCGATCGCAGGCATCATGGCCCCCGTATAAAGTTTTCGTTGCGGGATCGCCGCCGGATCAACGGCCGCGGCAATGGCAGGATTCGACATGCGCAGGATTCCTAAAAGGATCGTTAGTCCGAGAAAACGTTATCACGAACTTTTCGGAAGCATAAATTTGCCAACTGCGAGTGTCAACTTCAGTTGTGTTGAGTCTCGTGCGGAAGGCAAAGACGAGTGCTGCCCGTTCGTTCGCAGCCAATCGCGTCTACGAGTCGGCCCGGACAAGAATGCACGTGATATTGTCATGCCCGCCGGCTTCGTTGGCGGCTTCAACCAGCCGCGCACACATCTCCTCAAGGGTCAGGTCGAGGCGCAGCAGGGACTCAATCACGGAGTCGGAGAGTTCGCGAACTAATCCGTCGGAACAGAGGAGAAACAAGTCGCCGGGCTCAGTTTCGAATTCAAAGATGTCGGGCGTCACGACGCTTTGCGTGCCCAGGGCCCGGGTAATCACATTCTTGAGCGGCGAACGAAGAGCTTCCTGCTGGCTCATTTGTCCCAGACGCATCTGCTCTTCCACCAGGGAGTGATCGAGCGTGATCTGTTCCAGCTGCGAATTACGCAAGCGATAGCCGCGGCTATCTCCCACGTTCACCATCCATGCGTGGCGGTCTTCCACCAGCAACGCAACGAGAGTGGTGCCCATGCCATTCAGTTTCGGGTTGCGCTGCGAACGCGAGAAAATAGCCTCGTTGGCGGCGGTTACCGCTTCAGCCGCTTCGATCGGTGGGGGACTGGTCCAGGGGCGTTCGGTCAGCTGCCGCATCATCTCCGCAACGGCCAAAGTGCTGGCTACCTCGCCTGCGGCTGCGCCACCCATGCCGTCGCAGACCAGATACACGCCACGCTCGATAGAAAGCCCGAATGCGTCTTCGTTTGAAGGGCGCTTGCGGCCGCGGTCGGTGAGCGCTGTAGCACTGTAGTGGACGACAGCCGATGCCAAGAAAGAAACCCCCGTCGCTCAGTGTACCTAAAAAGAGCGGGTTGGGTGGGTAGCGATGAATAGTCCCTGAGTACGGGCGGTATGACCCGTCTGGCCACAATGACCATCCCGAGGCTTGATTCAACCGGCGCGATGAGTTCGGCGCTTCTTCGTTTCTTTATGGAAGCCCGTTCGTGACGGGTATCGGCGGGGGCGCGGGCAGGTCAAAAACCTGAAGGGCGCCGTCATTGAGCAGCGCCACTCGCCGCCCGGACGGCGAAAGGGCAACGTTCCCGCCGGCATCGAGAATGGGGCTCACGGGCGAGACCATGGCGATGTCTCCATTCGCCGCATCGAAGATGGTCACGGATTGCTCCTTCACGTCATCGGCATCCATGGGCGCGTACGTGTAAATGGGATGCGAGGTATCCAGCGTCTCCCACGCCAGGCGCGAGCCGTTGCCTGCGACAACGAGTTGCGGCCACACCTCGACGGGCGGCGCTTGCGATTCCCATAGGATTTTGCCGTCCGTCGACATGGCCACAAGGCTGCTCTCTCCTGACGGCCCGCACGTCGTCGCAAGAATCTCCTGATCGGAGAGAAATTCGTCATCAGGCTCGCAGTTCGATTCAACGTGTCCGAGCATCCGGCTGCCTCCGGTAAAGTAGTGGAGATTCAGGATCCACTCCATGCCCCGGCCCCGCAGATTCTCCAGATATCCGACGGAGTTGATGGGCAAATGAACCGCAGTCCTGACGCGGCTCACCAGCATTACGTCGCCCGACTCGCGGTGGAGAATGCGAATGACGAGATCGGGCGCATCCGCCCCAGATCCCGAGTCCTGGTCGGGATTCGTTGCGGACGACGCAGTCGAGGAACCGGGAGCGTCTCCTGGTTTGGCAGCCTTGTTTGCCGGTTCGCGGGAGTTCGTCACAAGAAAATGCTGTTCTGGGTCGAGCTCAACCCATAGCAGCGGACCCGGAAAGTCGAGATACGGTTTCAGCGTCAGTGTGGCGTCGCCCTCGAGAAGATTGTTGCGGTCGCGCAGCAGAAAGTGGCCGTTGTTGAGCGGCCACAAGTAACGAACTCGGTCGTGCACGGTCCAGGTGGCTTCGGCTTCCACGGTACCTTTCGACAGCTCGAGCACCACGGCGCGAATCTGGCGTTCATCGCCGTCGTCGTTGTTCGTCTGATCGCGATGCAGCAAGCCGGGAATTCGGAAGGTGAAGAGCAGCCGATCTTCGCCGAGAAAATCGATCGAGGCCATCGAATTCCGCGCTCCCATATAAATCGGGCCGGGCGCGGTAAAGCCCAGCGGTCCAATGGGAACGGTCAGTACGGGTGGCAGCGAAGGCTTGTCGGGGAATCGGTCGGCCAGAAAGCGCTTCTTGACCGGCGGCGAAGACTTGGGCTCGGTCTCGCTTGAACCTGGCGTTGGAGCACTTACGGCTGGAGCGGGTGCCGGGGGAAGCTCTTGTTGAGCGTTCGACGGGACAATGGCGAGCGTGGCGAATAAAACAAGCACGCCGCAGATCGTGAGGGCATCGCGCCCATGACTCAACCGCGCGGCTCCATGCACCTTCACCATCGAGGAATATTCTCGCCGATCAAGCCGTGTCGGTGGAAGCGCGCGGAGTTGAATCGTTCACCCACGGGTTGAGCGTAGCCGTTCGAGGCCCAACGCCTTGAAGCGCGAATCCCGCCGCTCGCCCCCTGTGCGAAAGTAAAGGGGAGATGGCAGACCCCACAACGGCCGACCGGAACCTGCCTGCTGAAGCAGGCGAGGGAAGACTCAGGTTTCTCGGTTATGGCGCATGCGCGCTCGCCAGTTCGCTCTGGGGCACTGGATTCTTCTGGGGCAGGCTTGCGCTCAATGAAATGAACGTGGAGCACATGGTGCTCTACCGTTTTCTGTTTGCGTGCCTCGGCATGGCGCCCGTCATGTTTTCCCGGCGCGTTCGTTTGACGGCTGGGGAGACGCAGACACTCTTGTTGGCCGCGCTCTTTGGCATCCCGATTCAATTCCTGTTGCAGTTTCATGGCCTGGCGCTCACGACGGTAAGTCATGCGTCGCTCATGGTGGGCGCGATGCCGGTGCTGCTGGCCGCCGCCGCGGTGGTTTTTGCAGGCGAAAGACTTGACTGGATCGGATGGCTGGCACTGAGCGCATCGACGGTCGGCGCCGCGCTCGTTGTACTTGGCGGAAACCGCGCCACCACCGGGCGCGAAACGCCTTCGCTCGCCGGCGATCTTCTTGTAATTGCCTCGCTGATTACCGCGCTCGCTTGGATTCTGCTCAGCAAGAAGTTGATGGAGACGCACAGCCCGCCAGTGGTCACCGCGTACACCATCTATGCCGGAACCGCGATGCTTGTGATTTGGTTGGCCTGCTCCGGGCTGTTGGCACAACTGACGCACCGCCAAACTGAACCGATGCCCTTCGCCCACGTCAGCACGACGGCGTGGGTGGCGCTGGCCATCAGTGGACTTCTGTGCACCGCGACGACCACGCTCTTATGGAACTGGGGCATTCATCATGTGCCCGCTTCGCGCGCCGGTGTCTTCCTCAACATCGAGCCGGCGATGGGATCGATCCTCGGCGTCGAACTGCTCGGGGAAAAGCTGGGCCCGTATGCGTGGCTTGGCGGCGCATTGATCCTGGCCGCGGCAATCACGCTCACCACGCGCGGCCACAAGCCAGATCCTGCGGTGATTCTGGAATAGCCGCCTGACCTTCCGATCGTCGCCTCAACAATTGCTTTGCTCAGGTCTGCGGGCACGTCAATTGTTCCACCGCTTTATCATCGGGGTCATGGAGCATGCCCCAGCTTCGCCGCCCGCGCCAGGCCATCATTCAGCTATCCAGAGCAAACGGCGTGACTGGATTGAGATCGGCATTGCCTACGCCTTGATTGAAGCTGTGGAGTGGACGCCGCGGCCATGGCAGCGTTGGCTTTGGATCGCAGCCGCTCTCGGCATAGCCTTCATTCTCTGGAGATCGTTCGATGGCTGGGCAGCGATGGGCTTCCGCACCGCAAATCTCTGGCGCTCGGCGTGGATTGTTGCAGCGGCGGCCGCTCTGTCCGCTGGGGCAATCGTAATCTCCGCTCGCGCGCACGCGCTGCTCATGGTCGATGGCGTCTGGGCTTTTCCTGAAACGTACGGTGCATATGCCGTTTGGTCCGGCGTCCAGCAACTCCTGCTTCAGGGCTTTTTTCTGTTGCGCTTGCTGCGCGTGATGCCCAAGCCGTGGCAAGCCGCACTCATGGCGGCGGCTCTGTTTGCCTCCGCGCACATCCCCAATCCCATCCTCGTGTCGCTTACTTTCGTTTGGGGATTCGTCGCTTGCGTGCTGTTTCTCCGCTATCGCAATCTCTATCCGCTCATGTTTGCGCACGCCTTCCTGGGGATCACGATTGCCATGGCCATCCCCGGCCCCGTTGTACACAACATGCGCGTCGGGCGCGCCTACTTAACCTACCGGCCGCACTTGCATTCCCCGCACACGCACTACCTATCGCAGCCATAGCGACCAGATGGCGTCAACCGTCGCGTGCGTCACCGCCGATGCTCCCACGCGGCGTTGCGCCCGCCACGCACGGCCGTAGAAGATTCCCGCCAGTGCCGCCAGCAGCACGTAGCGCCAGTTAAAACTCGTGGTGCGCTTGTTGAAGTGCGCAAGGCCAAACAGTCCGGCCGTTAAAAGCAGAGCGCCGGTCCGGCCAATGCGTTTCTCCAGCAGATTCTGCACCCATCCGCGAAAAAACAGCTCCTCGGGAACAGCGACAAAGAAGAAGGTAAACATCCACGCGCTGGCAATCGCCCCTGTCCCCGGCCAAACCCTGTGTGCATGCAGGAAGCCGAGTCCCAGTCCGAGTGCCAGCGCGATGGGGATATAAAACGCAGCCTCGCGCAGCCCAAATCCAAGGTCTTTCAAACGCAGGCGAAGGTCGAAGCCGGTTCCATCGAGCCGGCGGATGAGGACGAATCCGTAAATGCCCGCGTCAAGAAGAAGAACCTTGTTGAAGATGGCCAAGTGTGCCGGCCATGCGCCTTCAAACCAGCGCAGGTCCACCGCCAGACCCAGCGCTCCCAGAACCAGAAAGTCGCGCCAGTTGCCGCGTTGTGCCGGGTCGGCTTTTCCGGCCTGCATCATGAGCGCTGCGATCGCCATAGGGAGCAGCGCGTACAAAGCAAGCCACTGAAGACGGAAAATTCCCGCGCCACACGCGACAAGAACATACGGAACACAAAATAGAACGGGAAGCGTGAGCCGTGCCCAGCTCGGTAGCCTCTGCACTCGATCCGTCACCGCCTGAGGAAAGAACGCCACGGCGAGAAAGGGAATCAGGTTGAGCAGCGCAGCCAGCACATTGGCGGGAGTGATCATCGGCAGTACATTTATTTTGCTCCCCAACGCCAGAACTGCGTCGAGGAAACCTTGGTCCTCTAACCAGCCGAGACATCGGGTAAGGCCGCGAGCAGGCAGTTGCTGATGGATCGTGAGCGCCTTCTAAGCCATTGCTCCGGAGCGCGGCCATCCGAACCTTGCTGAGCTTCCCTCATTTCCGCCGGACTTGTGCCGATAATCTACACTCCGGCGATCGCCGGCAGGAGAATTTGATGCCGCTCTTAACGTGGGACAGCAATCGGTATTCGGTGGGGGTCAAATCCATAGACGGCCAGCACAGCGTGCTTTTTGGGCTCATCAACGATCTGCACGAAGCAATGCTCAAGGGGCAGGCGCAGAGCCAAACCGGCCCCTTGTTACGCAAACTTGCGGACTACACGCAAACCCACTTCACCGCAGAAGAGGAAATAATGGCGGGAGCAAAGTATCCGGGACTGGCCGACCACAAGCTGAAACATCGAGACCTGATCAAGCAAGTCCAGGAATTCAGCTCGCGGTTCGAGAAGGGCGAAATCGCTCTCACCCCCGATCTGATGAACTTTCTGCGTGACTGGTTGACCAACCATATTCAGAAGGTGGACCACGCATATGCTCCGTGGCTTAACCAGCACAGCGTGCAGTAACGCTCAGTAGCAAATCATTCCGCTGGTCGGGGCGCAGCATCTTGCTAGCTCTCAAACGATAGCTGCGCCGTGGCCCACACCGGCGCGGAGGGCTTCGGTTCAGAAGCCAGCTCGTAGACAAGACGCTCCAGCACTAGCCGTTTGTCGGGCGGTGACGAGCGCAGCTCGACGTCGGCGCGGGCAACCAGGCGCAGCGCCCGCGTCAACTCGCGACGGCTCTTGTAACGGCGCGCCTGGCGGATCAGGTCGTCGGCGGCGAAGGGCGGCATGCGAAATCCCTGCCACAGTGCCTGCCAGATGGCTCGCGAGTCGCGCACGTTCTTCTCCAGAATCACCAGCATCTGGCGGAAGGTGCGGGCCAGCATGTAGAGATGGCCGATGGCCGCGTCCTCGCCGGCATCGGAGCTGTTCAGAAGCCCCTGCAGCAACGCCAGTGCACGCACTCGGTCTCGCGCGCTGATGGCGTCGGTCAGCTCATAGAGCGTGCGCTGCTTCGCGCTCAGAACCATCGTCTCCACGTCGCCGAGAGTGATTCGTCCCCGCCCGGTCGTGTAGAGCAACAACTTTTCCAACTCCGACGACACCAGCATCATGTCCGCGCCCAGCGCGTCCACCAGTTCGCGCGCTGCGTCGGCTTCCATCTGCAAGCCGGCCTCGTGTGCTTTGGCCACGGTCCAGCGCATCGCGTCCTCTTCGTTCACGCGGGCCAGCTCAACCATTCCGCAATGTGCGCCCAACGTCTCAGTCAGCCGCTCAAACCGGTTCTTGTCGTCCAGATCCATGCGGCGCGTGTCCGCCGGAATGCGCAAAAAATCTGCAATGAAGAGAAGCAGCGCTTGCGGATTGGGCGATTGAAAGTACCGGTCGAGCGCGGCGAATTCTTCCTTCTTGGCGCCGCGCGTATAAAGCTGCCGCACGTTACGGATAAAGATCACCTGGAATGGCGCCATCAAAGATGGTGTTTGCGCTCGGTCCAGCACTTCGAAGATGGAGGTTTGCGTCAGATCGAGATCGGAGAGGCAGAAATCCCTCAGATCGGGCTGGACGAAGGCCTTGAGAACGGCGGCTCGGCAGCGGTCCAGAAGAAAGATTTCATCGCCAGCCAGAACGTAGCCGGGCCGCAACTTGCCAGCACAGGCGGCGGCCGCTTCAACCTCCGCGGTAAAGCGGGCAACGGAGCTGAAACCAGCTCCCCACCGCGAACCGGTCAACGCTCCCACCTCGCTTCAGCGCGTTCCAACCCCGCATGCCTCATGCGGCTCCAGAATACAGCCCTCGAGGGCATGAGTCCAGCGCGGAAAAGCAGACAGGAATCAAGTGAGAAGCGGGTTCCCGGCGCGCCTTAGAAGCCTTCCAGCACATCGGCCACCAGTTGCCGCGCAAACTCGCGCGACAGGCGCTGAATGGCGGCAGGATCTTCCTGGATAAACGTGGGCAGGTTGGTGGTCGATTGATACTGCTCGCGGAAGACGTAGTTCTTGTTCTGATACAGAACTCTGCCGTCATGGGCCGTGAGCGTTACGGAGGCCACGATGGTGATGAGGAAGCTCGATGACTGCTGCGTGGCGGAGTTATAGGTGAGCGGCGTGGTCACCTGTTTCAGGATCGTGCCGTGAAGCACCGCGTCGGCATCCTCTCCGGAATCGGGCGTCACGCGGAAGCGTGTGCGCGCAGCAAATTCGCGAATCACCGCCTCGGTCATCGCCTGCTCAGTGCCGCTGGCCTCGGTGCGCGTAGCGAAGACCGGCACGGCGAGCGTCTTGATTTCGGGAGGAAGATGCGTGGCCGCCCCCAGCGTGTGGTAGCCGCATCCGCCGAGACCGAGCAAACAGAGCGCGGCCATGGCGATGGGCAGAAATGCGGACTTACGCATGAGGCCATTCTATCTCGCTGCGTAGTAATCATTGCGGCGGACTTGCTACACCCACGCCGTAGCCAGCCGGCCCAGGCCCGGTGTGGGCAGCTCGAGCCCGTCGCTGCGATGCGCAAAGTAGAGTTGGTTAAGTTCTGCGCCGCCAAGTTGTTCCGAGCGGCTCAATCCGGCGCGCACGAACTCCCCGTCAAGCTCCTCCGGCGTGAAGAGCAAGCGGAACGGCTCTCCCGCTTTGGCGACGCGCCGCGCCAGAGCGTGGAAGGCCATGCGATGCAGAACGCTCAACGAATGAGGCGAAACACCGTAATCGAAGCTGACGGCGGTGCCGGCCGGGAGCGCAGCGATGGTTTCAAGCGTGGCGCGGAAGGCTGGGAGCGTGAGGTATGGCACCACGCCAAGCCATCCGAAGAATGCCGGCTTGCTTGAGTCGAATCCCGCGCCGGCTAGCCCATCCGCCAGAGTCATATGCTCGAGGTCCAGCGGCACAAAGGTGAGATTGGCCGGCACGGCAATCGCGGCAGCGGCCAGCAGCGCGCGCTTCCACTCCTGAGTAGCAGGGAAGTCCACCTCGAAGACGCGCAGTTGCGGAAACGGATTGCGGTAAGCGAATGTATCGAGGCCCGCGCCGAGAATCACATACTGCGTGACGCCAAGCGCAACACGTGCGGCCAGACGGTCCTCCGCATAGCGAGTACGCGCCGCCATAAAGGCGCGAAACGCGCGAGCGAATGGGTGCATCTCGCCGGAGGGATCGTAACGAAACTCAGAACCGAGCAGCGGAATAGCGATGGGATCCGTGAGCACGCACGGTTGGTCCAGAACCTGGTGGATGGCGCGCCGTTGAGCCACGCGAAGAGCAGTTCTGCTGGCGCGACCAGTCTGCATGTTTTGGAGTGTATCTCACGATCCACGAACCACGACTCGTGGCCCGCGCGATGGATAGAGATCGGAAAGCTGACGCCAATCTCTGTTCTCTGTTCGCCTATTGCGCCTTCACGCGTGTAAAGTTGATCGCCCCCGTCTGGTTGGTCAACGTCATCGCATTCGGGCCGTTGAACACGTACGCATACTCGGAATTAGGTGGCTTGGGCATGTTCACCACCCGCTGTACATTACAAACCGGGTCGTTCGGAATTCCGCAGGGGACCAGCATCACCTTGGACTTGGGCGACCAGTTTGTGACCGTAAAGATAATGCTGTTGGGCGCCACCAGCTGATAAGGGCCGGCTTGCATCGTCTGCACCCCGGTATTGGTCACTCCTGTTTGGTCGTATTGACCGGTCGACAGAAACGAAATCGTAATCGTGCCAGACTGAATCGTCGCCCGCCACTCTCCGAGAAGACTGGCTTGCTGCGGTTGTTGCGCTTGTGCCGCTTGTAGGCAAACGATCGCCAGGCCGCACGCCAGAATCCCCGGAAGAATCAGGCGCAAAGCCGCGCGACTCGTCCTCATGGGAATAAGGGAGTTTTTCATACAGACCTCCTGGGTTTTGGTTGGAGGGGATGCACGCATCATAGCACCGAGGATTTTCCGCCGGCAGACGATTTTTCTTGGCAACACGGAATTTGCGCCGGGACCAAGAGCGGCGCGTATCCTGATTGCCATGAGCTGGACCCATGGTTGGACAAGTAGCTGGATCGGTTGGGCACTTCTTTCCGCGGTATTCGCCGCGGCCACGGCGCTTCTAGCCAAAGTCGGCGTAGCGCATGTTGATTCGAACCTGGCCACGGCGTTGCGCACCAGCGTGGTCGTTGTGTTTGCATGGGGCATTGTGCTGGCGCTCGGCAGCCACGGCGAGATTCGCGCGCTCGATCGGCGTACGATTCTCTTCCTCGCGCTTTCGGGGTTGGCCACTGGACTGTCGTGGCTCTGCTACTTCCGCGCGCTGCAACTCGGGCCGGCTTCGCGCGTGGCGCCGTTAGACAAGCTCAGTGTGCCGCTGGTCATGGTGTTCGCTTGGCTGCTGCTCGGCGAGAAACTGAATGCCGCCGCCGTGATCGGCGGATTGATGATCACGGCGGGAGCGATGGTGATGGTGTTGGGATGACGGTAAGCCGTTCACCATCCTTATACTGGAACGAATGAAAGCGCCGGAAAAAGCTGAAGCCACGCGCCGCATCGTGCTCACCGGATTCATGGGCTCGGGAAAGACGACCGCCGGTCCGCTCGTTGCGGAGCGGCTTGGCTGGACCTTCGTGGACGTGGACGATGTGATCGCGGCCGAGGCCGGCAAGGCAATCCCTGAGATTTTTCGGAGCGAAGGCGAAACGTCATTCCGTCAACGGGAACGCGCCGCGATCTTGAAACTTTCCGGCGGCGACGGGTTGGTGATGGCGCTGGGCGGCGGCGCAATTGAAGACGCGGCGACGCGCGCGCTCTTGCTCACCTCGCCCGGAACGCTGCTGGTGCATCTCGAAGTGAAACTCGAGACCACGCTCGCCCGCTGCAAGGGAACTGAACATTTACGGCCCGTCCTGGCCGATGAAGCGAATCTCAAAGATCGTTATGAGCGTCGAATGCCGCTCTACCGCATGGCGCACGTCACGCTTCATGTCGACGCGCTCACTCCGGCTGCCGTTGCCGACGCGATCGTGCGCGCTGCGGAAGCATGAACTGAAGCCGGTTTTCATCGCTCAGTTTTGCGGAGAGGCTTTCCCTCTCCAGGCCCGTTCAAACACCCTGGCCGGGAAAGCCGCCTTCACGGCGTCTCCGCTATACTTTTTCACAACCCATCATGAAGCGCCACGTCCTCATATTCGGTATCGCAGGCGGGCTCCTCATCGCCACGCTTCAATACACGGAATACCGCTTTGTCGTGATCGAACATTCGATCGAGCTCTACGCCGCGCTCGTCGCCATTCTCTTTTCGGCCTTCGGCATCTGGCTCGGCCTCCGCATCACGCGCAAGCGGGAGACGATCGTTGTGAGAGAGATTCTCGTCCCTGCTTCGGGACCGGGCTCGGGGCCGGGTTCGTCTTTCGTTCCCAACACGACCCGGCAGCAGACCCTCGGCATCACGCCGCGCGAGCTCGAAATCCTCGCCTTGGTCGGCCGCGGCTTGAGCAATCGCGAGATCGCCACGCAGCTTTTCGTGTCTGAAAACACAGTCAAGACCCACTGTGCGCGCGCGTTCGACAAGCTCGGAGCAGCGCGGCGCACCCAGGCCGTGCAGCGCGGCAAAGAACTCGGCCTGCTGCCGTGACCGCAGGCCCCGAATCCGCGATTTTCGCCCGATTCCCCCAAAAATCATTCGAAAGGATGACGACATCCGGCCCCGAACCACGGCATCTTGACTCCATCCTTACTCTGTCTTCACTCACACAGGGAGCCTGACATGAAGAAAACCGTCCTCACCTTCGGCCTGATCGCCGGCGTCACGATCTCCGTCCTTATGGGCGGCTCGCTTTTGCTGTCCCACAAGATCAGCTCCGGCCACAGCCTGCTTCTTGGCTACACCACGATGGTGGCGTCGTTCCTGCTCGTCTACTTCGGCATCCGCAGCTATCGCGATAACACCCTCGACGGCCAAATTTCCTTCGGCCGCGCATTCGCCTGCGGCATTCTGATCACGCTGATCACCTGCATCTTCTACGTCGCCATGTGGGAGATCGTCTATTTCAACTTCATGCCCCACTTTATGGACAGCTACTGGGCTGCGCAGATTCACAAGATTCAGTCGTCTGGGCTTGATCCCGCCACCATCGCGGCGCAGGTTGCTGCCATCAAGCACTCTCAGCAGCTCTACCAGAACCCCTTGGTCAACATGGCCTACACCTTCATGGAGCCTCTGCCGGTGGGCTTGATCATGACTCTCATTTCCGCTGCTATCCTTCGTCGCAAGCGCGTGTCGAATGCGCCGCCGCTGGCGCAGTCTTGAAGCGATCAAGCAAATGGATGGGGCAGCATCCCGATGCTCTCTTTTAGCGCCAGCCCATTGCGGGGGCGACGTGGGTCAGTATCGCTTCCAGAACATGCGCGTTGTAGGCGACGCCGAGTTGATTGGGGACCGTGAGCAGCAGAGTGTCCGCCTCCGCGATCGCTTCGTCTTTCCTGAGCTGCTCGACGAGAACATCCGGCTCGGCGGCATAGCTGCGGCCGAAGATCGCTCGCGTAGCCTCGTCAATGAAGCCGATCTGGTCCTCTTCGTCGCCGCCGCGGCCGAAATACATGTGATCGCGTCCGTCGACCAATGCAAAGATGCTGCGGCTGACGGAGACGCGCGGGGTGCGAGTGTGGCCTGCCGCTCTCCAGGCTGCACGGAAGGCGCGAATCTGCGCTGCCTGCTGAATGTGGAGCGGCTCGCCGGTCTCATCGAACTTGAGCGTTGATGTTTGCATGTTCATTCCCAATCTGGCAGCCCACTCGGCTGTGGCGTTGGCGCCGGACCCCCACCAGATGCGATCGCGCAATCCGTCGGAAATCGGCTCAAGACGCAGAAGGCCAGGCGGATTGGGAAACATGGGACGCGGATTGGGCTTGGCGAACCCCTTGCCGTCGAGCAGCCGAAGAAATTCCTCGGTGTGGCGCCGGGCCATGGCTGCTTCGTCCTCTCCGTCATTCGGCCGGTGTCCAAAGTAGCGCCAGCCGTCGATCACCTGCTCGGGCGAACCGCGGCTGATGCCGAGTTGCAGGCGGCCGGTTGCGATCAGGTCCGCGGCGCCTGCATCCTCTGCCATGTAATGAGGATTTTCGTAGCGCATGTCGATGACCGCGGTGCCGATCTCAATCTTCCGTGTTCTGGCGCCGATGGCAGCAAGCAGCGGAAACGGCGATGCCAGTTGGCGCGCGAAATGATGGACGCGGAAGTAGGCTCCGTCCATTCCCAGCCGCTCCGCTTCAACGGCGAGATCGATGGATTGCAGAAGCGCATCCGACGCGGAGCGCGTTTCCGACTGCGGCGATGGGGTCCAATGGCCGAAGGAGAGGAAGCCAATTTTCTTCATGGTATACAGATTCGCAGAGTGGCCGGGAGATGCGGCGATTCTTCCAAAGCTCAACTGAAAGGCGAGGGCCGTGGGTCGTCGATCCTGAATCGCGAGCGGCTACCAGCCCATCTGGCGCATGCGCTCGAGTATGAGCGCGCTGTAATGCGCCATGCGCTCAGGGCGGCGACGCAACGGAGCGGGAAGAACGGCGGCAAGTTCTGCTCCCTGCTCGCGGCTGACGTGCCGGGCCGGGGTTCCGTAGTAATGCTGCGACGCTGCTTCTGCTCCATAGATGCCCGGGCCCCATTCGACCACATTCAAATAAAGCTCCAGGATGCGCTGCTTGCCCAGGACGAACTCGGCCACGGGAACTAGTGACGCCTCCGCCCCCTTGCGCAGGATGGAGCGCCCCGTCCCGAAAAAGAGGTTCTTCACCAGTTGCTGGTCGATGGTGGATCCGCCGCGAATGCGGTGGCGCCCCGCCTCCATGTCGTCTTCCGCAGCGATTTCCATGGCCTGCCAATCGAAGCCGTGATGTTGATAAAAGCGCGCATCCTCAGCCGCGATGACGGCGTGCTGGAAGTCGGGCGAGATCTCCCGCAGAGGAACAAACTCGTAGTGCTCATGGTAGGGCTTGCCGTGAATGAAGGCTTCAAGGCGACGCTCCATGTGAACGGCAGTCGTGGGTGGATCAATCCATTTGGCGGCGACGAGGGTGAGCGCGGCGAGCGTCCAGGCGGCGACGAGGCCGAGTCCGAGATAGAGAAGGAACTTGCGGAAGAGACGTCTCCGGCGCGGAGGCTTGACCGCTGTGTTGGGTTTGGGAGGCACATTTCAGGATAACGGCAAGCGTTCGAACTCAGGGAACGGGGACCTCATCTCTATTGCCGCTTCGAGATTTAAGATTCACTCCCAAATTGTCTTTTTTTGCTCTTGCAACCAGGTATATAATTGCCGAATTCCCCGGGGTTCCCCGACCAAAATCAGGAAAAATTTCAGCTCAGCTTTGGAGTCGATGACCGTGACCAATCAACAAGAATGCATTCGCACGCAGCAACAAACGCCCATTGCCCTCGCTCTCATGACCGCATTGTTTGCAGGACTCGCGCTGCTGATGCCCGTGAAGATGAGCGCGCAGAACAGTCAATTCAAAGTTGGTGTATTGCCCTTCGCTGACAGCACAGGCTCCAATTCTGCCGATGTCGCCAGTTCCGTGTCGCACGCTGTGCAGACTCAGATGGTGCAGTCAACCAAGCTCATGGGTGTGGTGCTCACGCTCGATTCCGGGCTCGATCCCAATAATCTCGATCCCGCCAAAGCTGTCGCCATCGGCCAGGCTCAGGGCGTCGATGTGGTACTCGTTGGCACCATCGTCGAAGCCGATTCGCAACAGTCTTCCAAATCCGCCAACCTGCCTTCCTTTGGCGGCATCAGCCTTGGTGGCAGCAAGACAACGGTCAAGGCCACCGTCACGCTCCAAGCCGATCTCTACAACACTTCGAATGGCCAGAAAATCGACAGCATCCGCCAGACGGGAAACGCCTCCGAGAGCAAGGTTGGCAGCGATGTCAGCACCGGCCTGGGAGACATCAGCTCCGGCGGTGCGGACTTTGACAACTCCGCGATTGGCAAGGCCTTTAACTCAGCGGTAAGTGGGCTGGTCAAGCAGATCAACAGCGAACAGGGACAGATGACGCACTTTACGCCGTCCGCTTCGGCATCCGCAGCTCCGGCTGCAGCGTCACCAGCGGCTGCGCCTGGCGCGAGTGCGGCGCCTTCCGGCGCGCCTGCTGCAGATTCGACAGCCATCACGGCGTATCAGAATTACGACTTCACGCCCGGCGATACGATCCTCTTCGCCGACGATTTTTCAACCACGCAGGAAGGCGAGTTTCCCGATCGCTGGGAGCTGGTGAGCGGTCAGGGCGTCATGAACACGACAAGGGGCTTTCCCTCGTTCCTGCTCACCGATGGAAACTATGTGCGCGTCAGCCCTCGCCTTACCAACAAGAGTTATCTTGGCGATCAATTCACCACCGAGCTCGACATGCTCATGGTCCCCAATGGCTACGGGCTGAACATCTTCTTTGAGACCGCCAGCGGCGACGAAGCGATACTCAACCTCACAGCGAACGACGCGAACTGGAAGGGCGCGGACGACTACAGTCTCAACGCAAACCTTCCTTCAGCGATGTCGGGCGATGCGTTTATCAATAAATGGCACCACATTGCCGTTGCCGCCAACAAAACACAGATGAAAGTGTACGTCGATCAGTATCGCGTTCTCGTCATTCCTGACATGCACACTGTTCCCGTGTCGCTCCAGGTGGGCGGTATCGGCAGTCAGGATGCGCCGGTGGTCTTCACCAATGTTCGCATCGCAAGCGGCGGCGGCATGAATATGATCGGGCAAACCTTTACGGATGCGAAGATCGTGACGCATGGAATCAATTTTGACGTGGACAAGGCCACCATCACACCGGAAAGCATGGGTACGCTGAATCAGATCAAGCGCATCCTTACGCAGAATCCAACGCTCAAGTTTGAAATCGACGGGCATACGGACAATTCGGGGACGGCCGCGCACAACCTCACGTTATCGCAGCAGCGTGCCGACGCGGTGAAGGCGCAACTGGTGCAAATGGGGATTGACAGCTCCCGGTTGACAACCAAGGGTTTTGGCGATACCAAGCCGATTGCCGACAACTCAACACCCGACGGCAAGGCCAATAACCGGCGTGTCGAGTTTGTGCGCATCAGTTAGACAGGGACGGCGCGGGAAAGAGCGTCGCAGAACCTCCACGCCGCGAAACCGCTGCTACGAGAAGTGCTGCCACCCTTGCGGCGCAAGAGGCACTGCGCCCGCTGGCGTGACGAGCGTGATAGAAGATGCGGCGGATTGCCCGCGAGCTTTTCGCGCGCGGCCCTGGCTCTCGACGACGATGCGGCCAATCCGCGTGACGCGAACACCTTCAATATCTGCCGGAACGCGAGCGCCGGGCGGCGCCGTGAAGAGCAACTCGTAGTCTTCGCCGCCGTGCAGCATCTGGAGCGCGTTCGCGGCGGGAGCAATGGGCAGGGAAGCGGCGTCGAGCTCAGCGGCAACGCTGGACTCCGCGCACAGGTGTGTGAGATCGGTGGAGAGACCGTCACTCAGATCGATGGCCGCGGTAGCGATGCCGTTGCGCGCGAGCCAAAGGCCCTGCGCAATGCGCGGCTTGGGATAGAGGTGCGGGTTGAGCACTGCCATCGCTCTCGGTGGGATGCGCAGAAGTGCGTCGACCCGCGAGCGGGAGCGATTGTGCTTGAGTGCAGCCGCCAGTCGAGATAGATAAGCGAAGCCTGCGGCGGCGCCACCCAGCTTTCCGGTGACATAAATGAGATCGCCGGGGCGCGCGCCTGAGCGGAGCAAAGCTTTTTCTTGCCTGACCGCGCCGGTGAGGATGACATCGGCAACCGCGAGAGGCGATTCGGCTAGGTCGCCGCCGGCAAGTGGCACCTCATGGGCGTGGGCGAGCGAGAGAAAACCGTCGAGGAAGCGATCGATCCAGGCTGACCGCTCGGCCCGCGGGCCTCGCGCTGCTTTCGCTGCGCTGCTCGGTTTTGGTTTTTGGACGAGAGCTTTCGGCAGCGCCAACGACAAGAACGCCGCAACCGGGCGAGCGCCCATGGCGGCCAGATCGCTGAGGCCGCGGGCCAGCGCACGATGCCCAACGGATTCCGCAGGATGCCAGTCGAGGCGGAAGTGGCGGCCGGCAATGGAGAGATCGGTTGTGACGGCGAATTCTTCGCCGGGAGCGGTGCGAAGCAGGGCGCAGTCGTCTCCAATGCCCAGGCGCAATTCGGGTGTGGGCGTTTTTGCGGCGCGGAGGCGGATCCTCTCGATCAGTGCCAGCTCGGCGAGGGGCGAGGGACGTGATCGAGCCGGATTCGATTGCTTGGTGACGCGTGGCATGGTGTGAAGATAGGATACGGCGAGGGAGCCGGCAGTCTCGATTCGAGACAAATTCAACGGGATGAGCGAGTGGCCGATGTTTCCAGCGGGGGCATCAAATGGAAAGGGGACGCGAGGAATTGCGCGCCCGCAAGTTGCTCTTCATCAGAGGGAAGCGGCACGCGGACGGACCGTTCTGCGCCTCGAGTCCGGGGTGGTACCCTAGTAATGGCTGTGGAAGCTTTTCGTTGACCCGATTTTGGACGGTCTGCTAGGCTTGAGCAACGTTCTCGTATCTGCCCCAAGGGGCGCACAGGTTCATTTGCGGGTGTTCTAGGCCCGTAACCGATCGACTCTCCCCGATCTGGAGACTTGTTGACTGGCTGGTCGCCGGGGATTGCAGGCAAAGATGTTACGTAGAAAATACTACATACTTTTTGTTGCGCGAGATGAGGACGGCCAACTCAGGAAAATTGCGCTTCCACTCAGATATGTGTATGGATTTGTAGCCGCGGCGATCGTAGGCGCTTTCACGATTGTGGGCCTGGCCG
>Ga0335085_10005462_pt1 | contig 20350 bp, 12 predicted proteins | sample Lox_Sample_45_FD_206712 | JGI IMG/M metagenome (GOLD analysis project Ga0335085, IMG submission 206712) | Soil microbial communities from Loxahatchee National Wildlife Refuge, Florida, United States - Lox_Sample_4.5 | ecosystem: Environmental > Terrestrial > Soil > Wetlands | place: USA...
GAAAAAGAATGGTCGAGTCGGAGTCTTCTTCAGCCAGTCAAGTGCGTGGGTAACAGTTAGGTCGGCGCGACGATCCACCAGCCCGATGTCTTTTTTCTGAAAGGTCTCGGCAGAAAAAGCATCGTCGTAAAACTGGAAGCCACGTTCCAGGCCCCAGCTGCGGTCGAGCACAAACGCGCTAACCACGGCCCCCGTTGCATATCCTGCCTGCCGGAATGCCTGTGCGACAGAACGAAACTTCGGCGATAGCGGCTGCCCGGTAAAATCCTGCACTCCGTTTTGAAAGGGATAGGTACCGGTCAAAATAACGGTGTGCGACGGCCACGTGAGTGGCACTTGTGAAATGGCGCGCTCGAACACAATGCCATCCGCGGCGAGAGCGTCGAGGGTGGGAGTCTTGATGTCCTTGTAGCCGTAACATCCGAGATGATCCGCGCGAACGGTGTCAATGGTGATCAGAATTACGTTTGGGCGGGAGCCCGGCTTCGCGGGAACGGGCACGGCCGACCTGCGTTGCGCCCACGAAACCTGGCCGAGGCCAAAGGCAATAATCAGGAGACAGGCGCTGATCGAATGACGCTGAAACACCGATCGCGCGAGGCCCGAGCGGCAAGGCTTTCTGGGGGTCTGCAGCATCTGGAGATGCGGAATAATACCCAATGATAACTCCGGGATGTAGCTTCGGCTGTCCGGTGTCCGAAGCCGATGATTCTTTTCCTTGACAAGGCTTGAGGAGAAGGCGCTAGATTGTGCGATCCGCAGCTGCAATGGCTGCGATTCGGGGTGCACCGTGCGAAAAACACATCGAATTGGAACTTTTGTTTGGTACCTGATCATTCTGGCAACCCCCTACTGCAGTGTGGCGCAACGAAGTACGGGCATCGTGGGAAGGCTGATCATGCCGAATGGCGATGCACCCGATCACGCTGTGCGTCTCACCCTCGAATTGCACGGGGCTGCGATTAGCATGGCGTTTAGCGATAGTGACGGCAGGTTCTCGATCTCGGGTCTGGAGAGAGGTGTGTACGAGATTCTGATCAATGACGAAAAGTTTCGCCCGATCGACGAGACGGTCAATGTAAACGCTGAGATCGCGGATCCAACGGTTGTGCGGCTGGTTCTGACTCCCAAAGAAACGACGAGCGCTGCAACACCCGGCACAGGCAAGAATCCCAACATGGCCGGAGTGGCAGAACTAAAGTCGTTCCCTAAACCCGCCATGAAGGAATATGAGAAAGGGGTAAGGGCGAATGAGGATGGGCGGACGGATGACGCGATCGAGCACTACCAAAAAGCGATCAAGCTTGCGCCGGACCACTATCTCGCACGCAACAATCTGGGTTCAGCCTACTTAGGGAAATCGCAGTTCGACCAGGCCCGAGAACAATTTGAGGAGGCGATCAAGATCAATCCTGCTGATGCAGCCGGGTACCTCAACCTCGGCAATATGGCTCTCATGACGCGAAAATATGAGGACGCAAGCCATTGGATTGAACAAGGATTAACGAAGGAGCCCAATAACGCCCGGGGGCACTTTCTGCAGGGATCGGTGTACGCGGAGACCGGCCATGCGGATCTGGCGGAGAAAGAGCTTCGGACGTCGTTGCAACTCGATCCCAAAACGACAAGGGCTTACCTCGGACTCGTCAATCTTTATTTGCGGCAAGGACGCAAAGCCGACGCGGCAAACGAACTCAGGCAGTATTTGAAGGAATCTCCGAATGACGCCTTCAGCTTGAAAGCCCAGGAAGTGCTGGGGAAATTGGAGACGGAGCTGAAAAAAGAGAAGAAGCAATAGAGTGCAGGTTGCGAAAGCATCAATGCGTCTGTTCGGGCGCTGCCTGTTGAGCGCGCCGCATCTCCTCGGCGGCTTCAGCGGTTAGCCCCTTGGCGGCAAGAGCCCGCGAGAGAGAACCGTGCATGCTTGGGTCTTGTGGCGCCAATTCCACTGCGCGGCGCAATTCTGCCACAGCCTCATCGAGTTTACCCTGATACAGAAGCGTCTCTCCGAGCGCCTTGTGCCCGCGAGCAAATTCCGGATTCCCAGTGACCGATTGCCGGAACGCTCCGGCCGCCGGTTCCAGCTCTTTCTTCTGCAGATAGGCCACACCCAAATTGAAAGCGGCTTCGAAGTTTGTGCCGTCCAGTTGAAGCGCGCGCTGGAGGCTTGCTATAGCAGGGTCGATCTGCCCGGCCCGGGCCTGCGCCATCCCCAAATTGAAAACAGCCAAGGCGTAATCGGGACTCAGCTGAACCGTCTTCTGAAATTCGTCAGCCGCGTCGGCGTAGCGTTTTGTCCGATAGTAGTTCAAACCCTGCAGATAGTGGGCGGGGACGGAATTCGACTCGGTCTTGAGCGCGGCATTCAGTTTGTCGATCGACTCTGTGAAACGGCCATGCTGACTGTCGGAGATCGCATCGGAAATCAGTTCGTAAACGGCGATGCGATCTTTTGGATCCGGCAGCGCGCGGTTCGTGATCGTTGGATCGCCACCGCCCGAAAATCCTGCATAGCCGAGCGATTTCAGGCGCTCCATAAGAGCCGGATCGAGGCCAGTTTTCTCCGCCAGTTCTTTTCCCGCACTGTACTCACGGATCAGGCCGACGAGTTTCGCGCGCATTTCCTCCGCGACAGCTTTCTTGTCGGAAAACAAATTGCGGGTTTCGCCAGGATCTTTGGCCAGGTCGTAGAGTTCAGGCCGGGGAGCGTCGATAAAATGATACTTTGTGTTCTCGACGGCGCGTAATTCGCTCCAGTTGAAGTGAATCCGCGGCAAAAACGTCTCACCGTAAAGATTACGGTCGGCGTCGGGTTGCTTCTGCATTTGTGGCAGCAGGTTTTTGCCCTGGGTCTGCGGTGGCACTTCAAGGCCAATGCCGTTCAGGATCGTCGGCATCAGATCCACCAACGAGACCGGATCAGCGACGGTTGCGACCGTACTCTTCTGGGGCATCCGGATGATCAACGGCACATGCATCGTGGCGTTGTAGACAAAGAAGCCATGGGTTTTCTCGCCGTGCTCACCCAGGCTTTCGCCGTGGTCTCCACTGAGCACGATTATGGTGTCGGAGTACAAGCCCTTGTCCTTCAAGAAGTGCAGCAGGCGACCTACCTGTGCATCGGCGAAAGCAATTTCTCCATCGTAGGGCCGGTCAGTATATTCGTGGAGATAAGGTTCCGGCGGGCGATAGGGATAGTGGGGATCGTACAGGTGCATCCAGAGGAAAAACTTCTTTTGCGAGTTTTTAGACAGCCAATCGAGTGCCAGGTCGGCGACCACGTTGCCGGGACGTTCCATTTCGTCGAGGTTGGTCTCGTCCAGCCGGCTGAAGTCAAAGTGGTCGTAGTAGAAATCAAACCCCTGGTTTAATCCAAACCTGGAATCCAATACAGCAGCTCCAACCGCAGCCCCGGTAGCATAGCCGGCTTGTTTCAGGAGGGTCGCCAACGTCGGCTGCTGCGAGCTCAGTTTGTTGCCGCTAAAGTCATGCATCCCGCTCAGCATCGGATATGTCCCTGTCAGCATTGCTGCGTGCGAGGGCAGGGTTGCAGGGACGGGAGTGAAAGCGCGCTCAAAGCGCACGCCATCGGATGCGAGCGAATCGATGTTCGGCGTTTGAATCAACTTGTAGCCGTAGCAGCCAACATGGTCGGCGCGCAGCGTATCGATGGTAATGAGAACGACATTGAGTACAAGCTTTTGAGGAGCTTGCGCAGCGGCTCGTAGCGCAGTGAAGGCGAGCAAAATCAGCAAAATTCGCCGCAAGGAGAGAAACATCGGGAAATGTGATTATCTCACGGGTTCCAGGGGGACCCCTACATCGCCTAGAAAGGCTTGTGGTAGGCTGGCGCTCATGAGGCAAATGGGGCTGTGGCTTTCCATTCTGGTGCTGACCGTTTCGACGGGTGGGCAAACAGCCGCACCGCGCAAAGCGCCGCCGGATGTGCTCCTGATCACTATCGATACGCTGCGCGCCGACCATGTCGGCTGCTATGGTGACAAGCTGATTGAAACTCCGGCGCTGGATGGGTTGGCTGCGGACGGGGTCCGGTTCACACACGCATTTACGCACAGTCCTATCACCAACACCTCTCATACCACGATCCTGACAGGCCTTTTACCCAGCGTCCACGGCGTAACGGACTTTGGGGTTCCTCTTGCAAGCCAGCACGTAACCTGGGCCGAGTTGTTGAAACAGCGGGGATACCAGACGGCGGCCTTCATCGGCGCGGTCATCCTTGACAGCAACACGCTGGCTCCCGGACTGGATCGCGGGTTCGATTTTTATGACAACTTCCCTGCAAAAACCAGCACCAAAGAACGATGGGGACGGGTAGAGCGACGCGGGATGGAAGTAGTGCAGCACGCCGAAACATGGTTGGACAAACATCGCTCGGGACCGCGATTCGTATGGGTCCATTTGTACGACCCCCACGATCCCTACGAGCCGCCGGCGCCTTTTTCCGCAAAATACAAAGATCGCCTGTACGACGGCGAAATTGCCTACGCGGATTCTGCGCTGGGCCATCTGATTGCGTCGCTCAGGAAGGCGGGCGCATACGACGGTGCGATCATTATTGTTGTGGGAGATCACGGCGAAGGACTGGGCGAACACGGCGAAGAGACGCACGGGCTCTTTCTATATGATTCGACTCTGCACGTGCCGCTGATTCTCAAGATGCCGGGCGGAGCCCATCGTGGAACCACGGTCGATGCGCAGGTCCGCACTACCGACATTCTCCCTACCATTCTTTCTCTGACCAAAACGCCGGCTCCAGCGGGGTTAAATGGTGAATCCGTAGTCGCGCTGATCAACGCCACACCGGGTGGGAGCCGCGAATTGTTCGCAGAGACCGACTATCCTTTGCGCTGGGGATGGTCCTCGCTGCGGGCGCTGCGCGCGGACAATATGAAGCTCATCGAAGCGCCGCGGCCGGAGCTTTACGACCTGAAAGCTGATCCGGCAGAACAGAAGAACATCTACGCCGGCGAGAGTGCAGCGGCACAGAAACTGCGCGCGGCTATCGGCCAGTGGGAAGCCAAGCTGCCTGAAACAAGCAGTGCCCGCAAGCCCCAGACTTTGCCAGATCCGAAGGACAAGGTAGAAGTACAGAACCTGCTGCATCGGGCGATGCTCGCCTCCGACGACGATCGGAGCCAAGATGCGCGCAGCTTCCTGGAACAAGCGCTGCAACTCGATCCCACATCGCCGACCGCGCTGCGCCAACTGGGCGAACTCGAACTTGCCGCTGGAGATTTCGCAACGGCTAGCGCGCACCTGAAGCAGGCGCGCGAGCTTCGTCCGGAGGACTCGATGGCAGCGTTGGAACTCGGCCAGGCGCTGGAAAAGTCGGGTGACCTACCGGGAGCCCGTGATGCCCTGGAATCCAGTCTGAAGGCTTTGCCCAGTCAGCTATCCGCCCGGCTCTTGCTGGGGCGGATCTACCTGCGGTTGAATGATGCCAAGAACGCGGAGGATCAGTTCGAAGCGGCAGAGTTGGTGGATTCGAACAGCGTGGAAGCAAGACTTGGCGTGGCAGAAGCACAAATTCAGCAATCACGCTATTCCGATGCCCTGCCCGACCTTGAGGCATTATCTAAGAATGATCCGACAAATGCCGCAGCACTCCATCTGCTCGCCCGCGCTTATCGGGGGCTAGGCAAGGAACAAGACGCCAAACAAACTGAGGCGCAAGCCGCGGCACTGGAGAAAAAGTAACCGCGGCGGTCGCACCGGAAAAGGCTGGTCCGAATGGGTCTTAGTTCTTCACGGGTTCTTTGATCGCTGCCGGCACAATCCCAGTTTCTGGTTTTGGGCCGTTGCGGTCGATCAGTTTGGCAACATCTTCCGCCTTATACGGGTATTGGCGAGGCGACTGCTGCCCGGTTGGAAGCAAAGTGATGTCGACTCGCCGATTGTTGGCCAGAACGAGAGTGCCCAGCCTCCAGAGATTGGCCTTCTTGTCTTCGTCGCTCAGATCGGGACTCTGGTCCAGAAGTTGCTTCACTTCATCAGCGCTGAGGTTCTGTTCGCTGCCGTAGGCCTGCGTCTCCAGAGAATCAGCCGGAACCCCTTGGCCCGTCAAAAAGTCCTTTACCAACTGCACGCGCCGGTCAGACAAATCGTGGTTGTACTCGGCTGGCCCGCGTTTGTCGGCGTGACCGCCAAGGCTCAGCCGGGCGCCGGGCGAAATAGCAACATATTGCTTGAAGGACTCGGCAATGGACTTCAGTGTTTCCTGCTCGCTCGGAAGAAGTCCGTCCTTCGCGTCGTGAATTGTCGGCAGGTCGGTCGGAAAATAAACGCTGCGCATGGCAAGTTCCGGAGGTGGATCGTTTGAGCCGACAATGCGCAAAGTAGCGGTCTGTGTCGCAGTCCCGCCACACTCATTGGTGGCGTTGAGCGTATAGGTGACGTTTTCATCAATGGGCCCCTGATCCGTCTTTTTGGGGGCAATCTGTATCGTTTGACTGCCGCTGGGATTGACCGTACCCAAAGGATCAATCGACACCGTAGAGGCGTTCGTAGCCGTCCATTGCAGCGCGGTGCTGCCCTCCTGAACAACTTTGTTCCCAACGCGCCGGTACTGAACCTGCGCGGGCGATAACGCCAGGTTGGCTTGCACTGCGGTATTCACATTGACCGTTGCGCCGGAAGTCACCGTGCCCCCGGGTCCTACCGCGGTCAATTGATAGTTGGTCGTTTGTTTGGGTTGAATCGCCTGTTCTCCCGCGGCGGCAACTGCACCGACCGGTGCGATCTCTACGCGAGGCGCGTCGGTTGAGGTCCACTTGAGTTGCGAAGATTCACCGCAATTGATCTGTGCAGCGGCGACCGACATTTGCGCGGTGGGTTTGGCAACTGCAACTGTGGCGCTCGCCGTGCCCACAGCGAAGCGCGGGATCGAACTCAGTTTCTCTCCTCGCGGCCATGCAACTGTCTTTACAACGCCCTTGGGAACGTGCACGACTACGCGCTGGTTGGCGGGGACCTCGACCGAACCAGACCACACTTCCTTGTCTTCATGCAGGATGGTCATCTGGTACGTGCCGGGTGGGACGACCAACTCCTGCTTCCATCCCCAGTCATGGTCGAACTCGTCGCCGTGACCGACGAAGAAGTCCGGCGTCTTTCCATTCAGCAACACGGCATCCCGGTTCACGCCCTCAATCGTCATGGCGCCAAAGGGCCCGGAAACGGTTGCAGTGACCGGCGTCAAGGTGACATCCAGATTCGTTTTCTGCCCAGCGGTGATCGTGACCGTCCGACTCGCAGGAGTGTAGCCATAGTTCGTGACGTCAATCTTGTGCTCGCCTGCACTGAGGTTCATCGAGCGATTCTTGCTCGCTTCGCTGATGGCGCGGCCGTCCACAAAAATGTACGCCTGGTGAGGGGTAACCTGAATGACGAGTTTGCCGTCCTGCGCCTGGGTAATGCCGGCAAACACAAGGGAAACTAAACACAGAGAGACGGGAAGGGCCCAGACTCTAAGTTTCATGGGGGAGCCTCCTCGGCATAGATTACTCCATTTTCGCTGCGCATCGCACCGGGAACAGGGCGCTTTCCATCCATTCACCGTCCTTTCACATTCCAGCTTTATCCTGCTAGTCTGATGGAAGATTCGTTCTGACCCTCGAAATGCCATGGCGCCGAAACGCCCTCTTTTCCCATCACGAGGCAGAAACCGTACGGTTCGATCTTTGACGGCGGCAGCGACAAGATCCGCGGAAATTGAGCCGGCCGCGGACGATGAACTTACGTCTTTGGTTCTCAAGGGGTGCCTGATCGCGCGTGACGCGGTTTTTAATTTGCGGGATTTTCTGACCGACGGCTCGCGCATGGCGTTCCTCACGATCAAGGACTGCGAAAAGGAACTGGACCAGATTGAACGGAAGATCGACGAGCAACTGCCGGGCGCTATCACCAGGGTCGGCGAGGCGAAAGCCCGGCAGTTGTTGGCTTGCCTGAAATTTATTACCGATCTCGAGCGCATTGGCGACCTCGCCTATAGCGCGGCCATGCGACTGCACTCCCGTCATGAAAAACTGCCTTCGAGCGATTCACGCGCGCTCACGGAAATGTCGTCTCTACTCTGCGACATGCTCGACCAGGTGCATCAGGGTTTTCTGAAGCGCGAAGTGAGCCATGCGCGCAGCATTTTGCAGGCTGATCCGGAAGTTGATCGGCTGTGCCATGCCCTGTTTCAGCGGCATCTGGCGGAAACTAACTCTCCCGGGCGTCCCCAGGATTTCGACATCCTGCTGATGGCCCAGGCGCTCGAACGGGTTGGAGATCATGCCAAGAATCTGGCCGAAGAGCTCTACAGTTTGGCCGAAGGACGCTCGCTGCGCCACAATGCCCGCAAACTTTCCAGCGCATAGCTGTCGAAATTAACCCTGTCTTAACAGTCCAGCAATATTGCAGCAACATTTGTAACCTACTCTCGATGCGGGACTTACTGAAATAGTAGAGCTCTGCGTTCCCCCCATGGAATCATTCGAAGCAGCGGACAGAACTCGTTCGCGGAACCTCATCTTCGTCGTCGAAGACGATCTCGACATTTCCCGGCTGATCGAGCACAACCTGCATTCCGCGGGATACCAGGTCTCAACATTTCTTTCCGGGGCGACGGTAGTGCCGTCGGCGGCGCGCATGCAACCGGCCCTGTTTCTGCTCGATATCATGCTGCCGGAAATGAACGGCTACGACCTCTGCCGCCAGATTCGCCAGCACGACCAACTGTCAAGAACGCCAGTGATCTTCTTGACCGCCAAGAGCAGCGAACCCGACCGCATCCGGGGCTTTGAGAGTGGAGGCGACGACTACATCACGAAGCCGTTCAGTCCGCGTGAATTGGTGGCGCGAGTGCGAACGGTGCTGCGCAGCCAACCCGAACTGCCGCCGCCCGACATCATCCAGTTTGGTGAGCTTGAGATTGATGTCTCGTCGATGACGGTCCGAGTCAATGGGAGCACGGTGCTGACCACAGTGCGCGAATTCCGGCTGCTTGAGTATCTGGCGCGGCATCGCGGGCGTGTTTTTACTCGCGACCAACTGCTTGACGCGGTTTGGAAGGAAAGCGCCTTCGTGACGCCGCGCTCGATCGATGTCTACGTACGACGGCTGCGGGAAAAGATTGAGGGAGATCCCCGTCACCCCCGATACTTGAAGACCTTGCGCGGCATCGGCTACCGGTTTGAAGCGGCACGGTAGACGTGCGCGTTTCGAGTTGGCGCCCGAGCCGGAATTCGGCTATGTCGCGCTTTGTTATAATGAGGCTCGGCACACCGAAAACGGCGCTATCGTCTAGGGGTTAGGACGGAAGATTCTCAATCTTCAAACCCGGGTTCGATTCCCGGTAGCGCTACCAAACCTTCTACACTGCCCATAAAGAGCCGATTATCTCAGCGCAATTTCCGTCTCTTCTTCAGAATCCCAGTAAGAATACCGGTTACTCAGCCATGAACGGTAGGTTTGCATTCGACCCGTCACGCTCCTGGGTGTTGGCATGCTATCTTAGCGAACGGCCCAACACAGCAGGACAGAGAAGAGGATAAGAAAATATGACACGGACGATTGGTTCCCTGGTTTCTGGATGCCTGTTCTGGTTTGCCGTAGTCCTGATTGCTTCGAGTGTTGTTCTTGGGCAAACGAACAATCTCGGCATCTTTACCAATGAAGGCAGCATCGGCCAGACCCCACTCGGAGGCAAAGTCGTCTTTGACAGCGCGAAAGGTGAATACCGAGTTACGGGAGGCGGCGCCAACATCTGGGGGAAGGTCGACGCGCTCTATTTTGTCTGGAAGAAAGTGTCGGGAGATGTGACGCTATCCGCTGACGTGGAATGGGTGGCGACCAGCAGTACGGCACACCGCAAAGCCGTGCTGATGATTCGGCAGAGCCTTGATCCTGATTCTGCCTATGGCGATGCCGTCTCCCATGGCGACGGGCTAACGTCGTTGCAGTTTCGCGGCGCGAACGGCGAGCAGACTTATCAAGTTCCAACGCAGGTGGACGGCAAGGTTCGCTTGCGAATCGAAAGGAAACAGAGCCGTTTCACGATGTATGCCGGAAAACCGGGCGAAGAACTGAAACCGGTTGGTCCTGTCGAATTTGTCGGCCTTAAGGATCCGGTCTATGTGGGTATCGGCGTATGCTCGCATGTCGCGACGGCGCTCGAGACCGCAATCTTCTCAAACGTGAAGATCGAGGAGGTGCCGGCGGCAACGACGAAATAGACTTCTTCCGTAAGACATGTGGCTGGGAAGGCGTTTTCGTTGCCTGCCTTTTTCGCCCAGGGAAAGTTGAAAACCGAGAGATCAGGAAAGGTCAATAAACGTAATCGCCGGGCTGGGTCAACTGGGAATCCCGGATCGTCAGCATGAGCCTCAGCTTCGGTCACGGAAGAAAGCGGCCAGGTCCCCCGCTACCGCTGCCGGTTCCTCAACCGGTGCGAAGTGCCCGCCACGGGGAAAGATAGTCCATCGCTGGATGTTGTACACCCGCTCTAAATACGAGCGCGGTGGCTCACCCTCGGGAACGGTTTGGTGCGCGAAGACACCAAATGCCGTGGGCGTGCCGACGTAGGTGCGCTCGACGGGGTACCAGCGATTGTCCCAATAGTCGCGCATCGACGAGGTGATGGTCCGCGTGCTCCAGTACAGGGTGAGCGTGGCGCAGAGGAAGTCATCGGGCGGAGTAACATCGCTCCATGAGTGCCACTTCTCACCCACATATGCGGCCAGCCCCGCGGGAGAGTCATTCAGTCCATAGCCGATAGTCTGGGGTTTGGTGGATTGGATCGCACTGTAGCCTCGCTCCGTAGTGTCCCAGCCGCGGTTCACCGTGAGGTAGGAACGCTCGACATCGGACAGATCTACGTCATCCACCACCGGTGTAAGGTCAGACTCCAGAGTGGTAAGGTGAATCCCGATCACCGCCTCGGGATGGTCTAGCCCAAGAATCGTCGTCACTCCGGCCCCAAAGTCGTAGCCACCCGCCCCATAGCGGGAATATCCAAGCTCGGACATGAGCCGGTGCCAGCGCTCCGAAACGTATCGGTAGTTGATACCAACCTCGGCTGGGCGCGGCGAGAATCCGTACCCGAGCAGCGAGGGCACAACCACGTCGAACTCATCGAGCATCGGCAACATGTCCACATAGTCGAGGAAACTGCCGGGCCAGCCGTGCGTGAGAATAAGCGGGACGCCCCGCCGCGATGCCGCCCGCTGATATACGAAGTGGATGCCCTCCCAGATGAAGTGGTGGAGAGTGTTGAGCCTCTGCTCCCAGGCGCGCCAGTCGAACTCATCAGCCCAATAAGATACAAGACGCTGCAGCCAGTCCAGTTCGGTACCCTGTTCCCAGCCTATGCCCGGTGCCTGATCGGGCCATCTCGTATGGCGCAACCGCGCCCGCAGGTCGGCGAGCACTTCATCTGTGACATGAATCCGAAACGGTTCCACCAATTTTCCTTCTCAGCAACCAATGGTAGAAAGCATCGCGACACGGCGTCATACTATCGCGTCAATCAGCTGGTGAAACAGGACGACACTCATTGACCCACAGGACGTCAAGTCGGGAAACACCTCTGACATTGCATGTGGAAATTTGCCGGGGTAAAGCCCCTTCCTTGTCCAGTGCCTTGCGACGCGGCTAAAACCACATCCCTTTCAAAACCCGACCGGCAATCGAATTTACAGCAGCCTGCTGAACGAAAACTTACGGTCCCGGATGCGGACCGCCGAACTCCGAGCAGCACGGCTTCTCGACGGGCTTGAATTCCATGAACTCGACTCGAGTTTCATCGGGGTCGTAGAGGTTCAGTTGCCACTTGCCGTCGCGACCGATCTTCGGTTCTTCGCCTGGCTTCCACCCGTTCGCCAGCAGCTGTGCCTTGGTTACATTGATGTCGGCGACGCCAAGCGCGACGTGATTCATCACCCCGACAAGGTGATGGCTGGCATCGGCTGGGATGTTGAGCATGTACTCCATCCATTCGGTGCCATCCGGAACCTGCATGCTCACCCAACTGGTTTCGTTGTCCCTCATTCCGCCTTGCCAGTAGAGATGAAAACCCAAGATGTCTTTATAGAACCGGTCTTCCGCCTGACGATCTTTCACGATGATTCCCGCATGAATCAGCTCTGCGCTCGGCTGACCGGGAGCCTTTTCCACTGGCTTGGAGGCAGGCAACTGCACGAAAGAAATAACGTGTCCTTCCGGATCTTTCACGCTGAAATGCTGGGCCTGGTTCGAACCGACGACAATCTCTCCCGGCGCCAGGCCTTTGGCGGCAAGGTACCGCCGCATTCGCGCGACATCCGTGGTAGAAAATGCGATTTTCGCGATCAGGTTTGCCGGCACTGGAGACGGCGCGGCAACAAGTTGAACTTGCTGATGGTCGTTGACGATCAGGCAGTCAGCAATTTCCGAACTCGGGCAACCGGTCGAAGCCAGGCGTATCGTCTTCTCATAGAAATCCCGGGCGCTCGCCAGGTTAGTCACATAAATCTGCACGCGCGCCACACCAGTGATCGGAGGGCGGGCAACTTCAGACTGAGCGTTCGCGATCACGGTCAGCGGCGAACAACAAAGCAGCGCAAGGAAAACTCGAAGCAATCGGCTCACGGTTCTCACCTCGGTCGGAAATTCTAGCACGCGGCTTTTGTTCTACTGTGCTTACTCAACGAAAATCCGTTTGCGGGCGTTTCTCGCATTTGGGTGCGGAGATGTAGGACCTGGGATGAGGCGGAGACTTCACAAGCAACTTCCTGGTCATGTGTAAGACGTTTGCGCGAGAAATCGCGGCGACGCGATTAGATGGGAAGCTCCCAGCCTTCCTGCTTCATCTTCTGATTGGTCCAGAGTTGCAGTCTCTCGAAGAGGCGCGGCTCGATCACTACAAAGCGGGCGCCGGCGCGGCCTCCGGCATCGGCCCAAACCAGGCGCGCCTTGGCGTGGATCGTATCCTCGCTGTCGGGCAAGGGGAAGATCACATCGAGCAGTCCACCAAATAGGATTGGGTCGACGACGCCATCCAGTCCCATGCCGCCAGTGCTCAGATTGACCGCCTGCACCTGGCACTCGTCCCCGCGGCTGTTGCGAAGCGTCACCGGAACGGCAACCTTGGAGCGAAAGAACTTCTGCTGATCCTCGCTGATGATGCCGAGGGGGGAGCCTTTTTCCCCGGCGGGGACATCAATCCTGTATTCGCGCAACTTGCGGCTCAATGTGCGGCGCGAAATTCCGAGCTGTTCCGCGGCGAGAGCACGGTGCCCGCCGGTCTTTTCCAACGCGCGGATGATCATCTGCTCTTCCATGCTTTCGAGGTCGGCCGCGGGAAATACGGTGGTCGTCGTAAGTGGCGCGGGCGCCTCAAAGGAGAGCTCACGATGGACGTCGTCTGCGCCAATTTGATTGCTCGCGCTCGACATCGCGAGTTTTGCCACCAGGTTCCGCAGTTCGCGCACGTTGCCGGGCCACGCGTAGGACTTCAAGCTCAACAAGGCATCCGGAGAAAAGTCCTTCTCCGGCGCTTTCAGCGAGAGGAAGTGCACTGCCAGGGCCAGGATGTCTTCGGGCCTCTCTCGCAGAGGAGGAACACGAAGTTGGAACTGCCCCAGTCGGTGATATAGATCTTTGCGGAAGCGTCCTTCCCGGACAGCCAATTCCAAATCCTGGTTGGTCGCCGCGACGACGCGGACGTCCACAACAATCTTGCGATGCCCGCCGAGCCGGTAGTACGGCGCTTTATCCAGCACGCGCAGCAATTTCACCTGAACTTGCGTCTGCAGTTCGCCGATTTCGTCGAGAAAGATCGTGCCTTTGTCCGCCAGTTCGAACAATCCCGGCTTGGAGGAATCCGCGCCGCTGAACGCGCCTTTCTCGTAGCCGAAAAGCTCGCTTTCGACGAGGTGTTCCGGCAGCGCCGCGCAATTGATGTCAACCAATGGCCGATGGCAGCGATGCGAAGATTCATGAATCGTTCGCGCAATAAACTCTTTTCCCGTTCCCGTTTCTCCGCTCACCAGGACGGTTTCAGTGTGACCGGCGACACGGTCCACCATCCCCATGAATTTCTGCATCAGGGGACTGGCAACGATAAAAGGCGTGCCGTCGATCTCGCGGCGGGTGGTCGGAACGGGATCGGGTTTTGCCGTCCGCGTTTCGGGACCACCGGGTTTGGACCGCTGCAGGGAGGACTGCAGTTGCTTCTTCTCGGTGACGTCGATGGCGAGTCCGATCATGCCGACCGGAGATGATTCGCGATCTCGGAGTAAACTCACACACATTTGCACGTGGATTTCGCGTCCGGTTTTTGTGCGGTTGCGGAATTCTCCCTCGAACCGGCCCTTCTCCAGGACGGTCGGGATCAGTGTCTTACTCAGAAGAGCGCGCTGGTCGGGCCCGTAGAAGACACCCATGTTTCGACCCACCAGTTCGTCGCACCGGTAGCCATAGAGTTCAATTCCTTTATTGCAGCCGGTGATGTTTCCTTGCAGGTCGGTGGTGAACACGGCCTCGTGGAGCTGATCCAAAATCCCGGGACGATCGATCGCCCACTCTGCCGGGTTTGCGGCGTCCGGACCTCGATGGTCGCTTTCCGAGTTTCGTGATTTCTCCAGTGGTGGAGTCTTCCACGAAGTGGGCATTTTGAGTTCTTACCAGCGTCGAATCTAGTGCCGATCCCGGCGAACCACCGATATCAGCGACTTCAACAGCGCTTGCTGACGAACGCGGGGCCCAAACGTCATGACATGATGCTGCCATAACCCTATCGAGGGGGTTAGACCATTCGCTCGAAGTCCCGACACTAAAGTAACCTTACCGACCCTGGGCCAGTCTGTCCCGCTGTTGGGACAAGAGACATCTTGTCCCATCGTCGCCTGTGCAAAAACATTCTCTTCCCAGTGGTTTCAATTACTTAGCGATATCACTTTGGTTTCCGGCTTGCTTCTTTGTCCACAAATGTCGCCACCAGCGGCATTTTGAACCGCAGTTGTAGCTACTGGTCATTCGGAGTGGAGTCATACATATATGAAGTCATCGAAAACCAGCAAGCTGTCTTGGGCGGCATGGGGCTCAGTTGCACTCAGCCTCTTGCTGGCTCCGAGCCTGGCCTATGGGCAGTCCCACAGAATCTCGCGGGAACTGGAGAATCTGTCAGCGAACCAGAAAGTGAACGTGATTGTTCAGTATCGTGTTCCGCCGACCCAGTCTCACTTCGATCGAGTCCACTCCCGAGGCGGAGTCCTCCGGAGAGACCTGCGCGGCATGAGAGCTGGCGCCTATCGTCTGCCAGGAAGAGCCTTGGCCGAACTGGCGAACGATCCCGACGTAGCTTTTATTTCGCCTGACCATCCGATTCACGCCGCCAGCTACTCCAACAATCCGGATTTCTACGAACAGGCAGTCTTCACCCAGTCGAGTTGGAACACATACGATGCCAAGGGCATCGGAATCGCGGTCATCGACAGCGGCATCACCAACAACGGGGATTTTGGCACACGCATCGTCTACAGTCAGAGCTTCGTCAGCGGACAAACCGCGACAACCGATCCTTATGGGCACGGGACTCACGTAGCCGGGATCCTTGCTGGCAACGGCACCAACTCAACCGGATCAAAATTCTCGAAGACCTTCATGGGAGTGGCCAACAACGCCAATCTCATCAACCTCCGCGTTCTCGACCAGAACGGGAGCGGTACGGACAGCGCTGTGATCGCCGCCATTCAAAAGGCGATCCAACTGAAGAGCACTTACAATATTCGCGTCATCAACCTTTCTCTTGGCCGCGGAGTTTTCGGCAGCTACACGACCGACCCGCTGTGCCAGGCAGTCGAGCAGGCTTGGAACGCTGGCATCGTGGTGGTTGTCTCCGCAGGAAACGATGGCCGCAATGACGCCGCCGGCACCGATGGCTACGGCACAATTAACGCTCCGGGCAATGACCCCTACGTGATTACCGTGGGTGCGATGAAGCCGGAAAACACCGGCGATCGCGCCAACGATCAGATTGCCAGCTACAGCTCAAAAGGCCCGACCCTCTTCGATCACGTGGTAAAACCGGACATCGTGGCGCCGGGCAACCAGGTCATTTCCACGCTGGCGGCGACGAACGCCACGCTCTACACTACGCTGAACGCGGTTCCGATCAACTACTACAACACCACGGGCACCACCGCCGCGTCGCCTTACTACTTCAAACTGAATGGCACGAGCATGGCAGCCCCAGTCGTCAGCGGAGCAGCTGCTCTTATGCTGCAGAAGAACCCGTCGCTTACGCCAGACCAGGTAAAAGCGCGGCTGATGAAGAGCGCATACAAGTACTTCTATCCGACGTATACCACAGCAACCGACCCAATCACCGGTCAGACCTACAACAGCCAGGCCGACATCTTCACGGTCGGGGCAGGCTATCTCGACATCCAGAACGCCATGCAGAGCACGGACCTGGCCCCCGCGACCGCTGGCAGCGCCAATTCGCCGAAGGTGGCTCTCGATGCTTCCGGTAATGTCTACATCGTTACGGGAAACTCGGTGGTCTGGGGCACCTCCGTCGTTTGGGGCACTTCGGTTGTGTGGGGCACGTCGGTGGTCTGGGGGACGAACGCTGCCGGACAATCGGTCGTATGGGGCAGTTCGGTTGTCTGGGGCACGAACACTCTGCAAGGCTACGACGTACTCTGGGGATCGTCGGTGGTCTGGGGTACCTCCGTCGTATGGGGCACCACCAACCAGACTCAGGCGACCGCGATTCAGATCGTAGGCGAACAGTAAGAACAAAAATGGGGGCTGTCATTCCAACCAGGATGACAGCCTTCGTCATTCCCGTTTCTTCTCCAATTGCCAAGCCTCAAGCCGGGTCCACGGTGGTTACCATAGTAACTATTTGACCCTCAGACACCTGCACTATCATTGACACGTCTGGTCATATGAGATGTGTGACGGCATCGCGCAAGCGCAGGCTAAGTTGGGTCACTTGTGGGTAATACCAGACGTGTGAGAAAGACGAAGCGATCGCGTTACCGGAAGATTTGGAAAGTATTGTTTCAGGTAATCACGTAAGTAATGAAAGCCGACGACATGGTCGCGCACTTGCACGCTGTATAGGCTGGAGTTGCGGTCCGAGCTATGTCCATACGGGCGAAACTGTTCATCGGAGCAATGGCTGCAGTTGGCGCGTCTCTGCTGATCCATGCTCTCTCCCACTGGCAGAGCGCCGACCTTACCCGTTTCGCTTGCTACCTGATCATGGCTGTCTTGGCCTCCGGGCTGAAGGTTCGCCTGCCGGGGATCGAAGGCACGCTTTCGATCAACTTCCTTTTCATTCTGGCAGGCGTGCTGGAAATGAGCCTGCCGGAAACCCTGGTCATCGGTTGCACGGCCAGCCTGGCTCAAACCCTGTGGCAATCGCGAAACAAGGCCGTGATCGCGAAGGTTCTCTTCAATGTCTTGGGCATGATGGCCAACGCTGTCACGCTTTCCTATTTCACATACCACCGGCTGGCGGGCGTGATTGGGGAAAGCACACCTCTGCTCCTGGGTGTCGCCGCCCTCGTCTTTTTCTTCGCCAATACCATCCCGGTTTCGCTCATCATCGCAATGACGGAAGACAGATCTTTGCGCCAGGTGTGGACGGAATGCTATGTCTGGTCATTCCCTTACTACCTGGTGGGAGCAGCTCTGGTGTTTCTGATCAACGTCGTCAACCATTACGCCGGATGGCAAACCTCGCTGCTGGTGTTGCCCCTGATCTTCTGGGTCTATCGCTCGTACCGGAACTACCTGGCGCGACTGGAAGCGGAAAAGAAACAGGTTGAGATCGAGAAGCGGCATGTCGAGAAAACCGCCGCCTTGAACATGCGCACGATTGAAGCCCTCGCGCTGGCGATCGAGGCGAAGGATCACACCTCTCACCGGCACCTGCAGCGCGTTCGTGTCTTTGCCGTCGCGATTGCACAGGAACTCGGCTTGGTGGAGGAACAAATTGAAGCGGTGCGGGCGGCGGCCTTGCTTCACGACGTCGGCAAGCTTGCCATTCCTGAGCACATCATCAACAAACCTGGCCGCCTGACTCCGGAAGAATTCGAAAAGGTGAAGATTCATCCGATTGTTGGCGCGAACATCCTGGAGCGGGCGGCGTTTCCGTATCCAGTAGCGCCCATCGTGCGATCGCATCACGAAAAATGGGATGGCTCCGGATACCCTGACGGTCTGAAAGGTGACAAGATCCCTATCGGCGCACGCATCCTGGCTGCCGTGGACTGTCTCGACGCGCTCACCTCGCATCGTCAATACCGCAATGCTCTGTCTCTCGACGCCGCCATGCAAAAAGTCGCGGCGATGGCCGGCACCGCCTACGATCCCAAGGTTGTAGGAATACTGCAAGCTCGACTGCCTGAACTGGAACGTGCGGCGCAGGCGCAGCCCGGCGCGTCTTCCATGCTGGACTTGTCCGATCCCGCCCAGGCCGACCATGGAGATGCCGCAGCAGCAGGTTTGGCTGCGCAGCCCGCGACGAACGCCATGCCCGGAACCGAAAGTGACTTCCTGACTTCCATCGCCTCCGCGCGTCAGGAAGCGCAGACCATGTTTGAACTCAGTCAGGACCTGGGAAATTCTCTATCGCTGGGCGAGACCCTGTCCGTGCTGTCCATGCGGCTGCGCAAGCTTATTCCCTACGACTCGATGGTTGTTTTCTTGTGCCGCAATGGGCGTTTGGTTCCTGAGTTGGTCAGCGGCGATAACTTCCGCTTGCTTTCCTCGCTCAACATCCGCATTGGCGATGGCCTTTGCGGATGGGTTGCGGAGCATCGCAAACCAATCGTGAACGGTAACCCTGCATTGGAATCGGGCTACGTGAGTGACCCGGAAAAATTTACGACTTTGCGCTCAGCCATTGCGGTTCCGCTGGAGGGCTTGAGCGGCGTGGTCGGAGTCCTGGCGATGTATCAGTCCGATTCTGACGCATTCACTGCTGACAACCTGCGCATCTTGCTGGCCATTACCTCCAAGATTGCTTTGTCGATTGAAAACGCCCTGAAATACCAGCAGGCCGAGAGTTCAGCCACCACTGACTACCTCACCGGCCTTCCCAACGCGCGCTCCCTGTTCGTTCATCTCGCGCAAGAACTTTCGCGTTGCCGCCGCACAGGAACCTCGTTGGCCGTGATGGTCGGCGACCTCGACAATTTCAAGCAGGTCAACGACCTCTTCGGCCACCTCGATGGCGACCGGCTGCTTCGTGAATTCGGAGCCAAGCTGAAGGAGACTTGCCGCGGTTACGACTACGTAGCCCGCATGAGTGGGGATGAGTTCGTACTGGTTGTGCCGGGCCTCGAACCTAACGCGGCAGCGGAGAAGGCCGCGCGTCTGAACCAACTCGCGGTGGAGGTAGGACACTCCATCACCGGCCGGGACATCGTTTCGCTCAGCGTGGGAACGTCTTTCTGTCCCGAGGATGGTTTCGACGTCGAGCGCCTGCTCTCCGAAGCGGACCGGCGCATGTACTCGGTCAAACAACTCCACCATGAAGACGCCGAGCGCGCTCACGGTGTGCCTTCCACGAAGGCCGCTTCCGCCAGCGTCAACTAGGCCCGCTATGCTTGTTTGGAGAATCGCACGCCATTTGCTCTCGATTGTCGCCACGATCCTGCTCGGGGGTCTGCTCGCTGCGACGATGGCGCGCCTCGCTCCCGGCGCCGATGTCGACGAACGGCAACTGGATCCACACCTCAATGCCCAAAGCCTGCAGGCTCTCCACGCCTCGCGCGAACAGGAGCGAAACATCTTCGCGTTTTACTGGCACTACCTGGGAAATGCCGCACACGGAGACCTGGGAATATCGCACTCACTCGATCGACCGGCCGCGGAACTTCTGCGGGATCGCGTCCCCGTAACTATGCGGCTAGTTGTGCTCGGTCTTGGGATCGCATGGGCGTTCGCGGCCGCCCTGGCCTTCAGCACGGTCATACTTCCCGGTCGTGCCTGGGATTTATTCAGCACGTCCCTGAGCGGCCTGTTCCTCTGCATTCCGGCAGCAGCGCTTGCCCTGCTTGCCGTGATCCTGAATGTCCCGGTTTCCCTGGCGATTGCCGTGGTCGTCTTTCCAAAAATCTTCCGTTATGTGCGGAACCTCCTGGCGAAGACCTACAACATGGAACACATCACGACGGCCCGTGCCCAGGGAATCGGCGAAACCCGCATCCTTCTCTGGCACGCGATTCCGGTCGCGGCGCCGCAGATCCTCGCGCTGGCAGGAATTTCAGTAAGCCTTGCCCTGGGCGCCAGCATCCCGGTTGAGGCCCTTTGCGGTATCCCTGGCATTGGACAGCTCGCCTGG
>Ga0335085_10005463_pt1 | contig 20349 bp, 18 predicted proteins | sample Lox_Sample_45_FD_206712 | JGI IMG/M metagenome (GOLD analysis project Ga0335085, IMG submission 206712) | Soil microbial communities from Loxahatchee National Wildlife Refuge, Florida, United States - Lox_Sample_4.5 | ecosystem: Environmental > Terrestrial > Soil > Wetlands | place: USA...
GTCGTAGATCGCTTCGAGATAGCCCGCAGCGACGTCCGCCGGAGCACTCTCCCGCAAGATCCGCGCAAAGTGCAGCGTCGCGGCCGCCGACGCTCCCGGGCGATACAGACCGGCCAACAGTTCGGTCGCGATGTTCGGGCGCTGACGCAACAGGTCCAGGATCGGTCGACCGACGTCACCGAACGTCTTGGGCCCGCTCGCGTACGTCCCGAACAGCACGAGGTGAGTCACCCGATCAGGCCTGCGGGCCGCGCACGCCAGCGCGATCGGCCCCGCCCCCGACATCGCGAACAGCGCAGCCGGTTCACCGAGATGTTCCAGCACGGCCTCGAGCTCGTCGACCGCGGCATCGACACCGAAGTCGCGAACCGCGCCCCCCGTCAGACCCGTGCCGCGCCGGTCGTAGGTGATCGCACGGCGATTTCGCGCGAGATGCTCGATCAGCGACGACCGAGGATCGCGGCCTTCGGCGATTACTTCGAGATTGGAAACCCACGCCGGGACCACGATCACCGCGGATCCGACTCCGAGATCACCCCAAGCGAGATCGATTTCCTTGCCGGTCAGACGTTTGAGTGACAAACGGTCGATGGGCGTCCGTTCACCGCGCCCGCCCGCCGCGGCGATGGCCTCGGCGATCCTGTCCACGTCACCACGCAAGATCTCCGCTTCCAATCGCCGGAGTCGTGGTGAGGGCTCCAAACCCAGCTCTTCGACCAGATGTTGCCGGTGAGCCTGGAACACGCGAAGCGCCTCGGCGTCGCGCCCGGTCGCGGCAAGGGCGCGCATCAAGGTCGCTTGTGCCTCGGGGCGCAGCGGGTGCTTCAACACGAACGCGTCCAACTCGGTGATGGCGCGGTTCGGCTCATTGCAGGCCAACAGCGCTCCGGCGTGTGCCTCGATCGCTTGGAGATGGAGCTCCTCCAACCTGACTTGCTCCGCGCGCAACGGCTCGACATCCTCGAAAGAAGCGTACGGCGTGCCACGCCACCGCGACAGCGCGCCGTGCAAGAGCTCGCGCGCGACGAACGGGTCGGTCCCGATCGCGGCTCGAACCGCTCGTTCGAATTCAATCGCGTCGACGGTTGCAGAGCCCAACTCGAGCACATAGCCGGGGCCACGAGTCGCGACGGTGGGAGCACCGGGAAACCGCAGCCGCTTGCGCAGCCGGAACACCTGAGTCTGCAACGCCGCATCGGGAGAATCTGGGAGCGCGTCAGGCCACACGGCATCGACGAGCGCATCAACGGAAACGATCTGTCCCGACTGCGAAGCGAGGCGGGCGAGCAAGGTCTGCAATCGACGGCCCGGTACATCACGAACCTCACCCGAGGCATCGATCATCTCGACCGCGCCCAACACGCGCACGGTCACCGACGACAGCTCCATTGACTCAAGTATCGCGGCGCTCCTCCCTCGACGCGCACCGTCCAGCCGGACGCGAATCGCGCGGGCTGGCCGTGCACCGATCGAGCGTCCGATGTTCCTCGGTCGAACGGGTCGAGGTCGAGTTGGTGCCACCCAGAGGATTGTCGGGGTCGTCGCACGACGCGTCCGCAGCGAGGGTGAGCGCGTCTTGGGCTAGACCCGTGGTCGAGGAGCCGGGCCGGTCGCTTGGTGGCGAGTTCGAGCGGTTCCGCGCCGCGGGACTTTACGACGCATCCGAGTCCTGGCCGCGGTGAGCTGGTGATGCCGACGCGCTAGCAGCCGCAAGATCGGTGATCCTCGAGCGCGACGGTCCGCAGATTCTGGTGCCGCAACGCGACGATCGCCGCGGAACGTGCGTCGTGCGCGTCGGTCTTGTCCTTGCGGCCCGCGCCGAACAGTCGCGCTCTTGCCGACAACGCGGCCGGAAAGGCCTCATCGCTCGGAAGCCAACCAACAGGCGGCAGGGCATTCTCGAGACCCATCCGCTGGCACCCTCGACGCGACGAACAAGCCGCACCGCGTGACACGAACTCAACCATCAGGGCAATCTGCGCACACTGTCGATGTGGGTGCCGGGCGTCGTTTAGCGTCGGCGGGTCGGGTGTTCCGGATCCGCGTTCGCATATCGTGTCCGTTCGGCCGCGGTCAACCCGCCCCATATGCCATCCAGATTGTCGGTTCTCAAGGCGAGCGCGAGGCATTCCAGCCTGACGCAGCAACGCGCGCAGATAGCCCTCGCGGATTGTGTTGCGTGATTCGTTTCGGGGTCCGGGTGGAACACGCTCGGATCGGCGTCGCGACATGCACCAAGGTCAAGAGAGATCAAGCTATCTCCTTTTCGCCGACACGGATCTTTCGGAGCCGCGGTCCTCGTTCTTCGGTGTGTCACCCGACGAGCTGGTTCGAGCGATTTCAGGGCGTCGGACACGACTTCGACCCCAACCTTTGGTTGTGTTGTTGCGCTTACGGTCGACCTCGGTGTTGGGGATGGTGCCAGGGCGTAGGAGACGGCAGTCGCGTCAGGCAACGGTGTCCGTGCCTGGAGCAGCGGAGAGGGGCTATCACGCGACGTCATTGTCAGGGTTGACGGTCGAGATTCGCTGTGCGGTGCGGGCTCGCGTCGAAGCGTTACCCGCACCGCACATGGTCTCCCCGAACGGGGGCTTGGGGAGAGCGATCGTCGAAGGCCGGTCGTAGGCGGGTTTGTGCGTCATGGCGGCGCGTTCGTAGTAGGCCGATGGTCGGTGAGGTCGAAGTAGACGTTGCCGATGCGCGGAGCAGCGGCGTGCATGCATGATCGTGCGGATAGCAACAGGCCGTCGCTGTCGTGTTCCCACAAACTGTTGTCGCGGGGGCGAAAGAAGTCGCGACTGCACCTGCATGCGAAGGCTGCACCGTCGTCGAAACGGCACAGCGTGCGTGCGTATGACCGGCGCACGTGTGTCCGCATCGCGGAGTGGCGGCGGTCGCCCGACCACTCGTTTGCGTCTCGATCGGTTGCGTTCGTCATGAGCGCCGCCTGTAACCTTCTTGATCTTCGGGTTCGTGCCAGTACGCTCGCTGGTGATCAGCTCCATGCTGAGGTTCTGTTGTATGGGACGTGTCGTTCGGCACACCATTGCGACCAGAGGTGGTCGAGTTGTTCTTCGTGCGCTGTCGAGCAGGCGATCGCGTGGAGGTGCTCGCCGAAGCGAACGAGGGTGCAGCCACACGCGATTGCGAGTTGGTAGCTGGTTGTCATGAGGCTTTCGGATCGGCATGGGCGCTCGATCATTTTCGCCGAGGCTTCCGTGCCTCGCATCGCCCATCGTGTACCAATCGCAATCGGTGGCTCGCAGGCCCATGCCGTTTGTCTCTGCGGCGATGGCGGTTCGGTTCGCGTCGTGCCTCGCGTTCGACGCAGCGCCCGGGTTGTCGACAAGATCGGGGCATGACCGGCTATGTCGGCCGATACGGCCGGCATCACCTGAACAGGGTGAGGTCATTGGCGACGCCGTTTCCCGATCGTCGGGACCAAGAACGATCATGGCCGTGAGCGCACGATCCCGGGTCCCCAGAACGCCGAGCGAGGCGTTCCGAGCGTCGGTTGCGTTCTTCGAACACAGCCTTGACGCGGCGCTCTTCACTGCGCCGGATGGCCGGATCCTGCATGCGAACGACGCCGCAAGTGAGTTGCTTGGCATGACGAAGGACGAGATCTGTCGGCTCGGCCGAGCTGGTCTTGCAGATCCGGCCGATGACCGTTGGGCCGCCGGAGTTGCCGAAAGGGCTCGGACGGGACGGTTCTTCGGGCCGCTCTCATTCCGTCGTGGTGATGGAACTCTGGTCGAGCTCGTTGTGAGCTCGAAGGTGTTCACGGATGCCGATGGCGAGCCACGCACCGTCATCGTGATGCGGCCGTTGACGTCCGACCGCGGTCTTGACGAGGCGCTCAACGTGGCGGTCGTCGACCCGTCCGGGATCCCGAATCGCCCAGCGTTTGTGCAGCTTGCAGAAATGCAGCGACACAAGGCAGTTCGCGAACGCGTCGGGCTCGGTCTCGTCTACGCACGGCTGAACATCCCCGCTGCCATCGCCAACACGGAGAGGTCTTCCGATACGACGCGCGCGTCGTTCGCCGCCCTGTTCGCCGAGGAATGCGGCTGGGGAGATGTCGTCGGGCGGGTCGGTGAGAATGACTTCGCGATGTTGATCGGCGACGGAGACGCCGACGCCGCGTTAGTCGTCGTTCGGTCGCTATTCGCCCGTCTGCAATCTCACCCTCCGCAGCTCTCGATTCACATCGGCGTGCTGCCCATCGAGCCGGGATCGACGATCGGAGTCTTGGAACTTCTCGACCAGGCGGCGGCGTCCATGGATGCGCACGAGCGACAAGCCCACGCCTCGCCGCCGCCGCTGTGCTTCTTCAGCCTGAACGAACCGCGGGCAGTCCGGCCGCTGGGTCCGGTGCCCGGCGCGGAGGATCTCGCGCTCACTCCCCGCGAACTCACGGTTCTGCGGCTGCTGGCACTCGGCTCTTCGTACAAGGAGCTGTCGGCCGCGCTGTTCATCTCAATTAACACAGTCAAGTCGCACGTTTCACACATCTACACCAAGCTCGGGGTCACCGATCGCAAGGAGGCGCGCGCCGTCGCTCGCAACCTCGGTCTGCTACCGCGAGCCGCACCTGCGGGAATCGCCTCCCAACCGCGGCCCCCGGTCGCGGAGCTCACCAGCCCCGCGCAACGATCAGCTCAGGCGACTTCTCCGCGTGAGAAAGGAGGCGGTAGCCAACGAACATCCGAACCAGAGGAAGCTGACTTCAACGAGCAGCTTGGACTCGTCGCGCGAGATCTCACGTACGCCGATGATGCGGACGATGTCCTCGATATCATCATCTCCCGTGGACTTCTCGGAGTGAAAGCTGATGCCGCGATCATCGCGGGCATCGAACATGACGCGCTCGTCCCACTCGCGACACGTGGGTACTCGCACGACGCGGTCGCTGCGTTTTTTCCAGCTCCGCTCGAGCTCGAACTCCCGCTCACGGTCAGCGCCCGAGAGAACACGGCAGTATGGATCTCGAACCGCGCAGACGCGATGCGATCGTTTCCCGAGCTCGGAACCTCGCCCGTCGCACGATCGAACGCTTGGATGGCCATGCCGCTCGCCGCCGGAGGAGTCATCTTCGGCGCCCTCGGTATCAGCTTCCTCGAACCACACGAATTCACCCCGCAAGAACGCCGCTACCTGCGCACCGTCGCCGACCTATGCGCGCTCGCACTCCGCCTCGGATCCTCGACCAACGACCACCCGACGACCCAAGACCCGACCTCCTCGAATTAACGGGGAGACAGGCCCCCGCGCATCCGCGGCGTCCGAACGTATATCCCCGAAGTGCCGGTAGGGGACGGTCGCGGGCGTACTGACCTGACGAGCCCGCGACCAGGAAGGTCGCGTCGTGAGGATGGCTCGAGGCCGCGATCAGGACGTGTCAGGTTTCGCCGGGCGCTTCGCCGTCGGCTGTACGCGTGGTAGTCCCATCCTCGTCGAGGTCTGATCGGCACGCCTGCTCGACGAAAACGCTTGGCGACGGTTTGACGGATCGATCCCGAATTGTGCGGCGATGTCGGAAGGCATGAGTGAGGGCGTTGCGGATGTCGTCAGGTGCATGTGGAGTTGAGGCGGCGAGGCAATCAACACGACGGCGTGCAAGCGACGGGCCAACGCGGCCCGGCGATCGGTTGGGGCGTGCTCAGCGAGATGTACGGACGAAGAAGTGCCAGCCGATCCAGACCCAACCCGCGAGGAGGATGACGCGTACGGCGACGTTACGCGCCGCGGCACGAAGGAGTGCGACCGCACTCGGGAACCGACCGCGGGATACGAGCGACGCGACGCACGCCATCGCAAACGCGGCGCCTATCACGACCCAACCCGCGATGGTCAACGACCGTGAAATGGTCATGAGGCCAGCGTCCAACCGAGTGCGATCCAGACGGCGAACAGCCCGAGTCGAGCGACGTGGTATTGCTCGGAGCTCTCGATGAGTGAGCTGATCGTCGGATGAGCGGAGCGCGGCAAGCTCCGGAATGCGATGAGTTCCCACCCGACGACCACGGCACCTACTGCGCTCCACACGACGACTGCGGCACGGAAGCGGGATGCTTCGCGGGTCGGTCGGTCGGGCGTACGCGGCGCCGAACGCTGACGTCGCGCCACGGCGACGGCGATCAACACGCCGACCGAGATCAGGAAGTCGATAAGCGCGTTCGCGCTGAAGGGTTGCCGATCAGTGAACCACCATCCGTACACGAGCGTCGCACTCGACGCGGCAAGGATCTGCAGCCGCCGCAATGCTGTGGGTCCAAGGCTGTTCGGCACGAGTCAATCCTCGGATACCAGACGGGTGTGGTGCGAGGAAGTTGCTTGGGTTGCGACAGTGGCTAGAGCGGCATGGCTGCGAAGACGCCTTGGGCTCTCAGGTGTTCCATGAATGCCGGCTCGTAGGCGTCTTCGGGCGTCTCGCGGACCATGCGGTCGAGTTGCTCGGCGTCGGGGCCGACGAGGATGCGCCACCGATCGGTGCGTACGCCTTCGAGAATGATTGTCGCGGCCTGCGCGGCGGTCGTTGGCGCGAGGTCGCGGAACATCTCGCCCTGGAGTTGCAAGCCGTTACGCAGGTCCTCGTCGGACGCGCTGGAGGCGTCGATGCCTTGGGACGCGAGTCGGGCGCGTACCTGCGCCAGCTGTTCTGTGTCGAGGTGCTTCGGATCGAGCCCGAAATAGCGGAAGGAGTTGAGCACGATGCCGGTACCGATGTGGCCGGGCATCACCACTGACGCGCGTACGTGCGGCGCGTTGAGGCGCAAATCGGTGACGAGCGCCTCAGTAAAACCCTTCACCGCGAACTTCGCCGCGCTGTACGCCGTGTGCGGAGTGTTCGGTCCGAGCGACGCCCAAAAGCCGTTCACGCTGCTCGTGTTCACGATGTGGGCTTCGGCGGCGGCGATCAGCATGGGCAGGAATGTGCGGCAACCGAGGTACACGCCACCCCAGCACACCGAGAAGGTCGCGTCCCACTGCGCGCGGTCTTCGAGAACGAAGCTTCCCCCGCCGCCGATACCCGCGTTGTTGAACAACAGATTGATGTGCTCGGTCACGTGCTCGCTCGCCACGTGTTCGCGGAAGTTCAGCCACTGCGCCTCGTCGGACACATCGGCGACGAACGTGGTGACGAGCGTGCCCTCCGGCGCATCTTCCTCGGCGAGCGCCCGGGTGTCGAGCAGCGCTTCCTCCGACACATCGCAGGTCGCGACGTGGCATCCCTCCGCCGCGAGTTGGCGGACCAACTCGCGGCCCATCCCAGAACCGCCGCCCGTCACGACGGCAACCCGTCTTCCGAAGTCGCGCACGCGCGGAACCTACCAGTGGGTCAGGTTGGTTGCCATTGCGACGTTCGCAGGTAGTGGCACTCCCGGTGATCCGGATCGCCGCTCGCACCCGCGCACGAGCCGCCGATCGGCGATTTCCGACACCTCAGACGCGTTCAGTGTGGAAGTGCCGCGGTGATTTTGTGGAGCGGTATTCCGATGGCGTGCCCCAGCGTCCGTTCGGCATGGGTGTGTGCTTGTTGTCGTCGTCGTGGGCTGACGCTTGGAAGGTAGAGCGAATCGATGAGACGGCGCGCGTCTTCGGCGGTCGCGATCGGGTAGATGTAGCGACGACGTTCGGTGCTGGTGATGGTGAAGCCGGCTTGGGTGAACGCACGGTGGGCCTGGTGTGTGAGCGGACTCGCGGGGAACTGTGGTGGCGTGCGCAGGACGACGGCGAGTCGGGTGTAGCCGGCCCGATCAGACCAGGTAAGAGGCCGCGTGGCGGGGAGCAGAACATGCACTGTGCCTCCGGGCCGTATGACTCGGGCGATCTCGCGCAGCGTTTTGTGGAGTGGTGTGACGAGCATTAGCGCCATGGAGCACACGACGACGTCGAAGGTGGCTGGAGCGACGGGGAGTTCGGTGATGTCGGCGAGCACGACGTTGCGGGCGCCCTGGAATCTTGCGGCCGTGAGTTCAGCAGCGGCTCGGTCGATCCCCACCCAACCGGAAGCGACGCGTGGGCGCGTCGGCGCACTGCCACAGGCGAGATCAAGGATCCGTGCCGAGGTGGAGATCCCCTCGAGGAGCCACTCGTAGGGATTGTGGCCGGCGTAACGACATCGCGTGAGCACGGTCTCGGTGATACCGGGTCGCTGCGCGTGAAATGCGGCGAGGTAGGCCGTCCAGTCGATCTGCGTCCGGCGTCGTCGTGTCATGAGCAGGTGTGCGTGTCGATCCAGTCGTCGACGTCCTGCCAGACACGGTCGAGCCAGCGGACGCGTTCGACCGGATCGATGGGCACGCCGTTACGGGCGATGCGCCAGGCCGTGACACGCACCGTTGTCGGGCGGGGGAAGTGGCGGGCGACGGAGCGGAAGCCGGGGTAGGTGTCGAGGCCGCAGTGGGCGACGACGACGACGTCGACGTCGGGTGCGGCGTCGAGCAGCGCACACACGCCGCCGGGCCGGATGGGTAGTACGTGGCGCAGACTGGCGAGTCGTCGGGCGCGGTCGGGATCGGACTGCGTCAGTTTGCTGCGGATTCGTTCGAGGAGGTCGGGCCGGTAGAGGCGGCCTTCGGGGAAGATGACCGCGACCGTCGAGCGGTCGAGCGCGGATCCAAGATCCGATATGGCGCGGCGGGCTTGGGGGCCGTCGGCGCGGGGGATGAAGGTGGAGCCGAGCCGCCGGTAGAGGAGATCGAAGCCGGGATCGGCGAGTAGTTCCTCCATGATCACACTGTGGACGTGATATCCGCGCGGTTGGTAGAGCAGGTATGGGAGTGACGCGTCGAGCACGTTGACGTGGCGGCACAACACAATCGCGGGCGCGGGCTCGAGCGCCTTGGTGGCCTCGTCGTCGATGGCGACGCGCAGGTCGAGCAGTCGCGCGGCGCGGCGTTCCAGTAGTGCGATCGACCAACGCTGTATGCGTTCGTGGCGACGGATCGACGCCGGCGACTGGAGACGCGTCCCAAATCCAGCACGGAGCCATAACCACGGTACGACCAAGATCTCGACGCTGTCACTGACCGCGTATTGGGTGACGAAGAGGTACACACGGAGGCTCGGTAGGCACCGGCGGCCCCGAATCAGATCGGCGACGATCAGCATGGGGGTGAGAACCGGCAGCCCAACGACCGCGACGGTCGTCACCGTGAGCATGGTCGGGATCGTGACCGTGCGCCGCTTCCAACGCACCGAACGCGGCTCACCCGCGGAGCTCCTGGAGGCGCTCACGCCCCAATCGTCACTCGGTCCGACGGATCGAACCCGTGATTGACCCGACGCATCGGGTTGCAGTCTTGTTGACCGCGACTAGCGAACTGCAACTCGGCAGCTGCGCCCCTAGGAGGCTGGGACCCCGCTACTGGTCGCTACCGTGCTCGTGTGAGTGACGCAGCCGGTCGGCCGATCGCTACCATCCGTCTTCTGGTCGGCGTCTACAACGCCAACGGCACCGTGGGCGGCGAACTCGCATATTTCATCGGCGCTCGGCTCGGCCGTGCGCACTGCGCGCTGTGTGACATCACCCACGGGCTCGCACGCGAACGGGCCGACTGGAAATCCTGCCGCGCGGGCCTCCGGGTGCCGTTCGAGACTTATCACCGCAACGACCAACCCGAAGCGGTGCTGGCAGCATCTCGCGGGGTCGTACCGGTCGTGCTGGCCGATACCGACGCGGGCCTGATCGTGCTCCTCGACCCCGCTGATCTGTCAGCCTGCACCGGGTCGGTCGATCTTTTCGCGCGTGCGATCGAACAAGCCGCGGCGCAGGCCGGTCTGACTTGGCCGACCTGATCCCTCGGTTCAGGCGAGGAGCGCTTGTACGGCTTCGGGGAGCGCGTCGACGCAGGTGCACGCCGGGTCATCGACGTCCGCGTCGGGTCTGTGTCCGACGTGATCGAAGATCCCGACCGCATCGTGCTCGGCGACGGTCGCCACGGTGGCGACGATGCGCAGATCCCATTGAGTTCCGGCATGTTCGTGCAGGATCGCGATGGCGCGGTCGTGGCCCATGCCGCGTCGGTAGTGACGGGTGTTGGCCATCGCGTCGTAGGCATCGCATACCGCGACGATGCGTGCTGAGAGTGGGATCGCGTCGCCGACGAGCCGGTCGGGATACCCGGTGCCGTCGGGACGTTCATGGTGTGCTCTCACGATCGGCGCCACCGAGATCAGGCTCGGCACGGTACGCAGGAGTTCGTCGCCGATGATCGTGTGGCGTTGCACTGCGGTGTATTCGTCTTCGGTGAGACGACCAGGTTTGGTCAAGATGGTGTCTTCGATCCCCAGCTTGCCGACATCGTGGAGCAGCGCACCCAAGATCACCTGGCGCAACTGCCCGGCCGGAACACGGAGCGCTTCGCCGGTCCGGCCCGCGAGTTCCGCGACCCGCACGACATGGTCGCGCGTGACCTGATCCTTCCGTGCCAGCGCGGCTATGAACTCGTGCACGACGGGCGCGAGACCAATCTCGAACGCGGCGAGCGGGTCGCGTACCAACACGGGTTCGAGGACCTCGAGCACCGTGTCCCGCAAACGTGGCGCGTACCACATCGCGCCGAGGACACCGAAGACGCCGAATACATCGAACGCGTGCACGGCCCACCAGCCGAACGTGAACGGGTTGCGGCCCATCCAGACAGTCGACGTCAACGCGATCGACACAACAGCGAGTGACGCGCCGAGGAACGCGGGATGGTGCGAGATCCAGTACAGGCGCAGTTGACGCCAAGACAGTGACACCGTCGCGCTAAAGCACGCGATCATGATCGCGATCGGGACGACGCTTCGCGGCGCCGGAGCCGCGATCACGTCGGGCCGGATGAGCAGCGTCGTGGCCAGCACCATCGCACCGGTCATGCATGCCGTCGTCCACAACCGCCAGCGGCACGCGAGCAACCGTCCGAGCCGCGAACGCGACGCCAACAACGGAAGGCACGTCACCACCGCAACCGGACTCGCCAACAACACCGACGTCGTCACTGCCGCGTTCGGCCCGTACCAAACACCCGGCGCGGTCAAGCCGTGCACAAGTGGTAACACCGACAGGACGAACATTGCCGCGCCCAGCGTTCCAACCTCGGCACAATCCGTTCGGTTGGCGCGCACCAGCACCGGGATCGCCGCGACCGCACACAACGATGCCGCCACCGTCACGATCACGAACAAACCGACGGGTGACGTCCACGTCCGCTTCGACAAGGGCCCGAGGAGAAGCCACGCCTCGAGTCCCGTCCCGCCGACAAGCATGCCGACCCAGATCCCAAGCCCCGGCCGAGTCCCAGACCCCACCTTCCGCGTATCGGACCCGGCCCAGCCCGTCTTGAGACGCAACGGCCGTCAGGATGGCCCGATCGTCCCGGTGTGTCGCCGACGTCATACGTCACCGCAACACGTCAGGCGGAACGACCGTGAAGCGGCCGGCCGCCCTGCACGGAACGGAGCGCGCCGGCTGGGTCTACCCGCGTTGACGTGACGTGCCGCGGGTCTCGTCGACCTTCCGGAGATACGCGTCGCAGAGCCCGACGAGTCGGGCTCGACCGAAACTCGCCTCATGTCCCCCGTGCACGACGCTCACCGGGAGCTCGCGCAGGCGTTTCATCGTCGCGACATAGTCGGCGACGTCGGCGTCGTCGCCGCTGTCGAGCAGGGGACCGTCGTAAACCGCGTCACCCGAAAAGAGCACGCCGTCCGACTCGCAGTACAGCCCGATCGAGTCGGGAGAGTGACCGGGGAGATGCAGGACGGTGAAGGCACGGTCTCCGAGATCGATCACGTCGCCTTCCTCGAGCACTCGCGTGAGCGAACACGGCGTCACGGCGTAGCGATCGACGTCGAACGCAATGTTCGGGAGAGCCGTCAGGAGCTCGTCGGGCAGGTCGTACCCGGCGTCGATGAAGCTGCGCCATGTATCAGGGTCGTATCCGCGTCGGTGCAGTGCTCCGCCGATTGCGTCGGCCGACTCGAGATAAGCAACCGCCTCCCGGTGACCGAGCCGTTCGGAGAATTCGTGCAGCGACCCGGTGTGATCGAAGTGGTAGTGCGTCGCGAGCGCGGCGCACGGCTGCTTTACGAAGTCTCGCACGAGACGTTCGAGCGCACGGACACCGAGCCCGGTGTCGATCAACAGGGCCCGATCCCGTCCGGCGACCAGCCAGATATTGCAACGAGCGAACGGATGCACGAAAGGCTCCGAGAGATGCCACAAACCGTCGTCGACGCGAACAGATGTGAACCACTCGTCGACCGTCGCCACGCGCGTCATCGTAACGGCTCGCGGAAATCGGCTCGCGCGGTCGCATCCGTTGCTTCTCGAGGTTCTACCGGCTGTGCATCCGGAGCAGTGCGTCGGTATCGTGCTGGGTCGTGAGCCGAGGTGAGCCGAATCGCGTCGCAGACGGGACCGAATCCGAGCCGACGGTTACGCAGGTCGGGCGACCGCGCGCGCGCGGTGCAACGCGAGGCGGGCGATCCCCGCGCGATGAGATCGTCTCTGCCGCGACCCGACTCTTCGCCGAACAAGGTTTTGCTCATACGACGATGAGCGAGATCGCACGCGCCGCCGGCCTCCAGCAGTCGTCGCTCTACTACTGGTTCGCCCGCAAGGAGCTGATCCTCCGGGCCGTCGTCGCGGTGAATCGCTGCCCGCTCGAATTCATCGAGCGGATTGGTGCGGGTTCGGGATCGCCGGCACTGAAGCTGTATCGACTCATCCGCTTCGACACCGCGCAGCTCTGTGAGTCGCCGTGCGACGTGCTCGAGGTGTCGGCACTCGCGATGCGCCAGCCCGAAGCCTTTCCCGAGTACTGGCACGATCGTCAGCGCCTGCACGACTGGGTCGTCTCGCTGGTACGGGCCGGGATGGACGAGGGCATTTTCGTCGCCGTCGATCCCGATCTCACCGCGCTCGGGCTGCTGTCGCTGGACGAGGGCATGCAGCACTGGATGCGTCACTCGGCCGAGCATCGCCCCGGCGGGACCACGTCGTTCGGCTATCCCGCCTTCGGCGGTGACCAGGCCGCGGAATACACCGCGTCGACGATGCTCCGCGCCTTGCTGCGGCGTCCCGAGGAGCTCGCGGAGCTCCAGGCCGAAGCCGCCGGTTTCGATGACCGTCCCTCGGGCGGGTACGCCCGCGTGATTCGATAGTGCATCGAAATGGTCGTCATACGACGTTAAGTATCCGTCACAAAGTCGAGATATTGCGCTAACATTCTGTTGGGCTAGGCGGCGCGTGCCCGGTTGCGAGTTCTCGAAACTGTATCGAAACACGCCCGAAACGCGGCCTCCTTACGTTCGCGGCGTGACCAACGGGTGGCGAGAAGGGGCAGGCGCCGAGGGCGCCAGGCGTTGGGCGGATCTGGCGTGGCCCGAGCTCACCGCACTCGATCGCGACACCGACGTCGGGCTCGTGCCCGTCGGCGCGACCGAGCAACACGGCCCGCACCTCCCGACCGGTACCGACACGATCATCGCGCAGGCGTTGTGTGACGCCGCGAGCGTGGCGACCGGCGCGCCGGTACTTCCCGCGATCGCGATCGGCTGCAGCTACGGCCACGGCACCGAGCTACCCGGACAGCTTTCGCTCTCGCCCGAGTTACTGGCCGCGGTGTTGCGCGAGTACGCGCAATGGGCGGCGCAGTCCGGGCTTCGTCGTCTGCTGTTCGTGAACGCGCACTTCGGCAACGTCGGCGCGCTGCTTTCGGCCACCGACGATCTGCGCTTGCACCGGACGGATCTCCGCGTCGGCATCGCGAACTGGTGGGCCCTTGATCAGGTGGTGTCCGCAGAGATGACAGCGGATGGCGACGACGTGCACGCGAACCGGGCCGAGACGGCGCTGATGATGCATATCGCGCCCGAGTTGGTGCACGTCGGTCGTATTCGTGACGCCGACGACCCGGATCGCACGGGTTCGCTCGTGTTCCGGTACACGGCGCCGGCCCTGTCGACGAACGGCGTGACCGGCCGTCCGTCGGAAGCCACCCCCCAGCTCGGTGCGAAGTTGTTCGGTCTCACCGTCGACGCGCTCGTCGACCGCGTCCGGCGCGGTCGTCTCGAAGTCTCTCCCCTCACTGTGTCGCCCGAGCCGGCTGAACGCCGGGCCTGAACCGCGGAGCTTCGTTTGGACACCATCCACCCCATCGACGACGCGCACCGCCAGCTCGCGCTGTCTCTAGCCGAGCAGGGTGTCGAGTACGCGCTCGCCGGCTATATCGACGTGAACGGACGGTCGAAGTCGAAGGCCGTCCCGATCGCGCACCTGCCGGAGCTCCTCGCGGGACACGAGCGTTACACGCCGCGCGGGCTCGGCGGTCTCGGAGCCATGAATGCGGCGGAGGACGAGTGCGTCGCGTTCCCCGACGCGACCTCGCTCGTCGTGTTGCCGTGGGACCGCCGCGTCGCGTGGATGAGCGCCGACCTGTACTTCGGGGGTCGCGAGCCGTTTGCGCTGTGCCCGCGATCGATTCTGAAGCGACAGCTGGCCGAGGCCGCGAACGCGGGCTTCGACTGCGTCATCGGTGTGGAATGCGAGGTGTACATGGTGCGGGCCGACGCAGTGGGTCCGGTCGGCTACCTCCATCCGTTGACGCCGAGCGGCTCGCTCAAGCCCACACCCGCGTACGACATCGAGGTGTCTCTCGACTCCCTCAGCCTGCTCGACGAGATGGTTCGCACGCTCGATCAAGCCGGCTTCGAGGTTTTCAGCTTCGACGCCGAAGGTGGCGACGGACAGTACGAGTTCGACTTCCATCACCGGTCGGCGCTCGACATGGCCGACAAGCTCACCTTCTTTCGTCTCGCGGCCAAACAGATCGCGAAGCGGCACGGACTCGTCACGACGTTCATGCCCAAGCCTTATACCGAGGCGTGGGGCAGCGGGGCGCACTACAACATGAGCCTCTCCGATCTCGAGACCGGCGCAAACCTCTTCCGGGATCCCGACGATGCGCGTGGTCGCGGTTGGAGCAAGACGGCATACGGGTTCGTGGCCGGGATCCTGAAGCACGCGGCCGCGCTCTCGGCGATATGCGCGCCAACCGTCAACTCGTACAAGCGGCTGACGGAGCGCCTAACCGACGGTACGAACTCGTGGGCTCCCGTGTGGGCAACCTACGGCGACAACAATCGCTCGTGTCTCCTGCGGCTGCCGCGGAACCGGCCGTGCGTGGAGAACCGCGGTGTGGACTCTGCTGCGAACCCGTATCTCGCCTCGGCGTTCCTGTTCGCCGCGGGCCTCGAAGGTGTGCTCGCGCAGCTCGATCCCGGCGATCCGGTCGATGATCTCACTTACGACTGGTCGCCGCGCGGCGGGTCGGGAGCCCGCCTGCCCCGCACGCTGCTCGAAGCGGTCGACGCGTTCGAGGCCGACCCGTTGGTGACGGCGGTCTTCCCGCGCCAATTCATCGACGAGTACGTCGCGATGAAACGTGCGGAGTGGGACGAGTTCCACGGACACGTCACGGAGTGGGAGCGCACCAAGTACTTCGACATGTTCTGAACGTCATGTCTTGAAACATCCGATCGTCTCGTCCAGAGGAGCCACGTTGCTGGGTCGTTCACGTCTGCAGAATTCTCGTTGGGCGGTGGCCGCGCTGGCCGCCGCATGCATAGCGCTGGCCGCGTGCGGTTCGTCGGGCTCCTCGAACACGAGCGGCGGCGGGGGCGGCGGGACCGCAGCGGCCCCGACCACGCTGCACCTCGCGTTCGGCGCCGACATGCAGGTTCCCGACCCCGACATCTTCTACGAGCTCGAAGGCAACGCGGTCGTCACGTCGGTGTACGAGGGCCTGGTGCGGTACAAGCCCGACTCGAATCAGTTCGAAGGCGCGCTCGCGACGAGCTGGACCGTCTCGCCCGACGGCAAGACGTATTCGTTCACTCTGCGCCCCAACGTGAAGTTCCACGACGGCACGGTCATGGACTCGACCGCCGTTGAAAAGAGCTTCCAGCGCCGTACAAAGGTGAACTCGTCTCCCGCGTACATGCTCGCAGACGTCGCCTCGTACGAAACGCCGAACCCGATGACATTCATCGTCAAGTTGAAGAACCCCGTGAGTCCCTTCCTCGACTACCTTGCCGCGCCCTACGGACCGAAGGTCGTGAGCCCGGCAGTCGTTGCCGCGCACGCGGGCAACGACGAGGCGCAGTCGTGGTTGAAGTCGCACGACGCCGGCACCGGGCCCTACATGATCTCGTCGTTCGTTCCCGGACAGAAGTACGTGCTGTCGGCGTTCAACGACTACTGGGGTGGGAAGCCGTACGTGCAGGAGATCGACATCTCGATCCAGCCCAACATCGCGACCCAGGAGCTCGATCTCGAAAACGGCCAGCTCGACATGATCCTGCACGGCCTGCCGACGCCTGATGTGCAGTCACTACAGGCGAAGGGCTTCGAGGTGCACCAGTTCCCGGCGAACCTGAAGACGCTGATTTTCGTGAACGAGAACAAGGGCATCTTCAAGGATTCCGCGCTGCGCACGGCACTGCGCAGTGCGATCGACAAGAACAGCATCGTGAGCAGCGTGTACGGCTCACGCGCCACGGTGTCGAACCAGATCTACCCGACGGGCGAGTTGCCCGCGAACCTCGGCGCCGACACGCCGACATATGACCCGTCGAAGCTGAAGGACATGGTTGCCGGCCTGAGCGACAAAAGCGTCGAGCTCGAGTACGACACGCAAGATCCGACGAACCAGCGCGTCGCGGATGAGGTGCAGGCCGAGCTGCAAAGCGCGGGACTGAGCGTGCAGGTACGCGGCATCCCGATCTCCCAAGTGTTCGCATTGCCGAGCGAACCGGGGCAAGCACCGGACTTGTTGATCGACTCGACCAACCCCGACGCGTCGCACCCCGACACGTGGATCCGGATCTACATGAATACCAAGGGCGCCCTCAACTACCTGCAGTGCTCCGTGCCGGCGGCGGATTCGGCAATGGACCAAGGCCTCGCGTCGACCGACCCCGCGGGAATCGCGTCCGACTACGGCAAGGCGGGCGACCTCATCGCCCAGTCCGGTTGCTTCATCACGATCGCCGACGTGAAGGAGACGGTCGTCGCCCGGAAGGGCTACACGGACTACGTGCACCAGCTACCGACGCTGTTCACGATCCGCTTCGGCGATCTGAAGTCGGCCGGGTGACCGGAGGGCGATGACGCAGGACGTACCCCTCGAATCGCCGGTGGTCGCCGAGGCGACCGACCTCCACGTGACGTTCCGCCGGCGCGAGGCGAACGTGTACGCGGTGCGAGGCGTCGATCTCACCCTCGCGCGGGGAGAGATCCTCGGCCTCGTGGGCGAGTCGGGCTCGGGCAAGAGCGTGCTCGGCCTGTCGTTGCTCGGGCTGTTGCCGACCTCGCCGGCGCCCAGCGTCACCGGTAGCGCCATCGTGCACGGGGTCGACATGACGCAGGCCGCTCCCGACGTGCGCCGGGCGGTGCGTCGGAATCATCTCGGCGCGATCTTCCAGGACCCGATGACCTCGCTGAATCCGACGATGCGCGTCGGCCGGCAGGTCGCGGAGGCGGCGGGTTCGACCGCGTCCGCCTTGGAGTTGCTCGACGCGGTCGGCATCCCGGAGCCATCTCGCCGGATGGCGAGCTACCCGCACGAGCTGTCGGGCGGATTGCGCCAGCGCGTGATGATCGCGATGGCGATCGCGGGCCGCCCGTCGCTCGTGATCGCCGACGAACCGACGACCGCGCTCGACGTCACCGTACAGGCTCAGATCCTCGCGTTGATCAGTGATCTGCGAGACGAGATCGGATGCACGTTCGTGCTCATCACGCACGATCTCGGTGTTGCGTCGCAAGTCGCGGATCGCATCGCCGTCATGTACGCGGGACGGCTCGCGGAGCTCGGCACGACCGAGGAGGTGCTGCACAATCCGACGCACCCTTACACTCGTGGGCTCTTGCGCTCACGGCTCGAGATGCACGCCGATCGTCGGCGCCCGCTGCCGTCTTTGCGCGGCGATCCGCCCGACCCGCGCGATCCGCCCGAGGGTTGCGCGTTCGCGCCGCGGTGCGCGCTCGCGTCCGAGGAATGCATACTCGAGCCGCCGGTCCTCGTGGCCCGTCGCGATGACTCGTCGGTTGCATGCGTACACGCCGATGAGCGAGAGAGCGCCGACGCGATGGCGCAGTCGAACCTCGAATGGCCGACGGCGATGCCGACCGCGAGCCCGCCGATCGCGGTCACCGTGGACGACGTGCACAAGACCTTCGTGTTGAGCGCGGGCTTTCGCAAGAAGCATCACCTCGAGGCGTTGCGCGGTGTGACCCTTTCGGTTCCGGAGGGCGGTTCACTCGCGCTCGTGGGTGAGAGCGGCTGCGGGAAGTCGACCTTGCTGCGCGCGATCGCGGGCTTGATGACGATCGACCGCGGCGATATCTCACTCGGACGCGGCGCACGCCCGCAGATGGTGTTCCAGGACGCGGGGGCTTCGCTCACGCCGTGGCTGACGGTCGGGGAGCTCGTCGGTGAACGCCTGCGAGAGGAGGGGCTGTCCCGCAAGAAGCGTGGCGAACGGGTGGCAGACGCGCTCGAACTCGTCGGCTTGCTGCCCGAGGTTGCCCATGCGAAGGCCAGCCAGCTCTCCGGCGGCCAGCGCCAGCGCGTGGCGCTGGCGCGCGCAACCGTCGTGCCGCCCGAGGTGCTCTTGTGCGACGAGCCGACCTCCGCGCTCGATGTATCGCTCGCGGCGACGGTGTTGAACTTGCTCGGACGATTGCGCCGGCAACTCGGCATGGCGTTGCTCTTCGTCACGCACGATCTCGCGGCCGCCCGCATCGTCGCGGATCGGATCGCGGTCATGTACCTCGGTCGGATCGTCGAGGAGGGGCCGGCCGAGGTGCTGGCGAGTGATCCGTCGCATCCGTATACCCGTGCGTTGCTCGAAGCGGTCCCGGGCAGCGGCGAGCACCGGCGACTCGCCGGCGAGCCTGCGAGTCCGTTACGACCTCCGAGCGGATGTGCGTTCCATCCCCGTTGCCCGGTCGCCGTTGACGAGTGCAGCATCGAGGTGCCCGTCGAGGTTGCCTTCGGACCGAACAAGGAACGCGCGTGTGCATGTGTGCGCGCACCGGGCTACGCGCCCGTCAAAGCGGAGCACGGCTGATGGCCGTCGCCGAGCCGTACATGACGCGGCGGACCCTGCGCGGCCGGGCCCTGACCCGGCGGCCGTCGTTCCTCGCACGCGTCTCCTGGGGCGATCGCGTCGGAGTTGGGTTGCTGATCGGCATCACGGTGCTCGCCGCCATCGCACCGTGGATCGCGCCGCACAAGCCAACCGCGCTGGTGTCAACCTCGGCGTTGCCGATTCCTCCGTTCCATCACGGCTTCCTCTTCGGGACCGACGACGTCGGCCACGACATCTTCTCCCGCGTTCTCTACGGCATGCGGACAACGTGGTTCGCATCGCTTGTCGTGATTGCGTCGGGTGTCGTCGTCGGCGGGACGATCGGCGTGATCGCCGGCGGTTTCGGAGGTTGGAGCGACAGCCTCCTCATGCGGATCACCGACATCTTCCTTGCGCTCCCCGCCCCGCTGCTCGCGATCGCGGTCGTCGCCTCGCTCGGCCCGAGCCTCAACCACACGCTGCTCGCCGTCATGATCGTCTGGTGGCCCTTCTACGCGCGTATCGTGCGCGGAGAGGTGAAGGCAATCGCGGCCCGACCACACGTCGAAGCTGCGCGTCTCAGCGGCGTCGGTCGATTCCGGCTCGCGTGGCGTCACCTGTTGCCCGGAGCAGTTCCTGCCACGCTGGTGACCGCGAGCCTCGACGTCGGCAACTTGGTCCTGTTGCTCGCGATCCTCTCGTTCCTAGGTCTCGGCGCGCAATGGCCGTCGTCCGAACTCGCGCTCAATAGTGCACACGGGCTGCAATACATCCTCACCGACTGGTGGATCGCCGTCATCCCCGCCCTTGCGATCTTCCTGCTCGCGCTCGTCGCGAACATCGCCGGCGACGGGTTGCGCGACATGTTGGGAACACAATGACGCAACTCATCCTCAAACGTCTCGCGGCCATGGTTGGCATCTTGATGGTGCTGATCGCGATCGTCTTCGGGCTCCAACAACTCTCGCCGACAGATCCCGTGCACGACTACCTCGGCGCGAATAGCACGCCGGCGCAAATTGCCGCGGCGCGCCACCAACTCGGGTATGACCGCCCGCTGGCCGTGCAGTACGTCCGTTACGTGTGGGATGTCCTGCACGGGAACCTGCAGATGTCGCTGCGCACGCGTCAGCCGGTTGCGACTGATCTGCGGCATGCGCTTCCCGCGACCCTCGAGCTCGCGATCGCGTCGATGATCATCGCGACGATACTGGCGGT
>Ga0335085_10005464_pt1 | contig 20349 bp, 17 predicted proteins | sample Lox_Sample_45_FD_206712 | JGI IMG/M metagenome (GOLD analysis project Ga0335085, IMG submission 206712) | Soil microbial communities from Loxahatchee National Wildlife Refuge, Florida, United States - Lox_Sample_4.5 | ecosystem: Environmental > Terrestrial > Soil > Wetlands | place: USA...
GGTCAGCGACCGCACCGCCGTCTTCTCCGTGCTCGTCAACGAGAAGAGCGATACCCGCACGGGCGTACTCGTCGAGTACGGCTCGACCCGGCAGATCTTCGAGGACCCACACGACTCCCGCACCCAAGCCTACGTCACCGGCCGGATGGGCTGAGCCCCGCAGTTCCGCGATCAGCACGCGAGGGGCCCGCGGCAGCCCCGCGGCCGGCATCGCTGGGGCCCGGGCGGTGGCGGGACCCCCGCTGCGGTCCGTTCGGCCTTCATGGAAAGGTATTGACCAGTCCGAACGGACCCATGTGCGACCTCACCAACGGTAAGGAGCCCCGTCACGTCCGCCGTACCTGACCTGCGGCGCATCGCCGCCGCCGTGTTCGGCTACACCAGCCTGCGGCCCGGGCAGCAGCAGGCGGCAGCCGCGCTGGCCCGGGGGCGTGACTGCCTGGCCGTCATGCCGAGCGGGGCGGGCAAGTCCGCGATCTATCAGCTCGCCGCGATCGCGCTCGGCGGCCCGGCGGTCGTGGTGTCCCCGCTGCTGTCGCTGCAGCGGGACCAGGCCGAGCATCTGCGCTCGCACGGCCTGACCGCCGTCACCGTGAACGCCGCGGCGCCGGAAAGCCGCCGCACCGAGGCCTACGGCCTGCTCCGCACCGGCACGGCCGGCTTCGTCTTCCTCGCGCCCGAACAGCTCGCCCGCGACGACGTGCGCGACGTGCTCACCGATGCCCCGCCGCGGCTGCTCGCGGTCGACGAGGCGCACTGCGTGAGCGCCTGGGGCCATGACTTCCGTCCTGACTACCTGCGGATCGGCGACGTGATCAGCTCGCTGGCCCGCCGCCCGGTGGTCGCGGCGCTCACCGCCACCGCCGCGCCGCCGGTCCGTGAGGAGATCGTCCGGCGGCTGTACCTGCGGGCGGCGGCCCAGGTCATCCGCGGGTTCGACCGGCCTGAGATCCACCTGTCGGTCCGGGCCTTCCACGAGGCCGGCGACAAGGAGGCCGCGGTCGGGAAGGCGGCCGGGGAGTTCGGCGGCACCGGCATCATCTACGCGGCGACCCGCGAGGAAACCGAGCAGTACGCGCGGCGGCTCGGTCTGCGTGCCTACCACGCGGGGCTCAGCCGGGCGGAGCGGGAGGAAACCCAGCAGGTCTTCATGGGCGGCGCGACGATCGTGGCCACCAGCGCGTTCGGCATGGGCATCGACCGCCCCGACGTCCGCTTCGTCGCGCATGCGTCCGTGCCGGGCTCGCTCGATGAGTACTACCAGGAAATCGGCCGGGCCGGGCGGGACGGAAAGGCGGCCACCGCCGTCTGCTTCTACCGGCCCGAAGACCTCGGCATCCGGCGCTTCTTCACCGGCGGCCTGCCGGAGGAGAAACTGCTCGCCGAGGTGGCGGCCGCCGCCCAGACACCGGTCTCGCTGCGTGAGCTGGCGCAGCGCGCCGGCCTGTCCGAACGCCGCCTCACCGGTCTTGTCAACCTGCTCCAGGCGGCCGGGGCCGTCCGGCTGCCGGACAACCTCATCGAGCCCGTCGCCGGCGCGCCGCCGCCGGCCGAGGCCGCGGCCGCGGCGATTGGGATCGCGACCCACAGCCGCTCCGTCGAACGGTCGCGGGTGGAGATGATGCGCCGGTACGCCGAATTGACCGACTGCCGGCGCCGGTTCCTGCTGAGGTACTTCGGCCAGGGGGCCGACGACCCGTGCGGGCGGTGCGACAACTGTGACGCCGGGCTGTCCACCACCGCGGGGCGCGATCACGGCGTGTTCGCGGTGGGCATGCGGGTCGAGCATCAGGAGTGGGGGCGCGGCGTGGTCCTCTCGGAGGCCGGCGGGCGCCTCACCGTATTCTTCGACGAGGTCGGGTACAGGGAACTTCTCACCCGGGCCGTCGTGGGTGGGCACATCCTCACCCCAGCCGGAACGGAGATGACGTGAGGACGGGATGCGACCGCCCGCAGGCGGCGGGAACGGTACCCGATCATGGTGCCGCTTCATGTGCGATGGGCCGGTTAGCGGGTATGGGCTTCAGCATGGATGCCACCGGCCGCGACCGCAGCGAGAACCCCGAGGAAGCCGCGCGCAACCCGCCGGACCGTACCGCCGAAGCCAGCGGGCTCACCGAAGCCCCGCAGTCCACGGGCGCCGCGGACGCCTCCGGAGCCACCGTCATGGACGACGTCCCCGACGTGGCCAGTGTCGCCGAGGTCGTCGGCGAGGTGAGCGAGTCGGCCGAGCGGCCGTCCGGCGGCCGCCCGGTGCGCGAGGTCGCCCGGTCGGCCCTCGCCCGGGTCGCGCGAGGCGGCGCGAGCGTCACCCGCCGCGGCGCCGGCGCCGCCCGCCGCGGGACCAACGCCGCCCGCCCTGAGCCGGACGTCGCCCGGCGCGGAACCGATATCGCCGCGCGCGGGCCGGGCATTACCCGGCGCGGAACGCGCCTGGCCGGGCGCGGCATATACGCGGGTAGCCGCTGGCTGGCCGGCGAGGTACTCGCGCTTGCCCCACGCCTGCCCGTCCGGGACCAGGCCGCCTTGCGGGTGCGGTTTCCCGGCAAGTCCCCGGACGAGCTCGCCGATGCGCTCATCGAGGGCGCTGCACGCGCGTCGGCGGCCGTCGGCGCCACGATAGGAGTGTGGTCCGTCCTTCCGGTCGCGCCCGCCTTCCCGGCCGAGATCGTCACGGAGACGCTGACGCTCGTCGGAATCGAGATCAAGCTCGTGGCGGAACTGCACGAGGTCTACGGCGCGCGGCCGCCGGGCGACCTGGCCAGCCGGATGACCGCCTACGTGGGGGCGTGGGCTCACCGCCGCGGGGTCGCGCTGACGCCTGGCGGTGTGATGCTCGCCGTCGGCTCCCCGCTCGGCCGGCGGCTGCAGCGCCGTCTCGCCGTCCGGGCGGGCCGGAGCGCCGTCTCGCTGGGGCCCCTGCTGACCGGGGCCGCCGCCGGCGCGCTGCTCAACCGCCGGGAAACCCGCCGGCTCGGCCACGAGATCCGCGATGACCTGCGCAAGAAGTCACCCGCCGGGGCCAGCTGGCCACCCTGAACGGCCGGGGAGGCAACACCCTCGCGCCAGTAACGTTCCATGATCGTCGGTGCGGTCTTCTCATTGTGAGGCAGCGGGGATCCATGAGGCTCACGATGCTGCTCGCCGACCACGCTCAGGTGGCCGACGGCAAACGGCCACGCCGTTACCGGACCGGTCACGAGGCTCCATCCGCATCCCTGGTGTCTGGGCCCGGCCCGGGGCCTGGCCGTGCCGGGCCCAGACGTCTTGGGGGAGAAGAGGGCTCGTCCCTCTGTTACCTAGCGTGGCCGCCGTACCTGATGCCAAGCTGAGGCGAAGCTGAAAAATCTCTCAACGGCTGAAGCCCCCCGCTAACGCGCGCTGCGCGGCCGGTCCATGGCCCGGATAGGGGCCGATTCGGCCGCCGCCCAGGTGGCCAGCTGCTCCGACGCCTGTCCTGGCAATTCCCCCGACGCCCATCCCGCGAGCTCGGCGACAATGGGATCGGACGTGTCCTGCGCCCGTCCCTGAGCCACCGGGGCCTGATGAAAGACGCGGGTGACGGGGGCCGGCGGTGGTGCCGCGCCGGTCATCACCACACGTTCCGCGCTGGGCGTCCCGGCCAGCGCGCCCGGATCCATGCTGTCCGGCACGCGGACCATTGGCTCGGACGGTACGTCCCGGGGTGCTGGCGCGCTCCCGTTGACCGGCAGCTGAGCCATGCCGTTGACCGGCCGCGGTTCCGCCTGCGCCACGCCGGCGCAGTCATGGCTCTCGAGGAAATCCGCGAAGCGCTCGGCCTCCGCGGCGTCGACGCCGATGACCACGCGAGGCTGGCCCATCGGCTCCTTGAGCGAGTACCCTACGTAGCTCGCCAGCGGGTCGGAAGACCCCGCTAGCCCGTGGAGCGCCCGCCAGCGCTCCCATGCCTGCTCCAGCCGCGCTGCGGCGTAACCGGCACGCGCGACCAACTCTGGATCACGCATCGTGCGATCCCTCCCCATGAACGCGACGCTATGCCGCGCCCCCCGACCGAGGACGGCCGGCCATACGTTGCGTCCGCTCGTTTGGACGCGAACCAGTATGTCGAATACCGCTGTTCAGCAGGCATGATTACAGATAATAACTGAATCACTACTCACTGTAACCGCAAGAGGGCGGTCTTTTGCCTCGGTCTGCCCTGAATGTGCTGAGCTGGATCGGCCCCGGCAGTGCGCGTCCGCAAGGTGCGGCGCCTATGCGCCTGCCGGCGAAACACGGCCCGAAGTGGCACTCTGTCCACCGGGGCCGACCCCCCTACTGATCGAAAGACTGCCGCCACGCGTGCGGTGCGCCCGGCAGATGACTGCCCCCCTGGCGCATGGCTTGGGCACGCGAGTGCGGCAGCCGTCACTCTGAACGCTGCTGCGGAATGCCGGCGAGCAGTGCGCGGACCTCAGTCTCCCGGTAACGGCGGTGCCCACCGAGGGTGCGGATGGATGTCAGCTTGCCTGCCTTGGCCCACCGCGTGACGGTCTTCGGGTCGACTCGGAACATCGTCGCGACCTCGGCCGGTGTCAGCAGCGGCTCTGCCTCGGGTGTACGTGCAGCCATTTTGCGGCCTCTCCTCCTGGACCGAAACTTGCGATCCTGCGTTCGTTCCTTGCGTGGAGCTCCAACCGGAGCCTGTCGTTGATGTCCCATATGGTGTACAGAGACCATATTGCCATCACCAGCGGTGACAAGTCGACCACCCGGCGCAAAGTTTTCCATCTCGTACTTCTGCAACCCGTCCGGATGGCTGTCACTGATTGTAAGTGTAGCGATACTTAGAGTCGCATCATGGCAGATTCGGAAATACTGCGACCGGAGGCCCCAGGTGCCCGAGCGCGGCAGACGCGGCCAACCCACCATGAGACGGTCATAGCGGTCTTCTAGTCGATGGCATATAGTAACCTATGTTCACATATTAGTCACGAACCGGCGGCAGCCCGGCGCACAAGGTGAGCAGGCAAGCACAATCAGCCGGCACTGGACGGGACCGGACAGGAGATTACGTTCAGTAGTTGGCCTTGTCGGCGTGCGCGAGTACGGGATGTAACCGGCTCCGGCTGTGCCGGCGGGTCCCTGCCCGGGCCGGCGCCCGGCCGCGGAGCGCGGGCTCAGCACACCCGCGTATTTGCTCACCGAAACCTAAGCCCGTAAATAGCCGGTTCACACGCCGTTAACCTGCCGGGCGCTCAATGGCCCCGGCACCGCCCGGCTGGGCGGCCGACCGGCTCTTCGGCCCGACCCGGCTCTTCGGCCCGACCCGGCTGGGCGGCCGACCGGCTCTTCGGCCCGACCCGGCTGGGCGGCCGGCCCGCTGCGTGGCCAGCCCGGCTGGGCCGCCGGTGCTCAGTTGGCCGACTCGGCCGTGCGCAGCGCCTGCCAGCGCTCCGCGGCCCGCCGGTACATGGCGATCGCGAGCTCGGGCTCGTCCTGGGACAGGCCACTGACAGCGGCGCCGATCTCGGCCACTGACTGGTCGCTCCGGAGCGCGTCGTCGTCCAGCAGGTTGACCAGACCGCCGTAGTCCAGTTCGACCACCGACAGCGGGTGGAAATCCTCCAGCCAGCGCGCGACGTCCTCGAGCCGCGTGGTCACGGCCAGGGACCGCCGCCGGATCTCCTCCGCGCGGCCCAGCGGCCCGTGCAGCCCCTTGCGCACGGCGGCCAGCGCGCGGGCCAGCCGTCGCCGCGCCTGCGCCATCGCCGTCGCATAGACAAGAGTGCGCACCGCGAAGGCGGTGGCCGGCCCCGCGGCCCCCCTCTCCTCGCCGGGGCCGAGCGCAAGCCACCGCTCGGCAGGGCTGAACATCGCGAACCAGCCCAGCGGCACGCACCAGGCGCTCGTCTGTATATACGTCTTCAGGGCGGAGGCGCCCCCGTAGGCGCGCGCCAGCGCGCGTGCCGCCCGCTGGGCCTCACCGGAGGAAAAGGCATCGGCCAGCGGCGGCCGCGCCGTCGCCCGCAACTGGCTGAGCGCGAGCCACGATCGCAGCCGGGTCTGCCAGGGGCATATATAGGTGACGCCGTCCGCCCAGCGGATGTACGCGTCCCCGCTTTCGGTGTCCGGGACCACGACCGGCGGCTGCGCTGTAATCCGGCGGAGCGCTTCGGAGTATTCGGCCGCCAGCGCCTGGAGCCGTCGCGGGCGGGTCGGCGACGCGGCATAAGCCACCCAGCGTGACAACTCAGGCTCTTCGAACGCGGACAGCGGCTCGTAGACCCGAAGATACGCGGCGTAAGGCATCACAATCGCATGGTGACAGATGAGAGCCCACCAAAGCTCGCCGGGCTGATAACGACATCATCACTGACTCCTGCCCGGCGGCAAGCTCGCCCTGCCTGGCCATCGAGCAGGTTACTCTGCGCGAGCGGCGCCGGGCCGGAGTGGGCCACGATGGCGGGCCCCGGCCCCCTAAGCTGTGGGCAGATCCCGCGCTGGCGAAGGACGCGGGCACGACCGGAAGAGTCACCACAGTGACGCATGTGTTCACGACGCCTCACAAGGGCATGGGCAGCACCGACCGGGCCGGCCACGAGCAGGTCGCTTTCTGCCAGGACACCCGAAGCGGCCTGAAGGCGATCATCGCGATCTATTCCACCGCCCTGGGCCCCGCCCTCGGCGGCACCCGCTTTTACCCGTACCGCAGCGAGGACGAGGCCCTCGCCGACGCGCTGCGGCTCTCCGCCGCCATGACCTACAAGAACGCCCTCGCCGGCCTGGATCACGGGGGCGGGAAGGCCGTCATCATCGGGGACCCGGCCGAGCTGAAGACCGAGGCCCTGCTGCGCGCGTACGGACGTTTCATCACCTCCCTCGGCGGCCGCTACATCACCGCGTGCGATGTCGGCACCCGCAGCGAGGACATGGACGTCATCGCGCGGGAATGCTCCTTCGTCACCGGCCGCACGCCCGCCTACGGCGGGGCCGGCGACTCGTCGGTGCTGACCGCGCTCGGGGTCTTCCAGGGGATGCGCGCCACCGCCGGGCACGTATGGGGCTCGACCAGTCTGCGCGGCCGCCGGGTCGGCATCGAAGGCGTCGGCAAGGTCGGCCGCAAGCTGGTCGACCATCTCACCGAGGATGGTGCCGAGGTGGTGATCTGCGACGTCAGCGAGGTCGCGGTGGACAGCGTCCGGGCACGCCATCCTGACGTCGAGGTCGCGGCCGGCGCCGCGGAACTGCGGGCGGCCGGTCTGGACGTGTTCTCGCCATGCGCGCTCGGCGGTTCCATCGATGAGGAAGTGGCGGCCACGGTGAGCGCCAGCATCATCTGCGGCGGGGCCAACAACCAGCTCGCGCGCGCCGGGGTCGAGAAACTGCTCGCTGACCGGGGGATCCTCTACGCCCCGGACTACGTCGTGAACGCCGGCGGCGTCATCCAGGTCGCTGACGAGCTGGCGGGCTTCAGCTTCGGGCGGGCGAAGGCGCGCGCGGAGCAGATATTCGCCACCACGACGCGCATTTTCGAGATCGCGGAGTCCGAGGGCGTGCCCCCGTCCGCCGCGGCGGACCGGCTTGCGGAGCAGAGAATCTCCGACGTCGGAAGGCTTCGTGGCATCTGGCTCGGCGGCTGAGACACAGTACGGCACATTCCGGGCCGGACGCGGCACCGCGCGGGAGTCCATCAGCGTAGGCATGGGGCCCGCAAAGCGGGTACGGTTATACCTGTACGGAAGCTGGTGCGCGCCGCACTCCCGAAAGGGGGAGTGAGGCGGGTCCGTTTGTTGTGCGGAAAGCCAGCAACGCAGACATCATGGGGCCTGACCAGGCTCCGGACGTTCGAGGGGGTCGAGCCAATGGGGCGCGGCCGAGCCAAGGCCAAGCAGGTGAAGGTTGCCCGCCAGCTGAAGTACAACAGCGGCGGCACGGACCTTGACCGGCTGCGTGCGGAGCTGGGCGTGGGAGCGGACCAGCGTGACCGGGCGTACGACCCGGTCAGCGCGGACCACGACGACGAAGAAGACGACGACGCCACCGAGGAAGACGAAGAAGACGACGACGAGTGGTCGGCTTCCTGATGGTGTCGCGCATCGCGGCCTGGTGACGAGAACGAGCTGACGGTGAACTAGCTGGCCGCTGGTTCGCTGGCCCGTGCCTCCCGCCCGCGGTCGCTTTCGGGCTGCCCATTTCTCCAGCTGCCATTTTTCCAGGCCGCCGTCTCTCCGGCTGCTACGGTCAGGCTGCCCACGGTCAGGCTGGATGAGTACCGGTCAGCCGGGCGTCGCCGGCGCCGTGGACCGTCTCGCCGAGGACCCACGCGGTCACGCCGCGCGCGGCCAGCATGCCCAGTGCCTCGTCCCTGTCACGCCGGCTCACCACAGCGGTCATGCCGACGCCCATGTTGAACACGCGCTCCATCTCGGCGGGCGGCACCGCGCCCGCTTGGGCCAGCACGCCGAAGATCGCGGGCGGCTGCCAGGTCCCCCGGTCCAGCAGCGCGTCCACCCCCGCGGGGAGGACCCGGGCGAGATTACCCGCCAGGCCGCCTCCGGTGATGTGCGCGTAGGCGTGCACGTCGCAGCGCTCCGCGAGAGCCAGGCAGTCGCGGGCGTAGATGCGGGACGGAACCAGCAGTTCCTCTCCGATCGGCCGGCCCAGCTCCGGGAGATCCTGCTCCAGGCCCAGCCGCGCTCGCTTGAGGATCTCCCGGACCAGCGAAAACCCGTTGGAGTGCAGCCCGGACGAGGCCATCGCGATCACGGTGTCGGCTGGCCTGACCCGGCTGGCGCCCAGGATCGCGTCGGCCTCCACGGCACCGGTCGCCGCGCCCGCGAGGTCGAAGTCGTCCGCGCCGAGATGCCCCGGATGCTCGGCGGTCTCGCCGCCGAGCAGGGCGCAGCCCGCCGCGGCGCAGCCGCGGGCGACACCGGAGACGATCGCGGCCACCCGCTGCGGCCGGATCGCGCCGCAGACCACGTAGTCGGTCATGAACAGCGGTTCGGCCCCGCACGCGGCCAGGTCGTCCGCGACCATGGCGACCAGGTCGACCCCGACGGTGTCGTAGATGCCGAGCCGGCTGGCGATCATGACCTTGGTGCCGACGCCATCGGTGGAGGTGGCCAGGACGGGGTGCCGGTAGGCCGCGAGCCGGGTCGCGTCGAACAGCCCGGCGAACCCGCCAATGTCGCCGATGACCTCGGGCCGCGCCGTGCTCGCCACCGCGGACCGCATCAGGTCGACGGCCCGGTCACCGGCGCCGATGTCCACGCCGGCCGCCGTGTAGCTGAGGGCGCCGGAAGCCCCGGCGGCCGCCGGGGCGGGCGCGGGCCCGCCTGGAACCGGGGCGTCCCGGGCCGGATTCGCCGGCTCGGTGGCACCCGGCGCCGCCTGGTCACCGGGCCTGCCGGTCACGGCCTGGCTTCCTCGAGCGACCGCGTGCCCGGTTCGCGAAGGAATTTGCCCCGTTCGGACTCCTCGACGGGGACCGGGTAGATCCCGTCGAAACAGGCCCGGCAGAGCCGGCCGGCCGCAATCGTCGTCGCTGCGGTGAGGCCGTCCAGTGAAATGTAGCCGAGCGAGTCGGCCCCGATCGACGCGCAGATCTCCGGCACCGATTCGTGGCCCGCGATCAGCTCGGCCCGGGTCGCGAAGTCGATCCCGTAGAAGCACGGCCAGCTGACCGGGGGGCTGGAGATCCGCACGTGCACCTCGGCCGCGCCCGCCTCGCGCAGCATGGCCACGATGGCGCGCTGGGTGTTTCCGCGCACGATCGAATCGTCCACGACGACCAGGCGTCGCCCGGCGACGACCCCGGCCAGCGGGTTCAGCTTCAGCCGGATGCCCCGCTGCCGGATGGTCTGACTGGGCTGGATAAAGGTCCGGCCGACGTAGGAATTCTTCACCAGGCCCTGGCCGTAGGGGATGCCGCTCGCCTCCGCGTAGCCGATCGCGGCGGGCGTGCCCGATTCGGGTACCGGGATCACGAGATCGGCGGCGGCGGGATGCTCCGCGGCGAGCATGCGCCCCACCTCGACCCGGGTGGCTTGCACGTTCCGGCCCGCTATCGTGGTATCCGGGCGGGCGAGGTAGACGTACTCGAAGAGGCAGCCCTTCGGCTGGGCCGGCGCGAACGTGCGGGACCGCACGCCGCGCTCGTCGATGGTGATGAGCTCGCCCGGCTCGACCTCGCGCACGAACCTGGCGCCGATGATTTCCAGCGCCGCGGTCTCGCTGGCCACCGCCCACCCGGTCGCGAGCTGGCCCAGCACCAGCGGCCGGAAGCCCTGCGGGTCCCGCGCGGCGTACAGCGTCCGCTCGTTCATGAAGACCAGCGAATAGGCACCCCGTGCGAGCCGGAGCGTGGCCAGGGCCATCTCCTCGATGTCGTCGCCGCGGACCTCCGGTGCCGCGTCACTCCCGGCCGGGGCGCGATCGGCGGACGGAACGGGCCGTGCCGGGGGTTCCTGCTGGTGCGGGGGCTGCCGGGCGAACAGCGCGGTCAGCACGTCCGTATCGGACGTCGCCGCGGGCAGCCGGTGCCCCGGCCCGGCGTCGGTGTCCAGCAGCCGAGTCAGTTCCAGCGTGTTGATCAGGTTGCCGTTGTGCCCGAGCGCCAGGCCGCCGTTGGGCGTGGAGCGGAAGGTCGGCTGGGCGTTCTCCCACACCGACGAGCCCGAGGTGGAGTAACGGCAGTGCCCGACGGCGAGGTACCCGCGGAGGGTGTTGAGCGCGGCCTCGTCGAAAACCTGCGCCACCAGGCCCATGTCCTTGTAGACGACGATGCGGTCACCGTCGCTGACTGCGATCCCGGCCGACTCCTGGCCTCGGTGCTGGAGGGCGTACAGCGCGTAATAGGCGAGCTTGGCGACGTCCTCACCCGGTGACCAGACGCCGAAGACACCGCAGGCGTCGCGTGGCGGCCGGTCGGAGGGATCGAGCTCATCCGTCAGGCGGCCGTCGGGCTTTGGCACATGACCAGTCTAATGAGCAGATGGCGCGCCGGGACCGCTACTCGCCCTAACCGGCAGGTACGGCGAGAGGTCAGCGCGTGGCCCGCTGGCCTGGACGGTGCCGGCGCGGACCGCTTCGGCCCACAGGACCCGGCCGGTCGCCAGCCGGATCCAGGTGACCGGATCGGTCTCGACCACGTTGGGCGGCGTGCCCCGGGTGTGCCGCGGGCCCGGCACGCATTGCACCGCGGCCACGGGGGGGACCCGCACCTCCACGGCGCGGCCGGGCACCGCCGCCGCGAGCAGGCCGAGCAGGTACCTGACCGCGACGCGGAGCGCGTCCGGCGGCGGCGGGCCGCCAGCGTCCAGCGCGCGGGTCACGGCGGCCACGCTCTCGGCGTCACCGGGGCCCGGGCCCCGGGCCCGGCCAGCCGCCGGGGAAGGCCGGACTGGTTCGGCGGGCACGGCGCGGGCCCGTCAGCCGAAGATCGCCGGCAGGGCGCCCCGGTGCACCTCGGCCAGCTCCACCAGCGAGATCGTGAAGGCGTCCGCGACCTCCAGGCGGTGACCGCCGACGGCGCCGATGGCCGCGGCCGGCACGCCGTGCGCCGCGCAGATCTGTTCGAACTCCGTCTCCGCCCCGGGACGGACCGCGACGATGGCCCGTCCCGCCGATTCGCTGAACAGGAACGTGAACGCGTCCCCGGGCAGCGTCACCCGGCAGCCGAGCCCCCCGCGCAGGCACGATTCGGCGAGCGCGACCCCGAGGCCGCCGTCGGAAAGGTCGTGCGCGGCGCACGCCGCACCGGACCCGGCGGCATCGGCGAGCACCCGCGCCAGGGCCCGCTCGGCGCCAAAATCGACCCGCGGGGGCCGGCCGCCGAGGTGGCCGTGCACGACCTGCGCCCACGCCGAGCCGCCGAACTCGGGTTCGGTGCGGCCGAGCAGGACGATGCGGGCCCCGTCGGCGGCGAAGCCGATGGACAGCCGGCGCCGCACGTCCTCGTGCACGCCCAGCACCCCGATCACCGGGGTGGGCTGGATCGCTGCCGCACCGGTCTGGTTGTAGAAGCTGACGTTGCCGCCGGTGACGGGGACGCCGAGCACGGCGCAGCCGTCCGCGAGGCCCCGCACGGCCTCGGCGAACTGCCACATCACCGCGGGATCCTCGGGCGACCCGAAGTTCATGCAGTTCGTCACGGCGAGCGGCCGGGCGCCGGTCGCGGCCACGTTGCGGTACGCCTCGCTCAATGCGAGCTGCGCTCCCGCGTAGGGATCGAGCAGCGCATACCGGCCGTTGCCGTCGGTGGCCAGCGCCACCCCGAGCCCGGTCTCGTCGTCGACCCGGAGCAGGCCACCGTCCTCGGGCATGGCCAGGACGGTATCCCCGCGCACGTAGCGGTCGTACTGCTCGGTGACCCAGGTCTTGTCGGCGAGCCCCGGCGAGCCGAGCAGGGACAGCAGCGTGGCCCGCAGCCCGCTGGCCCCGGACGGGCGCGGCAGCGCGGCGGGATCGTCGGCCGCCAGCTTGTCCTGCCAGGCGGGCCGGGCCAGCGGGCGGGAGTACACCGGGCACTCATCCGCGGCGGTACCGGGCGGGATGTCGACCACCGTGTCGCCGTGCCAGGTCATCTCGAGCCGGCCGGTGCCGGTCACCTCGCCGATGACCGTGGCCTGGACACCCCACCGGGCGCAGACGGCGAGGAAACGCGGGACGTCGGCCGGCTCGACCACCGCCATCATGCGTTCCTGCGACTCGCTCATCAGGATCTCCGGCGGCCCCAGCGCCGGATCGCGCAGCGGGACGGCGTCCAGCCGGACCCGCATGCCGCCCGTCCCGGCCGCGGCCAGTTCGGTGGTGGCGCACGCGACGCCCGCCGCGCCGAGGTCCTGGATGCCCGCGACCAGGCCGTCGCGGTAGAGCTCCAGGCAGCACTCGATCAGCAGCTTCTCCAGGAACGGGTCACCGACCTGCACGCTGGGGCGCTTGGCGGCGTGGCCGCCGTCACCGGACCCGCCGAACGTCGCGCTGGCCAGGACCGACGCGCCGCCGATGCCGTCGGGCCCGGTCCGCGAGCCGAGCAGGATGACCTGGTTGCCGGGCCCGTCGGCGGTGGCGAGCTTGAGGTCGCCGTGCCGCATCACCCCCACGCACAGCGCGTTGACGAGCGGGTTTCCCGCGTAGCAGGCGTCGAAGGCCAGTTCCCCGCCGATGTTGGGCAGGCCCAGGCAGTTGCCGTAGAAGGAGATCCCGCTGACCACCCCGGACAGCACCCGGCGGGTGTCGCCCGCGCCGGCCGGCCCGAACCGCAGCGAATCCATCACCGCGACCGGCCGCGCGCCCATGGCCAGGATGTCGCGGACGATGCCGCCGACCCCGGTCGCCGCGCCCTGATGCGGCTCGACGTAGGAGGGGTGGTTGTGTGACTCGATCTTGAAGGTGACCGCGTAGCCGCCGCCGATGTCGACGACGCCGGCGTTGGCCCCGATGCCGGCCAGCAGCGCGTCGCTGGGCGGCGCCTTGGCGGCGAACTGCCGCAGGTGCACCTTGGATGACTTGTAGGAGCAGTGCTCGCTCCACATCACCGAGTACAGCGCGAGCTCCGCGTCGGTGGGACGGCGGCCGAGCACCTGCCGGATGCGCTCGTACTCCGGCCCGGTCAGGCCGAGCTCGGCGTACGGCTGGGGCCGATCGGGGCTGGCCGCGGCGCGGGTCACCGTGTCCGGGGCCGTCATCACGCTCCCATCAGGACGCAGACGACCGAGGAAAAGAAGCCGAGCCCGTCCGCGCCCGGCCCGGTGAGCTCGCTGGTCGCGTACTCGGGGTGCGGCATCAGCCCCACGACGTTGCCGGCCTCGTTGCTGACGCCGGCGATGTCCCGTGCGGAGCCGTTGGGATTGCCCAGGTAGCGGACGACCACCTGGCCGCCGGATTCCAGCGCCGCGAGCGTCCCGGCGTCCGCCGCGTACGCGCCCTCACCGCTCTTCAGCGGCACGGTGATCTCCTGGCCGGCGGCGTAGGCCCGGGTCCACGGGGTGCGGACGTTCTCCACCCGCAGCCGCAGGTCCCGGCTGACGAAGTGCAGGCCCGCGTTGCGGGTCAGCGCCCCGGGCAGCAGGTGCGCCTCGCACAGGATCTGGAAGCCGTTGCAGATGCCGAGCACCGGCAGCCCCGCCCTCGCGGCGGCCGCGACCTCGGCCATCACCGGGGAGAACCGCGCGATGGCACCGCAGCGCAGGTAATCGCCATAGGAGAAACCGCCCGGCAGGATCACGGCGTCCGCGCCGCGCAGGTCGCGCTCGCCGTGCCAGAGGGCGACGGGCTCGCCGCCGGCCCGGCGCACCGCGCGGGCCGCTTCGCCTTCGTCCAGCGACCCCGGGAAGGTGATGACGCCGATTCGCGCGCTCACGCGGCCCCCTTCCGGCCAACCTGCACGGCCCCATGCTGACGCGACGGCGTGCCCCGTTCAGACGGGTCACGGGACCAGCAAGAATCTAGGGACACGCCCGAAGATTACCGGTCGCGCGGCACCTGATGGGCGGGCGCCGCCGCAACCCAGGCAGCGCACAGCTGTTCGAGAACCCGGCATCAGCGTCACCCCGGCTGCGCTCAGCCCGGCGGGAGGTGATGTTCCGCCGGGCTGCTAACGCCCCTTGTACGCGACACGGCGTGCGGCTTTGATCTCGATCCAATCAGACCAGAGCTACCAGCTATCAAAAGCCGACCCATTGAAGGCATGCGAAGCACCTTGGCGACCCTCGCACCGGTTGGGTCAAGGGCGTGCAGCTCAGCCGCCACGGCCGCAAGTTCGGGATCTTCGTCGCTATCATCTGGCAGCACATCTTGGTTGATCGTGGTCAAGGGGAACCCCGCATATAGGACTTACGCCCATTCTAGCGGCACGAACATGCGACACTTTTACGAAGTGGCGCCAGCCGGCTACCGCGTGAAGGCTGCACCATGGCCTGAAAACATTAGGGCAGAGATATCAGCTGAGGAGAAGCGGCGAAAATTAGACGACGGTGAACTCAGACCGCGCGCAAAAAGCATTCCGGTTGCGTCGCTGAGAGTTTCTGCGTTGTCGCAATTGCTGAAATGATACTTTCGCCAACTGCCCGTGCGACCGGCGGCGGAAACGCGTTACCTATCTGGCGATAGGCAGCCGTCTTACGCCCCGAAAAACGCCATGATGGCGGAAAACCTTGAACGGCGGCTGCCATCGCAAGGGTCAGTCGAGGCAAATGATTTATAGGATCATTCGATTTGGGCGGGGCATCGGCTAGACCTCTTCCGTCGACGTGGAGCTTGAGCCAGTCGCTTCTAGCGCGGGTCGGACCAAGATCTGGACCACCATGTTTACGCGATCCGCCAACGAGAGTGGGACCAATTCCGTTCGCCTTCTTGGCCCATTCCCCTGCACCTTTCCAACCATCGACCGCCATATATTCATACAGGGTTTCGCCTATGGTTGGAGCAGTATCGATTGTTAGTGGCCACTCAAAGTGCTTAAATGTGTCAGCCTTCATAGCAACCAGGATGAAGCGAGGACGCAATTGTGGTACACCATACTCAGATGCATTCAAGACTTGCCAGCTGGCATCGTATTCGAGTTCGTGCAACCGGTCAAGAACCTGCTGGCGGTAACCGGCAAAGCGAGCAGTGGACAAGCCCCGCACATTTTCTAGCATGATGGCGGCTGGCTGGCATTGTTCCACGAGGCGGAGCGCCCGAGGAAAGAGGTCACGCTCATCATCGGCGCCCAGTTGCTTTCCCGCTATTGAAAACGGAGGACATGGAACGCCGCCAGCTAGTAGATCAACGCCGCGGAACGCAGTTCCGTCGAACTTGTGAATGTCTCGTTCGACCACATTCCAGTCCGAACGATTCAAGCGCAATGTCTCGCATGCATCTAGGTCAATCTCGACCGCGGCAACATGCGAAAATCCAGCTTGTTCCAAGCCAAGCGATTGGCCGCCACCCCCGGCGCAGATCTCAAGACATGTGAGACCAGACATCGGAGAGACGCCTCTAGCGGGGATGCCGAGCGATCCTGATGTGTGGCCGAACGTCCGTTCGCCAGAGAACAAACTCACAGGGTTAACGCTTGCAACCTCGGCCTCTTTACTATCTCTATGCATCCCCACGAGGCGGACTCTACAGACAACCGTGATCGATTTCCAGGATGTGATCGCACAGTCGTTCGATCGTGTCTTCGGGTTCGCTACCGCTCACGGCGATGCTGTGTGAGCGATGGGTAACCGGGAAGTCGATACTAGGGGCCCGCTCACCGGCCGGAGACGGCCGCAGGAACCCTGAGCCGGGCGCCGCCGGGAAGGATTCGGGATGGGTGAATGTGCGCTGCCCGCCGCGCTGGCGGCATCAGCCCACGCAGCAGCCCCGGGTCTGCGTGGGCTCGTTCCGGGGGCGGCTCGATCAGGTGGGACGCGCCCACGCCGAGTTGCGTGCCGCCCTGGACATGCTGGTCAAGGCCGCCGAACACGCCGCGCCGCCGCCGCCGTCGCGCTAGCTGGCGGCACGCATCCGGGCCAGCGGGGCGTCGCCGGACCAGTGGATCCGCTTGCGCATGGTCACCACGGTGCCGCGGCCCGGCCGGCTGCGCAGCGTCACGTCGTCCACGCAGGCCCGCATGACGTCCAGCCCGCGGCCCGATTCGGGCAGGCCCATGACGTCCGGAGCGGCGCCTCGCCTCGCCTCGCCGCGGCCCTGGGCCGGCCCGCTCGCCGGGCCCGCTGGGGCCGGGCGGCGCGCGGGCAGCGGGCCCGGCGCCGACCGCCGGGCCCGCCGCCGGCCGCCCGGCATCGTCAGTCCCGGCGACGGGCGGGAAAGCCGCTGCCCGCCGGGGCCGGCCGCCCGGCGCGGGACGTCGGCCACGGTCGTGCCCGCGAAGCTCCAGTCCTCGGCGACCTCCACCTCGCACCGGTTCGCGGCAATGGAAACGACCACGGCGTACCCCGTGGCCCGGGGACCGCCGTGCCGGAGCACGTTGGAGCACGCCTCGGTGGCCGCCAGCAGGATGTCGGAGATGCTGTCGTCGTCGACACCCACGGTCCGCAGGATGTCGCCGAGCACGCTGCGGGTCACCGGGACGCTGAGTGCCTCGCGCTGAAAGGCGAGGCAGAACTCCACGTTCACGGCCGCCCCGCCATTTACGGTCATGGCTGACTTCCGCTGTCCCGTCACCTGAACTCGCACCCGCTTCCGCGTAGATGTGGCACCATGTAACCGGCGCGTCGGCCGGCCCTATAAAAAGGCTTCCCGCCACGGCCGTTCATAACCGCGAAATTCAGGTGTTACACGCCACTGTCGAAAGCCCGCCCGGCCGTGGCCACTCAGCCGGCGTGCAGCGTGAACTCCTCGATCACCGGGTTCGCGAGCAGATCCGAGGCAAGCTTGGCCATCGCCTCGAGGGCCGGCTCATCGGCCGGGCCGCCGATTTCGACCTCGAACCTCTTGCCCTGGCGCACGCTGAGCACGCCGGAGTAGCCGAGGCGGTGAGCGGATTCCGTGATGGCATCCCCCTGCGGATCGTGAATTTCGGGCTTGAGCATGACGTCAATAACAACACGGGCCACGTATCCTCCCCGGACCGACGGGGCACATATGCTCACATGCATCTGCGCCAGGGCCGCAGCGTACGCGATGAGACCCATGCCCGCCCGCGGTCTGCACCGGCGCAGCGACACCTACACAGCGCTCCCGCATGAGAAGACGTCCGCCACGAACGGACGGCAGCGCAACCGCCTGGCCGGTCCTGGCGACCCCGCACCGGCCCTGAGGATCAAGGAGTGGCACGTGTCCGTCGAAACCGGCGGTTCGTCCGCCGCGGATGAGGCCATACCCCCGCCGCTGGCCTCGGCGCCCGCCGCCGCCGCCGGCCTCCCCCCGGAGGCAGGCGCACCGGAGGAGCTGATCCAGCTCCTCACCCCCGAAGGCGAACGGGTGGATCATCCCGACTTCCCGCTCGACATCTGCGCCCGCGAGCTTCAGGGCCTCTACCGTGATCTGGTGCTCGTGCGCCGGATGGACACCGAGGCGATCGCGCTTCAGCGCCAGGGTGAGCTCGGCATCTGGGCATCCCTGCTCGGCCAGGAAGCGGCGCAGATCGGGTCCGGCCGGGCCCTCGGCCGCCACGACATGGCGTTCCCGACCTACCGGGAGCACGGCGTGGCGTGGTGCCGCGGCGTCGACCCGGTCAAGCTGCTGGAACTGTTCCGCGGCGTCAGCCACGGCGGCTGGGACCCGGCCGAGCACAACTTTCACCTGTACACGATCGTGATTGGCAGCCAGACGCTGCACGCGACCGGGTACGCGATGGGCGTCCAGCGGGACGGGGCCACCGGGGACGGCGGCGAGGCCGTCATCGCCTACTTCGGCGACGGGGCCACCAGCCAGGGCGACGTCAACGAGGCGTTCATCTGGGCGTCGGTCTTCAACGCGCCGGTCGTCTTCTTCTGCCAGAACAACCAGTGGGCCATCTCCGAGCCGCTGGAGCGGCAGAGCCGGATCCCGCTCTACCAGCGGGCGCGCGGCTTCGGCTTCCCGGGCCTGCGCGTCGACGGCAACGACGTGCTCGCGTGCCTCGCCGTCACCCGGGCCGCGCTGCGGGCGGCCCGGGAGGGGCAGGGGCCCACCATGATCGAGGCGTTCACCTACCGGATGGGCGCGCACACCACCACCGACGACCCGACCAGGTACCGGATGGCCGCGGACCTGGAGGCGTGGAAGCTCCGGGACCCGGTCGAGCGGGTCAAGGCCTACCTGGTGCGGAGCGGGGCCGCCGACGCCAGCTTCTTCGATGAGATCGACGCCGAGGCGGACCGGCTGGGCGCCTGGCTGCGCGAGGCGTGCCGGGCCATGCCGGACCCCGCCCCGCTGTCCGCCTTCGAGCACGTCTACGCCGGACCGCACCCGGTCCTCGACGCCGAACGCGACGCCTACGCGGCCTACCTCGATTCCTTCGACGATGCTGAGCACGGCGGGCCCGGCGGGCCGCCGTCGCCCGGCGGCCCGCCCCGGGAGCCGAGCGTCCCCGGCGCGGCGCAGGCTCGCGGGACCGGTGGCTTCGGGCGCAGCGGGGAGGTCCAATGACCACGCTCACCATGGCCCGGGCGCTGAACGAGGGGCTGCGCCGGGCGCTGGAGGACGATCCCAAGGTCCTGATCATGGGCGAGGACGTCGGCAAGCTCGGTGGCGTCTTCCGGATCACCGACGGGCTGCAGAAGGACTTCGGCGAGAACCGGGTCGTCGACACGCCGCTGGCCGAATCCGGCATCGTGGGCACCGCGATCGGGCTCGCCCTACGCGGCTACCGGCCGGTGTGCGAGATCCAGTTCGACGGCTTCGTGTACCCGGCGTTCAATCAGATCGTCAGCCAGCTCGCGAAGATGCGGTACCGCTCGCGCGGCAACGTCGCGCTTCCCGTCGTCATCCGCATCCCCTTCGGCGGCGGCATCGGCGCGGTCGAGCACCACAGCGAATCACCCGAGGTGCTGTTCGCGCACACGGCCGGCCTGCGGGTGGTGGCGTGCTCCAGCGGCCCGGACGCGTTCACGATGATCCAGCAGGCGATCCGCAGCGACGACCCGGTGATCTTCTTCGAGCCGAAGCGGCGCTACTGGGAGAAGGCGGACGTCGACACCACGGCGAGCGCCGCGGACGCCCTGCCGATGCAGGTCGCGCGCACCGTGGCCGAGGGCACCGACGTCACGCTGCTGGCCTACGGCCCCATGGTAAAGGTAGCCTTGGGCGCCGCCGCCGCCGCCCGAGCAGACGGCCGCCGCATCGAGGTGATCGACCTGCGGTCGCTGTCCCCGCTGGACATGACGACGGTCAGCGCGTCGGTGCGCCGGACCGGGCGCTGCGTGGTGACCCACGAGGCACCCGTCTTCGGTGGCCTGGGCGCCGAGATCGCCGCGCGCGTCACCGAGGAGTGCTTCTACTGCCTGGAGGCACCGGTCCTGCGCGTGGGCGGCTTTTCCGTCCCGTACCCGCCGTCCCGGATGGAGGAGCACTATCTTCCGGACCTGGACCGGGTACTGGACGCCGTCGACCGCACCTTCGGGTACTGAGGGGGCCGCCATGAGCGAACGCAAGCAGTTCCGGCTGCCCGACGTCGGCGAGGGGCTGACCGAGGCCGACATCGTCTCCTGGCACGTCAAGCCGGGCGAGAAGGTCGTCGTCAACCAGGTGATCGTCGAGATCGAGACGGCCAAGGCGGTGGTCGAGCTGCCATGCCCGTTCGACGGCGTGGTAGCCGGCCTCCTGGTCGCCGACGGCCAGACGGTCGACGTCGGCACGCCAATCATCGCCGTCGACGTGGCCGACCCGGCCGGTGGACCGGCACCGGCCGCCATCCCGGCTGAGTTCGCGGCCAGCGCGTTCGCCGCAGCCGCCGGCGCCGATGCAGCG
>Ga0335085_10005465_pt1 | contig 20347 bp, 19 predicted proteins | sample Lox_Sample_45_FD_206712 | JGI IMG/M metagenome (GOLD analysis project Ga0335085, IMG submission 206712) | Soil microbial communities from Loxahatchee National Wildlife Refuge, Florida, United States - Lox_Sample_4.5 | ecosystem: Environmental > Terrestrial > Soil > Wetlands | place: USA...
GCTTGAGCCAAGTCGTGGCGCGAGGCGAACCGTTGCCGCATTTCGACGCGCACGCGCCGCTGATGAGCCTGCCCGCAGTCTTCGGCACGACGCTCGAGCGCATTCCCTGGGATGGGCCGTACGTTCACGCGGACCCCGCGCGCGCCGCGCAGTGGGACCTCGATGCGCACGCGGGCGGCGCGCGCCTGAAGGTCGGCCTCGTCTGGGCGGGCCGGCCGCAGCAGTGGGACGACCGCAAGCGTTCGCTTACGCTCGGGCGGCTCGCGCCGCTCGCGAGCGCCGAGGGCGTCGCGTTCTTCAGCCTGCAGGTCGGCGAGGCCGCGGCGCAGGCGGCCGCGCCTCCCGCGGGCATGCGCCTCGTCGACCTCACGTCGCGCATCGCCGATTTCTCCGACACCGCCGCGCTCGTGTCGCAACTGGATCTCGTGATCACGATCGACACGTCGGTCGCGCATCTGGCCGGCGCGATGGGCCGGCCGGTCTGGGTGCTGGTCGCGCACGCGCCGGACTGGCGCTACCACCTGGGGCGCGAGGACATGCCGTGGTATCCCGGCATGCGGTTGTTCCGCCAGGAGCGCGACGGAGACTGGACGGGCGCAATCGCGCGCGCGGCCGAAGCGCTGGGCGCGCGCGCCGCCGCGGCGGGCGGCTAGCCGCAGGCCGGCGGCCGGGGCGCGGCCGCCCCGGCACGCAGCCGCTCGAGCTCGACCGTCGCGCCGCCGTAGCCGAGCGCCTGCGCGCGCCGGTAGCTCGCGACGGCCGCGTCGATCCTGCCCTGGCACTCGAGCGCGAGGCCCAGCCGGTGGTGCATCACCGCGCTGCGGGGCTCGAGCGCGATCGCGCGCTCGAAGTCGGACGCGGCGCGCGCGAACTCGTGCCGCTGCAGATGGACCGCGCCGCTCGCGTAGACGCACTGCACCGTCTTCGGATAGAGCCGCTCACAGCGCTCGGCGACCTCGAGCGCGCGATCGGGCCGGCCGGCGTAGAGGTACTCCCGGCCAAGGCCGTAGAGCGTGCGGGAGCCCCAGGGCACCGGCCGGTCGGGGAGCTTCGCGGCGGCGTCCTCCCACAGGCGCAGCGGGCTCGCGAACGTCTGCAGGCGGCCGAAGGCGAGGCAGGCGAGGACGGCGAGCGCGGCGACGCCGGCGCCGGGCGCCCAGCGCCGCGGCAGCGCGCACAGGCCGGCCACCGCGATGCACACGAACCCGGGGCCCCACAGATAGCTGCGATAGAGCACGTACGGCTCCTGGAACAGCACCACGCTGAATTGCACGAAGTACAGGACCCACGCGTAGAGCAGGCCGGCGCCGGCGAGCGCCGCGGCGCCGCCGCGGCGCAGCAGCCACGCCCCCAGGGCGCCGCCGCCGGCGAAGGCGGCGACCTTCGCCGCGATCCATCCCGCGCCCCACCCGGACGCGAAATCGACGCGCAGGTCGATCGCCATGCCGCCCGGATCCGGCCACAGCCAGGCGGCGAGATAGCGCCAGAACAGCCCGGCCTGCGTCACCGCGCTCAGCGCGAGCGAATGCCCGCCGACGTCGGCGCCCGAGGCGGCCTCGATCTGGGCCGCGACCGCGCCGGCCGCGCCCTCGTACTCGCCGCCGATCACGCGGAGGCTGCGCAGCACGACGAGCATCGCGACCGGCGCGCACGCGGCGAGGAATATCCCCGCATACCGAAGCGCGAAGCGCGGCGCGGGCCGCGCGATCGCGACGAGCGGCAGCAGCGCCGCGGGCAGCAGGAGGGCGTGCTCCTTGGACAGCACCGCAAGCGCATAGAGCAGCGCCGCCCACGGCGCGAGCGCGAGGCGGCCCGCGCGCAACCCCCGCAGGAAGACGATCGCCGCGGCGAGCGCGAACAGGGTCGCCATCACGATGCTGCGCTGGACGAGGTAGCCCGCCCCGTAGACCGCGACCGGGTGCAGCGCGAACGCGGCCGCCCCGATCGCGGCGCGCAGGTCGACGTCGCCGTCCTCCGCCGCCGGCAGCGCCGCGCGCTGCAGGTCGGCGAGCAGCCGGTAGAGCGCGAGTGCGCACGCGACGTGCAGCAGCAGGCTGACCACGCGGTGCGCGACGATGCCGCCCCACAGGATCTCGGTGGCCGTGATCGAAAAGTACGCGGGCAGCCTCAGGTCGAGCCCGAGCGGGTGCGTGGCGTAGTACGAGAAGCGGTAGCCGTCGAAAAAGATGCGGTCGTCGAAGACGAGGGGATTGCCGAGGAACGGCACGTAGAGCGCCATCGCCGCCGCCGCGACGGCGCCGAGGGCGAGAAGCCGGCGCGTCGCTGCGCGCGTCATTCGAAGCGCGGCGCTTGCATCAGAACGGGCGCACGCGCGGCAGCGCCGGGTCGCGTGGGGCGGCGGCGGAGGCGAGGCCCACGATGACTTCGTCGCCCGCCGAAAGCGGGCCCGCGACCAACTCCGTCGCGGTGCCGTCGCTCAGGCCCAGCCGGAGCTCGACGGCCTGCGCGGTCCCGGATCGCACCACCCAGACGCGGCCGGTGCCGGGCCCGCTGCGCGGGGCGGGCCCGGGGGCGTCCGGCGGGCGAAAGCGCAGGGCGGCGTTCGGCACCCTCAGCGCGTCGTCGCGACGGCCGACCACGATGCGCACGTTCGCGGTCATGCCCGGCAGCAACGCGAGATCGGGATTGCGCACCGAGATCACGATGGTGTCGCTCGCCGCCTCGCGCGCGGTCGCCGGAGACTTCCGGATCTGCACCAGCTCGCCGGGGAAGCTGCGGCGTGGAATCGCGTCGACCGTGAACGCGGCCGGCTGCCCCACGCGAAGCCTGCCGAGGTCGGCCTCGTCGACCGTCGCCTCGACCTGCATCTCGTGCAGGTCGCGCGCGATCAGGAACAGCACCGGCGCCTGCGGGCTCACCGCCACCGTCTGGCCCGCGCCGACGTTGCGCAGGACCACGGTGCCGTCGATCGGCGCGCGGATGACCGTGCGCTCGAGGTCGGCTTCGGCCTGGCGCAGCAGCGACTCGCGTTGCTGGACGGCCACCTGCGCGGCGCGTTGCCGCGCGGCGGCGGCGCTGCCGTGCGGCGCGTCGCGGGCGACCGCCGCCGCGTGCCGCGCGGCCTCGAGGTCGGCGCGCGCCTGGTTCACGCGCAGCTCGAACGTGGCGGGGTCGATGCGCGCGATGACCTGGTTTTCCTTCACCGGCGAGTTGAAATCGGCGTAGATCTCCTTGATCTGGCCCGAGATCAGCGAGCCGACGCGGACCGTCGACACCGCGTTCAGCGTTCCGCTGGCCTCGACCATTGCCGTGATCGAGCCGCGCTCGAGCCGGGCCGTCCGATAGCGCGCCGTGCCGGTGTCGTCGCCCGAATGCAGCCAGGCGTAGCCCGCGGCCGCCGCGGCGGCCAACAGGCCGGCCGCCAGCGCGAGCCGAAGACGCAAGGATTTCATCGAGGCTTCGCGCGCGCGCGTCGACCTTCGGTGCACGCGGATTCGACCCGCCGCGGCGGGCCCGCGTTCAACGGCGCCGCCACGTGCCCGAGCGTCCGCCGCGCTTCTCCTCGAGCCGCACGTCGGTCAGCGTCATGCCGCGGTCGACGGCCTTCAACATGTCGTAGACGGTGAGCAACCCCACGGCCGCCGCGGTCAGGGCCTCCATCTCGACGCCGGTCGGTCCGCGGCATTCCACGCGCGCGAGGATGCGCAGGCTCGAGCGGCCGGGCTCGAGCTCGAAATCGACGGCCGCGCGCGTGAGCGCGATGGGGTGCGCGAGCGGGATCAGGTCCGGCGTGCGCTTGGCCGCCTGCAGCGCCGCGATGCGCGCCACGCCCAGCACGTCGCCCTTGGCCGCGCGGCCGGCAGCGAGCCGGCGCAGCGTCGGCGCGCGCATCAGGATGCGCCCGGAGGCGACCGCGACGCGGCGCGTGCGCGCCTTGGCGCCGACGTCGACCATGTGCGCGCGCCCGCCGCGATCGAAATGGGTCAGCGCGCGGCGGGGCTTCGGGTTGCGTGCCATGGGCGTCGGCGGAACTTGGAGGACGCGACGGTATCATATTCGCATGCGCATGACGCCCGTCCTGCTCGCCGCCGCGCTTGCCGTGGGCGCGCCCGTGCGGGCGCAGCCGTTGCCGGAGCTCGGCGACGCGTCGGCGGTCGCCATGACGCCGCAGATGGAGCGGCGCCTCGGCGAGGAGGTCATGCGCGAGATCCGCTATGGCGACCCGGCCTACGTCGAAGACCCCGAGATCACAGACTACCTGCAGCGGCTGGGAAACCAGCTCGTGGCGCAGGTGCCGGGGCTGCGCCAGGATTTCCAGTTCTTCGCGATGCGCGATCCGACCGTCAACGCCTTTGCGCTACCGGGCGGGTTCATCGGCGTCAACACGGGGCTGATCAGCCTCACCGACGACGAGTCGGAGCTCGCCTCGGTGCTCGGCCACGAGATCGGCCACGTCGAGCAGCACCACATCGCGCGCATGGTCAGCAACCAGGAGCAGATGCAGGTGCCGAGCATGCTCGCGCTCGCCGCCGCCCTCCTGCTGGCGGGCTCGAGGCCGGACCTCGCCGCGGGCGCGTTCGCGGCGATCCAGGGCGGCGCGATCCAGCATCAGCTGAGCTACACGCGCGACTTCGAGCGCGAGGCCGACCGCGTCGGCTTCCAGACGCTGCGCGCGGCGAACTTCGACGTGAACGCGATGCCTCAGTTCTTCGAGAAGCTGCAGCGCGCCACGCGCCTGAGCGACGACGGGAGCGCGCCCAGCTTCCTGCGCACGCACCCGCTGACGCCGGAGCGCATCGCGGACATGGAGGGGCGCGCGGCGGGCGTGCCGTACCACCAGCACCGGGACAGCCTCGACTATTACCTGGTGCGCGCCAAGCTGCGCGCCGAGTCCGGCGACGCGCAGGACGCGGTGGAGGCGATCGCCGGGTCGGTCCGGGACCGTCGCTACGTCAACGAGGCCGCCGCGCGCTATGCGCTGGTCAGCGCGCGCCTGCGCGCGGGGCAGGTCAAGCAGGCGCAGGCCGACCTCGTCGCGCTGCGCGCGACCGGCGCCGCCAGCCCGATGATCGATTCGCTCGCGGCGCGCGTGCAGCTCGCCGCGGGCGACAAGGCCGGCGCGCTCGCGACGCTGAGCGAGGCGCTCAAGCGCTACCCGGGCCGGCTGCCGCTCGTCTATGCGTACGCGCTCGCGCTGCACGAGGAGGGCCGCAACGCGGATGTGCTGGCCCTGATCGACGCGCCGATGCGGCAGTTTCCGTACGAGGCCGGGCTGCGCGAGCTGCAGGCGCAGGCCTATGCGGGCCTGGGCAAGCGCCTGCTGCAGCACCAGGCGCAGGCCGAGGTCTACGTACTGCGCGGCAGCGTGCCGGCGGCGATCGAGCAGCTGCAGCTCGCGCGCGCGGCGGGCGACGGCAACTTCTACGAGCTTTCCTCGGTGGAGGCCCGGCTCAAGGAGCTGCGCGCGCAGCACGCGCAGGCGCAGCGCGACGCCAAGCACTGAGCTCAGCCGCGCGTGGCCTCGCGCGCGTCGGAGTAGGCGTCGTAGAGCAGGTCGAAGGTCTTTTCCGCCTCGCGCAGCAGCTCGTCGTCGCTGGCGGCTCGGCGCACCGCGCCCTGCAGCAGCGTCTGCACGCCGGCCGCCTCGGGGACCGGCGTGCCGCGCACCTCGAGGAAGTGGACGATCGCGCCGATGCGGCCGAGCGCCGCGTGGCTGGCGAGCCCGAACTGCTGCAGCATCTGCTCGAAGGTGACGCGCGAGGCGCTGTTGGCGTAGCGCGCGCCCTCGAAGCCGAAGCCGATCGCGCCCTCGGGGCAGGCGGCGCCCTTGTCGAGCCACTGCAGCTTCGCCTCGGAGTCGATGAAGCGCCGGATCAGCCAGGCGCTGGCGAGGCGGTCGGCCCACAGCGGCCGCCGCGTGGCCCAGGTGCGCCGCTGCAGCGGCCCGTCGGCGAGCACCGGCGCGCCCGCGCTCGCCGGGAACAGCAGCTCGCGCACGGCCGCCTCGGCCTCGGCCAGCGCCTTCTCGGCGCGGCCGCGCGCCTCGGTCGGAAAGAAATCGAGCGCCGCGATGGCCTCGAAGTCGCGGCGCTGCTTGTGCAGCACGCGCGAGATGGCCGAGGCATCGGCAACGCCGAAGCCGACGCGCAGGCTCTCGACGCTCTTGGTCAGGTCGTCGTAGCGCGCGGAGCGGTCGAAGTAGCGCTTGAGCTGGGCCTGCTGCGCCTCGCCCGCCGCCTCGACGCGCAGCACGCTGGCGATGCCCGCGTTCTGCGCCACGTACTGCGCGAGGCGGTCGAGCGCGCGGCGGTTGTCGGCGGAGTCCGGCAGCACGTAGACGCCCTCGCGCATGACCGCGGCGCCGAGCGACTCGAGCGTGCGCAACATGCGCATGCGCCCGGCGGGATCCTCGGTCGGCAGCTGCGTGACGGTGACGAGCCAGCGCACGCCCGGGGCCGCGTCGGAAGTCGCCGTCGGGCTGCGTTCCGTCTCCATGACGCGGCCGATTATTGCACACGCTTGCGCACGCGGCGCTGCGTGATATAAGGGCGCGATGGCGCAGACGGCACGCTGGATGCGGCTTCGATTCGCGCATGCGCGCGAGTCGGCGGCGGCGTGCTCGCGGCTGGCCGACGCGCAGCCGCCGTCGGCCGATCCGATCCTCGTGTGGCTGCGCCTCGCGCGCGAATGCGCGTTCGCGCTCATCGCGCCGCGGCGGCTCGCGCCGGGACGGCCGCGGCGCTGGCTCGCCTGGGGCGCGATGCCCGCGGTCGCCACGTGCCGCCACTACGGGCTGCCCGCCTACCTCGAGGGCGAGGCGATCTGGCTGCACGGCCGGCGCGTCGCTGCCCTGAGCGCCGCGCCGGTGGGCGGCTGCGCCGTCATCGAGGGCGCGTTCCCCGCCCGGCTCGCGCAGGAGCCGGGGCTCGAGGCGACGTTCCGGGAGCGCCTCGAGGCGCAGCACGGCTGGCGCTTCGACACCGCGTGGCCGTCGGGGGGCGAGGCGCGGCGCTAGGCGCGCGGCGCGATCCCGAGGCGCTCGTAGAGCGGGCGTATTTCGCGGCGTATGGCGGGCAGCGCGGCGAAGTAGTAGACCGCCGCGGCGGCGAGCGCCAGCGCGCCGCCGGCGGCGAGCGTGACCGGCGGCCCGAAGCGCTCGGCGACCGCGCCGCCGATCAGCGCGCCGAGCGGCGCGAGGCCGAGGAACGACATCACGTAGATCGAGGCGACGCGCCCGCGCATCTCGTCGGGCACCAGCGTCTGCAGGATCGTGTTGGTCGAGGCCGCGCTCAGCATGATCCCGCCGCCGATAAAGAACACGAGCAGCATGCCGAGCGGCAGCACGCGGCAGAACGCAAAGGCGAGCAGCGCCGCGCCGGCCGTCGAGGCGTAGACTGCGATCAGGCGGAACAGTCCGCGGATGCTCGGCCGCATCGCGAGGTAGAGCATGCCGCTGACTGCGCCCAGGCCCGCCGAGCCGAGCAGCTGGCCAAGCGTGGCGGAATCGCCGTGGTAGAGCGTGGCGGCGAACCACGGCATCTGCGACTGGTACGAGCTCGAGCTGAAGCTGACGGCCGCGAGCAGCATCAGCACGGCGCGCGACGGCAGGAAGCCGAACGCGTAGCGCAATCCCTCCGCGAGGTCGCGCCACCAGGGCGCGTGGGCGCGCGCCGCGTGGCGCGGCGCGAGGCGCATCAGCCGCATCGCGGCGAGCAGCGACATCGACAGCAGGCTGTTCAGCGCGAATCCCCACACCTCGCCGAAGCCCGCGATGACCGCGCCGCCGATCATCGGGCCGACGAAGCGCGCGCCGTTCATCATGGTCGAGTTGAGCGCGATGCCGCTCGGCAGGTCCTCGCGGCCGCCGACGAGCTCGACCAGCAGCGTCTGGCGCGCCGGGGCGTCGAAGGCGTTCGCCACGCCGAACAGGAGGTTGCCGGCGACCAGGTGCCAGACCTCGACGCGGTGCGTCGCCACCAGCGCGAGCAGCGTCAGCGCCTGCGCCGCCGAGACGAGGTTGGTCACCGCGAGCACGCGGCGCCGGTCGAAGCGGTCGACGACGACGCCGGCGAAAGGCGTCAGCACGAGGAACGGGATCTGCAGCGCGAAGGCGGCGAGCCCGAGGTCGAAGGCCGAGGCGGTGAGCCGGTGCACGAGCCAGCTCGTGGCGATCAGCTGCAGCCAGGTGCCGACCTGCTTGGAGCCCTGCGCGTAGAAGAAGAGCCGGAAGTTCCGGTGCCGGAACGCGCGCAGCCCGTGCGGGAGCTTCACGTCCCGCTGTTCAGCTTGTCCAAGGTCGATTGGAAGGTGCTGAGGCGCTCGCGCATCTGCTGGACGACCTGCGCGGGGGCGCGGTCGACGAAGTTCGAATTCGCCAGCTGCGCCCTGGCCTTGGCGATCTCGGCCTCGAGCCGCTTGACCTCCTTCGCGACGCGCTCGCGCTCGGCCTCGGGGTCGACCTCGACGTGCGGCATCAGGCGATGCGGCCCGACGACCGCCACGGGCGAGTCGGACGGCGGCAGCTGGGCGAACTCGCGCAGCTCGGACGCGCGCGCGAGCGCCGCCATGGCGAGGGCCGCGGACGGACCGATGTCGCCGGTCACGTAGAACGCGACGCGGTCCTTCGGCGGGATCTTCGCCTCGCTGCGCAGGTTGCGCGCCGCGTTGACGACCTCCTTGGCGAACGCGACTTCGCTCTCGGCCGCCTCGTCGACCCGCTCGGGCTGCGACTTCGGATACGGCGCGAGCATGACCGTCTCGCCCGCCCTGCCCGCGAGCGGTGCCACCTTCTGCCAGAGCTCCTCGGTGATGAACGGGATGATCGGGTGCGCGAGGCGCAGCGCCGCCTCGAGCACGCGCACCAGCGTGCGGCGCGTGCCGCGCTGCTCGGCCTCGCCGCCCCGGGCGAGCTGTTCCTTGGCGACCTCGAGGTACCAGTCGCAGTACTCGTCCCAGACGAAGCGGTAGATCGCGCCCGCCGCGTTGTCGAAGCGGTATTCCTCGAAGCCACGGGCCACTTCCGCCTCGGCGCGCTGCAGCGCGCTCACGATCCAGCGGTCCCAGGCCGAGAGCGCGACCGGCGCGCGCTCGTCGGCGCCGCAGTCGCGGCCCTCGGTGTTCATCAGCACGAAGCGCGTCGCGTTCCACAGCTTGTTGCAGAAGTTGCGGTAGCCCTCGCAGCGCCCGAGGTCGAAGTTCAGCGTGCGCGCGAACGTGGCCTGCGCCGCGAACGTGAAGCGCAGCGCGTCGGCGCCGAAGGCGGGGATGCCCTTCGGGTAGTGCGCGCGAACGTACTTCTCGATCTTCGCCTTGTGCTCGGCGCGCAGCAGCCCCACGGTCGACTTCGCGAGCAGGGCCTCGAGCGTGATGCCGTCGATCAGGTCGAGCGGGTCCAGCGTGTTGCCCTTCGACTTCGACATCTTCTCGCCCTCGGCGTCGCGCACGATGGCGTTGATGTAGACGTCGCGGAACGGCACGCGGCCGGTGAAGTGCCGCGTCATCATGATCATCCTCGCAACCCAGAAGAAGATGATGTCGAAGCCCGTGACGAGGACGGACGAGGGCAGGAACGTGTCGAGGTCCCGGGTCTTCTCCGGCCAGCCGAGCGAGGAGAACGGCACGAGCGCGGAGGAAAACCACGTGTCGAGCACGTCGGCATCGCGCGTGAGCGCCGCGCCGCCGGCGGCCTTGCGCGCCTCGTCCTCGTTGCGCGCGACGTAGACCTTGCCGGCATCGTCGTACCAGGCCGGGATCTGGTGTCCCCACCAGAGCTGGCGCGATATGCACCAGTCCTGGATGTTCTGCAGCCAGTGGTCGTAGGTGCTGCGCCAGTGCTCGGGCACGAAGCGCACCTCGCCCTTGGCCACCGCCTCGAGTCCCGAGCGGGCGAGCCCGTCCATCTTCACGAACCACTGGTCGGTCAGCATCGGCTCGACGATCACGCCGGTGCGCCCCGAGCGCGGCACGCGCAGCTTGTAGGGCTTTTCCGACACGAGCAGCCCCTGCGCCTTGAGGTCGGCCAGCACGCGCTTTCTCGCCTCGAATCGCTCGAGCCCGTCGTAGGGCGTGCCGCCCTTCACCTTCGCCTCGAGCGTGAGCATCTCGACCGGCGCGAAGCCGTGCCGCTGGCCGACCGCGAAGTCGTTGAAGTCGTGCGCCGGCGTGATCTTGACGCAGCCGGTGCCGAAGGCCGGATCGACGTAGTCGTCCGCGATGACCGGGATACGCCGGCCCGCGAGCGGCAGCGCGACCGTCTTGCCCACGAGCGCGGCGTAGCGCTCGTCCTTCGGGTTCACCGCCACCGCAACGTCGCCGAGCAGCGTCTCGGGCCGCGTCGTCGCCACGCTGAGGCTGAAGCCCTCGCCCGGGTAGCGGATTTCCCAGATCTTCCCGTCCTCCTCCTCGGCGTCCACCTCGAGGTCCGACACCGCGGTGCCGAGCACCGGGTCCCAGTTCACGAGGCGCTTGCCGCGATAGATCAGGCCTTCCTCGTAGAGCCGGACGAACACCTCGACGACGGCGCGCGACATCTTCGCGTCCATCGTGAAGTAGCCCGCCTTCTGGCCCTCGGTGTCGGCGTAGGTCCAGTTGCCCGAGGCGCCCAGGCGCCGCATCTGGCGCGTGATCGTCGCGCCGGACTGCTGCTTCCACCGCCAGACGCGCTCGACGAACTTCTCGCGGCCGAGGTCGTGGCGCGACTTGCCCTCTTCCTGCAGTTGGCGCTCGACGACGATCTGGGTGGCGATGCCGGCGTGGTCGGTCCCGACTACCCAGTTGGTGTTCTCGCCGCGCATGCGGTGGTAGCGGATCAGCGCGTCCATCAGCGTCTGCTGGAACGCGTGGCCCATGTGCAGCGTGCCGGTGACGTTGGGCGGCGGCAGCTGGATGCAGTACGCGGGCCGCGCATCGCCGCGGTGCGCAAACCAGCCGGCGGCCTCCCAGCGCGCGTACCAGCGGTCCTCGACCGCGTGCGGATCGAAGCTCTTGTCGAGGGACACGATCAGCCGCTGCCGGCGGCCGAGCGCTTGGCGGCGAGGGCGCCGGCGTCGAGCTTGCGCGCCTTCAGCTCGCGGGCGACGGCCGCGGTCACGGCCTGGCGCAGCGCCGTTCGCCAGGCGTCGTTCAGCGCGGCGATCGCGGGCTGCAGCTCGACCTCGATCCGCGCGAGCACCGCCCGCTCCAGCTCGCGCGATAGCGCCTCGACCGCGGCGGCATCCAGCGCGGCGGGGCCGGCGGGCGACGCGGGGTCGACCACTTCGGTCAGCACCGGCAGGTCGTCGGCGCCGGCCGGCGCCGCCTCCTGGTGCCGCCGCAGCAGCGCGTCGACGCGCTCGACCAGCGGGTTGCCCGACTCACTCATCGCGCGCGTTCCCGCCGAGGTCGTGGTCGGCGATGCGGTATCCGCGATCGCGATAGAAGCGGTAGCGGCCCCGCGCGGCGCCGCGCTCGTCCTCGTCGCGGCCGACGACCTCGAGCAGGCGATCGAACCGCTCGAAGGCGGGCGGGGTCTCCGAGGACAGGTTGAGCAGGATGTCGCACGAGGCCGCGGTCGCGGCGTCGCCGCCGATCAGCACCGGCGTGCGCGCGGCCAGCGCGTCGACCGACGCGCAGTGCGGCACGAAGCCGGTCGCGGGCCAGGTCCAGAGCATGCGGTCGATGCCCTGCGCGATCGCGGGCTCGGGCGCGTAGATCAGCAGGCGCTTGCCCTGGCCCAGCGCCTTTCCCGCCAGGCGGCAGGCGACCTGCAGCCGGTCGGCGGCGTTGAAGTAGAAGTCGATCGCGGTCATCGTCCCGCGCGCGCGAGCGCGAAGCGAACGAGCAGCGGCACCGGGCGGCCGGTCGAGCCCTTGTCGCGCCCGCTCTTCCAGGCGGTGCCCGCGACGTCGAGATGCGCCCAGTGCAGCTTCTTGGCGAAGCGCGACAGGTAGCACGCGGCGGTCACGCTGCCCGCGGGGCGGCCGCCGATGTTGGCCATGTCGGCGAAGTTCGAGCGCAGCTGCTCCTGGTAGTCGTCCCAGAGCGGCATCGGCCAGACCCGGTCCCAGGCGTCGTCGCCGGCCGCGCGCAGCGCGGCGGCGAGCTTCTCGTCGTTGGCGAACAGGCCGCTCGCGACGTGCCCGAGCGCGATCACGCACGCGCCGGTCAGCGTCGCGATGTCGACGACCGCGTCGGGCTTGAAGCGCTCGGCGTAGGTCAGCGCGTCGCACAGGATCAGGCGCCCTTCGGCGTCGGTGTTCAGGATCTCGACCGTCTGGCCCGACATCGTGGTCACGATGTCGCCCGGTCGCGAGGCGTTGCCGCCCGGCATGTTCTCGCAGGTCGCCACGACGCCGATGACGTTGACCGGCGCCTTCATGCCGGCGAGCGCGCGCACGGCGCCGAGCACGCTGCCCGCGCCCGACATGTCGAACTTCATCTCGTCCATCTCCGGCGCGGGCTTGAGCGAGATGCCGCCGGTGTCGAACGTGATGCCCTTGCCGACGAAGACCAGCGGCGCGCGGCCCTTCGGCCCGCCCGAGTAGCGCAGCACGACGAGCTTCGGCGGCTGGTGCGAGCCGCGGGTCACCGCGAGCAGCGCGCCCATGCCCAGGCGCTCCATGTCGCGGCGCTCCAGCACCTCGATGCCGAGCTTGAACTGGCGCGCGAGCTTGCGCGCTTCCTCGGCGAGGAACGACGGCGTGCAGATGTTCGGCGGCAGGTTGCCCAGGCGCCGCGCGAGCGCGACGCCATCGGCCGTCGCCGCGGCCTCGCGCACGGCCGCGCGCGCCTGGTCGGTGACCGGCCCCGACGGCACCGCGAGCGTCACCGACGCAAGCCTCGGCGCGGGCGGCTTCTTCTGCGTCTTCAGCTCGTCGAAGCGGTAGAAGGCGTCGCTCAAGGCCAGCACCGCGTGCCGCAGGCTCCAGGCGGGCGCGCGGCGCCCGACGCGGGGATCGGTCACGTACATCACCGCATCGCGCGCGCCGAGCTCCTTCAGCGCGGTCCCGGCGCCGCGGATCGCGTCGCGGAAGGCGGTCTCAGAGTACTCCTTGCGCTCGCCCAGGCCGACGAGCAGCACGCGCTCGGCGCCGAGCCCGTCGACGCCGTGCAGCAGCAGCGTCGAGCCCGCCTTGCCGCTCAGGTCGCCGCGCGCGAGCGCCCGGCCGAGCGCGCCGCCCGCGGCGCGGTCGGCGGCCGTGGCCGCCGCGGTCAGGGCGATCGTCCCGCCGGCCGGCGAATGCACGCCGAGAACCAGGCAGTCGGTCTTGACCGCGCCGGGGGCGACCGCGCGTGTGCTAAATTCCACCCGAATCTCCCGTGTAATGAGCGCTTTAAGTATCGCATGATCTTCCACCGGGCGCTGCTGCGGGAACTCGCGCAACTGGCGACGGCGGTGTTCCTGGCGCTCTTCCTGATCGCGATCACGACGCGACTGGTGCGGCTGCTCGGCCAGGCCGCCGGCGGCGGGATCCCGACCGACGCTGTCGTCGCCTATCTCGGCTTCTTCGCGCTCAATACGCTGCCGGTGCTGCTCTCGCTGACGCTGTTCGCCACCGTGCTGCTCACGGTGACGCGCAGCTACCGCGACTCCGAGATGGTGATCTGGTTCAACGCCGGGCTGTCGCTCGCGGCCTGGGTGCGGCCGGTGCTCACGTTCGCGCTGCCCGTGGTCGCGGTGATCGCCGCGCTGTCGCTCGTGATCGGGCCCTGGTCGGTGGGCATGAGCGAGCAGTACCGCAGCCGCCTGGCCGCCCAGGAGGACGAGTCGCACGTCGAGCCCGGCACCTTCGGCGAGTCTCGCGGCCGCGACCGCGTGTTCTTCGCCGAGTCGGCGGGCGCCGCGCCCGGCGAGGTGCAGAACGTCTTCGTCAACTCGGTGCAGCACGGGCGCAACGGGGTCATGTTCAGCCGCCGCGGGCGCGTCGAGACCGAGCCGAACGGCGACCGCTTCATCGTCCTGCTCGACGGGCACCGCTACGAGGGGGTGCCGGGCGAAGCCGACTACCGCGTGATGGAGTTCGCGCGCTACGCCACGCGCATCGAGCCGCCGCGCAGCGAGGAGCCGGTGCCGACGCACAAGAGCCTGACGACGCTCGCGCTGGTGCAGGCGCCGACGCACGAGAACCAGGGCGAGCTGGTGTGGCGGCTGGGTATCCCGCTCTCGGCGCTGCAGCTCGCGCTGCTCGCGGTGCCCCTCGGATTCGTCAATCCGCGCGCGGGGCGCTCGGTCAACCTCGTGTTCGCGTTGCTCGCCTACCTCGTGTACTACAACCTGCTGACGGTCAGCGAGGCGAAGGTGACGCAGGGCCGGCTCGACTTCGCGCTCGGCTGCTGGCTGGTGCACGCCGTGGTCGCGGTCGGCATCGTGCTCCTGTTCGCGCAGCGCATGTCGCTGTGGCGCTGGCGGCGGGACTGAAGCCGTGCACGTGCGCGCGCGGACGCTGACGCGCTACCTGCGCCGCGAGGTGCTCGGCGCGGTCGGCCTCATCCTGTTCGGCTTCCTCGGCCTGTTCGCGTTCTTCGACGTGCTGGCCGAGCTGCGCGACCTCGGCAAGGGCCAGTACCACCTGCAGCAGCTGTTCACGTTCGTGCTGCTGTCGGCGCCCACCCACGCCTACGAGCTGCTGCCGGTCGCGGTGCTGATCGGCACGCTCTACGTGCTGGCGCAACTCGCGAACAACTCCGAGTTCACCGTGATGCGCGCCTCCGGCATGTCGCCCGCGCAGGCCGGCGCCATGCTGCTGCGCACCGGCATCCTGCTCGCGATCGCCACGTTCGTCATCGGCGAATGGGTGGCGCCGGCGGCGGAGGAGGCCGCGCAGCAGGTGCGCATGCGCGCCTTCAGCGCGTCGATCGAGAACGACCTGCGCTCGGGCCTGTGGTTCAAGGACGAGCGCTCCTACATCAACGTGCGCGTGGCGCGCGACGCGAGCCACCTGGGCGGCGTGCGCATCTACGCGTTCGACGAGCGCTACACGCTCGAGAGCATCACGTCGGCCGAGCACGGCGACTTCCTCGAGTCCGGAGTCTGGCGCCTGACCGGCGTCGTGCAGACGCGATTCACCGCCGACGGGCCGCGCACGACGCGGCTCGACTCGAGCGAGTGGCGCACGGCGGTGACGCCCGAGCTGATCGGCGTGCTGGTGGTCGCACCCGAGCGCATGTCGGCCTGGGGCCTGTATCGCTTCGCGCAGCACCTGGCCGGCAACCGCCAGAAGACCGGGCGCTACGAAATCGCGCTCTGGAAGAAGCTGTTCTATCCGATCGCGACGCTGGTGATGATGGCGCTCGCGCTGCCGTTCGGCTACCTGCAGGCGCGCTCCGGCATGGTCGGGCTGAAGGTGTTCCTCGGCGTCATGATCGGGATCCTGTTCCACATGCTGAACGGGCTGTTCGCGCACATCGCGCTGCTGCAGAACTGGCCGCCGTTCGCCGCCGCCGCGCTGCCCGGCGCCGCGTTCTTCCTCGCCGCCGTGCTGATGATGTGGTGGGTCGAGCGGCGCTAGGCGCGCGCGAGGCGCGTTCCGGCAAGCCGATCGTGCAGGAACTGCCGGTCGCGGTCGACGAGGGCCCAGAGGATCGACACGCCGGTGGGCACCAGCAGCAGCGCGAGCGCGAAGCGCGCGAGCGCGCGGACCGGCGTGACGCCGACCAGGCGGATGCGCCAGGTCTTCATCGCCAGCGTCTGCCCGCCGCGGAGCCAGCACCCCAGGAAATAGGCAGCGAACACGGCCGCGAGCAGCGCCTGGTGCGCGAGCCGGACCCAGCCGGTGTCGGGCGCGCCGCCCGAGGCCGCGAGAAAGGCGATGCCGGCGAAGAACGCGACCGCGAAGAGCAGCACCGCCTCGTACAGCATGCTGGCCAGGCGCGGGGCGAGTGCGGGCGCCGCGACGGCGGCCGCGCTCAGCGCGGGCTCGGCGGCGGCGGCGGTGCCGGGGGCTTCTGCGCGGGCGGCAGGGACTGGTATTCGCTCCATTTCTGCGTCAGGTCGCCGCGCTTGTCCGGCGGCACCTTGCTGATGCGCCGGTAGTTCTCGCGCGCCTGCTTGCGCTGCTCCGGCGTGAGCTTGACCCATTTCTGCATCCGCGTCTGCACGCGCTTCTGGCCCACCGGCGTCATCTTCGGGTAGCGCTTGGCGACGCCGATCCACTTGACGCGCTGATCGGGCTCGAGGCGGTCCCATTCGCCCGACAGCGGCGCGAGGATCTTCTGCTCCTCGGCGCTCAGCTGCGACCAGCGGCGGTCCTTGCTGGCTGCCTCGGCCATCCCGCCGGTGCCGGCCAGCAGCAGCGCCGCGATCAGTGCTGCTGCGAGGCGTACCGCTTGAGCCACGTGACGAACCCGGGATCCAGGTAGGCGTCGATCGGCAGGTCGCTCGACAGCAGCTGCGCGTCCAGCTCCTCCACCTCGGCGGCGCGCTGGTTCTGCTGCCAGGTAAACAGGGCGGTGCAGGCGATCCCCAGCACGATGACCGGCGCGACGATGCGCAGCGCGAGCGGCGCCCTGACGCGGGCCAGGATGCCGCCGGGGAGCGAGATGTTCGCCGCGGCATCGCCCGGATGGCGCCGGAGCGCCGCCTCTCGCGCCTCGCGCAGCCGCGCGAGCACGCGGGGATCCAGGTCCGGCGTCCGGTTCAGCTCGTGGCGCACGCGGTATGCGAACTGGTCTTCGTTCATGGCTTCAGAACGTGATGCCCCGCGCTTTGAGCGCCTGCGCCAGCGCATGCGCCGCCCTCGAGCAATGCGTCTTCACGCTGCCCTCGGAGCAGCCCATGGCGCGGGCGGTGTCGGAGACGTCCAATTCCTCCCAGTAACGCATCAGGAAGGCCTCTCGTTGACGCGCCGGCAACCGTGCGATCTCTTGCTCAATGATTTCAACCACTTGAGATCGCTCCAGCCGCTCGGCCGGAAGCTCTTTCGCGTTCGACCCGGCTGCCTCCGGCAAAGTTTCGAGCGGGTCGTGCTCCTCGCCTTCCGCGCGCCCCGGCCACAGCGAGGAGAACTGCGTCATCCAGGTCATGCGGACCTTCTGCCGCCGGAACCAGTCGCGGATGGCGTTCTGCAGGATGCGCTGGAACAGCATCGGCAGCTCCGCGGGCGGCCGGCCCGCGTACTTCTGGACCAGCCTGAGCATCGAGTCCTGAACGATGTCGAGCGCGGCCTGCTCGTCGCGGACGGCGAACGCGGCCTGCCTGAACGCGCGCCGCTCGGCACCTTCGAGGAAGGCCGAAAGCTCGCTGCGCGAGGCCAGTGGTTCTCCCTCCTCCGAAGGCGTGTGCGATGTGCGGCCGATGTTACCAAAACACGCTCCCGCAACGTTCGCGGATTGCTTGACCGCATTGCAACAAGTCTTTAATGTTCAACGTTTTCTCAGCCTGCGCGGTCATGGACAGAGTCAAGGGAGTGGCGCTCACCGGCGCCGAGATCGTGGTGCGCTGCCTGCAGCAGGAGGGGGTCGAGTACGTGTTCGGCTACCCCGGCGGCGCGGTGCTCTTCATTTACGACGAGCTGTTCAAGCAGGACAAGGTCCGCCACGTCCTGGTGCGCCACGAGCAGGGCGCGGTCCACGCCGCCGACGGCTATTCGCGCTCCTCGCGCAAGGTCGGCGTCTGCCTGGTGACCTCGGGCCCCGGCGTGACCAACGCGGTGACGGGGATCGCCACCGCGTACATGGACTCGATTCCGATGGTGGTCCTGACCGGGCAGGTGCCGACGCACGCGATCGGGCAGGACGCGTTCCAGGAGTGCGACACGGTGGGCATCACGCGGCCGTGCGTGAAGCACAACTTCCTGGTGAAGGACGTCAACGATCTGGCGCCGACGATCAAGAAGGCGTTCTACCTCGCGACCACCGGCCGGCCGGGCCCGGTGCTGGTCGACATCCCGAAGGACGTCACCTCGCATTCCTGCGAGTACCACTACCCCGAATCGGTGTCGATGCGCTCCTACAGCCCGGTGCGACGGGGCCACGCGGGCCAGATCAAGAAGGCGGTGCAGCTGCTGCTCGAGGCCAAGCGCCCCATGGTGTACACGGGCGGCGGGGTCGTGCTCTCGGACGCCGCGCCGCAGCTGCGGGCGCTGGTGCAGCAGCTCGGGCTGCCGTGCACCAACACGCTGATGGGGCTGGGCGCGTATCCCGGCACCGACCGGCAATTCCTCGGCATGCTCGGCATGCACGGGACCTACGAGGCGAACATGGCGATGCAGCACTGCGACGTGCTGCTCGCGATCGGCGCGCGGTTCGACGACCGCGTGATCGGCAACCCGGCGCACTTCGCGCAGAACCCGCGCAAGATCGTCCACGTCGACATCGACCCGTCGTCGATTTCCAAGCGCGTCAAGGTCGACGTGCCGATCGTCGGCAACATCCCCGACGTGCTGGAGGACGTGCTGAAGCTGGTGAAGGACGCCGGGCCGCTCGACATCGCGCCCTGGTGGAAGCAGATCGAGGACTGGCGCGCGAAGGATTGCCTGCGCTACGACCGCAAGTCGAAGATCATCAAGCCGCAATTCGTGCTGGAGAAGCTCTACGAGGTCACCGGCGGCAACGCGATCGTCACCTCCGACGTCGGGCAGCACCAGATGTGGGCGGCGCAGTTCTACAAGTTCGACCAGCCGCGGCGCTGGATCAACTCCGGCGGCCTCGGCACGATGGGCTTCGGCCTGCCGGCGGCGATGGGCGCGCGCATGGCGAACCCCGGCGCGACCGTGGCTTGCGTGACGGGCGAATCGTCGATCCAGATGTGCCTGCAGGAGCTCTCGACCTGCAAGCAGTACCGGCTGCCGATCAAGATCGTCAACCTGAACAATCGCTACATGGGCATGGTGCGCCAGTGGCAGCAATTCTTCCACGGCAACCGCTATTCCGAGTCGTACATGGACGCGCTGCCCGACTTCGTGAAGCTGGCCGAAGGCTACGGTCACCGCGGCGTTCAGATCGACAAGCCGGCCGACGTCGAGCCGGCGCTGCGCGAGGCGTTCCAGCGCAAGGACGAGCTCGTGTTCCTGGACTTCCTGACCGACCAGGCCGAGAACGTCTATCCGATGGTGCCCGGCGGCAAGGGCATCACGGAGATGATCCTCTCCGAAGAGCTCTGATGCGCCACATCATCTCCATCCTGGTCGAGAACGAGGCCGGGGCGCTGTCGCGCATCGCGAACATGTTCTCGGCGCGCGGCTACAACATCGAGTCGCTGACGGTCGCGCCCACCGAGGACGCGTCGATGTCGCGCATGACGGTCGTGACGTCGGGGTCCGAGGACGTCATCGAGCAGATCACGAAGCAGCTGAACAAGCTGGTCGAGGTGGTCAAGGTGATCGACCTGTCGGAGGCCGAGCACATCGAGCGCGAGCTGATGCTGATCAAGGTGCGCGCCGGCGCGAAGGAGCGCGAGGACATGAAGCGCATGGCCGACATCTTCCGCGGGCGCATCATCGACGTCTCCGACAACACCTACACGATCGAGCTGACCGGCGACGGCCGCAAGCTCGACGCGTTCATCCAGGCGCTCGACCCGGGCGCGATCATCGAGACCGTGCGCACCGGCGCCAGCGGCATCGGCCGCGGCAACCGGGTGCTGCGCGTCTGACGCGAACCCAATGGGGACTGTCCCCATTTAGCCATCGGGGGGGGATCATGAAGGTCTACTACGACAAGGACGCCGACCTCTCGCTCGTCAAGGGCAGGAAGGTCACCATCATCGGCTACGGCTCGCAGGGCCACGCGCATGCGCTGAACCTGCAGGAATCGGGCGTCAAGGTGACCGTCGGCCTGCGCAAGGAAGGCGCGTCCTGGGACAAGGCGAAGAAAAGCGGCGTCAAGGTCGCCGAGCTCGGCGACGCGATCAAGGGCGCCGACGTCGTGATGATCCTGCTGCCCGACGAGCACCATGCCCAGATCTACCGCGACTACGTCGAGCCCAACATCAAGCGCGGCGCGTCGCTCGCGTTCGCGCACGGCTTCAACATCCACTACGGCCTGATCCAGCCGCGCGCCGACCTCGACGTGTGGATGGTCGCGCCGAAGGCGCCGGGGCACACGGTGCGCTCCACCTACGCGGCCGGCGGCGGCGTGCCGATGCTGATCGCGGTGCACCGCAACCCCTCGAAGAAGGCGCGCGACGTGGCGCTCTCGTACGCCGCCGCGATCGGCGGCGGCAAGGCGGGCATCATCGAGACCAGCTTCAAGGAGGAGACCGAGACGGACCTGTTCGGCGAGCAGGCGGTGCTCTGCGGCGGCTGCGTCGAGCTGGTGAAGGCCGGGTTCGACACGCTGGTCGACGCGGGCTACGCGCCGGAGATGGCGTATTTCGAGTGCCTGCACGAGCTCAAGCTCATCGTCGACCTCATGTACGAGGGCGGCATCGGCACGATGAACTACTCGATCTCGAACAACGCCGAATACGGCG
>Ga0335085_10005466_pt1 | contig 20345 bp, 17 predicted proteins | sample Lox_Sample_45_FD_206712 | JGI IMG/M metagenome (GOLD analysis project Ga0335085, IMG submission 206712) | Soil microbial communities from Loxahatchee National Wildlife Refuge, Florida, United States - Lox_Sample_4.5 | ecosystem: Environmental > Terrestrial > Soil > Wetlands | place: USA...
GCTCTCCGCCTCGAAGAGGGGGGCGCCAAGCGCCGCCGCGTATTCGCGCAACTGCGCGAGCGCGCCCGCACGCCGGCCATCGGCAGTGACGAGGCGGAGCGTGCCGCGCTCGCGCCGCGCCGTGAGTTTCGCCGCGAGCGTGGTCTTGCCGGCGCCGGGCGGGCCTGCGAACAGGAGGGAGTGCGCGTTCAGCAGATCATCGAGGGACGCGAAGGCGAGGGTCGCGCCGAGCGCCTGCGAGAGACGGTCTCCGAGCGTCGTGTCGCTGGGGCCGCCCTCGGGAATCGCGGCGGCGATCCGGCGTGCGAGCGCTTCCGGGACGCGCTGCGCGCGCAGCACCGCCGCGAGGAAGTCGGTGTCGCCGCTGGGCCAAGTCGGCTCGGGCATGCCGGGATCCAGGGGCTCGCGTGCGGCGAGGGTCATGAGATCGAAGACGCCGTCCGGGAGCGGGCGCTTGATGCGGAGCCGCCCGCGCCCGCGCCGGACGACGACCGGCGCCTGCGGCGTCGCGCTCGATTGGGGACGTGGCTTGTTGGCTCGCATGCTGGGCTCCCATGCGAGTGTCGCGGCAAAGCCTTAAGATTTCGTCGCCAGACGCCCCAGGAGATATGCCGCGAGGGCGCCCGCGGCCGACATGCCAGCCATCGCGTAGAAGGCGCTGCCGCCGATCGCGTCGTAGAGCGCGCCCGCAAAGAGCGCCACCAGCCCGAAGCCGATTCCTTGCGAGGCGGAATAGGCGGATTGGGCCGTTCCCGCATGGCTCGCGGGCGCGTTCCGCAGCAGATAGTACATGGCGCCGAGATGCGCCGCCGCGAAGGTGAAGCAATGCATGAAGTTGACGGCCGCGAGCGCCCAAAGCGAGGTGGCGCTCGCGAGCACCGTCCAGCGCACGACGCCCGCGATGCCGCCGAGGAGCATCAGATGGGCGGGGTTCGCGTGCCGGAAGAGGCGGCTCGCCCAATAGAAGAGCACGATCTCCGCGATGACGCCCTCGGCCCAGAGCCAGCCGATGACGCCGGTCCCGTAGCCGAGGCTCTTCCAATAAAGGGAGCTGTAGCCGTAATAGACGAGATGGCTCGCCTGGATGAGCGCGGCGGCGGAGAGGAAGAGGAGATTGCGTCCGCCGACGAGGCTCCGCCAGGCGCCGGCGTCGGAGCGGCGCGCGCTCGGCTCGGGGTTGCGGGGCATCGCGCAGACGCCCAGCACCATGAGGGCGCTTCCCGCCAGCAGGAGCACGAGGAGGCTGTCAGGCGGCGCCGCCTGCAGCAGCTCGCCGATCGCGAGCGTCATCACCAGGAAGGTGAGCGAGGCCCAGATCCGGAACCGGCCGTAATCGAGGCCTGCCTGCAGCACCGCATTGTCGGCGAGCGGCAGCACGGTCGCAAAGGCCGTGCCCGAGGCGATGCCGATCGCGAGCATCGGCCAGAACCCGTAAGCGGGGATGTAGAGGGCGAAGCTCAAGAAGGCAAAGACCGCGAGGATGAGCATGACGCGCCGCCGGTCGCCGCTGAGATCGGCGAGGATGCCGACCGTGGGATGCGCGGCGACCCGCGCCCAAAGCCCGATTCCCGCGACGATCCCCATCTCCGTGGCGTCGAGGCCGCGCGCGGCGAGAAAGAGCGGCCAGAAGGCGAGCTGCACGCCGATGATGACGTGGCTCGCGGAGGCGAAGAGCGCGAAGCGCGCGACGAGCGGAAGCTGCATGGGTGTCGAGGCCGGGGGCGGAGTGTGGTCCCTGGGATGCGCGCTTGCAATGTCGCCGTCGCCGGTCCGGAGTAGGTTCTTGAAACGCGGCGGGCGGCGCTTCAGGCTCGCCGGGCACCGAAGCCGCGACGGGGAGCGCGATGACCGGATTTGGACTTCAGGAGCTCTGGGCGCTCGCCTCGGTGCTGCTGATCGACCTCACGCTCGCGGGTGACAATGCGATCGTCGTCGGGATGGCCGCCGCGGGGTTGGCGCCCGACGACAGGCGGCGCGCGATCTTCTGGGGCGTCGTCGCAGCGACGGTCCTGCGCATCGCTTTCGCCGGGGTCGCCTTGCGGTTGCTGGAAATCGTCGGATTGACGCTCGCGGGCGGAATTCTTCTGCTTTGGGTCGCCTGGAAGCTCTTCCGCGAGATTCGCCGCGGCCATCTGACGGCCGCGGTGAGCGACGGCTCCCCCGCGCGCGCGGGCAAGACGTTCTGGCAAGCAACGCTGCAAATCGTCGTCGCGGACATCTCGATGTCGCTCGACAATGTGCTCGCGGTTGCCGGCGCCGCGCGGGATCACTGGCTGATCCTGGTGATCGGGCTCGCGCTTTCCGTCGCTCTCATGGGCGTGGCCTCGCATCTCATGGCGCGGCTCTTAGGCAGGTTCCGCTGGATCGCCTGGCTCGGTCTTGCGGTAGTCGCACTCGTGGCGGCGCGCATGATTTACGAAGGCTCGCTGGAAGTTCTTGTTCATGCGGGAGCCCGAGGTGAGCAAACCCGCGCCATTTTATTGGGTTGATTCTGTTGCGGGCGTGCAACAGCCGCTTGGAAATGCAAGTTCTCCTCCCTGTAATCACGACTTCCCAAATTACAAGCCCTCGGGGCAATGGTAGAAAGCGCGCGGCGTCGCCGGTTGCCGGCACGGCTTTGATGTCGCGGAGGGAAAAAGATGAACGCAGTTAGAGCATTGTTGATTGCCGGCATCGCACTCGGCATCGCGTCTGGCGCGCAGGCTCAACAGACTCAGGGGTGGTATCTCGGCCCGCAGGCCGGCTGGACCCATCTGAATGAATTCGACACCAATATTCAGTGCACGGTGTTCCGCAGCTCGGAATTCTGCAGCGGCCGCCGCATCCTCACCAATGACATCACCGGGAACGACACCTTCCGCCTGAAGATGAACGCGGGCTTCGGTGCTGGCTTGGTGGTCGGATATCAGGGCCTGTGGTGGCAGGGGCTCCGCCTCGAGGTCGAGGGTACGGTTCGGAGCAACGGCATCGACACGATTACGGATACGACCGGCCCTGCCTTCCCCGCGGGCTCGAGCACCAAGGCGCGGGGCTCCATCACGAGCCTGGCCTTCATGGGGAATGCAATTTACGACTTCATGCCCGACAGCGTTTGGACCCCATATCTCGGTGTCGGTGTCGGCGCTGCACGGATATCGGTCGAGGACGCCGGCCCCTCCGGCGCCTCTCTCAACGTCAACGGACATGATTGGCAGTTCGCCTACCAGGGCATTGCCGGCCTGAAATACGCCTTCAACGCCAAATGGTCCGCGAGCGTGGATTACCGTTATTTCGGCACGCTCGACCCGACCATCTCCACGAATGTCCTTGGGACCCCGGTCTCGGCAAAGGGCCAATACAGGACGCACAACGTCTTCCTCGGCGTGGCCTATCACTTCGGGGCGCCGACGCCGCCTCCGCCGGTGCAGCCGGTGGCGCAGCCACCAGCGCCGCCGCCGCCGGCCGCGCCCCGGCTCTTCGTCGTTTACTTCGAGTTCGACAAGGCGAACCTCACGGCGGATGGAGCCCGTGTGGTGCATGAGGCGGCGGGCGCCTTCAAGACGACGGGCTCGGCGAAGATCATGGTCACGGGCTACACCGACCTCGCGGGCACCCAGCAGTACAACCTGGGCCTCTCGAAGCGGCGCGCCGACACCGTGACGGGCGCGCTCGTGAAGGAGGGCGTGCCCCGCCCCGCGATCATCGAGGCTTGGCGCGGCAAGGAGAACCCGGCCGTGCCGACCCCGGACGGCGTGAGGGAAGCGCGAAATCGCCGAGTGGAGATCGTACTGCCGTAATATCCGAGCGGAAGGCAGCGACGCACGGCCGGAGGGCAGCCTCCGGCCGTTTGATTTTCTGCGCCGCCTGCGACGGCAGGATGAGGCGCCTCACTGCGCATAATCGATATAACCCTATGGAATGAATAATGAACGAAAGGGTTTGCGCCTAGACCACTAAGTGGTAGAATAGACGCATGGTGGCCGTGCCCGGCCACCCTTTCGCGCGGGGCAGGGGGAGGGGAGCATGGCGCGTCCGAGCATGATCGCCGCCGCGCTCGGCATCTGTGCATTCGGGGCTGCACCGGCGCAGGGGCAGGGTTCGATAGAGTATTCGGGCCAGACCCGTGGCTGGTACGTGGCCTTCGAGGTGGGGTGGTCCGGGCTCCAGTCATTCGATAGCTCCGGCGGTCCCGGTCACATCCAATTCCAGGCGGTCCCCGATCCGGGTTTCGGCGGCGGCGGTGTCGCCGGCTACAATTTCGGACGCGTGCGCTTCGAGGGCGAGCTGGTCTTCCGCCGCCACGCCGCCGATGCCCTGACGGTGAGCCCCGGGAGCGTCAGCTTCCCCAAACTCTCCGGCAGAGCCGGTCCCCAGGGCAACATTACCTCGCTCGCCCTCATGGCCAACGCGATCGTGGACATACTTCCGAACCGGAGCTGGACGCCCTATCTCGGCGGCGGCGTGGGCCGCGCGCGCATCGCCCTCAACGACCTCCAGATCAACCACACGAATTTCGTCAACAAGTCGGATCTGCAATTCGCGTATCAAGGCATTGCCGGTGTGCGCTACCAGGTGACCGAGCGCCTCTCGCTCGATCTCGACTATCGCTACTTCGCCACCACCGATCCCGACTTCAAGGATCTCGGCGGCTTCAAGTTCAAGACGACCTACGCGACGCACAATGCGATGCTGGGCCTCACCTATCATTTCCCGGCCCACAAGCCCCCGCGGGTCGTGTCGACCGCGCCGCCGCCGCCGACGCCCGCCGCCGCCGCGCCGCCGCAGGCTCCGCCGCCTCCGGAAGTCCGCATGTACCTGGTGTTCTTCGATTTCGACAAGTCGGTGCTGACGCCCGCGGGACAGCGTGTGGTGGAGGAGGCCGCCGGAACCTTCAAGCAGGTCGGCGCGGCGCGGATCGCGGTCACCGGCTATACCGATCTCGCGGGCTCGACGGAATACAACGTCGGCCTCTCGAAGCGGCGAGCGGACACGGTACGCCTTGCGCTCGTCAAACTCGGCGTCTCGAATTCCGCGATCGTCGAGGCCTGGCACGGCAAGACGAACCCCCGCGTGCCCACGCCCGATGGCGTGCGCGAGGCGCAGAACCGCCGCGTCGAGATCGTAATCCCCTGATCCTCGCTCAGCGGTCTCGGGTGTAGGGAAGGCCGAGAGCGAGCGGCGCGCGGGCGACGCCGGCAAATCCCGCGAGCAGCAGCACCGTAAGCGCGTAGGGAAGCGCGCTCACGAGCTCCACCGGCACGACGCCGAGGAGCGGGAGCGCGACGCCCTGGAGCCGCGCCTGCGTGGCGTCCGCAAAAGCGAAGACGAGGCAGGCGAGCGCCGTGGGCACGGGCCGCCAGCGGCCGAAGATGAGCGCGGCAAGCGCGAGATACCCGCGACCCGCCGTCATCATCCGCGTGAAGCCCGCGCCCGCCGCAATCGAGAGATAGGCTCCCGCAAGGCCGCAGAGGAGGCCGGTCACGAGGAGCGCGCGATAGCGGACGGCCGCGACGGAGATGCCCGCGGTCTCGACCGCCCCGGGGTTCTCGCCGGTCGCCCGGAGGCGCAAGCCGAAGCGCGTCCGCCCCAGCAGGAGCGCCACGGCGGGAACCGCCAGTGCCGCGGCATAGAGGAGCCCATTGTGGCCGCCGATCACGCTCCGGTAGAGCGCGCCCATCGTCTCCGAGGCCGGCAAGGTGAGCGCGCCGAACCGAGCCGCGGCCGGCAGCATCGGGGTGGTGCCGTCGAGGTGGAACCAGGCGGTCGCCAGCACCGGCGCGAGCCCCGCTACCAGGATGTTGATGGCCATGCCCGTTACGACCTGGTTCCCGCCCTGGGTCACGGCGGCATAAGCGTGGAGGAGTGCCAGCAGCATCGCCGCCGCTACTCCGGCGGCGAGTCCCGCCCAGGCGGAGCCGGTCGCGGCTGCGGCTGCGGCGGCTGCGAAAGCGCTGCCGAGCATCTTGCCCTCGAGGCCGATGTCGATGATGCCGGAGCGCTCGGAGAAGAGCCCGCCGAGCGCCGCCAGCACCAGCGGCGCCGCGAGGCGGAGCGTCGCCGCGAGGATCGAGGCGAGCTCGGCGCCAGCCTCGCTCATGCGCGAGCCTGGCGGTCGAGCAAGGCTGCTATCCGCCGGCGGAACAGATTCTCGAGCGCGCCGCAGAAGAGGATCGCGAGCCCCTCGATCACCACGACGATGTCGCGCGTCACCTGCGGCAGGTCGAAGGAGAGCTCGGTCCCGCCCTGGTAGAGCGCACCGAAGAAGACCGAGGCGACCACGATGCCCAACGGATGATTGCGACCCATGAGCGCCACTGCGATCCCCATGAAGCCGTACCCGGCCGGAAATTCGAGCAGCAGGCGATGCTGCGAGCCCATGAGCTCGTTGACCGCGACGAGCCCCGCGAGCGCGCCGCCGAGCATGAGCGCCAGCAGCGTCGCGCGGGCGACGGAGATGCCGGCTGCGCGCGCGGCTTCGGGATTGGCGCCCGCGGCGCGCAGCGCGAACCCCGCGCGCATCCGCCAGAGGAGCACCCAGGCCGCGGCCGCGAGGAGGAGGGCCAGCGGAAAGGAGAGGTTGAGCGGGGAGGGGCCGAGGGCGCCGAGGCTCGGCATCCAGGCGGTCGGGACGAACGGGACGGATTCGGGCGCGCTCTGCCCCGGCGCGATCAGCAGGTTGACGATGAGGAACGTCATCACGGCGGAGGCGATGAAGTTGAACATGATCGTGGTGATGACGACGTGGCTCCCCCTGGTGACGCGGAGCCAGGCGGGGCCCAGAGCCCAAAGCGCGCCGCCCGCTGCCGCCGCCAGCACCGCAAGCGGCACCGCGGCCCAGCCGAGCGCAGGTCCGAGGAAGAGGCAAACCAGCGAGGCCAGCAATCCCCCGATATAAGCCTGTCCCTCGCCGCCGATGTTGAAGAGCCCGGCGTGGAAAGGAAGCGCGACGGCAAGCCCGGTGAAGATGAAGTTCGTGGCATAATAAAGCGTGTAGCCGAGGCTCGCGGGATCGCCGAGCGAGCCCTGCAGCAGCACCCTCATTGCCGCGATCGGGTCTGCTCCCGCCGCAAGCACGACCGCGCCCGAGAGCAGCAGCGCCGCCGCCATGTTGACGAGCGGCACCAGTACCGGCTCGGCCCAGCGCAGGAGCGGGCTGGCCCCGCTCATGCCGCTTCCGCTCCGGCCATGAGGAGGCCGAGCCGCCGCTCGTCCGCGGTCTCCGGAGTCAGCTCGCCCGCGATCCGCCCGCCGCAGAGCACGAGGATGCGGTCCGCGAGCAGGCGTATCTCCTCCAGGTCGGCGGAGACCAGTAGGACCGCGCCGCCGCCGCCGCGGAGCCCCAGGAGACGGCGGTGAATGAGCTCCGCCGCTCCGACGTCGACCCCGCGTGTCGGCTGCCCCGCCACGAGTACCGCGGGGTTGCGCTCTAGCTCGCGAGCCACGACGAGCTTCTGCTGGTTGCCGCCGGAGAAAAGGGCGAAGCGCCGCTCGGGCTCGGCGGGCCGGACGTCGTAGGCGTTCATCTGTGCCGCGACTGCCGCTGCCGCGGCCGTCCGGCGGATGAGCCCGCCACCCGCGAATTGCGGCTCCTCCTGGCGTCCGAGCAAGGCGTTCTCGGCTGCCGAGAAACCCGCGATCGCGCCGAGCCGAAGGCGATCCTCGGCGATGTGCCCGAGGCCGCGGCGGCGGCGTTCCGCCGCCGTCAGGCCGACGAGCTCGGTCCCGTCGAGACGGATGCTGCCGCCGCGGGGCGCGGTCAATCCCACCAGCGCCTCGATCAGCTCGGATTGGCCGTTGCCGGCAACGCCGGCGATAGCAACGATCTCGCCTGCGTGCACCGTGAGGCTCGCGCGATCGAGCCTTGTCACACCCTCTCCGTCGCGGACCGTGAGCTCGCGCACCTCGAGCCGCGGCGGGCCGATGTGCGCTGGCGGCCGCGCCGGCGGGGCGGGCGCGCGGCCGATCATCAGCGCCGCAAGCTCCGACGGCGTCGTCTCGCGCGTCGGGCGCTCCGCCACGACCTCGCCCTGACGCAGCACCGTGACTGCGTCCGTCACCTCCATCACCTCCCGGAGCCTGTGCGTCACCAGGAGGATCGTCTTGCCGTCCGCCGCGAGCACGCGCAGCTCGCGGAAGAGCGCCGCCGTCTCGAGCGGCGTCAGCACGGCCGTGGGCTCGTCGAGGATGAGGATCTCGGCGCCGCGGTGCAGCGCCTTCAGAATCTCCACGCGCTGCTTCGATCCGACCGGCAGGCTCTCGACCCGCGCCTCGGGATCGAGGGAGGAGCCGTCCTTGCGCTCGAGGCGCGCGAGGGTCGCGAGCGCCGCGGCGCGTCCTCTCGCAAGCGTCGGTCCTGCCTCGCAGCCGAGCATCAGGTTCTCCAGCACCGTCATGGGCTCCACGAGCATGAAATGCTGATGCACCATGCCGATCCCCGCCGCGATCGAGTCTCGCGGCGCGCGGAAGTGGACCTGCCGGCCGCCGACGCGGATCTCGCCGGCATCGGGCAGGAGATAGCCGTAGAGGATCTGCGCGACGGTCGATTTCCCCGCGCCGTTCTCACCGATGAGCCCATGGATGCTGCCGCGCGCGAGGCGGAGCGAGATCGATCGGTTCGCACGGACCGCGCCGAAGCGCTTGTCGATGCCGCGGAGCTCCGCTGCGGCGGCAGGCTCGCTCACGGCGGAAGCTGATCCGGCACCTTGATGGTGCCCGCGACGATCTCCGCGCGTGCCGCATCGACCTTCCGCCGCATCTCCGGAGTCACCAGCGTCTCGTTATATTCGTCGAGCGAATAGCCGACGGCATCCTCCGCCAAGCCGAGGGAGCGGATGCCGGGCTTCCACGTTCCGTCCCGCGCGGTGCGGAAGGCCTCGTAGACGGCGACGTCCACGCGCTTCACCATCGAGGTGAGCATGGTCCCGGGATGCAGGAAGTCCTGATTCGAATCGACGCCGATCGCGAGGCGCTTTGCGTCCGCCGCCGCCTGCAGCACGCCGAGCCCGGTGGTCCCGGCGGCGGCATAGACCACGTCGGCGCCGCGATCGAATTGGCTCCGCGCGAGCTCGGCCCCGCGCGCGGGGTCCTGCCAGGCCGCGGGCGTGGTGCCGGTCATGTTGACGAGCACCTCGATCCCGGGATCGGCGTAGCGCGCGCCCGCGCCATAGCCGGCCGCGAAGCGGCGGATGAGCGGGATGTCCATGCCCCCCACGAACCCGACCTTGTGGCTCCGTGAGGCGAGCGCCGCCAGCATGCCCACGAGAAAGCTCCCTTCCTGCTCGCGGAAGACGACGGATTGCACGTTCGGGAGATCGCTGGTGGCGTCGATCAGGGTAAATTTGCGGTCGGGATAATCCTTGGCGACGGTCTCGAGCGCCACGCGCTGGGTGAAGCCCACGCCCACGATGACGGTAGCGCCGCGCCGGGCCATGTTGGCGAAGGCTTGCGCGCGCTGGGTCTCGTTGCTGATCTCGAATTCGCGGACGGCGATCCCCGTCTCCTGCGCGAAGCGCTGGGCACCGCGGTAGGCCGCCTCGTTGAAGGATTTGTCGGCCTTGCCGCCGACGTCGTAGACGATGGCGGGCTCGATCGCCTCCGCCGCTTGGGCGGTTCCGGCGCCCGCGAGCAGGCCGCCCAGCGCCAAGGCGATCAGGCTCAGGCGCATCGTTTCCGCCCCCCGTGAGGTCCCCTCTTCGATCAAGTCTAGCCTATCGCCGCAGAGGGGGCAGGGGCTTTTGCGCAAGCGCCGGCGGACTGTATGATCCGCCCCCTCAGCATCGAACCGAGAGATCCTCATGACCGGTGCCGCCTCCAACACCCGTGTGCTCCTTGCCGAGCGCCCGCTCAATCGGAGCGTCCGCGAGAGCGATTTCAGGATCGAGGCCGCCGCGGTGCCGGAGCCGCGCGAGGGCGAGGTCTTGCTGAAGACGCTTTGGCTCTCGCTCGATCCCTACATGCGCGGCCGCATGAGTTCGGCGCGCTCCTATGCAAAGCCCGTCGAGATCGGCGAGGTCATGACCGGCGAGACAGTCTCGGAAGTCGTGGCCTCGCGCTCCCCGGCGCTGAGGCCCGGCGACAAGGTCCTCGCGCGCGCGGGTTGGCAGGAATGGACGGCGCTTCCGGCATCCGAGCCCGAGCGCATCGACCCTGAGGGTATGCCGCTCTCGTATTTCCTGGGCGTTCTCGGCATGCCCGGCCAGACCGCCTATTGCGCGCTCCTGGGCGTGGGTCAGCCGAAAGCCGGCGAGACCGTGCTGATATCCGCGGCAGCGGGTGCGGTGGGCCAGGTCGCGGGACAGATTGCGAAGCTCAGGGGATGCCGCGTTATCGGCACCGCCGGCGCTCCCGACAAGGTCGCCTACGTGAAGGAGCTCGGATTTGACCACTGCATCGACTACAAGGGCAAGGATGCGCAGGCGCTCGCCGCGGAGCTCGCGGCGCTCGCGCCCAAGGGTATCGACGTCTATTTCGACAACGTCGGCGGCGCGGTGCACGACGCCGCCATGGCGAACCTCGCTCTGCACGGTCGCGTCATCATCGTGGGCGCGATCGCGATCTACGACCGGCTCGAGACGCCCGACACGGGCATCCGCTGGAACCGCCAGCTCCTGGTGAAGCGCGCGCGGATGGAGGGATTCCTGGTCTGGGACTGGCGGCACCAGACGCAGGAATTCAGGCGCGATGTCTCGCAGTGGCTGCGCGAGGGCAGGATCCGCTACCGGGAGGACGTCGCCGACGGGATTGCCGCGGCCCCCCGCGCCTTCATCGGCATGCTCGCGGGCGAGAACCGGGGCAAGCAGCTGGTCCGCGTCGCCGTGCCGGCGGCGTGAGACAGGCGCGAAGAGCGATCCCGTGGCCGAGGCCGAAACGCGACCGACGCGCGACCTGCGGCTCGATTTCTTCCGCGGGCTCGCTCTCTTCCTGATCTTCATCGATCACATCCCCGGCAATTTCGTCTCGTACTTCACGCTGCGCTCGATCGCCTTCTCGGACGCGGCGGAGGCCTTCATCTTCATCTCCGGCTACGCCGCCTCGATGGTCTACGGCAACTTGATGCGTCATCGAGGCGTCCTGCTGGCGCTCGCGCAGATCTACCGCCGGGTCTGGCAGCTCTACGTCGCGCACGTCTTCCTGTTCGTGATCTATCTGGCGGAGGTCTCCTACACCCTGGGCGTGGCCGACAATCCCATGTTCGCGGAGGAGATGGGTGTCGGCGACTTCCTGAAGACGCCGCACATCGCGGTAATGCAGGCGCTGCTGCTGCGCTTCCAGCCGACTTTCCTCGACATCCTCCCGCTCTACATCGTGCTCCTGGCGGGGTTCCCGGTGGCGCTGGTCCTGCTGCGCGCCCACGTGCTCCTGGCGCTCATTCCATCCTTCGCGCTCTACCTCTGCACGCAGATCTTCGGCTGGGCGCTCCACGCCTATCCCGGAGACCATCGCTGGTACTTCAATCCCTTCGCCTGGCAGTTCCTGTTTACGATCGGCGCCGCCTGCGCGCGGCTGCGAGCGAGCGGCGGACGCGTGCTGCCGCAGGGCTCTTGGGTCCGGCCGCTCGCCTTTGGGATAGCGGGCTTCGCGGCGATCGTGAGCCTGACCTGGCTCGCCCATAACTTCAACGACCGGTTTCCGACGCTGCTCGCGCAGGTCTTCTGGCGCGGTGCGATCGACAAGACCAATCTCTCGCCGGTGCGGCTCGTCAATTTCCTGGCGCTCGCGGTGGTCGCGACCTCCCTGATCCCGCGCGATGCGGCGTTCCTCTCCGGCAGGATCGCGCGGCCGATCGTGCTCTGCGGGCAGAACTCGCTCTACATCTTCTGCCTCGGCATCCTCCTCGCCGTCCTCGGGCACTTCGTGCTCGCGCAGATCAGCAGCCGCATGGCGGTCCAAGTCGCGGTCAATCTCGCGGGTGCGGCAGCGATGATTGGGGTCGCGTTCATGATTACGTGGTACAAGAAGGCGGGCCGAGCGCCGTCTAAAGCGGCGGCGTTCGACTCAGCGGGATGATCTTGATGGCGATGACGCTCTTTCGGTTCCGCGTCCGGGCAATCCTTGCGGCTTTCATTCTTGCGCTTGGCGCCGCCGTCCCCATCTCAGTTGCGGGCGCGGCGGAAACCGTGGGCGCGGAGTGCGCCGCCCCGGCCGACCTCATCCAGGATGACGCGAAATTTCCTTTGTTGGCTCAGAGACTTAGAAACAAGGAGCCGGTGACCATCGTGGCCATCGGCGGGTCCTCGACGGTGGGCACCGCCGCGGGCGACGGCGATGCCGCCTATCCCCATCAGCTAGAGATGGTTTTGCGCAGCCGCTATCCCGGCGTGAGCATCACGGTCCTCAATCGCGGCATGGTGCGCGCAACGGCCGCTCAGATGGAAGCTCGCATCGAGCAGGACGTCATCCCGGAGAAGCCGAATCTGGTAATTTGGGAAGTCGGCATCACCGACGCCGTTCGCAGCAGCGAACTCGACGCATTCGCAGCCGTGCTGCAAGCCGGGATTGCCCGGTTGCAAGAGGCGCGCATCGAGGTCATGCTTATGGATATGCAGTATTCTCCGGACACGGAAACCGTGACCAACTTCGCTCCCTACCTCGACGCCGTGCATCAGGCCGGGGATATCGCAGGCGCGTATGTGTTTCAGCGCTATGCCATCATGCAGCATTGGAGCGAGGTCGGAAGCTTCAAGCTCTCGGGCGTGCCGAAGGAGGAGCGGCCGAGGCTCGCCACGAGGGTCTATGCGTGTCTCGGGGAGCGGCTCGCCGACGCGATCGCCTACGCAACCCGATGAGGCCTCCCCCATTGCCCGGCTTGCGCCGGCGGCACCGTCTAGCGAGCGCCGCGGCTGCGGCCGTGGTAGCCGTCGCGCTCGGGGTATCGCTGACGACCGAGCATAGCGGCGCCGCGATCGATTCCTGCCGCGCGCCGATGGGCGCCGAGCGTCTCAACGCAACGCTGCCGCACGTCGCCGCGCGCATCGCCAAGGGCGAGCCCGTCACCATCGTGGCACTGGGCTCGTCCTCGACCGCGGGTCACGGCGCGAGCCGTCCCGAGCTCAGCTATCCGAGTCGCCTTGCCGCGGAGCTTCGGGGCCGCTTCCCCGGCATCGAGGTCCGCGTCCTCAACAAGGGCGTGGGTGGCGATACCGCGGAGAGGATGTCGCTCCGCATCGACAGCGACGTGCTTGCCGAGAATCCCGATCTGGTGATCTGGCAAGTCGGCACGAACGACACGATCCACGACGCAGATCCCGCCGACGACGCCGCTGTCATCCGCGACGGCGTCGGGCGCATGAAGGCGGCGGGGGTCGATGTGATCCTCATGGACATGCAGTATGCGCCGAGCGTCACCGCCCATCCCATCTACCGCGACATGCTGCATGCGATCTCCGCGGCGGGGTATGCCGAGGGCGCGCCGGTCTTCCATCGCTTCCAGATCATGCAGGCCTGGGACGAGACGAATGTGATGCCGCAGAGCCTCGCCCTCGCCGACGATCGCCTGCACATGAACGACCGCAGCTACGGCTGCCTCGCGCGTCTCCTCGCCGACGGTATCGTGGCGGCGTCGCGCTGACGCCGCTTCCGGCGATGGGCGCTCCCGTCGATTACGATCCGCGGCGACCCCAGCACATCGCCGACCCCTTCCCGATCTTCGCGCGGCTCCGCGCGGAGGATCCCGTGCATTGGAGCGAGATCCTCGGGGGCTGGGTGCTGACACGCTACCGCGACGTCCGCCTGGTGCTGAACGATCCCCGCTTCAGCGCCGACCGCATCACGCCCTTCCGCGACCATCTCGCGCCCGACGCCCGCGCGGGCGTGGCGGAGCTGCTGAAAACCCTCGGCCTCTGGGCCGTCTTCAACGATCCGCCCGAGCACACGCGGCGCCGGGCGCTGCTCAACAAGGCCTTCACTTCGCGCGCGGTCGCAGCGCTCGCACCGATGATCGAGCGCATCGTCGATCATCTGATCTCGCGGACGGTCTCGCGCGGGGAGATGGACCTGATCGCCGATTTCGCCTATCCGCTCCCCGCGAGCGTGATCGCCGGCATGATCGGCGTCCCCATCGAGGACCTCGATCGCTTCAAGACCTGGTCGGACGACATCGCGACCTTCGTCGGAAGCGCGCTCGCGACGCCCGACAAGCGCGAGCGCGGCGAGCGGGGTGCCCGCGAGATATCCGCCTATTTCCGGGCGATGGTCGAGGATCACCGGAAGAATCCGCGCGACGACATCCTGAGCGGCCTCATCGCCGCGACCGACGCCGGCCAGATGCTGAGCGAGGACGAGCTCGTCGCGAGCTGCATTCTCCTGCTCTTCGCGGGCCACGAGACCACTACGAACCTAATTGGGAACGGCATGCTGGCGCTGCTGCGCAATCCCGGGGAGCTCGAGGCGCTCCGCGGGGATCGCTCGCTCGCGATCTCCGCGGTCGAGGAGATACTGCGCTATGATGGCCCGACCCAGGCGATGACGCGGATCGCGCTCGAGGACGCGCGTTTCGACGACGGCGGTCCCACGATCCGCTGCGGCGACCGCGTCTTCGCGCTCTTGAATGCCGCCAACCGCGACCCCGCCTTCTTCCCCGAGCCCGATCGCTTCGACGTCAGGCGCGACGACAGCCGCCACCTCTCCTTCGGCTTCGGTATTCATTTCTGCCTGGGCGCCCCGCTCGCGCGCCTCGAGGGCCGCATCGCGGTTACGGCGCTGGTCGGGCGCCTTCCCGGCCTGAGCCTCGCGATCGACAGCCCCGAATGGACCGACAGCTTCGTCCTTCGCGGGGTGAAGGCGCTGCCGGTGAGGTTTCAGACGCGGTAGATTTCAGCGTCCTCCGCGCGATCCTAATTCATGGCACGAGCACCGCGCGGCCAATCACCTGGCCCGCCTTGAGCCGCTCGAGCGCGTGGCTCGCCTCGTGGAGGGGATGGCGCGTGAGCGGCACCGACGGCACGCGGCCGGCCGCTACGAGCGCCATCAGCTCCTTGAGCTCGCGCAGGTTCCCCGTGTAGGAGCCCTGGATCGAGATCGCGCGCCAGGGGATCATCGGGAGCGAGAGCGTGAGATCGCCGCCGAAGAGCCCGACGATCACGTATTTGCCGCCCTTGGCGAGCGCGTCCGTGCCGAGGCGCGCCGTGGCGCTCGCGCCCACGAAATCGATGACGGCATGCGCGCCGCCCTTGGTCGTCGCCTGGATCTCCTTCACGGCGTCGGCGGCGCCGGAATCGACGACCGCGAGCGCGCCCGCCTTCATCGCGGCCTCGCGCTTCCTGGGGTCGATGTCGGCGACGATGGCACCGGCGCCGCCCATCGCCTTCAGGATCGCGAGTGCCATGAGGCCGAGGCCGCCCGCGCCGATCACGACGACGGGCTCGCTCTTGATGATGCCGGGCGCGAATTTGTTGAGGGCGCCATAGGCGGTGACGCCGGAGCAGGCGAAGGGCGCGGCTTGCTCCGGGGAGAGCGTCCCGAACTCCACGAGATAGCGCGCGTGCGGCACGATGACGTGGTCGCTGTAGCCGCCGGGCTTCTGCACGCCGAGGAAGCGCGGGCTCGCGCAGAGATGCTCGTCGCCGCGGCGGCAGACCGGGCAGGTGCCGCAGCCGATCCAGGGATGGACGAGCCGCTTGTCTCCGATCTTCGCGCCCTGGGCCTCGGGCCCGAGCGCTACCACTTCGCCGACGATCTCGTGGCCCATGGTGAAGGGCGGAGAGATGCCGCGATCCTTCACGTGCAGCTTCTTCCCGCCGCCGAGATCGTACTCGCCCTCCCAGAGATGGAGATCGCTGTGGCAGACGCCGGCCGCGAGGGTGCGGACCAAGACCTCCGTTCCCGCGGGTCTCGGCGTCGGACGCTCGAAGAGCTGGAGCGGGGCGCCGAACTCTGCGACATCGTAGCTTTTCATCGGCCTTCTGCCTTTCTCCGCGATCTCGCGTCGAAGCTTAGGCGAGGGCGCCCGACTTGCCAACCGCTCCGGGTGACTTCCACCGCGGCGCGGGCTATAAGCGCCCGAGAGCGGCCTATCGCGGGTCTCCATGACCGTCCTCGTCACCGGCGCCGCCGGCTTCATCGGCTTTCACGTCTCGGCGGCGCTCCTCCACGCGGGCGAGAGCGTGATCGGCGTCGACAATCTCAACGCCTACTACGACGTTCGCCTCAAGGAAGCGCGGCTCGCGGAGCTGAGGAAGCTCGCGCGCTTCTCATTCGAGCGGCTCGAGCTCGCGGAAGAGCGCGCGCTCCTCCGGCTCGTCGAGCACAATCCCGGCGTCGACCGCGTCGTTCATTTGGCCGCACAGGCGGGCGTGCGCCACTCGCTGCAGAACCCGCGCGCCTACGTCAGCGCCAATCTCGTGGGCCAGGTCGAGGTGCTCGAGGCGTGCCGGCAAATTCCGGGCCTCAAGCACCTGGTCTATGCGAGCACCTCCTCCGTCTATGGCGGCAACACCAAGCTGCCGTTCTCGGTCGCGGACTCCGTCGACACGCCGCAGTCGCTTTACGCTGCGACGAAGCGGGCGGACGAGCTGATGGCATATTGCTATGCGCATCTCTACCGCATCCCCATGACGGGGCTCCGCTACTTCACGGTCTATGGCCCCTGGGGACGGCCGGACATGGCGGCCTGGCTCTTCACGGAGGCGGTCCTCGCGGACCGGCCGATACGTCTCTTCAACCACGGCAAGATGCGGCGCGATTTCACCTACATCGACGATATCGTCGCGGGCACGCTCGCATGTCTCGCGCGGCCACCCGCCGATGACGGAGCAGGGCCGCCCTATCGCCTCTACAATCTGGGCAACCACCGCAGCGAGGAGCTCGAGCACTTCGTCGCCGTGCTCGAGCGCGCGATCGGCCGGAAGGCGCAGCGCGAGCTGGTGCCGATGCAGCCCGGCGACGTCGCCGCGACCTACGCCGACATCGACTCCTCGCGCCGCGACTTCGGGTTCGATCCCAAGACCCCCATCGACGAGGGACTCCCGCGCTTCGTCGCGTGGTATCGGAAGTATCGGGGGGTTTGACCGACTGCGCTCAGGCCTTCGTTGCAACCGCGTAGATCACATTCGTCTCTATCGCCATCGCTCCCTGCTCGCGCAAGGCCCTCAGATTTGCCTCCCGCACGCGCGCTGCGGTTTCCGCATCCATCTGTTCAACGGTCCAGCGGTATCCGGACCCGAGCACGACCGTCCACCAATCGTCTGGAGATTTGAGCGGCTGCTCGCCGGCTTCGGCGGCGATTTCGGCATCGGCGACGCCGCCGTCCGCCAATAGGCCGCGCAGCGCCTCGGGCGCGGTGATCCGCTCCCAGGGTTTGTAAGCGGAATGGAGATCCGGCCGAAATTGCTTGATCGAGGCCCACCACGCGGAAGACCCGGGCTCGAACATGCGCGGACCCCATGTGGTGATCGCGAGCCGACCGCCCCGGCGCGTCATCCGCCAGAGCTCGCGAACCTGCTTCGCCATGTCCGGTACGAAGAAAATCGCGAAAACACAGACGACCGCATCGAATGTGCCGTCGTCGAAACCGAGTCTCTCCATATCCGCATTGCGGAACTCGATATTGTGCAGCTTCTGCTCTGCCGCTTTTGCGCGGCCCCGAGCAAGCAGCCGCTCGGCCAAATCGACACCTATTACGCGCCCTTCGGGTCCCACCGTTCTCGCGGCCGGTATCGCGGAAGCGCCGCTGCCGCAACCCACGTCGAGCACGATCGAGCCCGGGCGCAGCCGCAATCTCTCCACGGTGCGCTTGCCGTAACGGTCCCAGAACGCCAGCGGCCGATCGTCGAAGTGGTCCGCCGCGGCATTATAGGTAGCCGCAGCCTTGAGTTTCGCCGTTTCCGTGACGGAGGCCATGAGCGCTCGTCCTCTAGGCGAGGCGGGAAGCACGACGCAGTCAATCAGACATTGCCTCGCCGCCGGATGCAACATCGTGCGTCGACTCAGCTCTTGGCCTCATAGAGCTTCAGCAGCGCCTCGCCATACGCCTGGCGGATCGCGTGTCGCTTTATCTTGAGCGTCGGGGTCATCTGGCCGTTGGTGGTGGTGAAGGGCTCGCGCGCGACAATGAAGCGGCGCACGCGCTCGATCGGCGAGAGCTCCGCATTGACGCGCGCGACCGCCTCGCCGAGGGCCTTCAGCAGCTCCGGCGCCTCGTGAAGGGCGGCGAGGTCGGGCGCGGTCTCGAGCTCGCGGGCGACGCGCTCGACGAGCTCGGCATGTGGCACCAGCACGGCCACGAGATGCGGGCGGCGGTCGCCGAAGACCATCGCCTGCGCGATCTCCGACTGCAGCGTCAGATAGCCTTCGACGCGCGCGGGCGAGACCATGTCGCCGCCGGAATTCTTGATGAAGTCGCGCTTGCGGTCGGTGATCTGGATGTAGCCGTCGGTATCCTGCATGCCGACGTCGCCGGTGTGGAGCCAGCCGTCCTGCAACGTGCGCTGCGTCGCCTCTGGATCGTTCCAATAGCCCTTCATCACCAATTCGCCGCGCACGAGGATCTCGCCGTCCTCGGCGATCTTGATCTCGACCCCCTCGAGCGGCGGCCCCACCGTGTGGATGCGGATGCGATTGGGCGGATTGGCGCTCACGACGGGCGAAGCCTCGGTCTGGCCGTAGCCCTGGAGCAGCGGCACTCCGAGGGCGAGGAAGAATTTCCCGATCTCCGGATTGAGCGGCGCGCCGCCGGAGACCATCGCCTTGAGCCTGCCGCCGAAGCGCCTGCTCACCTTGCGGCGCACGAGCCGGTCGAGGAGCCGGTTCAGCAGCCTCTCGCCGAAGCCGAGGCTTCTCGGGTCGTCGTAGCGCTTGCGCCCGAGCGCCAGCGTCCTCATGAAGAGCCTCGCCTTGAGCCCTCCCTCGCGCTCGACGCCGCGGAGGATGCGCTGGTGCATCGTCTCATAGAGCCGCGGCACCGCGGTCATGATGGTGGGCCGTGCCTCCTGCATGTTGGCACCCAGCGTCTCCGCGCCCTCCGCGAAGAAGATCTCGGCGCCCAGCGAGATTGGGAACATCATCCCCGCCGTGTGCTCGTAGGAGTGCGAGAGGGGCAGGAAGCAAAGGAATACCTCGCTTCCGAAGCCGATCGATTCCAGGAGCACGTAGGCGCCGCGGCAGTTCGCGAGGATGTTGGCGTGGGTGAGCATCACCCCCTTGGGGACGCCGCCGGTGCCGGAGGTGTAGATGAGGCAGGCAACGTCATCGCGGGCGACGCGCGCCACCGTCGTCGCGACCCCGTCGGGCGCGGCCCTGCCGAGAGCGAGTACCCCCTCCCAGCTCCGGATCTCGATGTTCGACACTTGGCCCCGGGTCAAGGGATCGATGGTGATGACGCTCTCGACGGTCGTGACCTGGTCGGCCGCGGGGATCACGCGCTGGGCGAGCGCATTGGTCGAGACGATGACCGCGCGCGAGCCGCTGTTGGCGAGGATGTGGCGGTGGTCGTCGACGGTGTTGGTGACGTAGGCGGGAACGGTGATCGCACCTGCCGCCATGATCCCGAGATCGGCGATCATCCATTTCGGCCGATTCTCCGAGACCAGGGTCACGCGGTCGCCGGGCTTGATCCCGATCGCGCCGAGCCCGCGCGCGAGGGCGTTGGCCTCCTCGGCCGCCGCGCGCCAGGATATCGGCTCGTAGCGGCCGCCGCGCTTGGTCCACAGGAACGGCCGGTCGCCCTTCGCGGCCGCCTGCTCGAAGAACATGGCCACGAGATTCCGGTGCCTGCGGTAGTCCATGGTTTCCCCCTGTCGCCGCTGTCTCCGCGGCTTCGCCTCTCAGTTCTAAGGCCATTGTCCCGACCAAGGGAATATGCAACCCCTGCTTGGCGTGGAGCCCGTCCGCCCCTATATCCAGGGGGCGCCACATTCGGGCGGAGGGACGGAGCGGCATGACGAGGAATCTTGCGACGGACGGCGCTGCCGCGCGCGCAGAAATGGGCGCGCTCCCCGAGTGGGACTTGCGCGACCTCTACCCCGGCCGCGGCAGCCCCGAGCTCGCGCGCGATCTGGAGCGGGCCGCCAACGATGCCGCCGCATTCGCCGCCGCCTATAAGGGCAAGCTCCCGGCGCTCCCGGGCGAGGAGCTCGGCGCTGCCGTCGCCGCCTACGAGCGGCTCCAGGAGCTGCTCGAGCGGATCATGAGCTACGCCTCGCTAGTCTATTCCGGCGACATCAGCGATCCCGAGCTCGGACGCTTCTATCAGCTTATGCAGGAGAGGACGAACGACATCGCCTCGACACTGCTGTTCTTCGCGCTCGAGCTCAACAAGCTCGAGGATGCCGACCTCGAGGCGAAGCTCGGGGCGCACGCGCTCGCGCATTACCGCCCGTGGCTCCGCGACGTTCGCGTGTTCCGGCCGCATCAGCTCAGCGACGAGGCCGAGA
>Ga0335085_10005467_pt1 | contig 20344 bp, 12 predicted proteins | sample Lox_Sample_45_FD_206712 | JGI IMG/M metagenome (GOLD analysis project Ga0335085, IMG submission 206712) | Soil microbial communities from Loxahatchee National Wildlife Refuge, Florida, United States - Lox_Sample_4.5 | ecosystem: Environmental > Terrestrial > Soil > Wetlands | place: USA...
TCCCTACTTCCGTGATTTGTATGATCACACCATCCAGGTAATTGACACCACAGAAACGTACCGCGATCTCTACTCTGATCTTCGCGATCTTTATCTTTCAACATTGAGCCTGCGGATGAACGAAGTGATGAAAGTTCTCACCGTGATTTCTACGATTTTCATTCCGCTTACTTTCATCGCCGGGGTATACGGAATGAATTTTCACTTCATGCCTGAACTGAGCTGGCACTTTGGATACTTCTACAGTCTCGCTTTCATGCTGGTTATGGCAGTTGGAATGATATTTTATTTCAGAAGCCGGAAGTGGTTCTGAATTCGGTTTCCCTCTCAGAAAGCCCTCAAAATTTTTTCAGTCACACACAATAATATTGGACGGCAGCGTTTATAGGGTATGATCATTCAAAAATTCACTTCACAATGCCTATGACAAATTACTTTACACCCAATGACCTCATTAGATTCATCTATCACGAAATGACGCCGGCGGAAGAGGCGCAAATTCGAATGCAGCTTGCCGCAGACGCCAAACTGGCCGCTGAGCTGCATCGTTTGACCGATGTGGTTAGCATGCTCGATGATGCCGAACTTCAGCCCAGCGAAACATCAGTGAATCTGATTCTCGAATACAGCCGCGAGCAAATCGAGGAAGAGAGTCACGCTTGAACCGCGTAATTCATTTTCTCTCTGCGAAGACAAAAGACGCAGCGCAACTATCTTTGAAGCGTGACAAGAAAAGAACGCTTCGAAGGAATCATTGATTATTTCAGCAAGCATCAGCCTAATGCAGAAACGGAGTTGGAATACGAATCGCCGTTTCAATTGCTCGTGTCAGTGATTCTCTCTGCGCAGTGTACTGACAAGCGTGTGAACATGACTACGCCCGCTTTCTTTGCAAAATTCCCCGATGCAAAAACTCTTTCGCGCGCAACTGCGGAAGAAGTTTTTCCTCTCATAAAAAGCATTTCTTATCCGAACAACAAAACGAAACATCTCATCGGCATGGCCAAGATGCTCGTTGAGAATTTCAATGAAGAAGTTCCGGGCGATGTGAATGAGCTGATGAAACTTCCCGGCGTGGGAAGAAAAACAGCTAACGTGATTGCATCAGCCATTTTTAATCAGCCGAAAATGGCTGTGGACACGCATGTGTTTCGCGTAGCAAAAAGATTGGGACTCACACGCGGTGCTACGAATCCATACCAAACCGAAATGCAGTTGATCAAATTTATTCCTGAAGAAAAAATTCCGATCGCACATCACTGGCTGATTCTTCACGGGCGGTATGTCTGTCTCGCCCGAAAGCCAAAGTGTGAAGAATGTAAGATCAGAGAGTGGTGCCTGTATTATGAGAAGCTTGAAGCAAAAAGTCAAAAGCCAAAAGCCGGGTAGTATTAGAAATAAAAGACTTCCTGAGCTAAAGCCCGGAAGTCGATGGTGGTGGGAGCCAGAATTGAACTGGCGACACACGGATTTTCAGTCCGTTGCTCTACCAACTGAGCTACCCCACCATTTTCTTTTTCACAGAATCGAACTCGACGACTCTCCCGATGTTCGTCGGGACGCTCTACCAACTGAGCTACCCCACCGAATTGATTGCGAATTTCGGATAGCCGATTTCGAATTTGAGGAGCGCAAATGTAAAGTGAATGCATTAATTTGAAAAGCGCTTATAGAGATTTCAGAGGAAGATTCAGAAAGGAAGCAATAGTCGATGCGGTTTCACCGATCATTTTTTTTTCTTTTCTCGAAGCTACTTTTATGAAAGTGCCGTCGTCTTTCGCAAGTTGAAGAAGCATTTTCTTTTCTCCATTCACCAACTCAACTTCCTCGAACGATGAAAGCGGAAATGTGTAAACTTTTTGCAAATAGCCGAGATGTTTGTACACGAAATAAATTTTTGATTCATTCTTATCAAAAACAACAATGGCAACAGAAGACAATATCCAGATGCCTGAAAAAAGAATCAACGTAGAAATGCCGAGTGGAAACACAGCGAGATACTGATTAAAAAATCCGCGAAGTGTCATTGACAGAACAAAAGTGATAACGCCAACGGTGAAAACAGGATTCCACACTTTGTTGCGGATGCTCTCCAGCACCAGAAAATTTTCTTGCTTCTCCTTCACCACCGGCGCATCGAAATAATTCAGCCAATAAAGAAATCCTTTCAAGGAAAAAGTTTGAGGTAAAGATGAAAGGAAAATTTTGAATCGTTGTACTTTGCTCCCGCCCAAATTAAAATGCCCACACAGCGTCAACTCTTTCTTCAGCATCTCGCTCAGACATCCGATTCGCCCATACTTCTCGAAATCGAGAAAGCAGAAGGAATTTATCTCTATGATTCTTCAGGAAAAAAATATTTCGATCTCATTTCAGGAATAAGCGTGAGCAACGTCGGGCATCGCCATCCGAAAGTGATTGAAGCGATCGAAGTCCAGCTCAAAAAATATTTGCACGTGATGGTGTATGGTGAATACATCGAATCACCGCAGGTGCAGTTTGCGAAATTGCTCACTGAAAATCTGCCTTCACAACTCAATTCCGTTTACTTCACGAACTCGGGAACAGAAGCGACGGAGGGAGCAATCAAACTTGCAAAAAGATTTACAGGCCGCAGTGAAATTGTTTCCTTCCGAAATTCATATCACGGAAGCACGCAGGGAGCGCTGAGTGTTTTGGGAGATGAAAATTTCAGAAATGCTTTTCGTCCTCTCATTCCGGGAAACCGACTTCTTCATTTTGGGCATGAAGAGGAACTTGCGCTGATCACTGCAGAAACAGCAGCAGTAATTCTTGAGCCCGTTCAAGCGGAAGCAGGCGTGATCTCCGCTGACAAAAAATATTTTCAGCTACTGCAAAAACGTTGCAATGCAGTTGGCGCATTGATCATTCTCGACGAATGTCAGACGGGATTAGGAAGAACAGGAACGCTATGGTGTTTCGAACAACTTGAAATTCTTCCTGACATTTTATTGCTCGCAAAATCGCTTGGAGGAGGAATGCCTCTCGGTGCTTTCATTGCGAATCATGAATTGATGAAGGCACTTTCATTCAATCCTGCACTTGGTCACATCACAACATTCGGTGGACATCCGGTGAGCTGCGCCGCCGGAAAAGCTGCGATGAAAGTTTTGCTCGAAGAAAAATTGATTGACAAGACCGAAGAGAAGAAAAATCTTTTTCTGCAATTACTTCATCATTCAAAAATAAAATCAGTTCGCGCTGCAGGTTTGTTGATCGCGATTGAATTTAATGATGAGGTATTCAACAAGAAAGTTATTTCGCACTGTATTCAAAATGGATTAATCACAGATTGGTTTATGTTCGCACCGAGTTGCATGCGGCTGGCTCCCCCATTCATTATTTCAGAGGAGGAAATAAAAAAATCTTGTTCCGTTATTTTGCAGGCAGTAGATTCAGTTACCCAATAATTTCTTTGAAGTGAAAATGATTTTTAGCAGGAAAAAAATTCAAATCCTTTTCCATTTCACTTTTTACTTTTCACTTCTCGCTCTGATTTCATCCTGCGCGAAAGAAAAAATTTCTCTGAGCTTCACCGAACTTCATTCAGGTACAACCGATGATCTCAATGATGTAATGTTCCTGAACGATTCGGTTGGATTTATCTGCGGCGGACTTCGCTACGACAAAGGTGATATTCTCAAAACATCAGACGGCGGTTTCACCTGGCACGATCAGTCGACAGATGAAATGAGTAAAGCACTTTATCATGTCACTTTTATTTCGGCTGATACCGGATTCACCTGCGGTTATGACGGGAAAATTTTCAGAACATACGATGGTGGAACCATGTGGGTCCTTTATCAAAATTTTTATTACTCGCCTGTTCATTCACTTTTCATGTTCCACTCAGGAGAGGGTTTTGCCTGCGGAGGCAATGGCTTCAATCATGGTGCAAAACTTCAAACTAATAATTATGGTGATGCATGGCAAACCGATACTTCAAAAGTTGAGTATCGGGATGTTGTTTTCTTCAATGAATTATCCGGAGTGATGTGTGGTTATGGAGTTATTTTATACACAAATGACGGCGGCATCACATGGAATTATTCCACTGCGAAACAGGATTTTTTTGTGGCGATGAGTTTTGTGAATTCACTGACAGGATTTGCAATTGGTTACACGGGAAGTATTTGGAGAACTGACGATAGCGGCGAAAACTGGGAGCGACTGCGCAATTCCAATACAGTATTTCAAACGAATTGGTATTTGAACTGTGTCGCATTCCGCGATGAGAACACCGGTTACATTGCGGGCGAGGGAGGATTATTTTTAAAAACAACAGACGGAGGCAATCACTGGGATAAAGTAACCAACGCTCCCCATGTTGATTGGAAAGGAATTTCACTCGTGAGCAATGGCGGTTTTCTCTGCGGGAACGGCGGAAAAATTTATAGGTTTCTTGATCAGTAAAAATTTTTATGAGCAACGTACTTACCATTGATCCGAAAGAAATTTCCACTGCGAAACTGCATGCTTACATGCTGAGCAGCATTGCACCGCGACCGATTGCGTTTGCCAGCACGATTGACAAAAACGGCAATCCCAATCTTTCGCCATTCAGTTTTTTCAATGCATTCGGAAGTCATCCACCCACGCTGATTTTTTCTCCTGCAAGACGTGTTAAGACCAACTCGGTGAAGCACACTTTAGAAAATGTTTTGGAAATTCCCGAAGTGGTGATCAATGTTGTCACCTATTCGATGGTGCAGCAAACGAGTTTAGCCAGTGTTGAATTTCCCAGAGAGCAAAATGAATTTGTGAAAGCGGGTTTCACGCCACTTCCTTCGAAACTCATTCGTCCTTTCAGAGTGGCGGAGTCGCCGGTGCAGTTTGAGTGCAAAGTGGTTGAAGTGAAACCGATGGGCACAGAAGGCGGCGCCGCGAATCTCATCATTTGCGAAATGCTGCTCATGCACGTGAATGAAAATATTCTCGATGAAGAGAAAAGAATTGATCAAAACAAAATTGATCTCGTGGCGCGGCTCGGTGTGGATTGGTATGTGCGCGCTTCTGGCGATGCATTGTTTGAAGTTCCGAAACCAAATCTGAAACCCGCTATCGGAATTGATCAGTTACCAGCTTCTGTTCGCAATTCAAAAGTTCTTTCGGGAAATGATTTGGGAATGCTTGGCAACACAGAACATTTTCCGACGGCAGAAGAACTGAATGCCGTTGATGTCGGTTTTGCTCTGGGTGAACTGAGTGAGCGTTTTAAGAATGACGATGAATCACTCGAGCATCATAAACATCTTCTGGCTAAAGAATTTCTCGAAGAGAAAAAAGTGATGGAAGCATGGAAAGTTTTATTGAGTTGAATCTTTTTTGAAAAATTTTCCCGAACGAAAAAACAGTTCAACTTGCTTCTGACGTTTCTGAATACACCACCTGCATCAGCGTTTGCCCTACAGCTTTCAGTGTATTCTTATCAATGATGTTCATGTTATCCTGCTGCGTATGCCAGTGTTTCGCAAATCCTGTTTTCGATTTCGGATCCATGTTGATGATGTCAATTGTGGGCGTGGCGTTGATGCGATTGATGAAGACATGATCATCAATGATGCCGGGCATTTTTTCATAAACAAAATAATTGGAATAACCGAGTGCACTCGCTGTGCTCCACACTTTGTCAACGATGCTCGGTGCATATTGCAACGAAGTTCCTTCCTGAACAAACGTGGCGTTCTTCGCTCCCACCATGTCGAGCAGAATTCCGTAGTAAGCACGATAGTTCGGAACATGGGGCGTACTTGCCCACTGCTGAGTGCCGAGACAGTAACCATTCACTTCTTCATTGTTTGATTTTGGATCCCACGATGGCGGGCCGTAATCTTCCACGTCGAGAAAAAGCAGATCAACTCCCACTTGCGGAAGCTGTTTGCTCATTTGTCTGGCGATTTCAATCAGCACCGCAACACCACTTCCGCCATCATCAGCACCGTCGAAAGGTTTTTTCGGATTCAGACTGTCGCGATCACTCCACGGGCGCGTGTCCCAGTGCGCGCAAAGGAGAATTCTTTTTTTCTGATAAGGATTAAATGATGCGATGATGTTTTTGCAGGGAACCGACTGGTTATTCCACAAATCAACTTTCAAATCCTGTACGATGACATTGGAAGAATACGATTTCAGTTTTGAAGAAATCCAGTCAGCACATTTTTGCTGCGGCGGGGTTCCCGGAATGCGCGGACCGAATGAAACCTGTTTCGCGACAAATGCAAAAGCTGAATCCGGGTTGAAATCAGGAGCAGCCACCAATTTCGTGGCTGCATTTTCCTTGCCTGAAGTATCGATCGCTGTTTGCTGAGGAGGATTCGTTTTCGATTTGCATTGCGAAATGATTAATGTAATTCCTGCCAGAAGAAAAACTGCAAGCAGTAGGATAGAAAATGTTTTTGTTTTATTCATTCAATGTAACTGTGTGAAACGGGGCAAAGTTTAAGAGAGAAAATTCAAATTCAATCAATAACGAATCCACTTCACCATTTCTTTCAGCGATCCTTTTTTACCGTACATCAAAATTCCGGTTCGGTAAATTTTTCCTGCCAGCCAAACCATGAATAGAAATCCTGCAATCAGGAAGATCATCGACAAAATTATTTGCGACGGTGGTGGCTCGTAGGCTAGTCGCGCAGGCATGACAATGGGCGAAGTAAGAGGGAAAAGCGATGAAAACACGGAGAGACTACTGTTCGGCGCATTCATTGCGTTGAACGAAAGGAAGAATGAAATAATGATCGGCATCGTTGCAATGAATGTAAGTGACTGATCGGCTTCATCGCCCGAAGCAGCACCGATGGCTGCGAAGAGCGATGAATACATCAGGTAACCGAAGAGAAAATAGAAAACGACGCCGAACACGATCAAGCCAACAGGCAATGTGTTGAGCGATTCATTCAGTGTGTTCACCATTTGCACCATGCCGGGTTGTGTATTCATTTCCTGCATTGTCTTCATTTGATCCTGAATTCCTGACGTATCACCCACCATTCCCTGTAACAGGGTAACCGCTGCAATGCCCATGATAATCCACACCGCAAATTGAGTGAGCCCCAGCAATGCAATGCCGATAATTTTTCCGAACATCATTTGAAATGGTTTCACCGATGAAACGATTACTTCTGCAATGCGATTTGTTTTTTCTTCCATCACACCGCGCATTACCTGCATGCCGTAAAAAATGAGAAGCAGGTAGAGAAGAAATCCTGCAAAATATCCGACTGCTGCTGCAGCGCCGGTATTTCCTTCTTTCGATCCAACGATGGTTTCGAAATGAACCGGCTTGCTGAGCTGATCAATCACTTCAGGAGTTACATTCACTTTTTCCAATCGCAATCGCGTGACAACTTCTGTCAGCTGACCGCTGATGTTGTCTTCCGTTCCCAATCCAAGCTGATCATTGGAGAAATACTTAATGCCTTCCGGCTTATCGGGTGAGAAGTCCGCCGGAACAAAAAGGACACCGGTAAAACCCTTCTCTGCGTAATGTCTTTTCATGGAATCAAACGGCGCATCATAAAATCCAAACTCGACATTATCCTGATTCTTCAATTTGCCTGTGAACATTTTTGACTGATCAATCACGGCAATTTTTTCGGTGTCACTGCCATAGCGGATGATGAGGAATGGGACTACCGTAAATGCGGCAATGATCACCGGCATCAGAAATGTGACGATGATAAACACACGACTTCGAGCGCGTGTGATATACTCTCTGCGAATGATGGTCAGAATCTTATTCATTGCGAAATGCTGAGGGAATTTTTTTTGTTTCTTAAGTCTGCAAATCTTACATCTATTTTACCGCTTCAACTTGTTCAATAAAAATTTCATTGAGTGAAGGAAGCACTTCATTGAATGCCATGACTTCAACGCGCTGATTGATGAGTTCACGCAGCAGATCATTACCGGTTGAGTTCGCATCTACCTTCACCACAAGTTCATGATCGAGTTTTCTCGTCACAGGAAAACGGTCAGGCAACTGCGGCAATGCGCCTGCATAATGAAAACTGTATTCATGTTTCTTGAATTGCTGCTTGATGTCGCCCACTTTTCCATTGAGAATCACTTTGCCTTTGTTTATGAGAATGATGTTCTCGCAGATTTCTTCCACCTGCTCCATCCGGTGCGTGGAGAAAATAATCGTTGCTCCCTTCGCTCTCAAATTCTGAATTTCATCTTCAATCAGCTTTGAATTGAGTGGGTCGAGTCCGGAGAACGGTTCGTCGAGGATAATGAGTTTCGGGTCATGAACGATGGTGGCGATGAACTGCACTTTCTGCGACATTCCTTTCGAAAGATCAATCACTTTCTTATTCCACCAATCTTTAATCTCGAATTTTTCCATCCAGTCAAAGACTTTCTTCTTTGCATCAGCGTGGCTTAGTCCTTTAAGCTGCGCGAGGTAAACCAGCTGCTCCCACACTTTCATTTTCTTGTAGAGTCCGCGCTCTTCGGGCATATAACCCATTTGTTCGGCGTGACTCTCCCGAAGTTTTTCTCCATTGAAAAAAACATCACCTTCATCCTGTTTGAAAATGGTAGTGATGATTCTAATGGAAGTGGTTTTGCCGGCACCGTTTGGGCCGAGCATGCCGAAGATGCTTTGCTTTTCTACTTCAAAACTCACACCGTCGAGCGCACGAGTGCTGGCGAAATTTTTCACCACATTCTGCAACTGAAGAAAGCTCATTGAGGAAAAAATTAGCAGCGCAAATGTAAGAGAAGAAAACAAAGTGAAAATCGCCTGAAGAATGTCTGTGGCTTCATTGATTCATTTCCAATTTTTCTTAGTTTTATTACGAAAAATTTTTTGTGATGGGCAAAGAAGAATCATTATTCAATGAAATCGGCAACTCAATCAAGGATGCACAACCCGCCCAGATGATGGGCATGCCTTGCTTCAAAGTGAAAGGAAAAATGTTCGCCGGATTTTTTGAAGGCGACATGGTTTTTAAACTCCATGGAGATGCACACCGCGAAGCACTTTCCCTCACCGGCTCAAAACTTTTCGATCCCGGAAAAATGAATCGCCCAATGAAAGAATGGGTGCAGGTAACCTACAAACACAAGGACAAGTGGGAAGCATTTGCAAAGAGTGCATTCAATTATGTGAAGAAAACTGCGAAGTAAATTTTTGAAAAAAAGAAAGAGCTCCCCGAAAGAGAGCTCTTTCTTTTTCATTTTGAATCAAACTACTTCTGCACTACAAGTTGCTTCGTAAATAATTCATCTCCTGCAATCACCCGAACCAGATACGATCCAGCCGGCGCTTCATTGGTGAAATGAATCTCTTTATTCACCGTTCCGTCTACTGACATTGTTTTTTCCTCCTGTACAAGCTGACCGAGTGAGTTGTAAATCTGAATCGTCACTTCCTTGTTCACATCATTCGCCAAATGCAGATCGACGATGAATCTTTCTGTTGTTGGATTGGGATAGATGTTCAACTCACCAGCCGCAAGTTCATCATCAGTGTCGTCTCCTTCCCTGCATGACTTGGTTACAGAAACACCGGAAGATGTTTTACTGCATCCGGTGCTGTTGGTCACCACCACCTTGTACGTGCCCTGTACAGTGGCTGTGTAACTTGAATTAGTAGCTCCTAAGATGTTAGAGTTGCTCTTCAACCATTGATAAGTTAAACCAGTGCCTGTGTTCGCTTGTAAGACCACTGAACCTGTGTGACAAATGTTGAGACTACCTAGCGCTGTGATGGTCGCTGCCGGCTTGCTCACCTTATTCACAATTGTGGCTGCTGAAGTTGAACTGCAACTGTAAGTGTTGCTTTCCTTCACGGTGTAGCTGGCGCCAACACTCGTTGTGTAGGTCTTCTTGGTTGCTCCTGAAATGTTCACTGAATTTTTCTGCCACTGATAAGAGAGGTTTGATCCGCTGTTTGCAGTAAGAGTAATGTTGCTTCCATCGCAGTAAGAAACCGTACCGGAAGGTGTGATGCTGGCCGTAATGGCATTCTCATCAATCTGTCCGTTGCAGTTATCATCGATGCCATTGCAGAGATCTTTCGCTCCGGGGTGGACGCTTGATTTCGTATCGTCGCAATCGGTGTTATTCGAAACATATCCGAATGGTTTACTGCAAGCCTGAACTGAAACATTCGGATTGCCATAACCATCGTGATCAGCATCAGCGTAGTATGTAGTGCCGACACCTTCATCAATCTGACCGTTGCAATTATCATCAATGCTGTTGCAAACTTCATTGGCTCCCGGATGAACAAACGACAAAAGATCATTGCAGTCCGTGTTATTGGCTACATATCCTAAAGGAGCTGAACAGGCCTGCGTGAATATGTACGGATTGCCATAACCATCATGATCGATGTCGAGATAGAACGTTGTCTTCACGCCTTCATCAATTTGTCCATCGCAGTTATCATCGACACCGTTGCAGACTTCGGTGGTGCCCGGATTGACGGAGGCATTCGCATCGTTGCAATCGGTATTGTTTGAAACGTATCCACTGGGAGCTGAACAGGCCTGAGTTGTCACTCCGGGATTTCCGTAACTGTCGCCATCGGCATCGGCGTAGAATGTTGTAGTAACTCCTTCATCAATTTGCCCATTGCAATTATCATCAACCGAATTACAAACTTCAGTTGCATTGGGGTGGATGAATGCATTACCGTCATTACAATCTAAGCCAGAAGTAGTGATTGAATATCCTGCGGGAATCGTTGTTCCGTAGCAAACGCTTTCAATTCCTGCGTCGTAGCCATCACCATCTGCGTCAATGTAGAGTGAAGCTGTCTGCCAAACGTTTCCATCTGCGTCATTGCAATCAGTTCCGTTTGTTGTTGCAGAATAACCTGAAGGAATCGTTGCTCCATAACAAACACTTTCCGTTCCTGCGTCGTAACCATCTCCATCTGCATCAATGTAGAGTGAAGCCGTCTGCCAAACGTTTCCATCTGCGTCATTGCAATCAGTTCCTAATGTTGTTGCAGAATATCCTGAAGGAATCGTTGCACCGTAACAAACACTTTCAGTTCCTGCGTCGTAACCATCTCCATCTGCATCAATGTAGAGTGAAGCCGTTTGCCAAACGTTTCCATCTGTGTCATTGCAATCAGTTCCGTTTGTTGTTGCAGAATATCCTGAAGGAATCGTTGCTCCGTAACAAACACTTTCCGTTCCTGCGTCGTAACCATCGCCATCTGCGTCAATGTAGAGTGAAGCCGTCTGCCAAACGTTTCCATCAGCGTCATTGCAATCAGTTCCGTTTGTCGTTTCAGAATAACCGGAAGGAATCGTTGCTCCGTAACAAACGCTTTCTGTTCCGGCATCATAGCCATCACCATCTGCGTCAATGTAGAGTGAAGCTGTCTGCCAAACGTTTCCATCAGCGTCATTGCAATCAGTATTATCAGAAACGTATCCTGATGGTGTGCTGCACGACTGAGTTGAATTGCCTGCATCACCATATCCATCACCATCAACATCGGCATAATAGGTCGTCAACGGAGTCACATTAACATCAGTAGCGGCGAGAGGAGAAGCAGCACACATGCCGGCAGTTGCCGTTACACTGTAGGTTCCGCTTGCGGAAATTGAAGATACCGTCTGAGTTTCATCCTTTGAAGGTGAAGGTGCGTTGGTACCTGACCATGTGTAGGTGTAATAATCCGGATTCACATACGACACACCATTGGGAGCAATCCCGTTGTTTCCAAACAGAGCATTTGCATTTCCATTGAGAGTGCCTTCATAAACAAGATTTGTTGTTGAAGCGGGTGTTTCAAGAAGCATATTGCTTCGAATATCAGATTGTGATCTCGCTTCACTCCAGATTCTAACGTTATCAATTTGTCCATTGAAATAATATTGATAAGCATCGGTGGAAAATCCGATATTGAAATCTGTTTGAGTATTGAAATCAGAATGATCATAGCCATTCGTATTCGGAGCTAAAGTTCCATCAACATAAATTTTTTGACCAACGCCAGTCTGAACAACCAGAGCGATGTGATGCCATTGACCATCATTGATGTAAACTCCGGAGCCCCATCCGTAGCCCTGCCACACTCGAGCGCTCAATTCTCCATTGTCTAAATACAGGTGTCTGTCATTTCCATTGTTTCCTAAATCTCCTGCAGTCACGCTGAAGATTCCACAGTACGCAGATGTAGTCTTAACCCACATCTCTATAGTAAAATTGCTGTCAGGAACGTTTTGTGTCACCTGTATATATTGATTGTTACCGTTGAATGATGCTGCTTGTCCTCCGGGAGCTAAGCCACTTGCAACCAAATTCACAGAAGAATTTTCGCACACGGGTCCGCTATTGCTTGCGATGGGTGCCGGCGGAGTAAATCCTTTTCCAATATTGATTGAAGATTGTGCGGAACATCCTGCCAAGTTTGTAACCGTCAATGTGTAATTACCGGGATTGCTCGTTGAAATGGTCTGCGTGGTCTCACCGGTGCTCCAGTTGTTTCCCGATGTACTGTCAGATGAAAGAGTCACTGCATTCCAATCGCAAACTGAAGGTGACGATGATGTGATGTGAGCTACCGGAGCAGCATTCGGAAGAATGGTGATGCTCACAGGATCAGAAGTGAGTGTGCATCCTGTCCCGTCTGTAACGGTCACAGAATAATTTCCGGATTGTGATGCCTGAATCGGATTTGTTGTCTCTCCATCAGACCACACATAACTTGCTCCTTGAATCGATGTGAGCGTGTACGATTGTCCTGTGCAAACAAATTGATTTCCCGTTATGGTAATAAATGTTGAAGTACTGTTCACTAATGTGAATTGCAACGCACCATTCGATGCACCACCTCCTTCCGTAACTCTGAATTCAACTTTAGAACTTGCATTGAGCGCGCCGGTCCAAACATTTATATGAGAATCGCAGCAGCCATCATGATACCACACCATCACTCCATCCACAAATAATTCCGCTTCATCATCATGATTCAAAACATCAATCTGATAAACTCCGCAGGGAAATCCTTGCCGCTTAGCACTCCATGACATGTAATCATCGTAGATGGAACAACCCTGATAATTTGATGCAGTGGAAGGATTGCTGTTTTCATCCCACATGTGTTGTGAATCAAAATTCAAGCTGCTGTCAGTGTAATATCCTGAATAATCCTGGGGCAGCCATGAATATCCATAGTCCGATTGATCTCCTTCGAAATACGCATTCACTTTCCATGCATTAGTTCCAAAAGTGCTGTCGGCTCCGGGAGCGCCGGTAACTGTTGCATGTGAAGTAGCAGAACAGCCGAATGCATCACTCACGGTGACGGAATAATTTCCTGCGTTGTAAACGGAAATGCTGTACCACGTGTCTCCCGTGCTCCATTGAACGGATGAATATCTTGGATCACTATTGATGTTGAGATCTGCTCCATAATTTATCGGACAATATTCAAAATTGCTGTAAGAATAAATTGCAGGAGTGTCCAAAGGTGCAACCGTTACCGATTGTGAAATAGTGTGATTGCATCCGTTAGTTGTCGTTGTAACCGAATACGTTCCTGTTGTATCGACCAAAATATTCTTGGTTGTTTCTCCTGTGCTCCACAGATAAGAGTCGGCATTATCCGCACTGAGTTGTAGTGAGTAGCCGGGACAAATTGTGGAAGGTCCATTTAACGTGATCGAATTTTGAAGAGTAAGATTGATTGATCCATGAGATCCTCCGGTACCTTCAGTTACTTTGAATTCTACAGTGGAATTGGCATCAAGAAATCCTGTCCAAACATTTGTGTGCGAATCGCAGCATCCGATGTGTTCCCACACTCGGGCACCATTCACCCAAAGTTGCGCGGCATCATCGTGGTCGGGAATATCAATTTGATAAACACCGCACGGAAATCCCTGTCGCTTTGCAAACCATGAGTGGTTATCATTATTAACCACGCAACCGACATATCCTGAAGCACCGGAGGGAGAACTGAATTGGTTCCATCGGGATTGAGAATTCAGGTTGAAATTCGTATCAACATAATAACCTGAATAGGCATCTCTCCAAGCATGAACCGTGTCGGCTGCACCGCCTGCATTGAATGCATATACATTCCAAACATTATTTCCAAACACGGAAGTATCTCCGGGTGCAGGATTAACTGATACAGTAACATTTGAAGTGCTGCTGCATCCGTAACTTGTAGCAGTTACTGTATAGGTGGTGGTTGCTGATGGCGTAACAATAGGATTTGCGATTGTATCCCCTGTGGGCGCCCATGAATAAGAGACAACCGGTTTTTGATATTGAACGGTGACTCTCGCATAATAATTATTCAGAGATGAAGTTGGAACCAAACCGAGATAGTAATTATTGGAAAGATTGATTGTGTTGGTTCCACCCACAACATATCCATTCGTTGAACTGAGATTAACGCTCATAAAGTTTGCAGGATTTAGTCCGCAGTTGTTGTCATAGGGTGCAGTGAACGATCCTGAAGTGGAGCCGTTGTTTATCCAAATTGAATGAGATCCGGTATTTGAATTAGCACCCACATTGAATTCAACTTTGATGGCAACTGCATTTCCAATTCCTGAATCAGCAAAGTAGAATCCGGTTTGACCATTATAATAATATCCATAACGTGCGTTGGCTGAGCAACTGTATGGCATTCCGTTCAAGTGATTTCCATCTATGTAATAAGTCTTGCTATAGTACTGCAGTCCTCCGGAAGTTAAAGCTGCACTCAGTTGAGAAGTATTTCCGAAACATATTGTTGAAGGAGTGGCTGAAAGATTCAGCACGGGCGTTTGCGCGGCCACATAAAAATTGTTAGTGGAGGAGCAACCGTAATCCGTTGCAGTTACAGAATAATTTCCGGCTGTGTTGAATGTTTCTGATTGAGAAATACTACCTGTTGACCATGCATATTGCTGATGCGTTCCTGCATCGAGTGTGGTTGAACTGCCATCGCAGAAGTATGAATTTCCTGCAAGAGAAATTGTTGGCAGAGCATGAACTGAAATTGTATTCGAGGTAGAAGTACAACCCTGAATCTGTGTGGTCACCACTGTATAATCTCCACCTGAAGTGGGCGAGAAAGTATTTCCACCGATGGAGGCATTGTATCTTACTACCCGACAGTTTCCATAGTCAGCAACATACAAGTTCCCGCTGGCATCTGTTGTGAGAGAATAAGATCCACTCACTCCGTAAGGAGGAGAGCAGCAAAATCCGACAACATAAGTTCCTGTAGTCGCACCGGGAGTCCACTTGGTTATGTAACTGTAACTTCCACCCAAGGCATAAATATTTCCATCTCCATCAACAAGCACTCCCTGCGGATGGGCGACCTGATTGTAACTGGATCCGTTGCCGTTTCCACCTGCAACAGTAACGCCATCGGTTGCACCAGGTGCAAATTTCTGAATACGATCATTTCCATAATCAGCTACGTACATGTTGCCTTGCTTGTCAAAGTCAACATATAGCGGCCAGTATAATTGATTGGCTCCTGAACCCGCTCCATTTCCTCCTGCAACCACCACTCCTTCAGTTGCTCCGGGAGCCCATTTTACTACACGATAATTACTTTGATCAGGCACGTAAATATTTCCAGCATCATCTACGTACACTGATAGTGGATAGGAAAGCTGATTCAATGCACTTCCTTGTCCATGACCACCCGCCACAGTAACGCCACTCGTTGCTCCCGGCACCCATTTCTGAATACGCTGATTAAATTCATCAGCAACATAAATGTTTCCGACTTTGTCCACAAAAACTCCTTCCGGCGAGTTGAATTGATTAGCACCATTTCCGGAACCATTGCCACCGGCAACAACAACACCTTGTGTTGCTCCCGGCGCCCATTTGGTGATGCGTTGATTCGGTTCTTCTGCTACGTAAACATTTCCTGATGCATCTACTGCAATTCCTCGCGGAAAACCGGTTTGATTTAAACCAGTTCCATTGCCACTTCCTCCGGCAACTACAGTTATGTTGTTATAGGCATAAGAAGAAGTAGATGTTGAAACCGTGTTTCCATTCTGTTTCCATTCCAGTTTAGTTGGTGTGGCAGAATAGGAAGCAGTAAGCGGTGTTCCATCAAGGCATGCGGTTCCTGTAATCGATGGAGAAGAAGAAAGAGGAACAAATGCAGTTACTGTTGATGAACATGAAGTGCTGTTATCGGTGACGGTGTAAGTTGTGGTAGCAGTGGGAGCAACAGTAATTGATGAACCGCTTAAATTCCCGGGATTCCACGTGTAGGTGCTGCTTCCGGTAACGGTAAGTGTTTCATCAGTGCCGCTGCAGCCACTCACAACAGTAGCCACCGGTATTGGTCCCTGAATAGTGTTTAAAATATTCGATGTGTAAGTGCACCCGCTGAAAGAAACAGCCACTGCCGTATAGTTACCTCCTGAGGTAGTGTTGAATGTTTGATCAATTGCGGCAGGAGTAAATTCCTGAATGCGGCGATTACCACTGTCGAGAATGTACATGTTTCCGAATGCGTCGAAGCATCCATTCGAAGCACCATTAAGTTGATTTGCGTCGGAGCCAATAGCAGCAGGAATGATATCCTGCCAACCTGAATCACCCTCTTTAAATCGAATGATGTGTGATGCGTAGCTGGAAACGGCGCCGCCATTACTTAAATAGAAATATCCGGCAGCATCTCTCCACAATCCGCTTGGATAACTAAGTCCGGTCATAATCGGAACGCCGCTGGTAGCTCCCGGTGCCCACTTCGACACGCGATTAGAATAAACTTCATCGATGTAAATATTCCCTGCATCATCCACCACAATTCCGCTTCCATTATTTATCTGACTATTGTCGTTACCCTGACCATTTCCACCAGCTACCAATACGCCTTCCGTTGCACCCGGCGCCCATTTCATTACTCTCGCATTACCTGACCCATCGAGAACATACAAATTGCCGGAGGCATCAATCGTAACTGCTACAGGATAGTTTAATTGATTAAGCGCACCACCCTGACCATTTCCCCCTGCTACAATAACGCCGGTGTTTGCGCCCGGAGCATATTTCAAAACGCTGTTGCCACCGGCGTCAACGATATAGAGATTTCCATTGGCATCGAAACAAATTCCTTCAGGAGAGTTGAGTACACCAACGCCGTTGCTGTAATACGGATCGTAACCACCGGCAACCGTTACTCCGTACGCTGCGCCCGCAGTCCATTTCATTACGCGCCGGTTTCCAAAGTCTGATGAATAAACATTGCCTGCCGCATCGACAGCAATGCCGAGATAGTTGTTGCTCATTTGGTTCGCTTCGCCGCCGGTACCATTTCCTCCCGCAAAGGTGGTGGCTGACGTATTCCAACTGGGCGCGCTGACGCCTTCTGTATTCCCATCTTTTCTCCACTGCAATTGTGCCGGCACTGATGATAGCGTTGCGGTCAGTGTTCCACCAGAACAGGCATTTCCACTAATGCTCGCAGTTACTGTTGGTGCAACATTCACTGTCATTAATGCTTCACACGAATTCAGATCACTGGTGACCGAGTAGGTTGTTGTGGAAATAGGTGAAACTGTTTGTTGTGCTCCTGAAAGATTACCCGGCTGCCAGGTAAATGTTGTTCCGCCGGAAGCAGTGAGAGTAACTGTATTGCCTGCGCAGGTTGATCCTGTTGCAGATGAACTGATGGATGGTCCTGCTGTTACGTAAACAGAATTTGAAACAGCATCGCAAGGTGTTTCAAATCCATAAGCGATCGCCTGATAATTTCCGTCGGCAGATGGAACAAATGTTTTGTTGATCGCATAAGAATTGAATTTGATCACTTGATGATTTGCAGCATCAGCGAGGAATATGTTTCCATTCTGATCCATGGTAATATCACTCGACGAGAACAGGTTGGGATCGCCATTGCTGGAACCTCCAATTAAAATGGTCATAGCATCAGTAGCTCCCGGCCGCCATACTTTTACTTTTGAAGGAGTGCTGTTGATTCCTTGTTCAACAGTGTAAAATGTGCCTGAGTAATCACGGTAAAATGTTCTTCCCTGATAAATCTGATTAGCCGCAAAACCTTCTCCGCTTCCGAATACAAGCACACCGGTGGTTGCCCCCGGTGCCCACTTCGTTACCCTCCCATTGTAATAATCCAATACATACACGTTGCCATAAGGATCGACCGTAACATCGCATGAGTAGCTCAACTGATTTAAACCACTGCCTTGTCCGTTGCCGCCGGCAACGGTAACTCCGCTCAGTGCTCCCGGTGCCCACTTCTGTATTCTGTAATTACCATTGTCGCAGATATACAGGTTACCATCTTGATCAAGAAAAATGTGACTGGGATATACCAACTGATTACTTCCCGAGCCATAAGAACCTCCGGCTACTATTATTCCCGATGTTGCACCGGGAGCCCACTTGGTCACGCGATGGTTGTAAGTTTCGGATACGTAAAGATTTCCTGATCCATCCACAATTACGTCGACAGGATTATTAAGCTGGTTGGCGGCTGAACCACCACCATTTCCGCCTGCTACTGTAACGCCTTCTGTTGCACCCGGAGCCCATTTCTGAACTCGATTATTACCGGCATCTGCCACATAGATGTTTCCATCAGCATCCACAGCAACACCATTGGGATAATTCAACTGGTTTGCATCACTGCCGCTTCCATTGCCTCCTGCAACAACTGTTCGCTGGTTATTCCATGCTGTTGCGTATTCAGTATGGACTGTCGTGCCGTCCTTCTGCCACGCTATCGCCGATTCATTTTGCGGCGTTGACAACGTTAATGCATGACCTGTGCAGGTTGTTCCGCTAATAGTTGCTGTTGGTGCGGATTGAGAAGTAATATCAATCGATCCGCTAACAATGCATCCCTGCGGAGTGGTAACGGTAAGCGAATATGGGCCGGCAGCAGTCGCTGAAATCGATGATGATGTTTCTCCTGTACTCCATAAATACGTTCCGGAAACCGTTGCAGAAAGTTGAATACTCGTTACCACACAATTCAAAACAGTAGTTGGCGCAAGCAACGGATTCGTAGTAGCAATGGCATTGAAGGTGATGGATCCATACGAACCACCGCCGCCTTCAGTTCCGCGAAACTCAACGGATGATCCACTGCACAGGTAACCCGACCATACATTGGTGTGTGAATCGCAACAGCCATCATGTTCCCAAACCTTGACGCCATTCACGAAAAGTTGTGCCTCATCATCGTGCGAGGGAATGTTGATGCTGTAATATCCTGAAGGGAACCCGGTGCGCTTCGCGCTCCATGAATGATTATCGTCATCGACCGGGCAACCGCTGTAACCACTTGCATCGGATGGTGAACCTGTCTGATCCCAGCGCGACTGTGTGTTGAAGTTGAGAGTCGTGTCAACATAGAACCCTGAATAATTAAGGTTCCATGATGCGCCCGTATCACTGGCGCCGCCGGCATTCCATGCATAAACGTTCCACACATTGATGCCGAAAACACTTGGATCACCGGCTGGCATGCATTGGGCGTTTACATTTTTTACATGGAAGAGAGTGAAAACAATCAGAGTTAAAACAGTGGAGAAAAACTTTTTCATTGTCTTAAATTTTATTGATAAAAAAATTTTTGCGCACCAAAAATGAAGGCACTGCTAAATCGAATCAATTCCTAATTTTAGGGAGCAAGTGAATTTTCATAGGAGAAAGTGCTATAAAAAATGCTTATCCCTAAAATTAGGGATGCGATCATTTTTAGAAGGAAGGAGTAATTAAGAAAAGTAGATTTGTAATCTCAACCTTTATTTTGTTGCCGTGAAATTCAGGCACGCCTTGCTTCTGTTTTTTTGTTTCATTCTTCAGAATAGAATTTATGCACAAAATCTGCCTGCGAAATATTTAAGGTTTGATCTGATCACGATTAATGACGGACTGTCTCAGGGAATGATCAACTGCATTATGCAGGATCACTTTGGATTCATGTGGTTCGGAACAAAAGACGGATTGAATCGATATGATGGATACCACTTTGTCGTTTATCGCCACGATCCGTCAGATACCGGTTCTCTTTCTGACAATTTTATTCAAGCGCTGTTTGAAGATTCAAAAGGACGAATCTGGATTGGCACATCGAACTATGGCATCGACTTGTTTGATCGGGAAACGGAAACTTTCCGCCATTTCCGTCATGATGATAAAAACAAGAATTCACTGAGTGACAATCGGGTCATAAAAATTGAAGAAGATCACAATGGTGATATCTGGGCATCCACTGAAAACGGAATAACAAAAATTTCAGAGCAGAAAAATTCTGAGTTCACGATCACCCGGTATTTTTCAGGTCTTTCTATGTTACACGTGGAGCATGATGGAGTTATTTGGGGATCATCGCTGCGAAATTGTTCAT
>Ga0335085_10005468_pt1 | contig 20343 bp, 16 predicted proteins | sample Lox_Sample_45_FD_206712 | JGI IMG/M metagenome (GOLD analysis project Ga0335085, IMG submission 206712) | Soil microbial communities from Loxahatchee National Wildlife Refuge, Florida, United States - Lox_Sample_4.5 | ecosystem: Environmental > Terrestrial > Soil > Wetlands | place: USA...
GTTCAACACGCTGCTGCACGCGGCCGACGACCATCAAATGTACAAGTACATCGTCAAGCAAACCGCCTGGCAGGCGGGCAAAACCGTGACGTTCATGCCCAAGCCGCTGTTCGGCGACAACGGCTCTGGGATGCACTGCCACCAGTCGCTGTGGAAAGACGGCGTCCCGCTGATGTACGACGCGACGGGGTACGCCGGTCTGTCGGACACCGCGCGCCACTACATCGGCGGTTTGCTGTACCACGCTCCCTCGTTGCTGGCCTTCACCAACCCAACGGTCAACTCCTACAAGCGGCTGGTTCCCGGCTATGAGGCCCCGATCAACCTGGTCTACAGCCAGCGCAACCGCTCGGCGTGCGTGCGTATCCCGATCACCGGCAACAACCCGAAGGCCAAACGGTTGGAGTTCCGCTGCCCCGACTCCTCGGGCAACCCCTACCTGTCGTTCGCGGCCATGCTGATGGCCGGCCTGGACGGCATCAAGAACAAGATCGAGCCGCCTCCCCCGGTCGACAAGGACCTCTACGAGCTGCCGCCGGAAGAGGCCGCGGAAATCGTGCAGGCACCTACCCAGCTGTCCGCGGTGATCGACCGGCTGGAGGAAGACAGCGAATACCTCACCGAGGGAGGCGTTTTCACGCCTGACCTGATCGAGACGTGGATCAACTACAAACGCGACTTCGAGATTGCGCCGTTCAACCTGCGGGTGACGCCGTACGAGTTTGCGCTCTACTACGACGTGTAACTCACCACTGCGCTACCGGGTAATACGGCTTCAGCCAGTTCAGCGAATCGTCGGTATGCCCTATGTACTGCGGGCAGTAGGCGGACATGGAAGCGCCGACGAAGTAGCTGGATTGTTTCAGCGAGAGAACGGTGTGCTTCGCCAGATTCATCGCCAGAAAGCTTGTGTTTCGGTTGGTATCGAGTTGGTCGCACACGCTATGGGCCATCGCAACCGCGGTGCCGGGGCCAGACATGGTGATGCCGCCCTTCGCAAGGGCCGCGACAAACGTGTCATCAATTGGATCTGCTGATGCTGGCGCTGCGGAAAGGAGCGCGGTGGCCGACAGCAGGACCGCGCACACTGTCGACCACGTCCACTTCCCCGGACCGACGGTCGTGTGGGTCATGGACTTCTCTCTGTGCGGGCCGAATCGGCTTCTAGTCAAGGAGACTCAAGAGAAGATTAGGCGAAATCAAAACACCTTTCTTTACGGCCACGTAAAAGTTCAGCACCGATCCCGTGTCGCTGTTCGGCCGCGAAGTGCGCTTCGATAACCACCACAGCTCTCGGAAGCCAACGCGCACAACGTAGTTCGCGCTCGCTAACCGTCCGGGTCCGGCGCCCATTTCGGCAGGCGCACTTCCGACCGGTGCGAACGCGCCGCCGCCAGGGTCGCCGCGCGCTCGCCGTTGATCGCGGTCTGCGGTGGCGGCTGGCCCTTGCGCAGCGTCGCGATCAGCTCACGGTAAGGGCCGATGAGGTAGACGGTGTCGCCGGCTTTCAGTCGGGCGTCGCGGCGCGGACGTAGCCTGACCGGCCCTTCCGGTCGAATGATCGCGATGACCCGCGTTTGGGTCGACAGTTGCACCATCGTTAGTCCATCCAGCTCGCTGCCCTCCGCCACGAGCATTCCGCCGACCATGAACGAGCGCTGACCGACCCAGAAGGTTCCGAGCACCTGCAGGCCCATCGCGGCGCCGATGAACCAGGGGGCCGCCAGGTCGACGATCGAGCGCACGTTTTCGAAACCGAACCGCTGATTGATCGCGGTGCCCAGCGCCCGTCCTTGTACCCGCATGACGATGGGCGACTTGGTGTCGGATCCCAAGATCTCGAGCAGCACGATCCCGGTCTCGATGTTCGCCATGTCGTCGCTGGTCACCACCGCCACCCCGCGGGCGCGCTCGGGGTGCGCCGATTCCAGCGTCTGGCGCATCGTCGGGTCACCGAAAATTACCGGGACGTCGAGTTTGGCCGCGGTCGGCAGGAAGCGGTTGTTCTCGTCGTTCTCGATGATCAGGACGTCGTATCCCGCGGCGGCCAGGTCACTGACGACGCGAATGCCCACCGAACCCAATCCGACGACGACGACGTGGTCGCGCATGTGGCGTGCCCGCCGGAGTCCGGCTCCTTGGACGAAGCGGCGCGACAGCAGCAGGTCCGCCAGGAAAGCGACGAGGATGGCGGTGACGATCGCGCCGCCGAACATCAACCCGACAACGAACAGTCGCAGCGCGCTGGACTGTTGGCCGAAGCTGAATTCGCCATAGCCGACGGTCGTAATCGTTTCGGAGGCGAAGTACAGGGCGTCGAGCCACGACATCGGCGGGTTCCGGTAGTTGAAATGCACGACCGCTGTCGAGCCGAGCGTCAGCAACAGCGCGAATGCCAACGAGGGATAAAGCATCGGGTTCACGTCGTCGCGCATCGCGCGCACGGCGTCGATCACCCGTCGCACCCGGGAGTGTCGAGCACGAGTCGCGGTCGGGGGCGGCACATTGATCCCGCGGGCTTCCAGCTCGTCCTTGACGCCGATCATCGAGGTCCAGTCGCGGGGGTAGACCTGCAGATCCCGTCCCGGACATGGCACCACCTCACCTGGGGTAGGTGAGTTCTTGCCGTGGACCACCGCCACCGGTGCCAGGTCGCCGTAGATGTCGCGCAGCGTCCCTTTGTGCGGCGCCTCGGATCCCCAGACGACGAATTTGATACCGGCGGTCTCGAACTGGTGCGCGTTGCGCGAGAGCGCTGCCTCGACGAGGGATGGTGCGGCGAGTTCGGCGACGTCCAAGATCGCACCGGGGCCGCTGACGTCGGCCACCGCGCGGCGCAGCACATCGTTGGCCAGTCGTGCCACGACGCGGACTGTCGGACTGTATTCTCTTGCCAGTAGCGCGATTTCGAGATTTACGGCGTCGCTGGGCCCAGCGCAGACGACGGCCCGTGCGCGATGCACGCCGGCGCCGAGGAGATCGGCGGCGGTGTTGATCTTGATGATCCGCGCGCCAGCGCCCCGTAGCTCCTCGGCGATAGTCCTGGACAGCGCATCGTCACCCGCGACGATGATTTCGCGGTGAAATTGAAAGATCTCGCCCATTTTCGCGCGCTTGTTACCAAGGTCGAGCGCGACAACTAGTCGACATAGGTGCTCCCTCGTTCATATCTCGTTCATATGACTATCGGGCACGATGACGGATAGTGCCACCGGAGGAGCCTGGATTACGAAGGTCACTGTCCCACAAGCGGAGTCGCCTATCACGGAACGTGGCCTCAGCCCAATCGGAAGCCGCCTCTTCTTGCGGCGCAACAGATTCGACCCGAGCTTGTCACGCAGACGAAATAGTTGAGGCGTACGCGGCCTACCTCGGCGAGCAGACGCAGAATCGCACTCCGCGGGTGTCCCGCGTGCGATTCTGCGTCTGCTCGCGGCTCACTGGGGGGCCACCGCGGATCACTAGCAACCGCTGATCTCCAAGTGTCGGCCACGCGGTCTACGCTGCGCATGACCATTGGGGGATCCTTGGCTACGGATTTCGAGAACGCAGCGTTGGCGGTTTTGCGCCGCGCGCTAGGCCCGTCAGCAATGTTTCGCGAGGGCCAGTTGGAGGCCATTGAAGGTCTGGTCCAGCGGCGGAGTCGCCTTCTGGTCGTACAGCGCACCGGATGGGGCAAAAGTGCGGTCTACTTCGTAGCGACCCGGTTGCTTCGCGACGAGGGCGCCGGCGTCACGATCATCGTCTCGCCACTTCTGGCGCTTATGCGCGATCAAATCGCCGCGGCCACCCGTTTGCATCTGAACGCGAGGACTATCAATAGCAGCAACAGAGACGACTGGGACGAGATCGAAAGAGACCTACTGGCAGGGCGGGTGGATCTGCTCTTGATCTCCCCTGAAAGGTTCAACAACGCGGACTTCAGAGACCGACTCCTCGAACCGGTGACCCGTAAGGCCGGGCTACTGGTAATCGACGAAGGGCACTGCATCAGCGACTGGGGCCATGATTTCCGACCCGACTACCGACGACTCGTCTGGGTGCTCGACCTGATGCCTAAGAACGTACCGGTGCTGTGCACCACGGCTACCGCCAACGACCGTGTGGTTCAAGACATTCGCCACCAACTCGGTGAGAATCTCGAGGTTATCCGCGGCAGTCTTGACCGTGAGAGTCTGTCGGTGAGCTCCGTCAAAATCTCGTTGACTGTGCAACGGCTGGCCTGGCTGGCTGAGTGGGTTCCGAAATTCGCGGGTTCCGGCATCGTTTATTGCCTGACCGTTGCAGACACACTGCGGGTAGCGGAGTGGCTGAACGCAAACGGAATCAGCGCGGCGGCATACTCCGGAGAAACCGAGCCGGATCAACGCCTGGTGATCGAGAAGCAATTGATGGACAACGACCTGAAGGTGGTCGCCGCGACATCGGCACTCGGCATGGGGTTCGACAAGCCGGACTTATCGTTCGTCATCCACTTCCAATCACCCGATTCCCCCGTTGCCTATTACCAGCAGGTGGGACGGGCGGGCCGCTCAGTCGACCATGCCGAGGTGGTGCTGCTGTGGGGTGAAAGTGACAAGGATATTTGGGTGTACTTCCTGGAGCACGGCCTGCCGCTGCAGTGGCACGCCGAGCAAATCGTCGATTACCTCGCGGCTGAGGCTGACTGGGTGGGGCAGGGCGAGATCGAAGAGAACGTCAACATGCCCAGGGGGCGCATCGTCGCCATTCTCAAAGTCCTCGAGGTTGAGGGTGCGGTGCAAAAACAACGGTCGAAGTATCGCCGGTCCCTTCGCCCCTGGACGTTCGACACAGAACGGATCGAACGGGTACGAGCAGCGCGACTGGCCGAGCACCAAGCGATGCGTGACTACGCCACGACGACACTGTGCCGAATGGCATTCATCCGCGATGCGCTCGACGACACCGACGTGCAGCCCTGCGGCAGGTGCGACAATTGCACGGGCAAGCGCTACGACGCCGCAACCGACCCGCGGATGGTGGCCCGGGCCCTCAGTTTCATCAGGCAGCGACCCATCGCTATCGAGCCGCGAAAACGCTGGCTGGGGCATCGATCCGGCACTATCGCCCACCCCATCGAGCCGGGCCGAGCCCTTTGCTACATCACCGACCCGGGCTGGGGGGATGCATTTCTGGACGCCAAGCGCACCGGCCAGCCGTTGCCCGACGAGATGGTCACGGCCGCTGCGGATCTGATCAGCGAATGGCTACCTGGGTTCGACGGTGTCATTGTGTGCGTACCGACACGCGACACAAGCCGCATCCTGGTGCCGAATTTCGCGACACGGCTCGGTGGGCAATTGGGTGTCAAGGTTACCGACTGTCTGGTCAAGGTGCGCGACAACGCCCCGCAGAAGCTGATGGAGAACAGCGCTCAGCAGATCGCCAACGTCACCGACGTTTTCGAAACGCGCGGCAGAGTGCCCACTGGACCCGTGCTGTTGGTAGACGATATCAGCGACTCCAGGTGGACGATGACCATACTGGGTGAGCTACTGATAACCGCCGGCAGCGGCCCGGTCTACCCTTTCGCAGTAGCCAAGACCAAGGGATGAGGATGCTAGACGAGCAAGGGCTGGCCGCATTGGCATTGACCAGTCGCCTGGTCGAATCCACAGCCAAGCCCTTGTCTGCGCGCGAATTCTGGTCACTGCGGCGGCAGGTCGAGCCATCCTCGCTGCGAGGCATGACAGCGGACGAGATAGCCACGGAGTTAGCTGTGGGCACTGAAGACGGCGAGCGTATCGCCACGCTCTTCGATCGCGGCGCCGGACTGGCGATCGCCCTTGAGCGGTTGAATCACTCGGGAACGTGGACCGTCACGTGCGTCGACGCCGACTACCCCGCGCGTCTGCGCCGCCGGTTGGGCGACAACGCGCCAGCTGTCCTGCACGGCGTCGGTGACGCAACTCTGCTGGCCACCGACGGAGTGGGCGTCGTCGGCTCACGCAACGTCACGCAGGAGGGCTCCCAGGTCGCCGCCGATATCGCGCACACTGCCGTTAAGTTGGGCTTCCCCGTGGTATCCGGCGCAGCGCGCGGCGTCGATCAGTCCGCGATGAATGGCGCCTTTGAGGTCGGAGGGCAAGTAGTCGGGATCCTCGCTGACTCCCTGGAGCGAACGGTTGCGCGACCCCGAATCAGGCGAGGAGTGGTCAACGGGCAGATCTGCCTTATTACGCCCTACAGCCCGAGCGCACCGTTCTCGGTGGGAAATGCCATGGGACGCAACAAGATCATCTACGGGCTAGCGGTCTGCACAATAGTGGTTGCCACCGACCGCAAGACCGGCGGAACCTGGGGCGGTGCGACCGAGGCGCTGAAGAATAAGTTCGGGCGCGTCGCCGCATGGACCGGGTCCGGTGCAGCGGCGGGTAACGGCGCACTCATCGACTTGGGCGCCCAGGAGCTGTCCGACACTGCTGCTCTCGACAGGCTTCTCAGCGCTGACGACGATCCAGCGCCGGCAGACAAGAAGCCGTTGGGTGACCAACTCTCCTTTGGCTTTTGAGCACGCGATCTCTTCCGCCGCCGAGCAGACGCAGAATCGCACTCCGCGGGTGTCCCGCGTGCGATTCTGCGTCTGCTCGCGGCTCAGCCCGGTGCGCGGGATCGGCGGCGTGTTCCGTCGTCGAAGTCGGCGCCGAGCGCCTGGTAGGCGGTGGCGTACTTGCGGGTCAACCGGTCACGGTCGGACTCGCTCAGTGTCGCCATGCGAGCCGGATCGGTGTTGTCGGCCAGATCGGCGAGCTTGACCTCGCGAGCGATCGCGTGTTCACGGATGCACCGGTAGTAGTCGGCGGGCTGCTGGTTGGCGCGACGAGTGAGGAGTTCGACGGCGTCGATCGCCTCCGTGGGGATGCCCCGGTCGGCCAGTTCGGCAGCGGTGACGCCGGAGTCTTCGATGACGTCGTGCAGCAACGCCGCCACCACGGCTGCTGGAATGGCGGGGTCCACATAGGACGCGACGCGCCGGACGTGTCCCACGTAGGGCATGCCGGCCTTGTCGACCTGGCTCGCGTGCGCTGCCGCTGCGATCGCGTCAGCGGTGGCGATGGGATCCATGAATACTCACCATAGCGTCTACGGCGCCACCCGCCCGATTGTGCGCTCAGCAAACACTGCGTACGCTCCCCATCACTGGGTTGAGCCTCCTCGTGAGGAGTGGATCAATGACGATTCGTGCAGTACTCGTCGCCGGAGCCAATGCCGTCGCCAGCTGCGCCAGCGCGGTCGTCGTCGCAACCATGGCAAAGACCGGGCCGACGTGCAACGAGGCATCTAGCACGACGCATCCTGTCGAGGGAAGCACGCAATACAACTGATCGGCCGTTCGCCATACGCGGACTGGCCGTGAGGCGCCGCAAAATGCCGGCCGATGCGGTGTTTTCGGGTACATATGAGCGCGCTCGCGGCGGCGGGTGGTGCGTGACGATCGCTCGGTGTTACACCGGGTCGGTGAGTGTTACACTGCACACATGCCCACCAACCGTCGGCGCCACGCCATTACCGAAACCGACGACATCGCGGATGCGCTGAAGATCGCCCGCCGCGCGTGGCCGGACCTCGCCGACAAGCCGGGTGCACTGTTGCGTCACCTCATCCTCGCGGGCCGGAACACGCTCGCCCGCGATCACGGTGCCGTGGCTCGCCAGCGCCGGCAAGCGGTCAAAAATACCAGCGGTGCGCTGTCCGGCGCCTTCGGAGCTGACTATCTCAAGGAGCTGCGTCAGGATTGGCCCGAGTGATCGTCCTCGACGCGAGCGTCTTGATCGGGCATTTCGAGTCGGCCGACGCACACCATGCTGACGCAACGGCTCTGCTGCGGGCATGGTCCCTGGAGTCGTTCGCCGCCAGCGTTATTACGCTCGCCGAGGTCTACGTCGGTGCCGCGCGGGCCGGGCAAGCCGACAAGCTTCAACGGTTGCTGGGACAGTTGCAGATCGAGAGCCTGGACCTGCCGGCGCGTGCTGCCCGTCGCCTCGGCGAGCTGCGCGCGACCACGAAGCTCAAGATGCCGGACTGCTGCGTGCTCTACACCGCGCAGCAGCACAGTGCCGCGATCGCCACCTTCGATGACAGACTCGCAGCCCGGGCAAGCGAGCTAGGCCTGACTGTCGCGACCGACGAACCGTAACCGGGGGCTATACCCAACACGTCACCCTCACCCGCCTCATCTGCACCACTTTGGTGTGCCACGCGGCGTGGTCGGGCGCTCTTGTCGGACCCCGTCGTTACGGTTGCGGCCATGCAGTCACTGATGTATCCGCCGATCGACCTTGACAGCACGGTCGACGTCCTTGACGCCGATACCTGGCGCCGTGGCGTGTCCTACGCGCAGGAGGGTCGGGTGCTGAGTTGCGTGTGGGACCCCAAGCTGCACAGCCTTTTCGGTGGTGTTTGCGGCAGCAACGACCGCATCTACACCACCAGGGTGCAGCTGTGGTCAGCAGACTTCGCTACGTGGGATGTCGAAAGCGGGTCCTGTAGCTGCCCGGTGCAGGTCAACTGCAAGCACGTCGCGGCGATCGTCCTCGCCGCCGCTGTGCCGAACGGGGTGTCTGCCCAACGTCAGCCGCCCCTTCCCCTTCCCCCGGCTCCCCCGGCATGGCGCCAGTCGTTAGACGCGCTGCTTCCGTCGGCCCCGACGACCGATCGCATCGGGACACCGCTGGCGATCGAGCTGAGCCTGACGGTGAGCGGGGCGTCGCGCACCCTCGACGCACGGGTGGTGCGGCCAGGCAAGCGTGGCGGGTGGGTCGCCGGCGAACTGAGCTGGGGCAAGCTGCACATGCTACGCCACAGCGGTTACTGCGAAGCTCACCTTCGAGTGCTGCAGCAGCTCTACGCGGCCTGCGGGGCCTCGAACTCGAATCAACTTGGCTACTATCGCTATTCGTACGGGTCGTATTCGTACGGCGACGGGAAGACGATCTCGCTATTGCGATTTGATTCCCCGCAGTTGTGGCCACTGTTGGACGAAGCGCGCCGGGTCGGGTTGCGGCTGCTGCAGGCACGACCACAGCTCGAAGTGCCGGCGTACGCCACGGCACAATTGTGCCTGGATGTGACGGTCGACGAAGCGGACGATCTCGCCGTCGCGCCCACGCTCCGGGTAGACGGCATTGTCGCCCGGGCGTTGGCGTTCATCGGATCATCGGGTCACGGCGTCGCATACGCCGACGGCAGGTTGCGGCTGGCCAGACTCGACAAGCCGGCGCCTGAGGCGTTACAGCGCATGGCGCTCGCGGGTACGCCGCTGGTCATACCCGCCGACGAGGCGCAGCGCTTCGCCGCCGAGTACTACCCGAGGTTGCGACACATCGCTGACATCACATCGTCGGACGAATCGTTCACCCCGCCCGCGATCGCAGGGCCCACGCTGGTGCTGCGGGCCGACTACCAGGACGAGCACCGGCTCGAGTTGACGTGGGAATGGGAATACAGCCTGGGCGGCAAAGCTTTTCGCCTTCCTGTCGGCGGGTCGGAGTATGCCGATTACCGTGACCTGCCAGCGGAGCAGGCGCTCGCCGCGAGCCTCGAAGCGCCGTTGGAGCAGTTGGGGCTTCGAGCCGCGGCCGGCACGCTCAGCGGAAAGTCGCTGTCCGGCCTGGACACAATGCAATTCGCCACCGAAGTCCAACCCCTGATCACCGACATCCCCGATGTCACGCTGGAGATGATCGGCGACCCGGTCGACTATCGGGAAGCGGGCGGCTCTCTCGTCATCGCGGTGACGACGGACGCGGTGGCCGGCGAGACGGACTGGTTCGACCTGGGCGTCACGATCAGCATTGAAGGCAAACAGGTTCCATTCGTCAACGTGTTCACCGCGCTCGCATCCGGCCAATCGCACCTGCTGCTTCAAGACGGCGCTTATTTCGCCCTCGACAAGCCGGAGCTAGTGAAGCTGCGTCAGCTTATCGAAGAGGCCCGCGCTCTCACCGACGCCGAAGAGGGACCACCCCGGATCAGCCGATTCCAACTTGGGTTGTTCGACGAGCTCGCCGAACTCGGCGTCGTGACGAGGCAGGCCGACGAGTGGCGGCGCCAGGTCGACGGGCTGCGCGCGCTGCAGGGCGTAGAACCGGCGACGATACCGACCGGCCTGCGCGCCGAACTTAGGCCATACCAGGCCGACGGCTACTCGTGGCTGGCAACGCTCTACGCCCACGGGCTCGGTGGCATCCTCGCCGACGACATGGGCCTGGGCAAGACCATCCAGACGCTGGCGCTCATCTGCCAAATCCGTCAGCAAAACCCGAGCATGGCACCATTCCTGGTAGTGGCGCCCGCCAGCGTGGTGGCGAACTGGGCCGCCGAGGCCGCGCGATTCGCCCCCGAGCTGTCGGTAGTGCCGCTCTACGACACCCTGCGCCGCGCGGGCGCCGACCTCGACGAGCTGGCGGCGGGCGCACACATCGTGGTCACCTCCTACACGCTGTTTCGGCTCGACTTCGACACCCACGCCGCCCGAACGTGGTCCGGGCTGATTCTCGACGAAGCCCAATTCGTCAAGAACCGCCACGCCAAGACCTACCAGTGCGCACGGAGGCTGGCCGCACCGTTCAAGCTGGCCATCACCGGTACACCGATGGAGAACAACCTTATGGAGCTGTGGTCACTGCTGTCGATCACCGCACCCGGGATGTTCCCCAGCCCGACCAAGTTCGCCGACTTCTATGCCAAACCCATCGAAAAGACCGGCGATCCCGAACTTTTGGGCCTGTTCCGCCGGCGCATCAAGCCGTTGGTCAAGCGCCGCACCAAAGAACTCGTGGCCGCCGAGCTGCCCGCCAAGCAAGAGCAGGTGCTCGATATCGAGCTGCCGCCGCGCCACCGTGCCCTCTACAACCGGCGACTGCAACGAGAGCGGCAGAAAGTGCTCGGCCTGCTGGATGACCTGCAGCGCAACCAGTTTACAATCCTGAAGTCGCTGACGGTGCTGCGACAGATGGCGCTGCACCCCGGGCTCGTCGACCCCGCGCACGACACGTTGGCCTGCGCAAAGATCGACGCGCTCGCCGAACATCTGCGCGACGTCATTGACGGCGGCCATCGCGCACTGGTGTTCAGTCAGTTCACCCGTTTCCTCGGCCGCGTCCGCGACCGCCTTGACGCCGAGGGAATCAACTACTGCTATTTGGATGGGCGAACCCGCAGCCGCGCGAACGTGATACAGCGGTTCAAGGACGGAAACGCACCGGTCTTCCTGATCAGCCTCAAGGCCGGTGGATTCGGGCTGAACCTCACCGAGGCCGACTACTGCTTTCTGCTCGACCCGTGGTGGAACCCGGCCACCGAGGCCCAGGCCATCGACCGCACACACCGCATCGGCCAGACCCGAAACGTCATGGTGTACCGGCTCATCGCCCGCGACACTATAGAAGAGAAAGTAGTGGCTCTCAACGCCCGCAAGGCGAAGCTATTCGCCAGTGTCATCGACGACGGCAACGCGTTCGGCTCCACACTCACCGCCGACGACATCCGCGGACTGCTCGCCTGAGCCGTGCCGCAAGCTATTTCATCGGTGTTCCGCAGTTGGTGCGGTCGCGCCCGTGGCGCCGATGTCGTGGCGATCGAGCCAACGCGCGACGGCGCGGATCACTTCGTCGGGTGCCTCGAGTTGCGGTGTGTGTCCGACGTCATGGAGAAACTCGTTGTCCCACCGGGGATTAGCGGCGGCCGCGATGTGTGCGGCGGCGATGGGCACTAGCCGATCCCGATCGCCGTGGATGAGCAGCACCGGCTGCGCCAGCGACCGCATGGTGTTCTTGAACTGCCGCGGCCTGAGCCCGGCCCGCACAATCGACCGTGCGGCCTGCAGGAAGGCGGCATCTTGGGGGGCCATGTGGCGGCGACGGTACGCGACGAGTTCGGTGGCGGCGTCCATCACCTCGGGGGAGCTTCGGCGCGAATCGGCGAAGCACAGGTTGATGACTCGTTCGACGAGCTCGCGGTCGGTTCTGGATCGTCTGCTGATGTCCATGAAGGCCTCGCCGATTCCGGGAAGGGCGTACATCAGGAACTGTGCGGCGACTTGGGGGTCGGGTACCTCGACGGGTCGTGGCAGCGCCGGATCGACCAGTACGGCCGCGGCGACGGCCCGCGGGTTGGCGGCCGCTTCCAGGATCGTGACGGCGCCGCCCATCGAGTTGCCCATCAAAATGACTGGACCACCAACGATTTCGTTGATGAAGCGGTCGAGCACCTTCGTGTTGGCTTCGATGCTGGTCCTTCTGCCCGCAGCGGGTGAGAACCCGAATCCGGGCAGGTCGATGGCGATCACTCGGTTGCGCTCGGTGAGCGGTCGGGCGATCCTGACCCAGTTCAGGTGGGAGCCCCCCAGTCCGTGCACCGCGACGATGGGCGGAGCTCCCGTCGGCCCGCCGAAGTCCGCCCAGTGCACCGGTCCAGCGATGTCGGCGACGTGACTGGTGCCGCCCCAGGGCTGGGCGAGTTGTGGATGCGTCATGTGTTCGGTCCTATTCGGTGGGTGCGTTGACGAGGCGAAGGGCTAACTGGGAGTGGAGCTTGGCAACGGTTTCAGGATCGGCGTAGCGCCCGGCCGGGAACCAGCGGCAGACGTCGACACACAGCGAAATGATCGCGAGGGTCACGCCCTCGGCGTCGGGAACCGCAAAAGACCCGTCGGCGGCGCCTGCTTCCACGATCTCTCGAAGATGCCGGGTCAGTTTGCGGCGCAGCCCGACGATCACTCGGTAGTGGTCCGGCGAGAGTGCTGTCAACTCGAACTCGACCACCTTTGACCGGCCGTGGTAAGCGGCCTGCGTGCGGGCAAATTCGGCAACAACGGCCCGTAGGCGATCGGCGGGCGATTCGCTGACCGGATCGGCGGCCTTGAGCCATTCGACGGTCTTTTCATGGCCCTCGTAGGCGATGACGAAAAGTAGTTCTTCCTTCGATTTGTAGTGCGGATACATCGCGGCGGCGCTCAATCCGAGGCGTGCCGCGATGTCACGGGTGGTCGTACCGCCGTAACCATGTTCGGCGAAGGCTTCGATCGCGGCGGCCCTGATGCGCGCGGCGGCCTTGGAAGTGCTGACGACGCTCGCCGTCGTCACGCTCACCGGGCCCTCGGCATGATGCGACTGTAAGCGAGCGCTTATTTATAAGCAATGGCTTAGTCGATTCGCAAAACTCGGCCTCGGAACCACAGTGAACGCCGCCGTGATCCCGGGATCGGCGGCTGAAAGGCGGGTGTAAGAAGCTTCCCGTCTGGGCGCTCTCTATCAGCACTTCCAAGGCTCCAGTCCTTCACACGAACCTTGTCACGGTAGAGGTCGATTCAGCACACCCGGAGAGGGTTCGAGTCGTCGGAGACGACAAGGGCCGCTGGTCCGCCTGAACCCTCACGCTTCCGTTCAAGGATGAACGCGCGCACGATGGAGTGGTCCGCGGTCTCACGAGGACGCGAAGGGAGCGGGCGATGAAGGCGAATGTCGGCGACTACCTCGTCGTGAAGGGCACCACCACCGAACGGCATGATCAACATGCTGAGATCATCGAGGTGCGCTCTCAAGACGGCTCTCCGCCGTACGTGGTGCGTTGGCTGGTGACGGGCCACGAGGCGACGGTGTACCCCGGGTGTGACGCGGTGGTCGTCACCGCCGCCGAGCACACGGAAGCCGCACGGCGCGCTGCGGCACGGGCCGGTCACGCCACGACATAGCCACACGGCCGTTCCGCCAGACCCGCTGGGGCAGTTCCAAGTTCGACGAAGATCTTGTCCTTAGCCGCTACGAACGCCACCGGGCCGGTCGGAATACAGACCGCTGGCGTCGTCGGGAATCCGCGGGTCCGGCTTTGACATCTTGCCCTTCGGAGCCGCGGCCGCGGCAGAGGGCGTCGCGGCTTCGTCGTCCCGGCTCCCGGATGCCTGCGGTGTTGCTCGTTCTAAGAACCGGAGCAGTTCGACGGGGAAGGGAAGCACCAGGGTGGAGTTCTTCTCCGCGGCGACCTCGACCACGGTTTCCAAGAGCCGCAACTGAAGCGCAGCCGGGTGCAGGGCCATCGTCTCGGCCGCTTGGGCCAGTTTTTCAGACGCCTGCAGTTCACCATCGGCGGTGATCACCCGAGCCCGCCGCTCACGTTCCGCCTCGGCTTGGCGCGCGATCGACCGCTTCATCGAATCCGGCAGTACGACGTCCTTAATTTCCACCCGATCGATGTGCACTCCCCAGCCCACCGCCGGGCTGTCGATCATCAACTCCAGGCCCTGGTTGAGTCCCTCGCGATTGCACAGTAGGTCGTCCAAGTCGCTTTTGCCGATGATCGAACGCAGCGATGTCTGCGCGACCTGGCCAATAGCGGACACATAGTCCTGCACGTCGACAACCACACGCACCGGGTCCGCGACTTTGAAATAGATGACGGCATCCACGCGCACGGTCACGTTGTCCCGGGTGATGCCATCCTGGGCGGGCACCGGCAGCGTGATGATCTGCATGTTCACCTTCTTGAGGCGATCGGCGATGGGCATCAGCAACGTGAGTCCCGGTCCACGGACCCCGGTTTGCACGCGCCCGAAACGAAAGACGACGCCTTGTTCGAATTGCTTGACGACCCGGACGTTGGCGCCCAGCAAGAGCACACCAAGGCCGAACACTGCGGCCACTACGTAAAGGATGATCATGATGTCCTCCACTTCCGCCTCGGCAAGATCTGATGCTCGGCAAAGGCGGGCGACTTACGGCCGATGAGATGTCGACACCCATCCAGTATGGACCGATAACTTCCAGACGTGCTCGAACCGAGGTGCGCAGCCTTGGCCGTCATAACCGGCCACGCGCGGTGACTCAGGCGACAGCGTCCTCGTCCTTCGGGATGTCCGACGCGGGCTTGCGCCGGGGGAATCCGCGCCCGCCGAGGGCGGTCTGCAGCTGCTGGATACCCGTTTTGTCGAGCAGCGGCCGCTCGAGTTCCTGGTTGACGAGGACGTGACGCAGCCGGGGCGCGAGAGTGGGCAGTTGGGTTCGGTCGATGACCTTCCAGCGCGGACAATCCGGCAATGCGAAGTCCTGCGGCACGTCGGTGTTGGGCAGGACGACGATGTGGTCCCACCGAAGTCGGCCCCGGGTCCAGCGCGGGTCTCGTTCGACGAAGTTGCGAAGCGCATAGCAGGCTTCCCGGGCCTGGCGGACAGGTTCGATTTTGACGTCCTTATTGCGTCGCTTCTGCCGCCAGTGGGTGCCGTCATGCCAGACTTCGCCGCCCTTGACCTCGACGCACGCGATCCCGGCTCCCTCGATGGCGACGGTGAAGTCGATCTCGTGGTCCTTCAGGTGGTCGGTGACGCGCTGGCCGACGATGACGAGGTCGGCGGGTAGAAGCTGCTCGATCAGGGCTTCCCACACCATGCGCTCGGCGCCGTTGGCCAGATTCGGCATGTCGTCACGAGTGATCGTCATGGGGCCGTCGATTCCGTGCGCTCGCCGATCACCGCCGTGCTGAGCGTCTGGGCTGCGCGGAGCATCGCGACCTGCCACGGAAGTTTCTCGGGCAGCGCTGGGCGGCGCGCCGGGTGGCCCGAAGCTACGACGGGTGGACGTCTCGTCGGACGCGCCGCCACCCACCTGCCTGCCGGCCCCAACGGCGGGGACCAGCAGCCCGGCGGCGCCGGCGGTGGGGCCGGCGCCGAGCGATGGCCCGCCGGCACCCCCGGCCCGCGGCACCATCGTCTCAGCGAGGTTGCCGATCAGCGGGCGGCCTGACAGCGCCACGGGCGGACTGAGCACACTTTGCACTGGCGGGCTTTGCAACGGCGCGGCGTTGGCCGCCTCGGTGGCCGAATACGAACCCCCAGAGTCCCTCAGGGCCTGCGCAAACTGCTGATGAAACTCGTCGGCCTTGGCGCTGAGCGCCTGAAAGTCCTGGGCGTGTGTTGAGAAATACGCGGCGATAGCCACCGATACCTCGTCACCGGCCGCGGCCACGACCGCGGTGGTCTGCGCTGCCGCCACCGCGTTGGCCGCGACTAGCGAGGTACCGATTTCCTCCACACTCGTCACCGCCGTCACCAGCAGCTCAGGGATCACCGTCAGAAGCGACACCGCGCTGTCCTCTCCTCGGTCACCCCCGTCGGCAGGTACCAGCATAAACCGCGATGCTGGGTCTCTCGCACTATCTTTTCCACGTTTGGGCGCTGATGCCCGGGATGGCGCCGGCGATCAGCCCTTGACCAGGGCGCGCTCGAGGACGGGGGCGAGATCCAGCCCCGTCGGCAGCGTGCCGAACGCCCCTCCCCACTGCCCGCCCATCCGGGTGGCCAGGAACGCCTCGGCGACCGCGGGGTGGCCGTGGCGCACCAGCAGCGAGCCCTGCAGCGCGAGGCTGATGTCCTCGGCGATCTTGCGGGCGCGGTACTGGATGGTCTGCAGATCTTCCAGGTCGGCTCGCAGTGCTGCGACATGCTTATCCAGCCGCGCGTCGTGGCCGGTGGTGGTGGCCAGTTCGTCGAAGAGCACCTCGACGCAGGCCGGTCGGGTGGCCATGGCGCGCAGGGTGTCCAGCGCGCTGACGTTGCCGGACCCTTCCCAGATGCCCATCAGCGGGGCTTCGCGGTACAGCCGCGGCATGCCCGAATCCTCGACGTAGCCGTTGCCGCCCAGGCATTCCAAGGCTTCGGCGGCATGTGAGACGGCGCGTTTGCACACCCAGTACTTGCTCGCCGCCAGTCCGATCCGGCGCAGCAGCGTTTCTCGTTGGTCGCCGCGCACCGCCTTGTCGGTGGCGCCGGCCATGCGCATCGCCACGATGGTGGCGGCTTCGGCTTCCACCGCCAGGTCGGCCAGCACATTGCGCATCAGCGGCTGGTCGATCAGATAGGCGCCGAACGCCTTTCGGTGCTGGGCGTGATGAATCGCCCGGGTCAGCCCGGTGTGCATGCTGGCGACGCTGCCCAGAGTGCAGTCCAGCCTGGTGAGGTTGACCATCTCGATGATGGTCGGCACGCCGCGGCCCTCCTCGCCCACCAGCCACGCCGTGGCGCCGTCGTATTCGACCTCGCTGGACGCGTTGGCGTGATTGCCGAGCTTGTTCTTCAGCCGCTGCAGGAACATCCGGTTGTGGCTGCCGTCGGGCAGCACGCGCGGCAGCAGGAAGCAGGACAGGCCGTTGGGTGCTTGGGCGAGCACCAGAACGATGTCGCTCATCGTTGCCGAGGTGAACCACTTGTGGCCGACGAGGCTGTAGCTGCCATCAGCATTGGGGCCGTTGGGCGTGGCCCGGGTGGTGCCGGCCCGCACGTCCGAGCCGCCCTGCTTCTCGGTCATCGACATGGTCGCGGTGATGCCGGCTTTGGTGGTGGGCGGCTTGAGTTCGGGGTCGTAGTGGCGGCTGGTCAGCAGCGGCTCGTAGATCTTGGCGAGCTCGGGGTTGTAGCGCAGCGAGGGGACGACGGCATAGGTCGCCGAGATCGGGCACACGTGACCGGGCTCGGGGGTCCAGACCAACATCTTGGCTGCGCGCACGACATGGGCGCCCGGACGGTCGTCGGCCCACGGGGCGGCGTGCACGCCGTGGGTGATCGCCGTGCGCATCAGCTCGTGGTAGGCCGGGTCGAATTCGATCTCGTCGATGCGGTGGCCGTAGCGGTCGTGGGTGTGCAGGATCGGGCGGTTACGGTCGGCCAACTCGCCCCAGCGCTGGGCCTGCGCGCCGCCCGCGATGGCGCCGAGTTCGGTGACCTCGTCCAGACCCCACTGGCCGCCCTCGCGGATGAGTGCTTCGACGATCACCGGCGAGGTCGCTGGGTTGTGGTCCGTCAGCGGCGGGACCTGGTTGGTGACGACGTGCGTGTCGGGCATGTTGGCTAACGTTACATTTCTTCGACAGCCGCACAAGGGTGTGTAATGCCGGCGCTTACCGTAGCTACCCGCCGCGGACTCCTGCGATTACGGGTTGGCTCGGGTCCGCCTCATGCGCCGGCGGCGCGATGGAGTGACCGTCGTTCAGCCCGAGACGTTTGTGTAGCCGGACCAGCGGCGCGGGAGCCCACCAGTTCCGTTGTCCGAGGACGTGCATGAATGCCGGCACCAGCACCATGCGCACCAAGGTGGCATCGGCGAGGACGGCCAGCGTGAGGCCCAGCCCGAACATCCGCAGGAAGGACACGTGGGCCGCGATCAGTGCCGCGAACGAGATCGACATGATCAGGGCGGCGGCGGTGATGACCGGGCCGGTGCGGGCGATTCCCCGCGCCACGCTTTCGTCGTTGTCCCCGTTGGTCTTTCCGGACGCCAGTGCGAATTCGCGTATCCGGGAGACGAGGAACACCTCGTAGTCCATCGACAAGCCGAAGGCGATACAGAACAGCAGCACCGGGATGTTGGCGACCAAGACCCCGCTGGGCGTCGTCCCCAGCGCGCCGAGGTGCCCGTCCTGGAAGATCCACACCATCGCGCCGAAGGCGGCGGTGAGTGAAAGGACGTTGAGTACCAACGCTTTCAGTGGCATCACGACGCTGCCCGTCAACAGGAAAAGAAGTATGAACATGAAGCCGGCGATCAGCCCGACCACCAAAGGCAAGTGTGATGCGATGGCATCGAGGCTGTCTCGATTGATCTGGGCGGTGCCGGTGAAATCGACTTCCTCGCCGCCAGGAGTCGGGACGGCGTGTAGGCGGTCGAGTTGAGTTTCGGAGCGATCGGAGAACAGCGGAGCTGTGCTGTCGACGGTGAGGAACGTGCTGCCCTGCTTCTCTGCGGTGGGCGCTGACGGTGGTCCGACCGGGACGCCGTTGACAAACGTGCCCGTTGGGACCGACACGCCCGAGACGTCGGGTACGCGAGACAGATCCGCCGCGTATCGGCTGATGTCGTCGCCGGTCAGGCGACCAGTGTGCGGGATGACGATCGTCACCGCGGTTTCGGAGTTGTTGGCGAAGTCGTTGCGCAGTTCGTCGCCAACTCGGTGCGCAGAGGCCGAGTGCGGCAGCACGCGGTCGTCGGGGAAACCCCATTTGATGTTCAGGAACGGCAGACCAAGGAACATCAAGAAGGCGACCCCGGTCAATCCGATCGGTAGGGCTCGGCGGATGACGAACCTGGTCCAGCGATACCAGAACTGCCGCTGGAGGGGAGTCGGGACGGGCTCCGGCCGGCCCGACAGGCGGCGGACGAGCCGTCGGACATCCCACGACTCCAGCCGGTCGCCGAGCAGGATCAGCGCGGCAGGCGTGACAACCACGGCGGCGAACGCGGCGAACGCGACGGTGGCCACCCCCGCGTAGGCGAAGGACTTCAAGAAGTGCATCGGGAACAGCACCATCAGGGCCATCGAGAGCGCGACCGTCGTCGCCGAGAACAACACGGTGCGACCCGCCGTGACCACCGTGCGAACGACGGCGACCTCGCGGTCTGTGCCGTCGGCCAACTCGTCGCGGTACCGGCTGACTATCAACAGCGTGTAGTCGATGGCCAGCGCCAGACCCAGGGCGGTGGTGAGGTTGAGGGCGAATATCGAGACGTCGGTGGCGAACGAGATCGTGCGCAGCACCGCAAGGGTGCCGAAAATCGCCATTCCACCCACGGCTACGGGAAGCGCTGCGGCGAGCAGACCGCCGAACACCCAGACCAGTACGACGAAGCTGAGCGGAATCGCGATCGATTCCACCAGCCGCAAGTCGCGCTGCGACTGCCCGGTGATCTGCACATTGACCATCGCGACGCCGCCGGTCTGCACGGTGACACCGTTACGGTCGTGCTTCACCTGCGCCGAAAGCTTTTGGGCAATCTTCTGCTGCTCGCCTTCGTTTCCCTTGATGCCCGCAATGATCAGCCCGGATGTCCGATCCTTGCTGACGAGCGCGGCGGCGGCCTGCGGCGGGACTGTCCACGGCGAGGTGACGCTCACGACATGCGGCGAGCTTTTCAGTTGGTCGACGATTTCGGTGCCCGCGGCTCGGGCGGCTGGACTCTCAACGCCGTCTGGCGTCGAGACGGTGACGAGCAGCTGCACGTCACCCTGACGGTACTTGTCGGTCAGGAGCTTGGTCGCCCGTGCCGATTGCGATGTCGGGTCTTGAAATCCGCTGGCGGACAGGCTGCTTGCGACGGGGATACCAAAGATGGCCGCGGCCACCGTCACGAGCACTGCGATCCCGAGGGTCCGCCTCGGCGCCGCGATCGCGAGCCCAGCGATGCGGTCTAGTACGCCAATCCGATGCTCGCCCATCACCGTCTTACGAGTCGCGATGCCAGACCGTTCAATGCCGCCAGCCATGGGGACCACCCGCCGTCCAAGAGCTCGATTTCAACAATCGGTGACTTTTGTCAACATTCGGTGACTTAGACCGTACGC
>Ga0335085_10005469_pt1 | contig 20343 bp, 15 predicted proteins | sample Lox_Sample_45_FD_206712 | JGI IMG/M metagenome (GOLD analysis project Ga0335085, IMG submission 206712) | Soil microbial communities from Loxahatchee National Wildlife Refuge, Florida, United States - Lox_Sample_4.5 | ecosystem: Environmental > Terrestrial > Soil > Wetlands | place: USA...
CCATCGTTATACCATCGAGCGGCACCGTCAATCTGATGTCTCTGCTCTATCAATATGCTCAGCCGCAGAATACGGTGGTTTCCAACGCCTGGACGTATGCACAGATGGCTCAGGCGGCTATGGACAGTGCTTCGGCCAGTGCTCTGACGGCTGCGAATGCCGCGACGGCGGCTGCTCAGAGCGCGGCAACAGCAGAGGGTGTGGCCGGAGTAGGAAATGCCACTTCCACCACCCCAGGTCTTATCCAATTGACCGGAGCATTGGGCGGAAGTGCAACGAATCCAACGGTGCCCGCTTTGGCTTCCCTTGCACCTCTGGCTTCTCCGACGTTCACCGGAAAAGTGACAACCCCGGCGATAGAAATCACGGGAGGAACCCCTGCCGTGGGAGATGTCCTGACTTCCGACAGCTCCGGAAACGGGACCTGGCAATCCAATCCCGGCGCACCGAATGCCACCACCAGTGCACCGGGACTCATCCAATTGGCAGGGGCTCTCAGCGGCACTGCGGCGTTGCCGACCATTCCCGCTCTGGCAACACTGGCTCCGCTCAATTCTCCGGTATTCGTCGGAACAGTGACATTGACTTCATTGCTGGTGGACAACGGAACAATTTCATCGGGAAATGTCCTCACCAGCGATGTGAGCGGATACGCAACGTGGCAGCCGTTGCCGACGAATACGATCGGAGCCGGTCTGGCGTTTGTTCTGTCGTCCTGACAAATATTGGACAAAATAGTGTATTACATCGTACAATACAGAAACAACACCAGGCTATATTAAAATGGAATCCGTGGGGTAGAATAAATGGTCGGGACCAACATCCTCCAGGCTGCTGCCATTTCTCCCAAAGTATTCTATTCGGGGCAATTGAGCGCCACCGACATCTCCATTTATCAGCCCGCCTCGGGATCTTCTGCCAGAGTGTTTCAGGGTCTTATCTGCAATTCCACCTCCTCACAGGCACCTCCGACGCTGTCCACCGGTCCCATCTACAATACGATTGTAGCTCCCACGCTGGCATTGGGCACAACCTCTTCCACAGGGGGAACCTTCTCCTCCGGGACGTACTATTGGGAGATCACGGCCACCACCGCCGTCGGAGAAACAACCGTATCCAACGAAGTCCATGCCACCATCAGTGCCAATGGGAGCCAGGTACTCACCTGGGGTGTCGTCGGAGGCTCCAATGGTTATAAAATTTATCGGGGCACCGCAGCCAGTGGCGAGAACGTGCTCGTCACCACGATTACTTCGGGGTCCACGACTTCCTACCTTGATACGGGACTCAGCGGCACATCGGCCACCCCTCCGGTATCCAATACCTCCGGAGGAGGCTCCTTTGCCGCAAGCACTTATTACTGGGTGGTTTCAGCTGTATCGGCTTCCGGTGAAACGATCGCCTCGAACGAAATAACCAATACCTTCACCGCTGTCAACGGTTCGATTGTTCTCACATGGACTACGATTACCGCCGCCTCAAGTTACCATCTTTATCGTGGGACGAGCAGCGGAGCCGAAAATCATGTCATCGCCACCGTCGCCGCTGGGACCACGACCTACACGGACACAGGTACCACAGGAACCTCTCTATCCCCGCTCACCTCTTCGACTTTCGGCTGTCCGGTAACGGTGTACCTGTCCGTGATTCAATCGGGAAATTCCCTGGGTCCGCAATATCGCGCGATCCAAGCGTTTCCATTGGCCGTCAACGACACATTGAATCTAACCCCTTATTTCAACGGTCTGATGTTGGGACCGGGGGATTATATTTCCGGGTATGCTTCGCTCGCCGGAGCAGCTGTTCTCATCCTCTCCGGAACGGTTCACACATGACACTTTTATCGAGCAATAGCAGTACATTACTGCAAACCAGTAAATCTGTCATCACCACGACAAATTACGCCACAACGAGTGCGCCCGGTATTGTCGAACTCGGAGGAGATCTCGGCGGAACCTACAGTAGCCCCTCAGTTCTCAACCATGATCCCTATCTGGTGCCCACGGCCCAGAAAACGACGGCCTATACGGCTGCGGTGAATGATTTCGTGCTGGTGAATGCGGCCTCGGGCGCGGTGACCGTGACCCTCCCGCACGCTCCGGCCGACAAAACGCGAATCGGCGTCAAAAAAATGGACACCTCCTCCAATGGGGTAACCATCGCTGCCAGCGGTGGGGATGCCTTCGAGGTGACGGGAGGATCGACATCGGGAACGATGTCCCTTCCCTATCAATCGAAGATCTATCAATACGAAGCATCGGCATCTCTCTGGATCAGTTTTTCCGGTGACACGCCGGTAACGCAATTGGAAACAATTCTTGCCACGCTCGCCTCTCCAACTTTCACCGGCACCGTGACGACGCCGACACCCGTCGTCAACAACGGTGTGAACTGGAAAATATCACGTCATTCGACAACGGCCTCATCATCGGTCTCGGCCAATACCATCGGGGGAAGCATGCCTTTCACCATCTCACCGTCCTCCACATTATCCATTTTCGACACCACGGATTACTTCAATAACGTCACCGTGACGACGCAAGCGATCGGTGCCATCACCGTACCCTACACCGGTCTGTACGCCGTGGCGGGTGCAGTTCATTGGTCCACCGTGGTGGGCACCAGCGCCCAATTCATGCTGGGACTCACCTTGAATACCTCGGGGACCTACAGCTGGATACAACTGGGAACGGAAACATGCGGTACCAACCTTCACAGAATCGGATTTGCGGGAGCCGTCAGCCTCAGTGCAGGCGCTTTGATCCAACCTGGGTACGAATTACCGAGCACCAATACAGCTCTCGGTGATTCTACCGGCTCCTACACATTCTTCTCGGGCGCACTCATCACCAGAACAGCGTAACACGCCATGACATACATCACCGAAACCTTTACGAATCTCGCCGGTACCGACGATACCGGGGTAGTCACCTTCTACTGTTTCTACCCGCGTGCGTCCTCATCGGGTACCGCCATGATATCGCAAACCACGGTAGCATGCCCCCTGGTCGGTGGATCTTTTACATCGCCCTCCCTCGATCCGGGTCCGGCCCGAGCCGAGATCATAATAGGCACCTGGCACAGGATCTACGATTTCGTCATCCCTGCCTCGGGGACATATCAATTATTTTCGTTGCCGGAATTGCTGTATGATCCGAATACCCAGCGACCCACTCTGGTCGGACCTACCGGGCCGACAGGTCTTGCCGGTCCGACAGGCCCCACCGGTATCACGGGACCGACCGGTTCTACTGGTCCTACGGGAACTACGGGGGCCACGGGAGTTACGGGAGCGACCGGGCCTACAGGTCCGACCGGCGCAACCGGTCCTACCGGAAGTACCGGAAACACGGGGGCAACCGGTCCGACAGGGCCTACAGGTTCCACCGGGGCGACGGGAATTACAGGTCCTACCGGCCCCACAGGTGCGACGGGTGCAGCTTCGCGGTGGTGGGAAGGAACATCGGTTCCTACTACGGGGTCGCCTGCCGGTGCCGTCAATAATGATATGTATCTCGATACGGCCACGTATGAAGTATACCAGCTGCAATCGGGCACATGGACCGCACTGGTGGATATCCAGGGTGCAACGGGTGCCACGGGACCAATGGGAGCTACCGGTATTACGGGATCGACTGGTCCGACGGGAGCTACAGGTACTACGGGTCCGACAGGTCCTACCGGGGCAACGGGTGCGACGGGACCTTCCACCGGAGAGCCTTTCCTCGTCCCGACCTCGGTCAAGACAGCCAATTACACTGCTGCTGCATCCGATTTCGTTGTTGTCAACGCCGCATCCGGTGGATTGACGATCACACTTCCGACAACACCATCGGATGAAACTCGCGTCGGTGTCAAAAAAATAGACAACAGTGCCAACTCGGTTTCGATTGTAACCGGTGGAAGTGACGTTTTCAACGTCGTCTCCGGACCGACATCCACCTCGTTGTCCCTGCAATACCAGACACAGATCATGCAATACCAGGCCAGCACGGGAATCTGGTATGTGCAAAGCACGGACACTCCGTTGGGCCAATTGGACAGCCGTTTCGACTCCCGAATTGCCGTGAACAGTCGAAGCGGTCTGGATCGTCCGGTTCCCGCTATTTATTCCTATTTCGCCGACACCGCCAATATCTCCAGTGGAGCCCCTTCCACCTTCACCAGCGGACAAACCTCCTCCACGGTTCTGAACGGAGGCACCGGATGTAATTTTGCGGTGGAGAACGGCTATCTCACCCTGGCCAATCCGTTGCCCTCCACCGGAGGGAGCGTGGCCTATTTTCTTTCCCCCACCCTTGGTGCGACGGTAACACATATAGGCGGTAGATTCTCGTTCACGAACTCTTCCGGCGTATTCACCTATGCCGGATCTCTGGACCCGAACGGCACGTTCTGCATTGCCGTCACCAACGCGGTGTTGAATTTGTCGAGTATGCCCGACATGAGCGTCCATTTCTATACGACGCCGTATAACTGGGCCTTCGGAGTGTGGTCGGGAGCCGACACCGGAAACGGCGGATTCATCTCCCTGGCGACCGGCAGCTATTCATTTGCCGCCGGCATGATCTCCGGTTTCCCGTACGAGATGGAATGCTGGCTGTCGGGCACGACGGCCTATCTGCGTCTTCCGGACGGCAGTTTCATCTCGGTCACCGATTCACGGATATCCTCGTACGGAGGGGATTTCGCGTACTGGGAGGCGTACACCACCGGCTCCACCAACTCTGTTCCGGCCATCTCACATCTGTGGGCCAACACCGGTCTGGCAATTCCCGGCGGACCGGGGTACGCGCCCGTTTCGGGAGCCGTGTTCAGCGGTGCGGTCACCATTCCGGAATTGCTGCTGACCGGTCCGAACCCGCCGACCTACGGATGGCCGATCGTCACCATCTCCGGTTCCGGAGAAGTGGCCAACATTCCCGTGGGAATGATGCTGGGCAATGCGTTCAGCACAACCATCACCAGCGGCACGGCGGTAGTGCTCTATAACACCAGCAATTTCTTCCAGGCGTTCACCGGATCGACCGCGCAGACGGTCACGTTGCCGGTGGCCTCGGGAATGGAGCAGGGTCAATCGTTCCTCTTCGTCAATTCCAGTTCGGCCGCATTGACCATCCAGTCGTCGGGAGCCAACACCGTTCTGACAATGGCTGCGGGGACATGGTCACAGATCTTCTGCACCACGACATCGGGCACGGGAGCAAGCTCCTGGACTGCGGTCTACCTTGCGGCGAACGTGGCCAGCGGCAAGCTTCTCACGGTCAACAATTCGCTCACCGTCGTCGGAACCGACAGCACGACCATTACATTCCAGGGTACAGACACCTATGTTGGACGTGCGACAACAGACACCCTGACCAACAAGACATTGACAACTCCGGTCCTCAACGGAACTCCCACCGGCACCGGAGTTGCATCGGCGGCCACAGCGTCCACTTTGGCACTGAGGGATAGCAACGCCAATCTGACAACCGCTAATCTCCTCGAAGGGTATACCTCGACCGCGACAGCGGCCGGAACAACCACGCTGACGGTGGGAAGCAGCTATCAGCAATACCTTACGGGAACATCAACTCAAACCGTGACAATGCCGGTGGCCTCCACCCTGGTCACCGGGCAGAGTTGGATGGTCACCAATCTGTCCACGGGGGCTGTGACAATACAATCCAGTGGGGCCAACACCCTGGTTGTTCTGGGTACTAATTGCTCTTCTGTTCTCACCTGCATCTCCACTTCCGGAACAGGCACCAGTTCCTGGAATGTCACCTATTTCGGGCCTCAAGCTCCTCGTGTCACGACGACAACGTCAGCATCCAGTATCACACCGAACTGTGGCACCACGGATATCTATACCGTGACAGCACTGGCAGCAGCTTTGACCATCAATGCGCCGACCGGCACACCGGTCACCGGGCAAGTCATGAAATTCCGATTCAAGGACAACGGCACGGCCAGAGCCCTGACATGGTCCTCCAGTTCCAATGGATTCGGCTCATCCGGAGCGGCAACGTTACTCGCGACCACGGTTATCTCCAAAACACACTGGGTCAACGTGATCTGGGACGAAGTCAAAGCACTTTGGATTTGTTTGGCCAGTGACAGCACCGGTTACTGAGGTTACAACAGTAAGCAGGTATCGATATGGCTATCGGAGTTGTCGGAACCCCCACCACCGGAACAAGCACGGCCACGGCACCTACGGGGTCGACCACGGGCACACTGCTGGTCGTGGCTGCTGCCGGCCCTTCCGGCACCACGATCACGGTACCGGCGGGCTGGTCTACCCAACTTAATTCGACAACCTCGAACTCATATACCAACCTCCGTCTCGTTATCGCCAGCGCACCCTGGTCGGGCACTCTCGCCATGGGATTCACATCCGCGACGCTACTTGTCTGCTCGGCATACAGTGGAACAAACACTTCGAGCCCCTGGCAGACAAATAACTTTTCCACGGAGACGGGCAGTGGTACGACCATCACCACCCCCAGTGTCAGCGATACCACTTCTGGCGGTTGGCGGGTCGAGGGATGGGGATGTGCCGGATTGTTCTCCTCCACCACGGCGTGGACGACGTTCTCTCCGGCCGACACCATCCATGGCGAGACCAATACATCGAACTTGGCAATCGCGATTACCGATTCCAACGGTACCATCGGCACAGGATCTACCTCCGTCACGGGGACGATTCCCGACACCAACGCTATTTACGATGTCGCCATGGCATGGATCGGGATTCTCGTCCCACTGTCGTCGTCCGGCTCAAACTTTTTCTTCTTCTGATACCGAATAATTTGATATCTCAAATATTGAATTTCTGGTATCATGTGCTATTCTCATGAAAAGACTTAAGCTGTATTCGTTGTGAAAGGCCCCTCCTGTGCGAGCCACTCCGATCACCACCCGCGCCGAATTGCTCGCGTCCCTCGATGAGGTGCGCCGTGACCCGATGCACCAGAATAGATGGTATGTCGTGCGCAAGGCCAAGGCCATGGGCCTCGTCGATGAGTTGCCTCCGGAGTGGCGTACCGAGGCCGACAAGATCACAACTTTCCGGAATTACACCGAAGAAGACCGGCATGCCACGGAACGAGTCAAGGAATTGGTTGACACTGTCGTCACCGCTGTCGACAGTGCTACGGAGGAAAGTGCCGAGGATCTCACGACATTGGCCGCCAGTATCGCTTGGCGCGCATATAAGGAAAACCTCGACCAACCGTATAATCATGCCCTACAGGTGGCGCTCTCCGGTCTGGTGAAGGAAGACCGTCTCTACGAAGAGGATGTCGATACCATCTTGGCAGCGTTAGGCGTGTCGGATACCACCCCTGTACTCGGACAACCTGGAGTACGGCGTATCAGGACGGCAGCCGGAGCACTCCGTTACCATGGGGCTATTGGTGATTTAATCGAAAAGAGAGCCGGAAAGTGGGTCACCCCCAATTCCGTGGGGGAGAGCGCGCATCCTGTGGCGGAGATAGAAAAGTCCGGTGAAGCAGCAGATCGTGCTGCCGCGAAGACCGCGACAAGAACTACTCACGCATTCCAAGGAGTAACTGCCGGTCAAGTTGCGGAATTGGTGCATGGGGGGAAGGCCGTTCATGTGCTCGGTGCGGACGGGAAGACCCGGAAAGTCGTCGGGGCCGAACACGGTGAAGATGAAGCTGTTCGCCTTCACCTCGGACCTAGGATGGGTGAGAATGAGGGTCCTACCGTGGCACTACACTCCAAGTCCCGTCTCTTCGCTCGAAGAGGTACGCCTGGCGAACGAGTCTCATCCGGTTCCAGGGGTGTTCGCGATGACGGTGAGATCCACACGGAATCCGCCGGTCGTCCCGGTTCGACAGGTGGCACAATGCCAGAACGGCAGCCGAAGACTTTCCGTTTCGGTAAGAACCTGAATAATGCTGCTCGCAGAGGAGATGTCAAGCCGGGCGATACCATTGTCCACGACACCGGAACCAAGGAAAATCCACGACCTGCCCGTTACAATGTCAATTCGGTCAAAAAGGACAAGCACGGAGCCACACATGTCCGGGCCACCCCGGTATCCGGACATGGAAACTCGGGCGGACACTCCAATATCGGGGAAGACCTCATGGTCGCACGAGAGGGTGCAGAAATGGCCGACCCCCGTGAGTTAACCGAATTTCCCGGAAAGGACCTCATAAGCCCGGATCGGGTGATGGATGTCGCCGATCGCTTGCACGGTGGGGACAAAGGTGGTGGCTCCAAGGGGCCGGGTGGTGAAGGAGGTACCAGTGGCGGTTCCAGTGGGGGAAGTGGTGGTTCCGGTGGCGGAGGAAGTTCTGGAGCGTCGGTGAGTCCGAATTCCGGTAACGAAGTCCATGCCAAGGGAGGCGGCGGAGGTGGGAGCAAGGGAGGCTCCGAAAGCGCCGGAACCAAGGATAGAGCTGCACCCACTACCCCAGGACAACCCAGCCGTTCCGACCCGACCCAGGCACAATTGTTCCGTCAAAGCCCCGGAGCGAAATTCAATCCCCGCTATATCGAAGGCGGTGGCAACAATCCGGTTCCGAATGCCCTCGGCGATGGTCACGGTGCCACCGAGGGGGATCGAATCGTCACCGCCGACAAGAGAACCGGAACCATCGCGAAAGCAGGTTCCAATTCGAGTTGGGTGAAATTCGACGATACCCCCGACCTGAAAAGTGTCAAAAATGCTCATCTCTCCCACCAGACGATCTCCACCGATAAGGCATCGGCAGCCTGATCCATGAGCGAGATCGATGTAACCGTGTACGAGACACCGGCTGCGCGCACATACAATGTGCCACAGCAGGTGTCCACCCATGTCGCCGCGATGGTACAGCGGTACAGTGATGCCAAATTCGACCCTCTCCCCCCCCGTGAACACGAACTCGTCGTGCAACTACTCACATTCGGCAAATTGAGCACCGACGATGTTCATTATCTTCACGACAGATTTAATCGACCCCAAGCCGATGATGTGCTGATTGCCTCGGGCGGCGGTACTGCATTGTCTCGGATAGATCTGTTCGGAGGAGAAGCTGGACGCACCTGGATCGACAAAATTATCGGCGGCATGGAACGTGACACGGCACGGACACATCAGGATGAATTGACGGCATGTTCCTACGATCCCGAATCATTTCATTACATCGGATTGGCATTGTCCGACGAACCCAACCTGATCACCGCACTTGCTCGAATTCCCCTGGATTCCACAGAGCCCCGCGATATCGAGGCGCTCGCTGCCAATGGCAACTGGCTCACTGTCGACGATCTGACCAATATGCAAGGTATCACTCTCGATGACGATTTAACGGCCTTCGTCTCCAGTGCGTTTCTTCGCGGACACGACGGTGTGCTGCTCCATCCGGAAATGCCGATATGTTTCCTCCCCGAAATGCCGCTCCTGGCAGCGCTGGGAAACCTGGATCTTCTCGATGCGCCTCTTCTGGCCGATGGGTCCGGTCCCGACGAGGCCGGAGGGCATATCTACGCCGTGGTCGACCCCACGGATACCACCGCCGTAATGAAAGTGATAAAAATTCTTCCGGGACCGCAGGTTTTCACCCGTACCAGTGGACAATGGCAGCCGGACCCCACCACTCTCGGGTCATTGATGTCGGTGAACCCTCCCCCCCTCGTGGAATTGTCCGGAAGCATGTTGAAATCTGTTCTGGCACAAACGGATGCCGCAGATGCCGCCCAAGCCACGAGTACTTCCAACGTCAGCATGGCTCCGGCGGCAACCGCAGAACCTCCAACCCCGACTATACCTCCTGCGCCCGTCACCGCTGCGCTTCGCAACGCCGCACGCATGCGTCATGCCTACGCTACCGGGCTGGAAATGGCACAATTGATCCGACAACGGGATAAAAATCCTATCGTGGAATCGGAATTGAGCCGCCGTGAATACGAGATTCGCAAGACATCCATGACGGCATCGATCGGGTTGATTCGGAGTTTACGGTGCAATGCTCGGCACCTGGAGGCATTTTTCCTGCCACCCGTTGCTCGCCAAGCCGAACAAAACCTGATCGCCAGCCTTCGTGGTAGTGTCGAGGAATCGGAAGCTGCCAGGGCCAATGGACGTGCCAAGGGCACGGAAGCCCTAAGAAAATATTGGACCACCGGCAAGGGTGGAAAATTGGTTATCCGCTGGGGCACGCCCTCCGATTGGTACCGGTGCCATGCAGCCTTGTCGAAGTATGTTTCGGATAACATCGCCAGGCGCATGTGCGCGCTCTATCATCATACGATGGTCGGCTATTGGCCTGGGGATCGCCGTAATAGACCACCCCTGGATGGGGCCACTGGCCGGGCTCCAGATTGAATCGACCTCCGTATGACGGCGTGGTCCCGATAGCCGGATAATCGAGCTTCCGCTACCATTTCCGATATGGAATTGGAACGACTCGTCCAAGCAACCGAAGGAACCTCCCTTCGGGAATCAAAAATTATCGGTCTCCTTCGGAATGTCGGTGACCTCCCCACTCTATCCGATGGCAAGACATGCATTACGAAGGGTGTCGCGGCCTTCTTCGATGTGACCGAAAACACGATTTGGACGCGTTTACGGTCGAATCGGACACCCATTGAAGCTGCCGGATATCGGGTACAGGGACGGCAACAACTGGCAAAGAAATTTCCCGAACTGCTCGCGGATAGTTACCGGGGAACGACCCAGCTCGGGGTCTGGCCTCCACTCGCTGTTCTGCTCCTCGGAATCAAGCTTCCGTACTCCCCGGTGGCCGAACGCATCAGGGCGATTGTAGCCGATCTCGGTGAGAGTGGTCTGGACGCAGAATACACAGATCGCGTCGACAGTCAACCCGTGGTAGAAGATCCGGCGAACCACCCCACGGAGCGTGAAGAGCCTTCCTCTCCTTTCGATGCCATTCGTCGTCTTCGTCTCGACGGCACGGAGTACTGGCGTGCCAGGGATCTGATGCCGCTGTTGGGCTACCAGGAGTGGCGCAAATTTGCAGGCGCTATCGAACGGGCAACGCAGACAGCTATCAATCAAGGCTATCCTCTCGACGAACACTTTATGCAGATCAAAGGGGTTATTGGCGGAGGGGACAAAAACCTCGGAGGCCGTCCTTCCGTTGATTACGAGCTGTCCCGATTTGGTTGCTACCTTGTAGCTATGAACGGAGATCCCCGCAAGCCGGAGGTCGCCGCTGCCCAGGCATACTTCGCCATCCGCACGCGGCAAGCCGAGGAGGCAGAAGAATCGGCTCCGATGAAAGCGGCCACTATCCAGACAGCAACCGCATCGACGGCTCTTCCCGACAATCCCATCGACCTCGGCATCGCACGTGCCCGGGCACGCATGGAAGTTGTCGCGTTGGCACGGGGCGTCATCGCCGACAGCCACTTGGAAGCAGAGGCGCGGATCATTCTGGCCGAAGCTCGCGGAGTTCGCCCACAAATTGAAGAGGATGGCCTTCCACTTTATGTATCGGATTATCTGGAATCTAAGGGGATGACTTCCACGGAAGCCGAGAAAAATGCCCCCACTTTCGGGAAGAAGCTCAAGGCCAGGTATCTCGCCGTGAACGGAAAAATTCCGCAAACATCGCCGAGAAGGCTGACTGATGGAAGTATTCGTAATATCTGTGCGTACACGCATTCTGATATCGATCTATTCGATGAGGTATGGATGGCGTACGAGTAATAAATCCGATCATACGGCTAACCTAATCTTTAGATAATTACCGACAATTCTCGACCTTAACCGGCATCAATTCTTTCCTTGCATACACAAGTATAGTATGCTAAATGATGTCGATTAAGGTCGAGCGGCGTATAACAGCCGCGCCGTTAAATGAAAGGGCTGACCCCATGACCACTTTTCAACTCGTAGACGGCCTTTACGAGGAAATGTTGGACGATTCCTTCCACATTTCTCAGGCACTCACCGCCGCCGGAGGCCCCCTTTATCCCCCGGACGAATGGTTCCGCGACCCCGGTCTGAACCGACCCACCCCCATCACCATCACCGCCGACGGTCGAATCTACGGACATATCGCGCCGTGGGAGGTATCCCACATCGGGATGCCCCCGGGCACGAAACCACCACGATCGGCATCGGATTACGCTTTCTTCAAAACAGGTGTCGTGATGACCGACAGCAAGCGTGAAGTCCCGGTAGGGCAACTGACTCTTGCCGGAGGACATGCCGCGATGAACGCGGGTGCGGGCGAAGCGGTCAAACATTACGATGACACCAATTCCGCCATCGCAGACATCACCTGCGGCGAAGATAATCACGGCATCTGGATCTCCGGGGGGTTGCGCCCGGGTGTCACCGACGAGCAGGTCCGTGCTCTGCGGGCCAGTGCACCTTCCGGTGATTGGCGTCCCATCAACAACAGCCTGGAACTGGTTGCCATATGCCAGGTCAACACCCCGGGATTCCCCGTGGCCCGCGCCATGGTGGCCGGGGGCGAACTCACCGCACTCGTCGCCGCAGGAGCCTCCGAGATGTACGAACTTCAACAGGAAAATCTTGTGCTGAACGCATTGCAGAATGTCGCCGAGCGTGTGAGCAATCTCGAAGCCCTCGTGGCTGCGTCGCGGGGGGACAGGCGGGGAGATTTGACTCCACTCAAGGAGAAGACGCGTCTCTACCCCACCGACAGGGAGACGCAAAAGGCGATGGATGACGGTGACAAGCCCTTCTTCGCAGAGAAAACCCGAAATGCCGATCAGCAGGCCCCCGTCGCCGACGGGAAGACCAGGAAATTGAAGGTACAACCCGATTCCTCGGGGAACGTCCTGATTCTGGTGAGTCCGGACACTCTCGATGGTGGAACCGGAGACCTCGACGACATCGGAACCGACAATTCGATGTTCGATTTCGGGGATGGCGAGGATTTCGATCCCACCATGGATGTCAACGGGGCGGCCACCAATATGGACGACGACGGGGATTTCGATTCCGACGCCAATTACCAGGTGCCCGATGTCACCAACTATGACGGGCTGCGCAACGGATATACCGACAACACCTCGGATGCCAGCTTCGAACATGCCATCGACGAATGTCCCGGCGACGGGTGCACCAACCCTGCGCACACCAAGGGCGGAATGGTCGCCGCGTCCAAGTCGAAGAAGGATGACATGGAATCCGGGGATGTCTCCACCGAATTGGATGACATCAACGATTCGGCCTCCAGCGACGACACCGACAACTCCATCGGCATTTCACGCGACGGCAACGATGTCGGCCAGGACACCTACGATGTCGACCCCGGCAAGGTGGACAACTCCGACAACACCAAGCCGGTGAAGATCGATGTGTCCAAGAGTGTGGCCAGCAACAGGGATATCGACAACGTCGATAGCGCCCCCAAGCAAATCGACGGCGTGGACAGTGCCAACGCCGACACCGTGGACCACGCCGGGAAGCTCGTCCCCAATGCGGGCGTTTCGGAAGCCGAGCAGCGTCTGCACGCCGCCCGGGCCAGCCGGAGAAGTCGTTTGCGGTCCGAGATGGAGAAAACACGCAGGCGCATGAATGCCTGAAAACATCGATTTAACGGCATAAAATAAGGAACCGGGCGAGAAAATCGTCCGGTTCTTTTTATGTCCGTTTTTCGACGCAAAAAATAATTAAATTTATCCGAAACAACTTGCATTTCTGTGCTATACCCTTTATCGTGATTCATTGAGCGCCCGTGTACGACGGTACCTCGAGTAGAGACGAATGGCATTTTCCGCACGACACCTCTATTCGCATATCCGTATACGGAGGAATTAATGATGACTATCGAAGAGCGTCTCGACAGTCTGAATAAACTCTCGCGTGACGAGAGAGACCTCCTCGTATCCGATCTGGAAGAAGCATTCGCTGCCGCCGAGGAAAACGATGATATCGAGGGTATGGAAGCCCTGGTATTCGGTCTGAAGGCAATCGAGCAATACAACCAGATCGCCGACGAGGTCAATTCGATTCCGGTCGAGGACACCGTTTCCGAAGAGGCCCCCACAGAGGTGCCCGTCGAGGAAGTGCCCGCTGACACCGTAATCGCAGAAAAGGCGTCCGAGGCCACCGATGATGTTCCCGCCGAGAGCGAGGGCACGGACACCGTCGTCGACACAGACGAAGGTGCCGAAATCGAAACCCCCGAACCCCCTGCACAAGCCGAAAAAGAACAGGAGCTGGCAATGGCTGCATCCGCTGTAACTGTGGCAGACGATGGCGTGGATGCGGAAGTCGCAACACTGCCGGCTACCACCAATCCCCTCACCTCCCTGACGGCATCGATCGCCTCGATTCCTACCGCAGGAACCGAAATCGGTGGTTTGTCCGTCGGTACTCCGCTCAAGAGCACCTATCAAATCGACGAAGCCACCGTCAAGATGATCAACGCGGTACGTGGCACACACGGCGGCGACGGGGAGAAGCGCACCATCGTGACGATGCGCGCCGAATTCCCCGAAGAGCGTCAGCTCAATTTCTCCGATGCCCTCGGCAATATGAGCAAGATCGAGGCCGTCACCACCCCCAAGGCCATCGTGGCTAGTGGTGGATATTGTGCACCGCTGCCCGTGAATTATGATATTTACGGTCTGGGTACCAACATGCGGCCCGTGCGTGACTCGCTGCCGACATTCGGTGCGACCCGTGGTGGTATCCGCTACATCCAGCCTCCGACCCTGGGCTCCTACACCAGCGCCATCGCGCTGTGGACCGCAGCCAACGACGCGAGCCCCAGCAGCCCGGCCACCAAGCCGTTCTTGCAGATCACCTGTGCCAGTGAGGAATCGGCGAACACCAATGCCGTGACCCTGTCGCTGGTGTTCGGTAACCTGATGAGTCGCGCCTACCCCGAATTGGTGCAGCGGCACAACCAGCTCGCACTGATCCAGCACGCGCGTTTCGCCGAGCAGACACTGTTGAACGCTATCTCCGCAGCGTCCACAGCGGTGACGACGAGTTATGTCGCCGGTTATGGTCGAGACCTTCTGCGGGCGATCTCCGAAGCAGCGGCCCAATATCGCAACCGCAACCGTATGCCGCGCACCATTCCGTTGCGCGTCATTCTGCCGGACTGGGTTCTGGACGCCATGCGCGAGGATATCGCAGCCTCGACGCACTTCGAGGACCTGGCAGCGTCCGACGCCGTCATCAACTCCTGGCTGACCGCTCGTAATATCAATGTCACCTGGCACATGGATACCGCATTCAGCAGCCAGAGCGCAAGTTCTCCGTTGAACCCACTGCCCACCACTTTTGTCTGGTGGATTTTCAGCGAGGGTACCTTCCTGTTCCTGGATGGTGGAACTCTGGACCTCGGAGTCATCCGTGACTCGTCCTTGATCAACACCAACGACTACCGCACTTTCGTGGAAACCTTCGAAGGAATTGCCATGGTCGGTGTCGAGTCTCTTCAGGTCACCACCACCACCGGAATGGGAATTGCTCCGGTTACCTTCACCAACGCCGCAACCGGTTCGACCACGGTGGTTTTCCAGCCGTAATACTGATCTTCGAATTGCGGCTCGATTCGTATTTATTATTCGGGTCGAGCCGCAATTCGAAGAAAAAATACACGAATCGGAACCACGGCATAAGAGAAGGAGGACGACATGGCACGGTTCTTCGAGACTTTCAAGGTTATCGTCGAAGACGGCCACTGGATGAACCAGTCATACCCGGTCGATACATTCGACGGGGGGATTTCGGTTCAGACCCAGGATATCTGCAATCCTCCGGCTCCGGCCAATGAAGTCCAGACAATCACGGTCAATGGCTCTCCCACGGGAGGCACCTTCACATTGACCTACGGCGGAGACACAACTGCGGCATTGAATTACAATGCCGCCGCCTCCGCGATCCAAACAGCATTGCAAGGTCTCGGCTCCATCGGGTCGGGGAATGCCACGGTCACAGGGTCGAGCGGTGGTCCCTGGGTCGTCACGTTCGGTGGCACCCTGGGTTTGCTCCAATTGCCTTTGATCACCGCAAATTACTCTTCCCTGACCGGAGGCACCGATCCTACGGTGACCGTCGTCATGACGACGCCGGGAAACCTGCTGGCCCCCAATTCCTACCCTCTCACCCGTCTCGTGGAGCCATTCGGCATCACCGCGTACGGGATCATCCCGCCGATCTGCGAACCACCCGCATACGAGGAATTCATCACCAACGCCCTCGACATGTCTGCGGAGCAACAGGTGTCCTACACATTGTGGAACGGCTCCCCCAATGTCGTCACCGACATGTACATGGAGCATCCCGATGTCACGGTTCTGAGCCGTGCCGGTGACCCCTACACCATGGTGGGGAACCTGCTGCAAACAGCATTCACCATGACACCGTTCCTCCAGCCCGTTCTTCATCTCGGTTGGCAGAGCGCCATGTCCCTGCAATTGGGTTTGGCTAGTCTGGGTTTGCCGTTCGTGGTCCCGCACGGATATCCGGCAGATGCCATCGCAGTCACCGGGCCGGTGGTGGTGCGGCTCAGTGGAATCGAAACCGTCACCACCTTCGATTACCTGCTCAACCGGCATTACTACATGGCCACCCGAATCGCAGCAATCGAATTCGACCCCGGCATTGCCGTACGCATCGCCGATTCCTAATCACACTGAAATAAACAGGAGCAACAATGGGTGTCTCGGAACACGCAGCGAGCGTACAAGGCGTTGCCATTCAGGTCACGAAACTGAACGCCAACGGCTCGCCGATGGAAGGAAGCAATACCTCCTTCGTCACCAATGCGTTCATGAAATTAAGCTTCACCCCGGAGTACACCAAGGGGATCGAAGTCGAAGAAAAGGCAGCCGACGGTTCGGTCTGCGTGTACTACCAGGCAGACGACGTTCTCAAGCGCGTCACGCTGACACTGGATATCTGTGCGCCGTCGCCGGAACTCACCGAGATCCTGACCGGAGGTGAAATCCTCTACCCCACCGGCACCACCACTCCTCTCGGTTACGCCGCCCCCTTGGCCGGTACGATCGCCAACCCCAACGGTTGCGCCATCGAGGTGTGGTCGCGAGCCATCGTCAACGGGCGTCCCTCCCCGGATCTTCCATATTGGTGGTGGGTATTCCCCTACACGAAGCTGTATTTGTCGGGTGAGCGTACCATGGAAAATGGAGCACTGGCCAACAGCTTCACCGGCTGGGGTGTCGGTAACGTCAATTACGGTGCGGGAGCCTCGGGCACCTGGGTCTACCAGACCGATGGAGCCTTCGCTTATCTCCAAAGTGCCTATGCACCTCTCGGACTCAATGAGTATGTCGCCGTCGCCGCACCGCCCACTCCCGTCAATCAGGTGGACACCATCACCATCACCGGTAATCCTACCGGAGGAAACTTCATCCTCGGATACGAGGGTGTCACCACGGGAGCGCTCCCCTACAACGTGACGGCCAGCGCACTGCAAACCGCGCTCGTCTCATTGGCCAGCATCGGGGCCGGAAACGCGACGGTGGCCACAGTGGCAACCACACCTCCCACCATTTCTCTCGGCACCGCGACCTCCGGTGGCGCATTCGTCGCAGGAACCTATTTCTGGGTGGTCACCGCCATCGGGACCAATGGGGAATCCGTCGCTTCCAATGAAGTGACCGCTACCCTGACTTCGAATCAGGAGCAGCCGATCAGCTGGTCCGCCACCGGAGGAGCCACCGGGTACAATGTGTACCGTGGAACCGCCACCGGAGCGGAGAACAAGTTGATCGCCACCCTGGGCGCGGTTATGACCTACACCGACACCGGCACCGCCGGAACCACCCAGAGTCCTCCCACGGGTGTGGGGCCATTCAATGTGACGTTCACCGGAGCACTGGCCGGGACCCAGCTGGAGCCGATTCAATTGGCACAGAACAACCTCACCGGAGGAACCGATCCCACGGTGAATATCGTGGTCACCACTCCTGGTATCGTCTGACATTATCTATCAATACCGCCCTCGGCCTGCTATGCTGGGGGCGGTATCGTTTTACCGCAATTCGTGGGAAGGTTCGTTGTGACCCTCGCCAGTTTCGAGCCGGATATCACGGCGATGGCGACGACCAGAATGTATGAAATGCTGGGTCGTCGCTGGGTGTGGCCTGCTATCACCACGACCGAGGATGTGCCGATAGAGCCCGGACAGAATTTCATCTTTCTCGCCGGAACCCCGGTGACAAAGATATTGAGTATTTGCACCAACGTGGACAGTGGCCGCCAGCTGAAGTACACTCTCACCAACACCAATCGGGTGCGATTGTATTTCCCCTATGCCATCGCCGAAGGCCCTTGGGCGTTTCCATTCCCTTTCTACCCTCCCGCCACGTTACCCCGTAGCATTATCTGCACCTATACCTATGGGGCACCCCCTCCGGACAGTGTGCAATTCGCCATCCAAGTGCTGGCGAACGAACTGTCTTTGTTGATCGAAGGCTCCGATCAATGTCGTCTTCCCGAAAGGGTGCGATCGGTCTCCCGCCAAGGTATAGACCTGGAGATCGTGTCCCCGGAGGATTTCCTCGACAAGGGGCGCACAGGAATCACCGAGGTGGATGCCGTCCTCAGTGAATTCAATTTTTCCAAGGCACGGAGACCAGCTCGTGTGTACAACGGCGTCATCCAACCCCCGCGTCGTTGGAACACCACACAGGGTGGCCAGAGTGAAGTGCAATCCATCACATTGGGAGGCACGATAACCGGCGGTTCGTTCACCCTCACCTGTCTCGGGGAAACCACCCAACCCATCAATTGGCAGCCGTACGCCCATGATATCCAATGGGCTCTGATAAATCTTCCGGCCGTGGGCAACAGCAATGTCGCGGTCACCGGACCACAAAATGGACCATTTACCGTCACATTCGTCAGTGATCTGGGGGCGCAGGCCGTCGCGGTGATGACGGCCAACGCCTCCGGGCTTCTCGGCACTTCTCCTACCGTCGCAGTGGAGGAAGTGACGGTAGGTTCCGCGTCCTAGTCGTGGGTTAGTCCGTGAGACCCAGTTCACGGAAGATTTCGCGCTGATGCCTCCGCAAAATCTCCCGTAGCTCATAGTCACGATGCTCGACAGCCACGCGGGTAGCATAGTCGGTAGTTACCTCGTGTACTGTACAGACACCCTTGATATGCCTGATAACGGCGATCGTCTCTTCGATCTCCGTGGGGGACATCGTGTCGTCCAAGGCAATAAGATGCCAATTGCTCAACCTATCTTCCTTTCATTCCATATCGAGCCGCGAAGTCAATTCTAGTGTAGAAAACGAGAACAGACAAACGGCGTACCTCCTCGACATAACCGGCATCCGAGCGTACATTATACCGTGTGAATCAGAGCCCCGAAGAGGAACTCAACTCTGTGAGAACAAGCACACCGGTTTCTCTCGAAGATGTCCACAAAGTCCGAAAAATTATTTGCTCCTATGCCTTTGACATGCCCGACGCGCTCGGTCTCATGGAAATGCTCGGGGTCCATCCGGCTTGCCCTGAAGTTCTCACCGATCCGGTCGAATAATCGGAAAAATGAATTTATAAATAAACACAAAAATAGGCTTCTGCGGTATTCTTAATTCTGAACTATTGCTTTATCATAAAAGTATGGTCACCTCTGAAGAACTCCGCACACGCGCCGGTACCGTCACACAGAAGGCTCACGACAAATACGGAGCCAAACCGGGGACGAAGGGTTTGAAACCCAAGTCATACCCGGTTTTCGACCGCCTCAGCGGAGAGAATGCTCTTCGACTGCGCGGGCATGCCCCAGACCCTTCGGCCGTCATCAACGTGGTTCAACGGTGGGCACAATCCCACAATGACAAGGTGCTGTTGCTCAAATGCCGCATCGCCCGCAAGGTGGACGCCCACACCGATGGTTCCGATTAATTTCTTCAAACGAAGGAAACCCTCCCATTCCAACGGAGAAAATTAATACATGAGATTGTCCTGGCTGAACCATGTCCCCTGGGTACGTCCATTGAACGGCAGCGCCTCGTGGTCCCATTGTGATGTGGACAAATGTGATAATATGCCGGTAGCTAAGTATCAATTTGTCGACAAAAAGCAGGATGCCACCTTTTGTGAGCGTCATCTCCTTGCCAGGGGATTATTCTCGAGTGCGGAGGAACAAGGGCGATACGACGATTACGCCACCGACAATCCCAAGGCCAGCTACAGAAATTGAGGCACGATGAACTACGAGGAAAACGAACAGCCGTCGGCTATCATCGCGCGGGGATTGGCTGAATTCTCCGATACCTTTCAGCCTGTCGTGGAAGCGGTATTGGGCTATAAGAAAAAGTGGGAAGAGGCGGGGTTCTCCCCTACTTCGGCCGAGGCCATGGCCTGTGAGTACCACGGAATTCTTCTCGTAATGTTCCGTTCTT
>Ga0335085_10005470_pt1 | contig 20341 bp, 14 predicted proteins | sample Lox_Sample_45_FD_206712 | JGI IMG/M metagenome (GOLD analysis project Ga0335085, IMG submission 206712) | Soil microbial communities from Loxahatchee National Wildlife Refuge, Florida, United States - Lox_Sample_4.5 | ecosystem: Environmental > Terrestrial > Soil > Wetlands | place: USA...
AACCGGAGAAAAACATTCCCGCCGTCCGCCGGATTATCTATGACTCCGGAACAGCGGTTACGTCGATGCACGATATGAGGATGGGAGTACGCGAATACTTAAGTCAGCATAAAGACGATTCAGACTATCGCACCGGCATTGCGTATGTTGGGAAACAAAAACCCAAGATTCTTATCATCGGCAGCGGCGGCGGCGCGCAGGTATTGGATGCGCTGCATTTTGGCGCTTCCGAAATCACAGCTGTGGAAGTGAATCCCATCATTAACGATATCGTGCAGCATCGCATGGCCGACTTCTGGGGCGGGTTATTCACGCAGCCTGAGGTCCGCCTGGTCACAGACGAAGGCCGGAGCTTCGTTCGGCGTTCCAAAGAGCACTTCGATGCAATCATCTCGGTCCATACCATCAGCAACGCTGCGCTTGCCTCAGGAGCGCTTGCGCTTTCTGAAAACTACGTTTTGACCCGTGAAGCCTTCGAAGATTACCTGGACGATCTTTCCCCGGACGGCGTGATTTATTTCACGCGCCCGGAACCTCAAATCGCTCGACTCTTTGCTTCGGCCCGTGAGGCGTTGGCGAACCGTGGAGTGCAAGACTTTCCTTCACATTTCTACGCTTTTCGCATTCCACCCGACGACGCCGAAAGGAGGCGGTTCGGATCAAATAGGCCGTCTTTCAGAGCGGGGCTGCTGGTCAAAAAATCGCCCTTTACGAGTGACGAGATTCGACAGATTGAGAGTCTGCTGGGAGTCGCCCATCAGTGGAACGAAACATTCGTGGACGCTGCTGAAATGCTCTACTCTCCGTCTCGAATGAGCGGGAGCAGCATTTACCATACCTTGCTCACTACTACCGATTTGCCGTCCGTTTACCGATCAGAAGTACAACAGCTGATGCCAGCCACGGACGATCGGCCATTCTTCAACCATCAGACCCGCTGGTCGAGCATTAATCGAGGAATGATCCGCGAGTTGTTCAGCGAAAGACTCTTCGGTGGGTTGGCTTTGGGTGACCGGCCTATCGCAGAAGTCTGTCTTCTGGTTTTGTTGGTGCAGACCATTGTGATCTCGACTTTGTTGATTCTGATGCCTCTGGCCCGTTTTTCGCGGGAAGGACTGCAGGTGCAGAATTCTGCTGCGCTGCTGCTGTACTTCGCGGCGCTTGGATTCGGATTCATCTCGATCGAAATGGCACTGCTTAGTCAATTCACTTTGTTTCTTGGCCAGCCGGTCTACACCTTTGCCGTTGTTCTCGCCAGCTTACTTGTGTTCTCCGGGATCGGTGCCAACCTGTCGGGGCGATTGCGGGCAGAGCCGCAACGGACTCTGCAACGAATATTGCCTATGCTTTTATTTGTGTTGCTCCTCACCGCGTTCTCGATTCCGGTGCTTTTTCGGGTGGCACTAGGCTTAGCGCTTCCTTTGCGTGTCCTGTTGGGGGTCGGTGCCTTGGCACCAATTGGAATTCTCCTTGGAATGCCGTTTCCCACCGCTTTGCGGATGGTCTCCCAGACGAGTTCGTCACTCGTCCCTTGGTCCTGCGGAGTGAATGGTTTTTTTACCGTAATCGGAACGATCTCCACGGAGATCCTGGCGATGACGTTTGGCTTCAGATTCGTCTTGCTTTGCGGTGCCATTTGCTATGCCAGCGCCTGGGCCGTGATCCGCAAAATGACAGCACCGGAAGCCTTGCAAGCATCGCAGCCGAGAGGAGCGCTCTATGCGGATGCGGCTCTCGGATCTTAAGGCCGGCGAGACGGCAATAATTGAAGAAGTTGCGCTGCCGGAATCAGAACGACAGCTTCTGGTCCGGTTCGGATTCTTCGACGGAGCCGAGGTTCGATGTTCGCGACGTACGCCGATGGGAGACCCAGTCGTCTACTCACTAGACGGTTCAGAGGTCGCCTTGCGCACGGAAACAGCGTGCCGGATTTTCGCCTCGCAAGTTGACAGAAAAGCATGCGAGCAAACGGGATGAGTCAGCTTTTGCAAACCGTGCCATCCTTGGTCGCCAGGTCTCAGCAACGAATCCGGACTGTAGCGTTGATCGGACCTCCCAACTCAGGCAAAACCACTTTGTTCAACCGCCTGACTAAGCTTCGGCAGAAGGTCGGCAACTACCCCGGAATCACGGTTGAGCAACACACGGGCGTGATGGCTCTGCCCGATCAAGAAGTCACTATTGTTGATCTGCCGGGAGTCTACAGCCTCAACCCCCACTCCGAAGACGAGCGCGTTGCTGTCAGTGTGTTAAGCGGCAACATGCATGGGGTTCCACGGCCAGAGGCCGTTTTGCTTGTACTCGACGCGACCAACCTCACCCGGCACCTTTCGCTCGCGGCGCCGGTGATTGCTCTCGGCCTCCCCACACTCGCTTTGCTGAACATGGGGGATCTCCTCGCCAGGCGTAGCGGTTCCATCGATGCGGTGAAACTGGCGGGCGACCTGGGCATCCCAGTGGCCATCGTTAGCGCCACGATGGGGACCGGCCTCGACGCAGTAGGCCGATTCCTGCAGCACGCGAACTCACCTAGTCCGACGACGCTGCCGATTGTCCAAGACGTGAGGGAGTGCCGAAAGTGGGCTGCTCGGGTTGCCAGCGAATCTGATTATCGCCCTCCGCTCCCACCAGCGTGGACTCGCCGCTTCGATGACATTTTTCTTCATAAGGTCTGGGGCCCTCTCGTCTTCATGATCGTCGTGGGAGCCGTTTTCCAAACAGTATTTGGCTTGGGCCAACCGCTCAGCAATGCTTTGCAAAACCTTCTCACTGAAATGGGGCAGAAAACTGCACCGTTCATCGCAAACGGCTTTCTTCGCTCATTGTTACTGGATGGCATCTGGAAAGGCGTTGCCTCGGTTTTGGTTTTCCTGCCCCAGATTTTGGTACTCTTCCTTTTTATAGGACTGCTTGAAGATTCCGGTTATCTGGCGCGCGCCGCTCTAATTTCCGACCGCACGATGTCGTTCGTTGGCCTAAACGGAAAAGCATTCATCCCGCTGCTATCTGCTTACGCATGCGCGGTGCCGGCAATCATGGCAAGCCGCACGATCGAGAACAAGCGCGACCGTCTGGCGACGATCCTGATTGCTCCGTTCATGACCTGCTCGGCTCGTCTGCCGATCTACACACTGCTAATTGCAGCTTTTATTCCCGAACGTTCGGTTGTCGGTATTTTTCTGGGTTCACGTGCTCTCGCCATGCTGTTGTTATATGTGCTCGGTTTTGCAGCCGCGATCGGAACCGCGAAGATTCTGAAATCGTCAATCCTCAAGTCAACTCCCGCACCGTTTGTCCTCGAACTCCCTGAATACCGCTGGCCGACGTTTCGTACCGTCGGCCTGCGCCTCATCGATCGAGGACGCGTGTTCGTGCAGCAGGCCGGGACAGTGATTCTCGTCGTGTCGCTGTTGGTATGGGCCCTCACTAACCTCCCGCTCCACGATGGTCACCCGCCGGAGCTAGAAAACAGCGTGGTGGCTCACGTAGGTCACTTCATCGAACCGGCCATCCGCCCACTCGGATTCAACTGGAAGATCGGAGTTGGACTTTTGACCTCAGTCGTGGCCCGCGAGGTTATTGTCGGAACTCTCGGAACGCTCTATGGACGGGATCCGCAAACCCAGTCGGTCTCGCTTCAAGCAGCCCTTCAGCATGACCTGACATTCTCGGGAGCGATGGCACTCTTGATGTTTTTCGCCTTCGCGATGCAGTGCACTTCGACGCTGGCCGTCGTGCGTCGCGAAACCAATAGCTGGAAGTGGCCAATCATACAGTTCATCTACATGACCGGAATAGCATTCCTTGCCGCATACCTTGTGAATCAGACGATGGCTCTATTGCACTAGGTATCTAAAGCGGAGCTTTTCGCATCCATCCCCTACACAGCATCCGGAACTACAGCGAGAAGGTTGAGATTCAAATGTTATGGTCCAGTTATGGTCCATTTATCTTTCTGACTGCTCTGGAAACGCGTCAGGAAGCCGCCCGTGTCGCATGTTTTCTGTTAGTTACGAGCTAATGCTTGATTGTCACGGCAGAGGCTGCTCTTTCGAGACCTTAACTTATTTCTTCCGTAATTCATTTCTTCCGATTTCTATTTTATTGTTTGCACCGACGCTTAGGCGAACATCGGCGCTGGTCACAGAATGGTCACAAAACTGTGGCCGCTTAACGAATTGGACTGAACCCCAAAATTGAGACACTCGTTAAGGCACACTTAGCAGAAAGGACTGCAAGTGGCAAAGAAACGAGTGGGGCGGTATCCGAACTACCGCTAGTGTGCCAACCTAGTTTGTCTCAACCGAGGGGTTCACCCCAACGAGGTGTGCCGCAGAATGTGCCGTACGCTTCGAGCCGGTATGCGCCAATATGGGCTTTTTCGCTACTTCAACAAAGTGCTTCCGTGCGGGCTAGGTTGTGGGCAAGTCATTGATTTCATATGGTGGTCGCTGCTGCTAGACCTACTGAGGTGCAACAACTCTTAATCAGTAGGTTGAAGGTTCGATTCCTTCCGCGCTCACCATCTTTTCACAGTTCTGCCATTAGAGGCTCAGATTGCAGAATGTTCCGAACACGATTTCTTGTGTCGGGCGAGATCACAAGAGCAGCATCGTGGCCGATCAACCTCGCTCCTGCAAGTTCGAAATCGTAGCCTTCAGCTTCCAGGACGTTTAGTTCTGCGCTGTAGAGGCGGTCCTCGTTTCCGGCGTCACCGTACTCTTTGAACAGCGTATGTATATCAGCAGCGTCCCGTTTTTCGTGCTTTCTATCTGCCCACGCAAGAAGCTTGAGGACTAGCAGCACCGGAAGGCTGACCACCGGAATAACCAGATTTTTTTCAAGGCGGACTGGAACTGCAGATTCGAGTCCGTCGCTGAAGCCGGTAACTCTCATCACAATGTCCTCTTCGGGCGGCCAGGAAATAGTTCGTTCTGCGCTTTCCACACCTCCGAAGGGGATCAGATCAACAATTACAGCAGGTGTCGAGTTGTATATCAGCTGGTGGATCTTATGTGGATGTGGCGCGACACCGGCTTGTTCCATTGATGATTTCAATGTGTTGAAATGGTCCCAGTCTCGTACCGCAATGCCGAAGTCAACATCCAGAGTGCGACGTCCAGGCGGCCTGCCGAAAACGTGCCTGAGAATCACTTCCCGCGCGGTTGCACCGGCCAGGAAATATCTTTGCAGCCTCGAGATTCCTACCGTCTGTTGTTGTCGTAAGGTCAGCATAGGCCAGGATGGGGGGTACCACATCGTGGATTGTCGGCACATGATTTGGATTCCAGAACGCATCGAGAATCTCAACATCCCCGTTTACGTCAGCCCTCATCTTGTATTCCGTGATTAACTGCTTCGGTGTATCTCTTGCATATATCGTCGCAGTTTGCGGCTCAAGGTGTTGGAGCAAGCGATTGGCCGCCACCTCCCCACCCCAAAATGCGTGATAGGGCTGAAGATCTAACCCTTTGGTCCAGCCGGCCTGCTGCGCTCTAAATCTCCTGATATTGAGTTCGTCGGGTTACTAGTGCTTTCCATGTACTTTCATGCCATCCTGCCATCCGTGGCCCTGCATCTTGTTGAATATTTGTTTTCAGGTGGATTCGATTCCTTCCGCGCTCACCATCTTTTCAATCACTTACCCGTTACTGTCTGACCGAATTTGCGAGGTGTGCCGTAAAGTGTGCCGTAGCGGGATTCAGCTACGTGCATTCGTGTTAACTGGCTGTGGCGGAGTGTTCTCATCCGCCGCAGCCAGCGAGCACAGGTGCGGTGGGAGCGACTTACCCCACTCTTGACTCGATGGATTCCCCAACCCCGCGTCTTACATCCCTATCCCGACGCACGCTTCGACGCCACTCATCCATCGTAAGAGCCGTATGCGTAGAAGCGCACGTACGGATCCGTCCGGGGGGCGCCCAGCGATGGGCGTCCCTACCGGGACAGTCAACTTCTCAATTGCCGAAAACTCACCAAGTGATCACCTGATTTTCGGGTGTCAGTGGGCCCGGGCAGACACTTTCTACCCGACAGGAACGCAGAACTCAAATACGGATGCGCTGCCCCCCGAATCCACATCTGTTACGAGAAACACCGGACACTTATCGGCCAAATGGGGCCGGTACGTTGCTGGAGGAATGAGACAACGTTCTCGATAGTAGATCACGGCGAGAAGCGACACTTTTAATCGCTACAGAAAAACGCAGACCACACCGGTGCCCAGCAAAGTCGTCGCCCAGACAAAATCGAGGTTGAACCATGTCTTGCGCAACATACCCACTCCGACTTTCTCAAAGACCAGTACTGCGATGATTGCTGTCACCAGTAAATAACCGACCGCATGAACTACGGTCGCGAGCAGCGCATTCGTGGAGGTCATCGCTGACCCTGTCATGGAGTGACAGTGAGTGCCCACCGGCATAGTTAGGAACACCGGCACGACCAACCAAGAAACCGCCGTCCGCGCTCATGCCTCCACTCTGGTCAGCGTTCACCATGGTTAGCCAGCCTCGAATTCCATCCGGATAGAACTGGTCATCCCAGGCGCGATAGAGGGAGTTGGTCACGAAGATTCGTTTTCCATCACGACTAACTTCGACCATTTGCGGACCACCGTTCAGCTTGTGTTCGGGATCGCTTGGATGTGGCTGACGGCGCACTATGCCGCCGAGGTTTATCGATCCGGTCTGCACTGGACTGAACGGATCGGACACGTCGTACTGCCTGAGTTCTCCGGTGCCCCAGCAGGAAACGTAGAGGAATCGGTCATCGAGAGACAGACTGATGTCGGTCACGAACGGTGGAACCGCCTTGAATCCCTTCAACAGTGGCGGCAGCAGTTCCGGATCAGCTGCTTCGGCCGGAATGTCGATCACTTTGCGGATCTTCCAAGTTCCGTTACCGTTGGAGCCTTCCCGGTTCCACAGCCAAATCGAGGATGAGAGGTCTTTCAGCGACGTAACTACTCCAACAAATCCATATGCCTCTGTCGGGTCGTGGGCGGGTCGCAGTTCCAGTGCCATCTGGTATTCCGGTCCCATTTCGAGGACTTGTTGGTGACGCCGGCCATGGCACGGCCTGTCGCTCAATGCCGTCAACCGTCGAGACCAATTTTCGGAAAGCTGACTGGTAAGCTTTCCAGGTCGATTCCGGCCAGGCAATGTAGTAGAGCTTCGACACCGCATGCGACTGTAGCGCCTGGGTTCCATCGCATTGGTACGCTGGATCGGCTGCGGCGATTATTGCTGCCGTGGTGAATTGGGAGATCGCGATGTGTCAGGGTGCCCGTAAGCACCGTCGGGTCCGAACGTCACGACTACGTTAGGCTGGATCCGTCTTATGTGCTGCGCAATGATGGCGACGGACTCGCTGGCGTTGGCACGGTCGAGTTGCTGATCGTGGTAGTCGAGGATCGAGACTTCGCGCACGCCCAAGGCTGAAGCGGCGGCTCGCAGTTTACCTTCACGGATGTTTGCGAGCGCCGATGGACCGGGATGTTGATGATCGTCCAAACGATACCCTCGGAAGCGGCCACTGTCGCCACGAGTAGCCGTTAGCAAAAAGACATCAATGCCCTTCGAAGCGTATTTCGCAAGTGTACCTCCCACTCCAAGGGATTCGTCATCGGGGTGTGCGAGCACGGCCATCAATCTCGGTTTCCGCGTGATTTCTGTATTCTGTTTGGACGAGTTTGCTTCCATGTCATGTGCCTCGATGTTTCCAACAAACGTTGCCTCCGTTTGGGCTCCCTGGTATGCAAGTCACCGCTCAGAGCTTTCTGGATATGCGCCAAGTGATGCCAGCTGTGCCGTAGTGCGTGGTCCTCAATCACAAACTGCGCGGTAACCGGCCCGCCGAAGCTGAGCGAAAAGGGAGCTGCACGATCTAATTCTTCGTCTGTGAACGTGCGCACGGCATCGGCTGCCTCACGACTGTTTCGACGCAAAAGTTCGAGTGCGGCAGCCTTCGTTTCTTCTGCATGCTCGCGGGCGTGCTTGGCATTTAACTCGGCGACCGCATCCCACGTGACGTCTGTAACGGCCTTACCGTTGGCGATTGCTCGTGCCACTTCAATCTCGATCGGGTACATGCTGGCAACATGGTGCACAATTAGGCCAACCGAACGACGATCGGTAGCCGAAACCGGTGCACGCCATTCCTCTTCTGAAAGTCCTTGAGCAAAGGCAGCTAAGAGGGCGGCACCTTCCACGATTCGACCAGCTAATAGTGCAGAGCGACGGTTGACGGAACTTCTGATTCTGGTAGTGGCGGTGGTCTGCGATGACATGTTTTCATTCCCTTTCTGCTTGAGCGTTGGTCGGGCGGCCATTTATTCGTTGTGTTGATAAATCCAGTATTCCGCAAAATGTACGTGGTTACTTGTCCTGTAGTCCGGCCTTCTTGCTCGCTTAATACTCGTAGGCAATTCGCTTATCCGAGCGTCCTCCGTACTTAGCTGGGACGCGGGAAACAATCTTCGATGACGGCCATAAAAAGTTTGCATAAAGACTTTCTCGAAGGTGGAAAGGTTCCTACCCTACGCTTCACTGGTCACGCGGCCCAACACCTCGAGGCGGCAGGGGACGGGGCTTATCGCTAAACGATCGAATGCACCAGCGTGTCCCTTCTTCGATACGTAGTAAAGAACCGGTACTGCCATCCTGGACAGAACGGTAGACGCCACTTCTCCGGCCATCAGCGAAAGGGCCAAACCTTGAAAGATCGGATCAAACAGGATCACACTCGCTCCTACCACGACAGCGGCTGCTGTTAGCAGCATCGGACGGAAGCGCACCGCCCCGGCATCGACGACGGCATCCTCCAACGACATGCCTTGCGAACGGCGTAATTCAATGAAGTCGACAAGAATGATTGCGTTGCGCACGACAATTCCGGCGCCCGCGATGAAGCCGATCATTGAGGTCGCAGTGAAGAATGCTCCCATCAGCGCGTGGGCCGGGAGAATGCCAACCAGGGTCAGCGGAATCGGCGCCATGATGACAAGAGGCGTGATGAACGAGCGAAACCAACCCACGACCATCACGAAGATCAGGACAAGCACCGCCGCGAATGCCAATCCCAAATCACGGAAGACTTCCACCGTGATCTGCCACTCACCATCCCATTTCATCGAGAAACGGTCGGTGCGTTCGGGCATGGTGGTGCCTTTGTACTGCTTCACCGTATAGCCGTCGGGGAGCTTAATTTTGTCAATGGCATCGCTCATCTTCATGATGGCGTACGCCGGGCTCTCTTCTCCACCTGCGACATCTCCCGTCACATAAACGACTGGTTGCAGGTTCTTTCGATACACGCTGGTATCGGTAATGGTTTGACGGAGAGTTGTTAGTTCCTGCAGAGCAATGTCTCCACCGGAAGGAGTGGGCAGTTTAAGGTTTGCAAACTGCTCGACCGCCGAACGATCCGGGCGCCCCAACCGCACCTCGATGGGTATGTCTTCGCGCGAATGCGAATCATGTAACAAGCCGGCAGTGGCCCCGCCGAGGCCTATCTGCACGGTTCGCGTAATATCAGCAGGCGAGATACCATGCAGCGCAGCCTTCTCCAGATCTACCTTCATATCGTATTTTGTTTGCGCATCTTCGACATACCAGTCCACATCCACTACGCCCGACGTCTGCTGAAAGACCTTCTTGATCTGAGCGGCCAACTCGATCTGGCCTTTGTGATCGGGCCCATAAACTTCCGCGACCAGGGTTTGCAACACGGGCGGACCCGGCGGGGCCTCGGCAACCTTGATGCGGGCGCCAAACGGATCGGCAATCCTGTCCAATTCCGGCCGCAATCGTCGCGCAATTTCGTGGCTTTGTGCCTTGCGGTCGTGCCGAGAGAGCAGATTCACCTGAATGTCTGCTTGGTTGGGCTGATTGCGTAAGAAGTAGTGGCGCACGAGGCCATTGAAGTTGTAAGGGCCGGAAGTCCCTGCATAGATCTGGTAATTCGTAACCTCAGGCTGCTTGCCCAGATATTGTCCCAGCGCCTGAGCGACGTGAGTTGTCTGTTCCAGCGGCGTGCCGTCCGGCATGTCAACGATGACCTGAAACTCACTCTTGTTATCGAACGGCAGCATCTTGAGGCGAACCCACTTCAGGGGCACAAACGCGATCGCGGCGAGCAGCAAGACGCCCACACCTCCAAGAAACACCCATCGCCGACACGCATTCATGATCAGCGGGTTCATCATCCGGCGATACAAACGAGTGGTCCAGCCTTCGGCCTCTTGCCCCGAATGACCGCCCACTCCTCGGTACCATGTCAGCAGTCTCGATGCCGCCCAGGGCAGGATAACGAAGGCTACAGCAAGCGAGAACAGCATCGCTGCCGACGCTCCCACAGGGATCGGCCGCATGTAGGGGCCGGCCAGCCCGCGCACGAAGGCGTTGGGCAGGACGGCGGCGATCACAGCAAAGGTCGCGAGAATTGTAGGGTTCCCGACTTCGTCGACCGCCTCAACCACGATTTCCGTCACCGGTCGCCCTGGACTATCCGGCAACCGGAAGTGTCGAGCGATGTTCTCGACAACAACGATGGCATCATCAACCAGGATCCCGATTGAGAAGATCAGCGCGAACAATGTGACCCGGTTCAGCGTGTACCCATACAAGTAGAAAACGCCAAGCGTGAGGGCCAGCGTTACCGGCACAGCTAACAGAACCACTCCCGATTCACGCCAACCCAGCGCCAGCGCAATCAGCAATGTGACCGACAACGTCGCGATCAGCAGGTGCAGGAGGAGTTCGTCGGACTTATCCTTTGCCGTCTCTCCATAGTTACGCGTGACCGTAATGTTGAGGTCGTTCGGAAGCATGTAACCGCGCAGCGCATTGACATTTTCCAGGAGCCGCCTGCAAATGTCAGTTGCGTTAGCACCTTTGCGTTTGGAGACCGTGATGGTCACCGCGGGATACTCCGCGCCAGGCTTCTGTTCTGCTCCGCCCCGAGCATTCGCAAACAAAACGTAAGTATCCGGCTCTGCTGGGCCGTCCTGAATTTTCTCGGCTACGTCACGCACGTAGACGGGACGTCCGGCGTGAACTCCGACCACGACCTGATTCAGGTCTTCGAGACTGGTAAAGAAAGTGCCCGCCTCGACCTGGAACTCGCGATTGGCGCGCGCGAAACTCCCGGCTTGGCCGCGGCTATTCGTGTTCTGAAGTTGTGTCACGATCGCGCCCGGGGTCAGGCCGTAGGCGGTGAGCCGTTGCGTATCGAGCACGACTCGTACCTGCCTCGGCTCGCCTCCGATGATCTTCGTCTCAGAAACGCCGTCCAGAGGCTTGAGCGAGTTTTCCAGCTCACCTGCGATTCGTCGCAGATGGTACGAGTCGTAATTTTCCCCCCACAGGGTTAGAGCCAGGATCGGTACATCATCAATCGAGCGGACCTTGATGATCGGTTGGGAGACGCCGGGCGGAATGCGATCCAGGTTGGCGTAGAGCTTGTTGTAGGTCTGCACGATCGCATTTTCTTCTTTAGTGCCGACGTAAAAGCGAACCACCAGCATGCTTACGCCTGGATGACTGATGGAGTAGACGTACTCAACACCCGGCACGTCGCGCAGCAGCTTTTCAGTCGGTACGCTGACCCGCTGCTCGACTTCTTCCGCTGACGCACCCGGCATCTGAATGAACACGTCGAGCATCGGAACCACGATCTGCGGCTCTTCTTCTCGTGGAGTTTTGAGAATGCTGAAAACGCCGATAAGCAAGGCGGCAACGATCGCCAGGGGCGTGAGCTTCGAATCGATGAAGCGATGTGCAATGCGGCCGGCCAGACCAAACGCTCGCGAAGGCGCGATCCTCGACTTGGGTTCTTTGTTAGCCATTACTCGCCCTCGATGCGCTTGCTGTTCAGATCCCGTTCACCCGGATTGGCTACAAACCACTCACCACCCTGTAGTCCGGAGAGCACTTGGATCTCGGACCCGGAAGATTTTCCCAAGGTGACATAGCGCAGGTTTGCAACCTTGTTCTGGTCCAGCACGAAAACACCCTGCAACTGCCCGCGTTCGACCACTGCCGAGCGCGGAATCAGCAGCGCTTGTTGCTTGCCACGAGAAAACTTGGCCCGGCCAAAAAGCCCGGAACGCAGCCGTGTGTCTGGGGGCAAGTCGATCTTCACCAGAAAGGTGCGACTCACTGGGTCCGCGGCCGGAACGATCTCGACTACCCTGCCCTTCAGTTCTGTGTTGCCCAGGGCGTCGATTGCAACCGAAACCTGACCTCCTGGTCGTATGCACCACAGGTCACTCTCATTGACAGACACTTCCAGTTGATAGCGACGCATGTCCTCGACAGTGAAGATCGGCATGCCGGGTGAAGCCAAAGTCCCAGAATCAACGTTCTTATGCGTAACGACGCCGTTGAACGGAGCTCGAATGCGCGTATAACCCAGTGAGGCTCTAGCTTGGTTCAATGCTGCCCGCGCCTGGGCCTGGCCTGCTTGTGCAATGTCGCGGCGAGCGAGAAAAGTTTGTTGACGGGTATTCACTTCGTCGAATTCCTGCTGACTGACCACCTTCTGTTCGTAGAGGTATCGGTAACGCTTCAACGTTGATTCCGCCAGGGCCAGATCGGAATTCGCTGCGACCAGCTGCTGCTGGGCGGCAAGCTCGGCTGCGGTGACGCGGTCTAGCGCGGCTCGCGGCTGCGAGTCGTCGATGACCGCGAGCACTTCGCCTCGGTAAACCCGATCTCCTTCGCGAACCCTGATTTCGACGATATTTCCCATCATCTGACTCGCGAGATCGCTGCTCTGCGAGGCGCGCACTGTTCCTACCGACTCCAGCACATCGGCAATGTTGTCTTGTTTGACGGCGAGCACAGAAACATTTCGCACAGTTTCTGTGGGTGGCACCTCCGTTTGCCGCTCGGTTGAGCAACCGCTGCCGCCGAACATCGCGGCTACTATCAAGCAGCCGAGTCTTAATCCTGTATTGTTAGCATTCATGTCATCACCGAAAGCAATTGCGGATTCAAGTTCCTCTCTCGACTGCAACCCCGTGCCTCAGGCGCGGATCGCAACCACTTCCAGATACGCCGCTGCAACTACCGTGAGTTCATCGCCTCCGCGATTGTGTTCAGACCACAACCCTTCGAGTTCGTCGCGCAACCTTTTCGCCGAATCTTGATCCAGCGAGGTGAATGCCCGATTTGTCGGCCCATAATATTGGCGGAAGAACTCGACCACTTCCGCCGCCGGGAAGGGATAGGTGAAGTTATAGTGACGCCGCGTCATTTTGAGGTCCGAAACCCCGGGGCCCAGCCTCTCACGCACTACAGACTCATCACCCCACAACACCGGAGCCGGCATGCCGGACGGAGCGATGAACTTGGCGAAGGTTTTGAACATTTGCCCCACAAATCCTTCGCGCGTCCAATTTCCCATGGCGATGGTGCCCCCGGGACTGCACACCCGCAGCAGTTCGCGCGCAACGAGTTCCGGCCGCGGAGCAAACATGGCTCCGACCAGGCTAGTTACGACGTCGAAGCTGGCGTCTTCAAACGGAAGCGCTTCGGCGTCGCCTTCTATAAAACGAGCGTTGAACCCTTCCGCCTTGGCACGCGCCTGCGCGCGTTGTATCAGGTTCGGGGCGATGTCCACCCCAGTAACGTTCACTCCGTCCCGCGCTGCCCATAGCGCCACCTGACCCGAGCCGCAAGCCACATCGAGCAGCTGGCATCCAGCGGGAATATCGAGTTGTTCGTAAAAAATGCGTGCGCCTTGCTCCATATAGCGCGAGAAGCGGTCGTAATCGCCGGCCATCCAGGTCTCTTTCAGGCGTGTCTTCAGACCATCGATTTCCACTGCAGTCGTAGTCGTGCTCATGTTTCCTCCAGTGTCTTTAGGTTTTTACTTTTTGCCTGCTGCAAGGGCAGTCGCTACCGTGCCTCTTGGGGTCAGAAACGCAAGGACGGCAGCGAAAACAAGCAGTGCCGGGACATCGCCCCAAAGGTGTGCAATTTGGTCCGGATTTGTCAGCGCCTGGACTGCCATGATTGCTGCGTGTACAACGCTGGACCACACCGTGAACCAGATGAGGCTCAAGTGTGCGAGTGGATTGCGGCTCGCGATCAGCAGAAACACGCCCAGTGTTGCGTAAACCCCCAGAATCATCTGCAGATAATGTGGCAGGTGATGCGACGGTCCGGCATGCCAGGACCAGCCGGACGGCCAAACGTTAATAAAGGTGTAAATCCCAACGATGAAGGCCACACCCACCACCCGCAACGCGATACGCAAGTACCTCGTGGGATCGGATTCGGACACTCTTGTTACTCTTAAGGCCGGCGCATAGGACTGCGGCTCTCGGGATAATGCTTCCCCGATTGGTTTCCCTTGAATGACTTCCATATTTCATCCTCCAGTATGTTCGAAGTTTGAATTGACCAGCGATGCTCTGCTTCGTCAGCTGTTTCGATGAGCCATTGTGCGGCAAGATTCCGCGGGCACTTGTCCGCGAGTCCGGCTTTCTTGCTCACAACACAGCTGCCGTATGATGATTTGCTCGAGAGTCTGAAGGGGTTTGCCGGGAGGTTGTATGGATGTGCTTTCCGAAGTGCTGAAGGTCGTGAAACTCCAAGGGGCGATGTTCTACAACGGAGAATTCTCCTCCCCGTGGAGTTTTTGTTCACCGGCTTCTGCCACGATTGCGCCCTATTTAGCGCCGGGTGCGAGACACGTTATCGTTTACCACTTACTCACGCAGGGACACGCTTCTGCCCGTCTGGTGGATGGCAACCGCATTGCTCTTGATACCGGCGACATCGTGATCTTTCCCCACGGTGACGCGCACATCCTCGAAAACGGTCCAGCGACGAAGTCTGTGGACATGGCGAAGGAAATAGAGCGTATTGTCGCCCAGGGATTGAAGCTGTCACGCATGGGTGGCGGAGGGGAAATGACCAAGTTTGTTTGTGGCTTCATGGCCTGTGAGCCACGACTCAGCCAGGTTTTTCTTAGCGGCCTACCTTCAGTATTCAAGGTCAGCATTCGCAACGATGCCTCGGGCAGATGGCTGGAGAATTCAATACGGTTTTCGGTGAACGAGACCGACGCATCCCGCGCTGGCGGGGAAGCAGTCTTGGCAAAACTATCGGAGGTTTTGTTTGTTGAAACACTGCGGATCTACATTGCGCACCTTCCACCTGAACAAACCGGTTGGTTGGCCGGCGCCCGCGATTCGGAGGTTGGAAGGTGTCTGGCGCTGATGCACCGGAACCCGGCACAGCCGTGGACCATCGCTTCCTTAGCCAAAGAAGCAGGAGTATCACGATCGGTGCTCGCCGAGCGGTTCCGCCATTTCCTCAACGAGACTCCTATGGCCTACCTCACGCGCTGGCGACTGCAGTTGGGAGCGGAGATGCTCGTCTCGACGAGTTACTCCGTGGCACAGATCGCATCGGAAGTCGGCTATGAGTCCGAGGCCGCGTTTAACCGGGCATTCAAACGCGAGTTTGAAATTCCTCCCGCACGTTTCCGTAGCAAATCAAGATCGGCTCATGCGACTGGGTCTCCGGTAAGGCCCCTCAGAAATCAGTTCGTGGAGAGGACCTCTGCACATACTCACTCAACCTATTAGGGTCTACGGCCGGAGTCTTTGCTCAAGCTCTGGGCGCGTCAGGCACCCGATCCGCCCCGGGAGCTTGAAAATCGGAAGGAAGGGGAGATTCCATAATATTTCGCGAGTCCAGGTCCGCGTGTCATGCCGCGATGCAACGTGTGCGATCTCGTGCGCTAAGACCATCGCCATTTCTGTTTCGGTCCGCACGCCAATTAGCAACCCTGTGGTCATGTACAGATGTCCTCCGGGCAGCGAATAGGACTGCGGTCTACGTTGCGATTTGCCGCGTGCGCCATGCGGCACTAGAATGATCCGCATAATCGGGCCCACAATCCGTTTCCCAATCGAGAAGAGACATGAAAATAAGAACGATCGTACTGACTGTGGCCCTGTGCCTTGTGGGAGTACCAGTGGGTTTCGCCCAAGACGCCTTTATGGGAGTCTGGAAGCTGAAAGAGGCGAAGTCGGAATTCTCCCCGGGAGCGCCGAAGAACAACACTGTGGTCTACGAGGCGGAAGGCGACAAAGTGAAAGTCACGGTGGACAGTATCAGCAGCGACGGCAAGCCAACGCATTACCAATGGACGGGCAAGTTCGATGGCAAAGAATATCCAGTCAGCGGTGACCCGCTGTCAGATGCGCGGTCGTACACCAAAGTCGACGACCGTATATTGGGGTTCAACGTCATGAAAGGTGGCAAGCTTATTACCAGCGGTCGGATTGTGGTGTCTGGTGACGGCAAGAGCCGCACGGTCACCATGAGCGGAACAGACGCGAAGGGCCACAGGGTGAGTAAAAACGAGGTGTATGAGAAGCAATAGCGGGAATCCTACACGCTTTTAGAAGCCACCAACAGCGCTTTCGAGCGTTCGTTACCCGGTGGCGCCCATAGAATCGCTGACCGAACCGAGAGGAACGCGGGCGTGAATCGTGGTACCACGCTTGGGTTGGGAGTCGATTGACAGCGTTCCTGTCAGAAGCTTCAGTCGCTCCTCCATGCTGATGAGACCAAGACCTCGGCTCTTTTTTGCTGCTTCCGGGTCAAAACCTACGCCGGAATCCCTAACCGTGAGATGAATTTCATCCGACGTTCCCCATAATCGCACTTCGAAGTGCCGTACCCCACTGTGTTTTGCCGCATTGTGGAGGGCCTCCTGCAGTACTCGGAAGAAGCAAAGAGAAATGTCCGCCGACAAAGGGGTGGGTAAATCGTGGGTTTGGAACTCAATCTCTAGTTTCTGCTGCTCGCTGAACTCACGACAGAACCCTCTCATGGCCGCAACTATGCCCAGAAGTTGCAGCTTTGACGAGTGCAACTCGTGCGACATGGATTGGACATCGGTCGCTATCTCGGAGGTTCGCTTCCATAGTTCGCCCATACGGCTACGGACTTCAGGCAAATTGAGAGGAAGTTTTCGGAGCTGCTCTAGCTGGATGGCCAACAGTGCGAGACGTTGAGCGATGTCGTCGTGAAGCTCTCTGGCGATCCGGGTACGTTCCTGCTCTTGTGCCTCAATCAACTTTCGGCTGATGCCTGAAAGCGCCTCTTCTGCTTGTTTCCGTTCGGTGACATCGATACAAGTCCCGATGTAACCAGCAAACGAGTGATCCTGATTGAATCTAGGCACCCCAATGTCTAAGAGCCATCGATATTCTCCGTCGCTTCGCCGCAGCCGATACTCCATTCTGAAGTCGTTGCGAGAATCAAAGGCTTGCGTGTAGGTCTCGAAACAACGTTGTAAGTCTTCACTGTGTACCCCCTCTGTCCATCCGTTTCCAAGCTCCGCATCAATTGATCTTCCAGTGAAGTCCAGCCAAGGCTTGTTGAAGTAGGTGCAGAGTTTGTCGCTGCCCGACATCCAAATCAGCACGGGAGCCGTATCGGCCAACAACCGGAAACGCAGTTCGCTTTCCTTGAGAGCCTCCTCCGCTCGTTTGCGTTGGGTAATGTCTGCGATCACGGAGAGTACGCATCGTTCATTTCCGATCTCTATCTGTTCTGCTGCGCCTAGACCGACCATCTCCGTACCATCCTTGCGGCGATAACGAACCTCCAGATCACGAATAGAACCCTCCGCCCCAAGTCGCTTTACCAACTCCACCTGTTCAGTGGGATCCACCCAGATCGAGATGTCGAACGGAGTCCGTCCTATCACCTCGTCACGACGCCAACCAGTTAGCCGCTCAAAGGTCTCGTTGACATCGAGGTAACGATGGTCTTTCTCGCTGGTTAGTGTGAGGGCCATTGGGCTTCCTCGAAATGCTTTGGAAAATTTCTCCTCTGACCTCTTTAGTGCCTCTTCAGCCCGTTTTCGCTCAGTGATGTCACGGGAGATCGCTGAAGCGCCCACCACCTTGCCAGATGAATCCCTAAGCGGAGAAATGGCCAAGGAGACAACAACCTTCTTCCCTGATTTCGCGACACGAATCGTTTCGCGGTGCTCAATTTGCCCCCCCGCCTTCACGGTTTCAAGAATCTTTTTCTCCTCATCCAGTTGCTCAGGCGGGATGATGATTGTAATCGGCTGTCCAACCGCTTCTGCCGCACTGAAGCCGAAAATACGCTGCGCAGCTGCATTCCAACTCACGATGACTCCGTCCGTATTCTTGGAGATGATCGCATCGTCAGAGGATTCCACAATGGCTGCAAGGTGAAACCGTGCCTCCGTCACTGCTCGTTCACGCAAACGCTGCTCTCGTTCGCGCTCAGATTGTTGCCGTTCGGCGATTACGGCCGCCAACGTCAAGCCCAATATTGAAAGCACCCCGAAGAACACGTCCAAAAGAACAGCGTTTATGAATTGGTTGTTGCTGGCGAAAGGCCCGGAGCCCAATGCGGTCGCTATCGTGGCTATCAACGCAATCAAAAGAGTTGCCAAGCCCGCTCCGCTCACTCCAAAACGGATCACTGCCCCAATTACGAATGGCAGGACTGCGAAAGCCAAAACGTGCAACCGGATTGGAATTAGGGGCAGATCGCCAAAGATGATGAAGCACGCAACTGTGAGCAGGAGTAGAGCCGCGACCAATTCCGCAAAACGACGCCAAGAACGAATTCTTAACAAGTCTGGAAACGTCAACATGACAGGCGTTACTAGCAACACGCCGGTGCTGTCTCCCAGCAAGTAAATCAGCCAAGCTGGACCGAATCCCGACCAACCACGCACATTGACTGCATAGAGGATTGAAGCTCCGATTGACGCGCTCACCAGGGCGCTGGCTAACGCGCCAAAGAGGATTAGCCCGATTACATCGCGCAAGCGAGACAGCGAAGGACGGAAGTTAGCAAAGTGGCGGAGGAGGAACATTGCGATCAGTGCTGCGAGTGTGGTCCCAGCGGCGTAACCGAAAGCAGCCCAGTGGGGCAGGGGACTCAAGAAGGCAAGGAGAAAAGCCCCACCCGCGACTCCGGGCCAAACTGAATAACCCCAGATTAGGAGTGCGCCGAGAGCAATTCCTGACGCGGGCCAAACAGGGCCGATACCGCCGCTGTTGATGGTCTGGAGAACATCGCCGAGTTTGCCAGCCGCAAATTGCGCAGCAAACACCATGGCAATCTGGGCGAGATATTTCCCTAGGTTGCGTGGCACGACTATGCGATTCTCAAGAACATGGTCCAATTTCACACCGCCCAGCAAGACCTCAGGAATATAGCCGCGAGCACGGTTCCTGAAGCCAACTGTCGTAATATCTCCATTACATCACAAACCTTATCTTGGAAACGCTGGGCTCAATGCATTATGAGAGAGCGGTCCTGGTTGAGTGGAGTATGGCGTGGGGATGAAGGGCGAGAATCAGGGGAGAAGATAGGCAAACCGGCTGAAGAGTGACACTTTACCTTGAGGGAAAGACTCTGTGGGCGCTCAGGCGGTAAAACCAAAATCCTCTCCACGAACAAGAAAGGACCCGGATGCAAGCACCGATCGGGGTCTGATAGAGGGGAGTGGAGAAGTGTTTTTTCTTGACATCCTCTCTCATAGGATGAGTGAAATCGCCTCCCTGGAAAAGAGCCGTAACTCACTGCAAACAGGTGGTTGGCGTGGGGCCTCTTTTCATGCTTCGTTGTGACCGGATTCCGGTCATGCTGACCTGTTAACGACAGTTATTTCCGAGTAGCTCGTTAGAAGCCAATGTGCCAGGTCCGCCCACAAGAAACTGGTCACTTTTGATCAGTCTTCTGCGTTGGTTGTCACCTAGAATACTGGACAACCTTGGGAGAAAGCGATAGAACCCTACGTTGAGCTGATCCAAAAGCTACTTGAAATCCAAAGTGGCGGAAGACAAAGAAGCCCGAAGTTAAAAGCCCGAAGTTAATCCTCAGCGGTCACCCAAAACCGGCCAATGATGGTCACCTGAAAACCGGCCAACGAGAATGAGGCCTGGGACGTTGATCGCGACGAAGGCACTGTAGCCTTCGTTGGCATGAGCAACGTCTTGAGCGAAGAGAAACGACAACAAGTTATCGCCCTGGGACGGCTGGGATGGCCGCTGCGGCGCATCGAGCTAGAAACCGGGGTACGTCGAGAAACCGCCGGTTGCTATCTGAAGGCGGCGGGGATCGCAGTGCGGCCACCCGGCGCGTGGGGACGGCGACCGCCGGCAAAACCGGCCAACGAGGTGACCACGGGTCGGATGCGGCCCAACTAGCCACAGTCAACCCCAACCCCAACCCCAACCCCAACCCCAACCCCAACCCCAACCCCAACCCCAACCCCAACCCCAACCCCAACCCCAACCCCAACCCCAACCCCAACC
>Ga0335085_10005471_pt1 | contig 20340 bp, 20 predicted proteins | sample Lox_Sample_45_FD_206712 | JGI IMG/M metagenome (GOLD analysis project Ga0335085, IMG submission 206712) | Soil microbial communities from Loxahatchee National Wildlife Refuge, Florida, United States - Lox_Sample_4.5 | ecosystem: Environmental > Terrestrial > Soil > Wetlands | place: USA...
TCGTGGACGGTGCCGTCGGCGAGGCTCACCCTGGCCCCGTCCAACGTGTTCTCGTAGGACGTCACGTGCTGGCTGGTGCGCAGGTCAACGCCTGCCTGCCGGCAAGCCTGGAGGAACAGGCCGTGCAGGTCGGAGCGGTGGATGACCATGTACGGCGTGCCGTACCTGCGTTCGGCGTCCTTCAGGTCGAGGCTGGTCAGCACGGTGCCGTCGACGGCGTCCCGCATGACCATGCGCACGGGCAGCACGCCGAGCCGTTTGGCCGCGTCGAGCAGGCCGTAGGCGTCGAGTATGCGGGTGCAGTTCGGCGCGATCTGGATGCCCGCGCCGACCTCGCCGAACTCCGCCGAGCGCTCAAGGACGCGGACGCTGAAGCCCTTCCTGGTCAGCGCGAACGCCGCGGACAGGCCGCCGATGCCGCCGCCGACCACGATGACGTCGGGCGTTCGCCGGCCGACGGTCACGGCGCCACCTCCTTGACGACCCGGTTGACGCAGGAGCCGATGCCCTCGATGCTCGCGACAACCGTCTCGCCGCCGACGAGGAAGCGCGGCGGCTTGCGCGCGTTGCCCACGCCGCCCGGCGTGCCGGTGGCGACGATGTCGCCCGGGTTGAGCCGGGTGATCGTCGAGATGTACTCGACCAGGGCCACCGGGTCGAACAGCAGGTCGGCCGTGGTGTCGTCCTGCATGGTCGCGCCGTCCACGGTCAGCGTGATGCCGAGCGCGGGCCGGACGCCGCCCGGCAGCTCGTCCGGGGTGACCAGGTACGGGCCGACCGGCGTCGATGAGTCCCAGATCTTGCCCTGGAGCCACTCCTTCGTGCGGAACTGCCAGTCGCGGGCCGACACGTCGTTCAGCACGGTGAAGCCTGCGATGGCCGCCTCGGCCGCCGCCCCGGCCGCCCGGCGTACGGGGGCGCCGATGACGATCGCCAGCTCGGCCTCCCAGTCCCACCGGTCGGTCTCGGGCGGCTTGGCCAGGTCGTCGCCCGCGCCGAGCAGAGTGTCGGCGAACTTGGCGAAAAGCGTCGGGTATTCCGGCAGCTCCCGGCCCATCTCCTGGATGTGGTTGCGGTAGTTGAGCCCGACGCAGACCACCTTGGACGGGCGCGGGACCAGCGGCGCGAAGTCGGCGCCGTCGGCCGGGTACGCCACGGCAGCCGGGTCCGCGGCGGACGCGGCTTCGGCGCGCTCACGCCAGTCGGGTCCGCCGAGGAACTCCCCGAGGTCGGCGGCACCGAGGTCGACGAGGCTGTCGCCCTGGACTTTGACCGCGCGGGTCGTTCCGTTGACGCGGATGGTGGCGAGCTTCACTGGCTGATGCCTTCCGTGCTGGCGTTTTCAACGACGGTCCGGTTGAGCTTGAGCGCCTCGAACACCGGGGAGTCGCTGAACCGGAACAGGTCGAGCGCACCCGAGTCGGAGTCGCTCGCCCCGGCCTGCGACGTGGCGGAGAACGGCTGCCAGGACGGGACGACGAACAGGTCGCCGCGGCCGACCGACCAGGTCTTCTCCCCCACCGTGACGGTGCCTGAGCCGTCGAAGACGGTGTACACGCTGGACCCTGTCTCCCGCACCGGGGCGGTCTGCGCGCCGCGCACGACCCGGTGGAACTCGACGCGGATCGTCGGCAGCACGTCGGCGCCGGTCGCCGGGTCGGTGCAGCGGACCGCGGCGTGGCCGGGCTCGACGGTCCCGCCGTAGCCCTCTTTCTCCAGCGCGAGCTGGTCGGCGAGCGCCCGGTCGGTGGCCTCCCAGCGGTAGGCGAGCAGCGGGCTGCCCGGGGTGGCGGGGCGCGCGGAAGCGGCGAGCGGCCGCAGTCCCGGATGGCCCCACAGCCGCTCGGAACGGGACCGCTCCGGCGTGGTCTGCTCCGCGTCGCTGATCTCGTCGCGGCCGTACTCGAAGAACTGCGACTCGGTCAGGTACTGCAGCGGGATGTCCAGGCCGTCGATCCAGGCCATCGGCTCCGTTGTCGCGTTGTGGTGCGCGTGCCAGTTCCAGCCGGCCTGCGGCAGGAAGTCGCCGCGGCGCATCGCCACCGGGTCACCGTCGACCACCGTCCACACGCCCTCGCCCTCAAGCACGAAACGGAAGGCGTGCTGCGTGTGCCGGTGCTCTGGCGCGTTCTCCCCCGGCATCAGGTACTGGATCGCCGCCCACAGCGTCGGGGTGGCGAACGGCCGGCCGGCCAGGCCCGGGTTGGCGAGCGCGATCGCCCGCCGCTCGCCGCCGCGGCCGACGGGGACCAGCTCGCCTGCCCGCGCCGCGAGCGCGCGCAGGCTGTCCCACCGCCAGAGGTGCGGCAGCGCCTTAGACCGGGGCGACAGCGGCATCAGGTCGCCGATCTCCGTCCAAAGCGGGATGAGCAGCTCCCGCTCGAACTCCCGGTACAGGTCCTCAAGGTCGGGTGTCACGGTTGGCAGGTTGTCCGCCGCCACCGCCGTGAGGTGGACAGGCGACGGGAAGTCAAGCGAGGTGGTCATGCGATAAGCGTGACCCGTGTCCCGCGTTGCCTAACAAGAAATTCTGCTGTCCAGAACGGATTCGGCTGACTCCGGTCGCGGCCAAGGATGTGACGCTGAGCCGGCTCTGGCCGGCCTAACGACACATTCTTAGCAGGAGTGGGTCAGCTGTTTGGGGTTGACGAGGCGGGTGGGGCTCGCTTGGCGGGTTACACGGCGGCGCGGGGGCGGAAGGCGGCGAAAGGGTTGGTGACCACCAGTTCGCGGGCCGCGAAGCGGTAGACGGTGGCGGGGCGGCCGCCGGTCGAGGCGGGGCGGGATATGTCGCTTGTCGGCTCGATGACGCCGCGCCTGGTGAGGATGCGCTGCAGGTTGGTGGCCGAGACGGGGTGACCGAGCGCGGCGGCGTAGGTGTCGCGGAGCTGGGAGATCGTGAACGTCTCTGGCGCCAGGGCGAAGCCGATGTTGGTGTAGGAGAGCTTGGCGCGCAGCCGGTTGCGTGCCGAGCCGATGATCGAGCCGTGGTCGAAGCCGGTCGGCGGCAGGCTGTCCACCGGGTGCCACGTGGTGTCGGCCGGCAGGTGCGGCCGCGCCTCCGGGGGGACGAGCGCGAGGTAGGCGGTCGCGAGTACGCGCCCGCGGGGATCGCGTGCCGGGTCGCTGCGCGTTTCCAGCTGTTCCAGGTGAGCGATCTCCGGGATGTTGACCTTGGCGGCGAGATGCCTGCTCGCGGCGGCGCCAAGCCGCTCACCGCCGGCTAGCAGCCCGCCAGGCAGCACCCAGGCGCCGGCGAACGGTTCCTCGGCTCGCTGCCACAGCAGCACCATCAGCTTCTTGTCTTGCACCTGGAACACCACTCCGAGCGACTCATGGCGGAAGCTGTCAGCAGGCACACGCCCATCGTAGAGCGCGGCTTAGCCGCGCGGGGCAAGCCTTGTGGGGTACGTCACAAGTTTTCGCCCAAGAGTTGAAAACCACTGGTTTTAAACCTATGGTCGGAAACATGGCAGACATCAATGGGACGGCCGAGGTTCACCAGGCCGACGCGCAGTGGGCGGACCGGGTGCGCCGGCTGGCAGCGGACCGCGGCGCGGTGATCCTCGCGCACAACTACCAGCGGGCCGAGATCCAGGAGGTCGCCGACCACGTCGGCGACTCGCTCGCGCTCGCCAGGCTTGCCGCCGCGAGCTCGGCGCGGGCGATCGTGCTGTGCGGCGTGTACTTCATGGCCGAGACCGCGAAGATCCTCTCTCCCGAGCGCACGGTGCTGATCCCCGACGCCGGCGCGGGCTGCTCGCTTGCGGACAGCATCACCGCCGCACAGCTCCGGGCCTGGAAGGCGGAGCACCCCGGTGCGGCGGTTGTCGCGTACGTGAACACCAGCGCCGAGGTCAAGGCCGAGTCCGACGTCTGCTGCACCTCCGCGAACGCCGCCGAGGTCGTCGCGGCGATCCCGGAGGACCGTGAGGTGCTTTTCCTGCCCGACCAGTTCCTCGGCGCGCACGTCAAGCGGGTCACCGGGCGGTCGAACCTGCGGATCTGGGCCGGCGAGTGCCACGTGCACGCTGGGATCTCGCCGCAGGCGCTGCGCGAGATGGCGGCGGCACGACCCGAGGCCGAGCTTTACGTGCACCCCGAGTGCGGGTGCGGGACCTCCGCGCTCTGGCAGACCGGGACCGGGGACCTGCCCGCGGAGCGGACCCGCGTGCTGTCCACTGGCGGGATGCTCGACGCGGCGCGCACCACCAAGGCGCCCGCCGTGCTTGTGGCGACCGAGACCGGGATGCTGCACCAGCTGCGCAAGGCGAATCCCGCGGTCTCGTTCGAGCCGGTGAACCCGCACGCGACCTGCCACTACATGAAGATGATCACCGCCGAGTCGCTCGAGCGGTGCCTGCGCACCGGGCAGGCCGAGGTGCACGTCGACGCGGCGGTGGCCGCACGAGCCCGCCGGGCGGTCGAAGCGATGATCGCCGTGGGACCCGCCGCCGTTCCGGCAGGCGTGTGATGACCCGCGCGGCCGCGCTGCCGGCGCGGCGGCGGGAGGCGGATGTGCTGGTGGTCGGGTCAGGTGCGGCGGGGATCTCCGTCGCGCTGACCGCGGCGGCCCGCGGGCTCCGGGTGCTCATGGTCACCAAGGACCTGGTGGGCGGGGCGACGCCGATGGCGCAGGGCGGGCTCGCGGCGGCCCTCGGTGCTGGTGACACGCCAGCGGCGCACGTCTCGGACACGCTGACGGCGGGCGCCGGGCTGTGCGAGCCGGACGTGGTCGCGGCGCTCGCCGCGGGCGCCCCCGGCGCGATCGGGTGGCTGACCGGGCTCGGCGCGCAGTTGGAGACCAAAGACCTGCGTCTTGAGGGAGGGCACAGCGCGCACCGGATCGTGCACTCGGGCGACGACGCGACCGGGGCCGAGGTGCACCGGGCGCTGCTCGCCGCGCTGCTCGGCAGCGAGGTCGAGATCCTGGACCGGACCGTGGCGCTGCGGCTGCTGCCGGGCGACGCGGCCAGCCGCGAGCTTTCCTGGTCACGGGGGATGGATGGGGCGGGGACCGGCACGGGAGCGCGTGTCGCGGACGGGGCGGCGGCTGCCAACGCCTGCCCGGCCGGCGCGCTCACTGGCGAGCCGGTTCCCGCCCTTCCGGTCACAGGACTGCTTGCCGCGGCCATCGGCGCCGACGGGCGGCTGACGCCTGGCGTGATCGCGGCGCGGGCCGTGGTGATCGCGGCCGGCGGGCTCGGGCAGGCTTTCGGCACCACGTCTAATCCGGCCGGGGCGACCGGCGACGGAATCGCGATCGCCGCGCGGGCCGGGGCGGTCATCAGGGACCTGGAGTTCGTGCAGTTCCACCCGACTGTTCTGTGGCTGCCGGACGCGAGCGGGCAGTGCCCGCTGATCACCGAGGCGCTGCGCGGCGCGGGGGCGGTACTGCGCGACCTGGACGGCACGCCGCTCATGGCGGGGCACGACCCGCGCGGCGACCTGGCGCCTCGGGACGTGGTCGCCGCCCGGATGGCCGAGGTCATCGCGGCCGGTGATGCCGGGCACGTGTGGCTCGACGCGACCGCGCTCGGCGCCGGCACGCTGGAGAACGGCTTCCCCACCGTCACCGCCGCGTGCCGCAAGCACGGCATCGACCCGGTGAACGCGATGATCCCCGTCGCGCCGGGCGCGCACTACTCGTGCGGCGGCATCCTCGCCGACCTGGACGGACGGACAACGCTCCCCGGCCTGTACGCGGTCGGCGAGGCCGCCTCCACCGGGGTGCAGGGCGCGAACCGGCTCGCCTCCAACTCGGTCACCGAGGCCATCATCGCCGGGCGGCGCACCGGGGAGGCGATCGCCGACACGGTCGGCGCGGCTTGTTCGGTGGCTGTGCCGGCTCCGGTCTCGCCGACGGTCCCGCCGACGGTCCCGCCGACGGTCCCGGCCTCGGACGCTGCGGCGGTCTCGGCTCCGGCCGACGGCGGCCGGCACGGGGCCGCGTCAGGTGCGGGTCTCCACGGCCAGAGCCTGGCTGGCCGGGGCTTGACTCGCGGGGCCGACTCCGCCGGGCCAGTGCCGGACGGGGCGGACGGGCGGCGGGAACTCGCTGTGGCCATGTCGCGGTGGGCCGGGGTCATGCGCGACGCCGACGGGCTCGGCACCCTGCTCAAGGAGATCGCGGGTGGCGACCTGGAGTCGGCCGCAACCGTTCTGGATCCGGATGATTTTGATCTTGACCTCGAGTCGGTCGAGGCGGCGAGCCTGCGGGCGGTGTCGCTGCTGATCGCGGCCGGGGCGCTGCGGCGGGCGGAAAGCCGCGGGTGCCACCGGCGGCGGGATGCGGCCGAGCGGGCCGCCGCGCCGTGGCACACGCTGCTGCGCTGGGACGGGCGGGAGCTTCTGGTGACAGAGGAGGAGATGTGACTGTGTCAACGGCGGCATCGCCGGTGGCGGGGCTTACCTGGGAGACAGCACGGGCGCTTGAGGCGGTCGGGCTTGACGCCACGGATGTGGTGCGCGTGGTGCGGGCGGCGCTTGATGAGGACTTCCGGTACGGGGCGGACGTGACGTCGGCGGCGACCGTGGCAGGGCGGACGGTGACCTCGGAGGTCGTGGCGCGGGAGGCCGGCGTGCTTTCCGGCGGGCCGGTGGCGCTCGCCGTGCTCGAACTGATCGGGAGCTACCTCGGCGAGAGGGCGGAACCCGCGGGCGGGCCGGCCGGGAACGGGACGGCTGGGCCGGTGGTACCCGCGCCGGCGGTGACGGGGACGGCGCTGGTCGCGGACGGGAGCCGGGTGGCGCCGGGGACGGCCGTGCTGCGCGTTTCCGGCGATGCCGTCGCGGTGCTCGGGGCGGAGCGGACGATGCTCAACTTCCTGACGCATCTATCCGGCATCGCCACGGCCACCAGGACCTGGGCGGAAGCCGTGGCGGGCACGGGGGCCGTGATCAGGGACACGCGCAAGACACTGCCGGGACTGCGGGGGCTGGAGAAGTACGCGGTGCGTTGTGGCGGCGGGCAGAATCACCGGATGGGGCTCGGCGACGCGGCCCTCGTCAAGGACAACCACGTCGCGGCGGCGGGCGGCATCGGGGCGGCGGTGCGCGCGGTGCACGCGGCCGCCCGGCCCGGCCTGGTCATCGAGGTCGAGTGCGACTCCGTCGACCAGGTACGCGAGGCGCTCGCGGCGGGGGCGCGGTTCATCCTGCTCGACAACATGCCGGTGCCTGTGCTGCGCGAGGCGGTGGCCGTGGCACGCGGGTATGCCGGGGTGCGGCTCGAGGCGAGTGGCGGGCTTTGGCTGTCCAACGCGCGAGCGGTGGCCGAGACCGGCGTGGACTACCTGGCCGTCGGGGCGCTGACGCACTCCGCTCGGGTGCTCGACCTGGGGCTCGACTACTCCGGATCGGCTGGCTCGGCTGGCTCTGAAGATCGTTAGCGGAATGCCCTTGCTGTTTCCGGGGTCCTGACCCCGGAACTGACAAGGGAACTCGCTAGTCGATCTTGCCGGGTGGCGGGGACGCCGACGCGGTGCGGGGTGGGCCTCCAGGCGCGGGCGGGGCGCGGTCGAATTCATGTCAGTGCCGAACTTCTGGTAGTCTCTGCGCGTGGCGATGAGCCGGGCCGGAGAACCGGCCGCTCGTCGCGGCGTCCCGGGCGATTAGCTCAGCGGGAGAGCGCTTCCCTGACACGGAAGAGGCCACTGGTTCAATCCCAGTATCGCCCACCATTCCTGGCCTGGCACGTCAGGTCGCCGCCGCCATCGATTCCCTCGGCAGTTAGCCGTCGCTTTCCTTCGGCTCGCCCGCGGGCAGCTCGGGGGTCTCCTGAGCGGCGGCGAGCTGGGCCTTCAGCGCGGCAAGCTGGCTGTCCACGTCGGCGGCCCGTGCGGCCTCGTCGAGTTCCTCCTGGACCTCGGCCGTCTTGCGGCCCGCGTCCTCGAGCACGCCCGACTGTCCCAGTTCGCTCGTGGCGCCTGCCCTGGCCACCATGGTGGTGATCTGGTCTTGCGCGCGCAGCAGGTCCTCTCCGGTGCCGCCGTAGTCGTCCGCCTGGGCGACGGCGTAATCCGCCTTCATGACTTCCTTCTGCGAGCGGAACTGGCTGACCCGTTGCTGCAGCTGGGCGAGTGTCTCCTGGAGCTGCTGTTCCTGCCTGGTCAGTTCCTGGTGCTGCGCCGCCGTCTCGTCGGCCTTCTGCTTGACGGCGGCCTGGCGGGACAGCGCCTCCCCGGCCAGGTCTTCCCTGCCCTGTGCACGCGCGGCCTCGGCCTGTTTCCCCAGCTGATCGATCGTCTGCCGCAGCTGCGGTTCCTGGAGCTCCAGCCGCTTTCGCTCGGCGGCGATCTCGATCAGCGCCTGGCGGACGCGGGTGACGTAGTCGAGCATCTGCTGGTAGGCGTAGTCGAGCTGCTCATTCGGGTTCTCGACAGAGTCAAGCGCCTCGTTTGCCTTGGCGGCGAGGATGTCGTGGGCTCTGGAGAAAAGGCTCATGCTTTCACCCTACGCCGCCTACTGGATACGGGCTGCTGCCAGTTGCGATTGAAGCAGGTCGCGGGCGGTGACCAGGGAGGGGCCGTACCAGGTGAGGCTCCGGCCCTCGACGAGGGCGACTCGCCTGCCGGGGAACATCTCCGGGCCGTCGGCGGCGGTGAACTGGTACGGCTCGTCGGGCAGGACGATGATGCCGGGCTGGCGCGCGGCGACGTCCTCCAGCGTGACGTGCGGGTAGCGGTCCTGGTGGTTCCCGTAGACGTTGCGCAGGCCGAGCCGGGCGGCGAGGTCCCCGGTGAAGGTTTCCGAGCCGACCACCATCCACGGGTCCCGCCAGACCGGGATGACCGCAGGAGTATCCAGAACGGTTGCGGGCCGTTGCCATTCCCGCTCGGCGTCTGCGAGCCAGCTTGGCTCAGGCCAGCCGAGAGCCTCGGCGAACATCCGGCGCAGTGACGTCAACGCCTGGTCGAGCGTCCTGATCACGGTCACCCAGACGGGTATCCCCGCCGCGCGCAGTCGCTCCACGTCGACCCGCCTGTTCTCCTCCTGGTTGGCGAGCACGATGTCCGGCGACAGGCGCGCGATGGCGGCCAGGTCGGGGTTCTTCGTGCCGCGCACTCGCGGCACGTCGAGGTCTGCCGGATGGCTGCACCAGGTGGTGGCTCCCACCAGAGACTCCGGGCGGGTGACCGCGACCGACTCGGTGAGCGACGGGACGAGCGAGACAACCCGCGCCGCGGGGCGGCCCGCCCCGACGGGGAAGCCGAGGTCATCGTGCGACGACGTGTTCACGCGCTGCCCTCGCTGTCAGACGTTGCGCCGGTACTGGCCCCCGACCTCGAAGAATGCCTCGGTGACCTGCTGCAGGCTGCATACCCGGGCGGCGTCCATCAGCACCGCGAACACGTTCTCGCCCTTCCTCGCCGCGGCGCGCAGCGCCTCCAGGGCGGCGGGCGCATCGTCGGCGTGCCTGGCCTGGAAGTCGCGGACCCGGTCAAGCTGGGACTTCTTCTCCTCTTCGGTGGCGCGGGCGAGGGGGACCGTCACCGGCGCGGCCTGGCCGGCATGCGGGTTGCGGAACGTGTTGACGCCGATGATCGGCAGGCTGCCGTCGTGCTTGCGGTGCTCGTAGAGCATGGACTCGTCCTGGATCCGGCCGCGCTGGTAGCCGGTCTCCATCGCGCCGAGCACACCGCCGCGTTCGCTGATCCGCTCGAACTCCGCGAGCACGGCCTCTTCCACCAGGTCGGTGAGCTCATCGACGATGAACGAGCCCTGCAGCGGGTTCTCGTTCACCGCCAGGCCCCATTCGCGGCCGATGATCAGCTGGATGGCGAGCGCCCGGCGCACCGACTCCTCCGACGGCGTGGTGACCGCCTCGTCGTAGGCGTTGGTGTGCAGGCTGCTCGCGTTGTCGTAGATCGCGCACAGCGCCTGGAGGGTGGTCCTGATGTCGTTGAACGCCATCTCCTGCGCGTGCAGCGACCGGCCCGAGGTCTGCACGTGGTACTTCAGCTTCTGCGAGCGGTCGTTCGCGCCGTAGCGGTCGCGCATCGCGATGGCCCAGATCCGCCGGGCGACCCGGCCGATCACCGTGTACTCCGGGTCCATGCCGTTGGAGAAGAAGAACGACAGGTTCGGCGCGAAGTCGTCGATCTTCATGCCGCGGGCGAGGTAGGCCTCGACGTAGGTGAACCCGTTGGCCAGGGTGAACGCGAGCTGGCTGATCGGGTTAGCGCCGGCCTCGGCGATGTGATAGCCGGAGATGGACACCGAGTAGAAGTTGCGCACCCGGTTCTCGATGAACCACTCCTGGATGTCGGCCATCATCCGCAAGGAGAACTCGGTGGAGAAGATGCAGGTGTTCTGGCCCTGGTCCTCCTTGAGAATGTCGGCCTGCACCGTGCCGCGGACCGCGGAAAGCACCTGCGCCGGGGTCAGGCCCTTCGCCGCGCCCTGCTCAATCGCCGTGTTCAGGAAGAACGCCAGGATCGTCGGGGCCGGGCCGTTGATCGTCATCGACACCGAGGTGTTCGGCGCGGTCAGGTCGAACCCGTCGTAGAGCGCCCGCATGTCCTCAAGGGTGGCGATCGAGACGCCGGAGGTGCCGACCTTGCCGTACACGTCGGGGCTCTCCCCCGGGTCACGGCCGTACAGGGTGACCGAATCGAACGCCGTCGACAGCCGGGTCGCCGCGCTGCCCTCCGACAGCAGCTTGAACCTCCGGTTGGTGCGGAACGGGTCGCCCTCGCCGGCGAACATCCGCGCCGGGTCCTCGCCCTCGCGCTTGAACGGGAACACGCCAGCGGTGTACGGGAAGTAGCCGGGCAGGTTCTCCGCCCGCAGGAACCGCAGCAGCTCGCCGTGATCGGTGAACTTGGGCAGCGCCACCCGCGGTATGACGTTCCCTGACAGGGTTTCCCTGGTCAGCTCGGTGCGCAGCTCCTTGTCGCGGATCCGCACCACCTGCTCGTCGCCCGTGTAGGACGCGGCGACGGCCGGCCAGCCGTCGATCAGCGCGGCGCTGCCGGTGGTCACCTCGCCGCGGGCGCGGTCGAGCAGCGCCGCCACAGTGCCGGCCGCGGCGTGCGCCGCGGTGTCCGCCGGCGTGTCCGCGGCGGTGTGCGCGGCGTCGTCGGCTGCCGGGCTATCGGATGTCGCGTGGGCGGATGGAGTAAGCCCAACCCGTTCTGGATCATCCAGAAGCTCGGCGCGGACGGCGGCGAGCCGCTGCACCCGCTGCACCGCCGCGGCCTGCCTGCGGGTTTGCTCGTGATAGCCGCGCACGGTGCCGGCGATGCCCGCGAGGTAGCCCGCACGGCCGGGCGGAATGACGGACGCCGCGCTCGTCGACGCGTGCCCGGGCACGGCGGGCAGCACGCCCTCCGCCAGCGGCAGGCCCTGGGCCTTGAGCAGGCCGGCGAGGTGCTGGTAGAGGGCGGTGACCCCGTCGTCGTTGAACGTCGCGGCGCTGGTGCCGAAGACCGGCATGTCGTCGGGGCTCTGGCCGAACGCCTCCCGGTTGCGGATGAGCTGGCGCGCCACGTGCCGCAGGGCGTCGGCGCCGCCGCGGCGCTCGAACTTGTTCACCGCCACCACGTCGGCGAAGTCGAGCATGTCGATCTTCTCCAGCTGCGAGGCCGCGCCGAACTCCGGCGTCATCACGTACAGCGACACGTCCGCGAGCCCGGTCACGCCGGCGTCGCCCTGGCCGATGCCCGGCGTCTCGACGACCACCAGGTCATAGCCGGCCGCCTTGCACGCGGCGATGATGTCCTCGATGCCGTCGGGCAGCTCGCTGCGGCCGCGGGTCGCCAGGCTGCGGAAGAACACGTGGTCACCGTCGAGGGTGTTCATCCTGATCCGGTCGCCGAGCAGCGCGCCGCCGCCCCGCCGCCTGGTCGGGTCCACCGCGAGCACCGCGATGCGCAGCTTGTCCTGCTGGTCGGTGCGGAACCTGCGGACCAGCTCGTCGGTGAGCGACGACTTGCCTGAGCCGCCCGTGCCGGTGATGCCGAGCACCGGGACGCGCCGGCCGCCCGCCGCCTCTTCTATGCGGTGTCGCGTGTCATCCGCGAGCCTGCCGGCCTGGAGGCAGGTGATCGCCCGCGCGAGCGCCTGCCGCTCCCCCGCGAGTATCGCTTCCGCGGCCGGCTCGTATTGCGTGAGATCGGCGTCGGCCGCGCTGATCAGCTGGTTGATCATGCCCGCCAGGCCGAGCTGCTGGCCGTCCTCCGGCGAGAAGATCTTTACCCCCGCCTGGGCGAGGCGCTCGATCTCGGCGGGCACGATCACTCCGCCGCCGCCGCCGAAGATCTGCACGTGACCGGCGCCTGCTTCTTGGAGTCGCTTGGCCAGGTACTCGAAGTACTCGACGTGGCCGCCCTGGTAGGAGCTGACCGCGACGCCCTGCGCGTCCTCCTCGAGCACCGCGTCGACGACCTGCTGCACCGACCGGTCGTGCCCGAGGTGCACCACCTCGGCGCCCTGCGCCTGCAGGATGCGCCGCATGATGTTGATCGCCGCGTCATGCCCGTCGAACAGCGCTGTCGAGGTCACGAAGCGCACCGGGTTGACGGGCACATGCAGGTCGCTGTTGCCTCGCGAAGCGGCTGCCACGGCACCTCCTGGTCGTCCTACCATTGGACGTTCAATATTTGGACGTTAAAGTTTCGGCAGTGCGATGTCAAGTCGGCGGGGTCGCTTTGGAGGGGCGGGGCGGCGGCCGTGGCGTCCGGTGGCGGCGTCACGTACCGTTAACCTCGTGCCCGACCACCTCCCCTTCGACCCCATCGCGGAAGCCCACCGACAGTGGAGCGCCCGCTGGCCGGAGCACGCCGATCACATGGCCGCCGTCACGTCCGTGATGCGCGTGCAGCAGCTCCTGCTGTCGCGGGTGGATGACGTGCTCAAGCCCTACGGGCTTACCTTCGCCCTCTATGAGGCGCTGCGGCTGCTCGCCTTCACCCGGGCGGGATCGCTGCCGATGGGCAAGATGGGCATCCGCCTGATGGTGCACCCCGCATCCGTCACCAACGCCATCGGCAAGCTGGAACAGCGCGGGCTTGTCGAGCGGAGCGTGTCTCCCGCCGACAGGCGCGTCGTTCTCGCCAGCATCACGCCGGCCGGCCGGCTGCTCGCCGAGGAGGCGACCGACGCGCTCAACCAGGCCGACTTCGGCCTGCCGGGGATGCCGCCCGGCGCGGCGGCGGAGCTGACGGAGACCCTGCGCGGCATCCGGTTCCACGCGGGCGACGCCGATCTGGACGGCTCGTAACTCGCCGGGTTCCCTCGCGGGTTTTCTTGCGGGCTTCCTTACGGGTTCTCTTGCGGGGTCGCTGCGCGTGTTGATCACCCGGTCGGGGCCGATGCCGAACCGCTCCGCGCGGCTGCAGCCGCCATCCAGCCAGTCGAGCTGACCTGGTGCGTGCGCGTCGGTGTCGATCGCGAACACGCAGCCGATCTCGACGGCCAGCCGCAGCAGGTCATCGGGCGGGTCCTGGCGCTCGGGCCGGCAGTTGATCTCCACCGCCACGCCGGATTCACGGCAGGCGGTGAACACTGCCTCCGCGTCGAACTCGGACTGCGGGCGGCCGCGGCCGGTGATGATCCGTCCGGTGCAGTGGCCAAGCACGTCGGTATGCGGGTTGCGGACGGCGGCGATCATCCGCCGCGTCATCGGCCCGGCTTCCATCCGCAGCTTGGAGTGCACGCTGGCGACCACGACGTCGAGCCGGCCGAGCAGTTCGTCGGCCTGGTCAAGCTCGCCGTTATCCAGGATGTCGACCTCGATCCCCGACAGGATGCGGAACGGCGCGAGGGTGGCGTTCAGCTCCTCAATGAGCTCAAGCTGGGCACGGAGCCGGTCTTCTGACAGCCCGTTAGCCACCGTGAGCCGCGGCGAATGGTCGGTGAGCGCGAGCCACTCATGCCCCAGGTCCCGCGCGGCGAGCGCCATCTCAAGCGGCGGGCTTCCGCCGTCTGACCAGTCCGAGTGCGCGTGGCAGTCGCCCCGCATCGCGGCGCGCAGCGCGCTCGGCGGAGCCGGCGGCCCGCCGCCGAGCAGCCGGGTCAGGTACTCGGGCTCCCGGCCGGCGGCCGCCTGCGCGATCACCTGCCCGGTAGCCTCGCCGATCCCGGGAAGCTGACGCAGCGTCCCAGCCCGGATCCGGTCGTCCAGCTCCCCCGCGCTCAGGCCGGAGACGACCTCGGCGGCGCGCCGGAACGCACGGACCCGGTACGTCGGCGCGCCGGACCGTTCAAGCTGGAACGCGATCTGCCGTAGCGCCCACACCGGATCCACGCAGCCAGCTTAATGACGCTTGCCTGGCCGCGATGATGTCCTGTACCAGCTGTGGGTGCGGGAGTTCGGTACCAACAACCTGCCCGACTGCTCGAACATGTGCCACGAGGCGAGCGGCGTGGCCATGAAGAGAAGCAACGTATACCGCGTTTGGGGCAAAATTCCTGCCTGTTTGACCGCTTTGTCCCACCCGAAATCAGTACATCTTACGGTCGCGACGACGCCGGACAGCAGGTTGACGCGCACCGGCGTCTCGAGGCGCGGGTGGAACGTGCCGAAGAACTCCGGGAAGGGCCCGTCGACGCCGACGATGGCCTGGACCCGGTCCGAGCCGATCATCCAGACCGCCGCAGGGGCAGTTACTGGGCACCCGCGGGCACGGTAAATACGGCTGGCATGGACGGAAACCTTTCGGGGCGGCCCGGGCGGCCAGAAGGTCAGGACTGGATGAGCGGGAGCAGTGCGAGTTCGGTGACCTCACGCCTGAAGGGCACGTCGTCGCTGGACGGCAGGGCGGCGTCCAGTTCCTCCGCGTAGCGGCGGCCTGACCAGACGGCGGCGGCGATGGTGCCTGGCGCCCAGGCGTCGCCGATGCCGCGGACGGTGAAGCCGTTCTCCCCGGCCGCACCGGTGAGGGAGAGCAGCAGCGATTCCTCTGGCAGCCGGGAGGTCACCAGGACGAAGCGGTTCTTCGCGGTGAGCGGGCCGATCCGCACCGGCTCGAAGAGGATGTCGTACCGGCTGACGTCGCCCGCGGTCGCATTCTGGTCCGTCACGGTGCGGTCCTCACTCGTCTCCTGGTACGCCATAGGACGGCGCCGCCGTGGGGTCGATGCCGCGGGTCCGGTAGTCCGCCTTCTGCGGCAGCCACAGGACGAGGAGCCGCTCGAGTTCGGCGAGCGGCGCGTCATGGTCGTCGACCCGCAGGTCGGTGACGCGCCACTCGACGTCCTCGACCACCGCAAGGCCGGCGGAGCGGACCGGCCCGGCCTCGCCGCCCGCCGCCGCGCCGCCGCGCAGCGCGTCGAGCAGCCGCCACTCGAAGGTCGCGGCGGTGCTCGCCTGATACGCCGCGACCATGGCCGCGGGCACGTCCGGGTTCGCGAGCAGGTTGCCCGCGGCGGCGCACGCGGCGCCCTCCGCCACGTTGTGCAGGCCAAGCGTCGCGGCGCCCTCGAAGGTCGCCACCGTGCCGTCACGGTCGACGACGGCCAGCTGGCGGTAGGCCGGGTAGCGCTCGGCGGCGACCAGGTCCGCGATCACCTGCCTGGCAGCCAGCCCCCGGCCGAGCAGCGTCAGCCCGCGGATGCCGAGGGCGGGATTGGTCACGTTCTGCGAGGCGACCGCCCCGGCGCCCGCGGCGAGGTGCGCGCAGCGGGCCGCCACGGCGGGACTCGAGGAGCTCACGACGATGCCGAACGCCCCGGTCAGCGGGTCGCGCGCGGTCAGCGAGAACGTCATGACCGCCCCGCGGGCAAGACGGCGGTCGCGTCGATCTCGACCAGCCACTCGGGGCGGGCGAGCGCCGAGACGACCAGCCCGGTGGAGACCGGGTAGACGCCCTTCAGCCAATTGCCCATCGTCCGGTAGACCGGCTCGCGGTAGCGGATGTCGGTCAGGTAGACGACGACCTTGACGATGTCCGCGAGCGAGCCGCCGGCCTCCTGGACGAGCATCTTGATGTTGGCCATCGCCTTGTCGGCCTGGGCCTCCACATCCCCGATGCCGACGCTCTCCCGGGTGTCGAGGTCCTGGCCGACCTGGCCGCGGATGTAGACCACCCCGTTGGCGACGACGGCCTGGCACAGGTCGTTGTCGAGGTTCTGCTCGGGATAGGTGTCCTTGGTGTTGAACGGGCGGATTCGAGTGTGATGAGTCATCGACGGGCCGTCAACTTTCGTAGCGGGCGGGATGGGGCAAGTCTGAAGTGGCGGCGGCTGGCAGGCAAACAGCGAATTGCGAGCCTCTGATTCACTTTTCTTGATGTGGCGGGTCCGCGACATCCATCCATCGCATCCCGCCATACCCTGAATGCCCGGCCTGCGCGACATCTCGCTCACCCAGCTCGGCTACTTCGCGCGCTGCGCCGAGCTGTCGAGCATGAAGGACGCGGCCGCGTCGCTGCACGTCGCGCAGTCGGCGGTGTCCACCTCGATCGGCAACCTGGAGCGCAGGCTCGGCACACCGCTGTTCGTCCGCCGCCGGGCCAAGGGACTTGTGCTGACCGCGGCAGGCGAGACCTTCCTGGTCCGGACGCGCCGCATCCTGGCGGACATCGACGACGCCATGGCGGCGGTCGACCCCGGCACCGGTTCACGAGCTTCGAGGCGGTGCGCGCCATGGTGACGCGCGGCCACGGGTTCACCCTGCTCAACCAGCGGCCGGTGCATGACCTCACGTACGACGGCGGCCGCCTGGTCGTCATTAAGCTGGAAGAAGAGGCGGGCAGCCTGGACATCGTGCTCGCCAGCGCCCAGCCGATGCGCACGCTGAGCCGGCGCGCGCAGGCGTTCGTCGCGCAGTGCCGGGCCGTCGTCGCGGCTCAGGCGATGAACAGCCTGTTAGAAGTAACGGTGGCGCTACTTCAATAGAAGTGATGTCGCAGTCCGATTAGCGCTAATTGCATGTGCGGACGGGTGCGTTCAGCATTAGCCAAGACTGACTCCCACCGGAGGGAAACCGATGGACATCGAAGAGGTCGAGGTCGTCGTCGTCGGCGGCGGCCAGGCCGGCGTGGCGATGAGCGAGCACCTGGGCAGCGCCGGCGTTCCGCACGTGGTCCTCGAGCGGGGACGCATCGCCGAGAAGTGGCGGTCCGGACGCTGGGATTCGCTGGTCGCCAACGGGCCGGCCTGGCACGACCGGTTCCCCGGGCTTGGGTTCGGCGGCGATCCCGACGCGTTCGCGCCCAAGGAGCGGGTCGCCGACTACTTCGAGGACTACGCGCGGCTGATCGGCGCCCCGGTCCGCTGCGGTGTCGAGGTCACCTCCGTGCAGAAGATCCCTGGTACGCCGGGCTTCCGCGTGGAGACCTCGCAGGGCACCATCGACGCGCGCTTCGTGGTCGCGGCGACCGGGCCGTTTCAGGTGCCGGTCATCCCGCCGATCGCCCCCGGCGAGGCCGGCCTGACACAGATTCACTCCGCCGGCTACCGCAACCCGGAGCAACTGCCCGCAGGAAATGTCCTCGTGGTCGGCGCCGGTTCCTCCGGCGTGCAGATCGCCGCCGAGCTCCAGCAGTCGGGCCGGCGGGTCTACCTTTCTGTCGGCCCGCACGACCGGCCGCCGCGACGCTACCGGGGACGGGACGTCGTCTGGTGGCTCGGCGTACTCGGCAAGTGGGATGCCGCGACGCCGCCCAAGGGCGCCGAGCACGTGACCATCGCGGTGAGCGGAGTGGACGGCGGGCACACGGTCGACTTCCGTGACCTCGCCGGCCGGGGCATCACCCTGCTCGGCAGCACGACGTCGTTCGGCGACGGCAGCGTGCGCTTCGCGGCGGACCTGCGCGACAACATCGCGGCAGGCGATGCCAGCTACCTGTCGCTGCTCGACGAGGCCGACGCCTACATCGCGCTGAACGGACTCGGCCTCCCCGAGGAGCCGGCGGCCCGGGTATTCGGCCAGGAACCGGACTGCGTCACGAACCCGCTGCTCGAGCTCGAGCTCGCCGCGGCCGGCGTCACGTCGATCATCTGGGCCACCGGCTACGCCACCGACTTCGGCTGGCTGAAGGTCGGCGCCTTCGACCCGGGCGGCAGGCCGCGGCACCAGCGCGGCGTGTCGAGCGAGCCGGGCGTCTACTTCCTCGGGCTGCCGTGGCTGTCGCGCCGCGGTTCCAGCTTCATCTGGGGCGTCTGGCACGACGCGAAGTACATCGCCGACCAGATCTGCATCCAACGCGACTACTTCGATCACTAATGCATGGCCAGTGCGTCGGGACTCAGCCGTGCGTTGATCGTGAGGGCCGCGACGACCGCGCCCGTCGCGTAGATGGCGGCGCCGGCGAGCAGGCCCGCGGCGTAGCCGCTGGTGAGCGCTGCCGCGGGGGCGTGCGTCGCCAGCTGGCTCCTGGTCACCGCCGAGGCGACGGCGGCGAGGGCGCCGAGGCCGACGGCGGCGATGCCGACGCCGGCCACGTTCGGCAGGTAGGACAGCCCGGTGTGCAGTGCCGAGTAGCCCCGCACCAGCTGCATGTAGAGGGTGAGCAGGTAGTACATGGCGAGCATGGCCGTGCCGAGCAGCAGCATCACCGCGTTGGCGCCGCCCCGGTTGCGGTCGCGGATCACGGCGGCCGGCAGCATCGGCGCCCGGCTGCGCCGCTCCGCCACCGCGAACGCGACGAGCAGGACGGCGCCGGCGGCGAACGCGATGAGGGTGCCCGCGTCGGTCCGGCCGTCGGCGCCGCCGCGGGTCAGCGCGTAGATCAGCGAGGCGAGGTCTGCGTGACCGGGCGGGCATCAGCCGGTGCGGACAGCCGGGGGCCGGCTGTGGTGGGCCACGACTCGGCTCCCGCCGCCAGCCGTCGGCCCCCTGCCTCTGAGTCCTCACTCGCCACGGGCACTGCCCTCGGAAAGATCTCGCTGCCGGCCGACGAGAAGGCTTTGGCCAGTTATCTCGACAAAATCGGGGCCGACGACTGGACCCTTGGCGTACTCCATCCGGTCATGCGGTGCTCTACGGGCCGCGGTTACGATCGAGCCGTGACCGAAGTCCGTGAATGCGCGCAGTGCGGGCTGCCGTTCACTCCGAAACGCGAGCACGCCCGGTTCTGCTCGGCCCGCTGCCGGATGGCCTGGAACCGGGAGCACGCCGGCGTCGCCGCCGCTCCCGCGGTCGCGATCGATTGGTCAGTGACGGCGATGACGGAAGCGACGGGGCGGCTCGCGGTGGCCGACGCCTGGGACCTGCCTCGCCTGGCCGCGGCCGTGGGCGAGACGGTGTGGTGGATCACGCTGGTGGACGCCACCCTCGTCCGCTACCACCCGCACGACTACGAAAACGCACTCGCAAGCAAGGCCGTGCGGCGGCGGAAGACCGAGGAAGCCCTGGAAGGACTGCGGTACGTCCGCAACCAGCTGGGGAAATCCGTCGATCCCACCGAGTTCGTGCGCCCCGTCGCTCGCGACGACGGCGGCACGGAATGGACCTGGTGCCCGCAGCCCGAGCCAGGACTAGGCGAACTCACGCCGCGGGCGCGGCGCTGGGAGCTGAGCCGGTACCGGGCCTATCAGGCACGGCTCGCCGAACGCGACCTCGTCCGCACCTTCAACCGCTGCACCGAATTCCTCATCCAGGCCGCCGACCTTGCCGCCGGACGGGTCGTGCCTGGCTGACGTGCGGGTTACCCGCGGTGGATGGTGGCCAGCCAGGCCTGCACGGTCGTGACAGGCAGTGCCCCGAGGTTGATGTCGAAGGTGTCCGCCTCGATACTCGCGACGGTCCAGCCGTCGGCGAAGGCGGCGCGCAGCTCGTCCTTGGTGACCCGGCGCGGTCCGTACTCCCCCGGCTGGCGGTCGCTGAAGCACATCAGGTAACAGCGGCCGCCCGGCGGCAGCACCGAGGTCAGGCTGGCGACGTACCTGGCACGGTCCTCGTCGCTGAAGACGTGAAACAGCCCGCTGTCGATGATCGTGTCGAATGTCAGGCCGAGCTGGCCGAGACTCAGCGCGTCGGCGACCTCGAAGTTCGCCTGCACGCCCCGGTCCGCCGCCTTGTCCCGGGCTCTGGCGATGGCATGGGGCGAGATGTCGACGCCGGTGGCCTGCGCGCCCCCGGCGGCCGCGAGCAGCGTGTGCTCTCCCGTGCCGCAGCCGGCGTCGAGCAGCCGCCCGGATAGCAGTCCCTGGTCGGCAAGGCCGAAGAAGGCCTGCTGAGGGCGGCCGATGTCCCAGGGCGGTGACTGCGCGTCGGGTTCGTACATCGCGTCCCAGCTCGGCGGCGTGCTCATGAGCTGACCTCTGTTTCCTGAGCGTCGACCGAGTGCGCGACCTGGTCGCGGACCCACTCGTAGGCGGCCCTGGTGAACGCGGTGTCGTCCGGCGCGCCTTCGCGGAGCTTCCCGGCGAGCCGGGCGATGTCCGCATTGT
>Ga0335085_10005472_pt1 | contig 20339 bp, 21 predicted proteins | sample Lox_Sample_45_FD_206712 | JGI IMG/M metagenome (GOLD analysis project Ga0335085, IMG submission 206712) | Soil microbial communities from Loxahatchee National Wildlife Refuge, Florida, United States - Lox_Sample_4.5 | ecosystem: Environmental > Terrestrial > Soil > Wetlands | place: USA...
TCAGTCTCTTAACCCGACGTGGTCCTTCCGAGGAACCACACAGTCACCGTTTGCGCGCGCCGCTCCGCGTAGGCTATATTCGAGTCCACAGCCCTCCCGCCATGCTGAACAGCGTCGCTCCTTTTTTATCGTCGACGACCTCAACGTCACTATCGCGTTCTATCAGTCCAAGCTGGGCTTCCACGTTCTTTACCAGTGTGGCGGCGACGAAAACGCAGACGACGACTACTTTGTCATCCTCGGCTGCGACCAGGTCATGCTCATGTTCAAAGCCATCGCCCCGGACGTCCATCCGCAGCCCAATTCTTCGCGTCACGAATGGGCTCGCTGGGACGCCTACATCGGCACGGACGATCCCGATTCCCTATACGCCGAGCCATTGGCAGCCAGGTCCACATGCATTGCGAACTGACCAACACCAGCGATGACCTCAGGGCCTTCGAGATCACCGACAACAGCGGCTATGTGCTGTGTTTTGGCCGCCCCGTGGACAACTAGGGGCACCGCTGTAAGAGTCCTCAAGCCGGTCACTGGAGTGGAACCTATGATCCCGGAACCAAATCGACCTGCAGTCTTCCGCGGCCTGCACGATGCCTTTGGCACCACCGCCATCGACGAGATTCGCCAGGTCCCCAAAGGTCTCAGTTCGGACCTGATCTTCCGCATCGTCGTGCAGGGATCTCCTTACCTCCTGCGCATCATGACGCGCATTGATGAACGGATGGATCCTCGCCGTATCTTCGCCTGCATGCGTGCCGCTTCGGAAGCCGGCCTGACACCCCGACTCCGCCACAGCAACCCGGATGACGGAATCTCCATCACCGATTTTGTGCCATCTGTCCCCTTTCCGGCGACCCAGGCGCTGCTCCATCTTCCCGCCACGCTCCGAACACTCCATGCCCTGCCGCCATTTCCCAAAGTTTTCAATTACGTCACCGCGCACAACTATTTCATCTGGCGGTTCCGCACGGCAGGTCTGCTCCCCAAGGACCGGATCGAGGAAGTCTTCACGGGCTACGAACAGATCTGCGCCACGTACCCGCTTCTCGATTCGGACATGGTGTCGTGTCATATGGACCTGAAGCCGGAAAACCTCTTGTTCGACGGCCGACGCCTGTGGCTCCTCGACTGGCAGGCTGCCTTCCTCAACGACCGCTACTTCGACCTCGCCGTGGCTGCCAACTTCGTCGTTACCAGCGAAGCAGACGAATGCGCTTACCTCGAGCCGTATTTCGGCCAGGCGCCGGAGGACTACCAGCGCGCGCGATTCTTCTTAATGCGCCAGGTGGTGCACATGCTCTCCGCCACCGTTTTCCTCATGCTCGGATCGGCCGGCAAACCCCTCAGCCAAATGGATCCCCTGCCCTCTTTCCGAGACTTTCATCAGCGGATCTGGGCAGGCGAGATCGACCTCGCCGACAACCAACGGAAGATCGTCTACGGCATGGTCCATTGGCAACAGCTTCTGCAGAATCTGAGCCAAACCCGATTTGCCGAGGCACTTGCCATCGTCTCGCAGCGAAACTCCAGCCTGGAAAATGTTCGCCTGCTTTTACCACCTGGTCCATAACCGGGTGATTCGCCTCCGCCGCGACAAACTCGCACCCATTATGCTGAACTTGAGATAGACGTTCCGAATCGGCAGTCAGCGATGCAACGATTCATAGGCGCGAAGGTCGCATTGGCGGGGCTGGGATGTGTATTGGCCGGTTACGCCTGGTCTGCAGTGGCCCTCAGGCACCACATCGAGCAACTGCAAAAGCTCACACCTCGCCCTTCACCAGAAATGCTCTCTTCCGGTGGAGGCTACGTCATGAATTCTAACTGGACCAGCGCTACCCTCGAGCCGGCATTCTTTTTGACCCTGCTGGGATTTGCCCTCCTGCTCTCTGTCTCGTTCATGAACCTGCGCCAACTTCTTCACCGCCGATTCGGCCAGCACTAGGGCGCAAGGATTGCCATGACTTCTACCGTGCTTGTGTCGACCTGGAATGCCGGCCTGTTCGTCTTCTCCGATAGCGCCGCGCAGCAGGAACTGCCCGGTCGCTTGGTGACAGCGCTCGCGCCTGACGGCCAGGGCGGCGTTCTCGCGATCGTCGACCGCCGCTCGCTTCGCCATCGCGCGCCCTCCGGCATCTGGACCACCCTCGCAACTGCGGAAACGGACCTCTCCTGTTGCGTCGGCGTCGGCGACATCATCTACCTCGGCACCGACGATCCCTCGCTCTTGCGCCTTACCGCCGTCGGCGCCATCGAGCCACTGCCCGGCTTCCAGGCGGTCCCTGGGCGCGACCATTGGTACGCCGGTTCGGCAATTATAGACGGTAAGCGCGTCGGTCCCCCGCTCGGCGTTCGCTCCATTACAGCGACCGCGGACGGTGCGGTGCTTCTCGCGAACGTCCATGTCGGCGGCATCCCGCGATCCTCAGACGGCGGGGCAACCTGGCAGCCCACCATCGCGATCGATAGCGACATTCATGATGTCTGCGCCCACCCGACCCTTCCGAATGTCGTGGCGGCCGCGGCGGCCATCGGCCTGTGTACCAGCACGGACGGCGGCGTGACATGGGAGATCGAACAGCGCGGCCTTCACGCCCTGCACTGCTCCGCGGTCGCTTTCGCCGGTGACGATGTCCTCGTGTCCGCGTCCGAAGGCCCCTTCGCACCCAAGGGAGCAATCTATCGCCGCAGCGTGGACGACTGCGGGCCGCTCGTTCCAGTCGCCGGCGGGCTGCCCACGTGGCTCGCCGGCAAAGTCGATACGCATTGCATCGCGGCGGCTGGTTCGGCGGTCGCGGTCGTCGATTGGCGGGGCCACCTCTACGTATCCGCTGATCGCGGCCGCACCTGGTCCCATCGGGCTGACGGCTTTGCCGCTCCTAACGGAGTCCTGATCCTCTGATTTTGAGATCCAGAAATCCTCATCCTTCTCAGCGTCGCGGTGCTATCTTTGATCCATCGCGTAAGGAGGATTTTATGCGACCTACGTTGTCGTTGCTGATTTTCGCAACACTCGGTCTTCTGCCCGCGCCTGCTCAGGACGGCACGAAGCCCGCTTCCGTATTGCACATCATCCGCGAGACGACCAAAGAAGGACGCGCCGCGGCGCACGAAAAAATCGAAACTGAATGGGTCATGGCGGCCCGCAGGCTCAAAGACCCGCAACACTCGGTGGCGCTCGAAGCCCTCTCGGGGGGATCGGATCTGTGGTTTATCCTCCCCACCGAGTCGTTTGCCTCCGCCGAGGATTATATGAAATTCACCGCCAAGGAGCCGGCACAGAGCACCTATGCCATCCTTGACGCGCGCGATGGAGAGTTGCGGGCATCCTCACAATCCCTGTGGGCAGTGTATCGGCCGGACCTGAGCTACCACGTCGACAGGTTGCATCCGGCGAAGGTACGCTTCGTGGCGTTAAGCAAGTACCAGGCTCGGCCGGGCCGGAGCGAGGACCTTGTGTCCGGAGCAAAGACCTATCTGGCCGCTATGGAAAAGGCCCACATCGACGAGTGCACGCTCGCGTACCAGGTCGTGGCGGGAGCGCCGGCGGGCACCTTTTTCTTTTTCACCATGATGGACTCGCTGAAGGCGATGGACGAAGAGCAGGCCCATGTGCAGGCCATCCATGAGGCCATGGGTGCCGAGGCGTTTTCGGGTTTGATGAAAGGAGGAAGCGACGTACTGGCATCCATGGACAACACCCTGCTCCGCGTCAACCCGGAGATGAGTTACGTCGACCAGAAGATCATCGACGCCGATCCCGGCTTCTGGAAGCCCAAACCCGTTCCTGCCGCCAAACCTGCCGCCTCGTCAGCCCCCGCGGCGCCGGAGAAGAAATCGGCGCAGTGATCGGGATCCCGAAGGAGCTTTTCAGAGGTCCGCGCGGCTGACCGGCGCTTCATCGCGTCAGCCGCGTGTGTATGGTATTTGGTCCGCAGTCGCTATTCCGCTCCCGTTATCGCGGCGCGGAATGGCTGCGGAACCAGTGCGCCATCACCACCGAAAAACACAACGTCATCAGGCTCGCCGGCAGCGAGTCCCATCCGTGGTGGGCGAGGTTCCAGGAGTATCGCGGACCCCAGAGCCTCTCCGCCACCACACCGCTCGCGTCGAGCGCGGAGGCGCCCGCCGCCACATCCCAAAGCACCGCAACGCCCCAGCGCCGCGTGGCGCGATAGATCCCGAAAATCAGCAACCCGAGCGCCGCGAGGAACAGTGCCAGCATAACGGGATTATACCCGTTCCGCGACACTCGCCAGGGCGGTAGGTGGGACTGGTGGAACTCCTGTCGAAGTGGAACGCCAACTTGTCGGACAAGGGCGCACTCAACAGACCTGCGGCCTCCGGGATTGATCCCGGGCCGCCGCGCCGAAGGCACCCCACCGAGCCTGAACATGCGAGCACGATCCGGCGTTCGGCGCCATTCTTCGATCAGCGCGAAATGGCCGGCCAGGCGATCGCCGCCGGCACTAGCCCCACCCGCGTATAGCGCCCAATCCATAACGGCTTCGAAAGTGGGCTCTGAATGGACATCGAGACAATCTGGTCCTGATACGGCGAGTACACAAATCGCTCGATGAATTGGCCGGGCAAGGGGGCCGGAGTTCCTTTGAGTTGGATGCTGTACTTCAGCACTCCCGTGCAATCCGTGGTGATCTCGACAGTCCCGGTGAAATCGAAGTCCAGAACTTCTCCGGCCGGGATGGGCGTGCCGGGAATTCCCACGCCGGAAATCGTCGTCCCCGAACCGGTCATCGTTCCGGAGTTGTCCACACTAAACGCTCCGATAACCGTGACCGGCGAAGCCACGGCCGTCGACCCCGATCCGGCCGGAACCGTCCAGCCAAGTTCTGCAAAGGCCCAGGTGCCCCTGAGGTTGTTGATACTGCAGGACGTGTTGAGAGTCCACGTCTGCGCGGAAAGGATTGAACCCAGTGATACGGCTAGCATTGCCGCACACGCCATTTTTCGAAAGTACATTTCACTGCCTCCGAAGCTGACTATGGGCTTGAATCGGGCCTGCATCAATGGAGCGCGCCATGACTGCGAATGGAATTCTCCCTACCGCCTATCCCATTCAATTTCAGACCGGTTGTGCCGAATTGACGGCATCGGCCGATGGTACTAGGATGCCAATTAGGAGCTCGGTGCGCCGTGTCCGGTTCTGAACCAGCCCCCAGGTTCATTCGCTTCGGCCCCTTTGAGATAGATCTTCGTGCCGGCGAGCTCCGCAAACATGGCATCAAGATCAAGCTTCGCGAACAGTCATTCCAGGTCCTGCAACTGCTCCTCGAGCATCCTTCCGACGTCGTAACGCGTGAAGACTTGCGCGCCCGGCTGTGGCCTCCCGGCGTGTTCGTCGACTTTGAGAACAACCTCAACACCGCGGTGACCCGGCTTCGCGAGGCATTGGGCGACTCTACCGAAAACCCCCGCTATGTGGAAACCCTGCACCGCCGCGGGTATCGTTTCGTAGCGCCCGTTTGGAAAGACGCGCCCCCGTCCGGCTCAAGCCGCCCCGATACGGTGCGGTTGATGGTCATTCCATTCGAGAATCTCAGTGGCGATCCCGCCCAGGAGTACTTCAGTGATGGCATCACCGAAGAGGTGATCACCGAACTGGCGCGCCTTGCGCCGGCACGGCTGGGCGTGATCGCTCGCACCTCGTCCATGCGTTACAAGGGATCCCGCAAGGATGTGACGCGAATTGGCCGCGAACTCGGGGTGGACTACGTCGTGGAAGGAAGCGTCCGGCGTGCGGACAATCGGATTCGCATCAGCGCACAACTCATCAGAGTCGACGGTCAGGTGCATCTCTGGGCCCAGAGCTACCAGAGCGAACTGCGCGATGCACTCCAATTGCAGAGAGATATCGCCCTGGCTATCGCCCGCCAGATCGACGTCAATTTGCCGCTTGGCGCCGGCCCTCACTTGCACACGCCCTATATCCTGGATCCCCCAGCCTACGACGCTTACCTGCTGGGGCTCCATCAATTCAGTCGGGCCAGCCCCGCTTCCTTTAGAAAGGCCGGCGCTCTCTTTCACCTGGCCATCGACAGAGATCCTCGGTTTGCGCCCGCATATGCCAAGCTGGCCATGGCTAACAGCTTGAGTGCCTTCTTCGGCTACGCTCCGCATTCCGAAGCCTTTCCCCAGGCGGAATCGACGGCCCGAACGGCTCTGGAACTGGATGGTTCTCTCACCGAGGCCCTCAGCGCCTTAGCCACGGTCCAGTGGTTCCACCACTGGAACCTGGCGGAATGCAGCCGCTTGCTCGAACATGCGCTTGATCTGAACCCGAACGATCCGGCCGCGCACTGGACCATGGCGATGTTCCAGGGATCGATGAAAGAGGACCACCAGCGCGCTGCTACCGAAGCCGGCTTAGCTCTGTCACTCGATCCGCTATCCATCGCGATACGGTCCATGACGTGTTGGCTGCCTTACTGGGCGCGGGAGTTGGACCGCGCCATCGCCCAGGCGCGTGCCACCATCGAACTGGACGAAAACGCTGTCCAGGCCTTCTATGTGCTCGGGACGGCGTCGCGAGCCAAAGGCGATTTCGATGCCGCCATCAGGGTCCTCGAGCAGGCCGTCGCCCGGTTCGCCGATCCGTTCTCGTTGGCCTATCTTGGAATGACCTACGGATCTGCCGGAAAGCGCGATCAGGCACTAGCCGTGCTCAAAAGGTTGGAATGCGCCTCCGGGCCTCACCCCCCTCCCGCTATTTTCCGCGCTTTCATCCTCGCGGGGGTGGGCGAGAATCGCGCCGCAATTGACCACATTGAGCAGGCGTTCGAAGAACACGATAGCTTTGTGCTGTGGCTGGGCGTTTCTCCCGACTGGGATGTTCTCCGATGTGACCCGCGCTTCCAGAACCTTCTCCTTCATTGGAATCTCGCTTCGCGCATCGCAACCTAGGCCCCGGGGCGCGTGCCGTCGGGCGATCATCGGTGCGCGTTTCCCCACTGCCTCCATGCATCTCTTCGCGGCCGTTTCTGCATGCCGCGCCCACTCGACCTATGCAGGCGTGCAGCGCCATCGCCACTGGGCCTCAAGTAATACTTTTCGCAAGTTCGGTAACATCGCGAAAGAGCGCTCGCTAACGCGTGCGGCTCGGAACGGAGCCGGGGCGCCCTCGGGGCCGTGAGGGATGGGTCACGACCGGTATCTCGAGTAGGAAGGGTCCAGGCGCTGTTTCGGGATTGATGAACTGGCGCTCTTCCGGCGACTCGATGCCTGACACAATCGTGACAGTCCTTTGGGCAACCCGGATTGGGCCGCGGAGTACAATCGGGGATATGAGGCCACAAAACAAGTGGCTCAAACCGCCCCGCAGTCTGCTGCTGATCCTATTTCTGCTGACCCTGGTGTCGGTTTCGGCGCTCGGCTTCTTCGGCTGGAAGCTGCTGGGACAAGAGCGCCTGGTCGAAGCGCAGCGCTCGCGCGAGCAACTGGAACAGACCGCCGACCGCATCGCCGGCACACTTCGGCGCACCTTGGCCGAGACCGGCGACCGCCTGGGCGCCTGGGTCGCCGCGCCGGGTCTGGGTGAGCCGCCGCAGGATGGGCTGGTGCTGCTGATGACGGGCGATTCGCTTTCCGCCACGCCCGCTGAGCGTCTTCTCTACCGCCCCGCTCCTCCGCCGCTGCCCGAGGCCTCCGCCGCGAACTTTGCCGAGGCCGAAGCTTTCGAGTTCCAACGCGGCTTGCCGGAGCGCGCCTCTGAGTGGTACCGCAGCCTGACGGAATCGCCCAACGACGCGGTCCGCGCGGGCGCCTGGCTGCGGTTGGCGCGGGTCCTGCGCAACAGCACACGCCTTTCCGAAAGCCTGGCCGCTTACCGGCGCCTGTCCGAAATCAGCAATGCCGCGGTCGCTGGCCTTCCGGCCGATCTGGTCGGGCGGATGTCGGTGTGCGAGCTTTCCGTTTCACCCGAGTGCGCTAAGGAACTGCGCCGCGATCTGCTGCACGCACGCTGGCCCCTGACTCGCGGCCAATTTAATTTTTACTGGAGCGAAACAGCGCGGCTTGCTGAACCGGCCGATCCGCCGGCCGACCTGGTGGCGCTTTCCGAAGCGGCCGCGCAGTTCTGGGAGCAGCGCGACACCAATCCACGCGGGCAGCGAGTGCTGTGGGTTAATAACCGCCCGCTGTTCGCCATCTGGCGCGGCGATTCTGAGCGGCGCGCCGTGATGCTGGCCAATCCTGAGACGATCCTGCGTCAGATCCCGGTGGGCCAGGGCGTGCGGTGTGCCGCGATCGACGGCGAAGGCCACGTGCTCGCCGGGGGGCGCGAGTCCGGACGCCCCACGGTTCTGCGCACCGCCGCCGATAGCGAGTTGCCCTGGACCCTGCAAATCAGCGCCGGCCCGCAAGAATCGGGCATGCTGGCCGGACAGCGATTCCTGTTCCTGGGCACCGCGGTGATGGTGCTGTTCCTGCTGGCCGGATCGTATTTCGTCGCCCGTGCCATCCGCCGCGAAATGGAAGTCTCGCGCATGCAATCGGATTTCGTATCGGCGGTGTCGCACGAGTTCCGCTCGCCGCTCACTTCCATGCGGCAGCTTTCCGAGATTCTGGCGCTCGGCCGCGTGCCCAATGAAGAGCGGCGCCACCTTTACTACGAAACGCTGGTGCGCGAAACCGTCCGTCTGCAGCGGTTGGTGGAAGCGCTGTTGAATTTCGGACGCATGGAGGCCGGCGCGCGCCAGTACCACTTCGAGCAACTCGATGCCGCGCGCCTGGTGCGCAGCGTGGCCGCCGAGTTCGAAGCACAAATCTCCGGGCAGGGACGACACATCGAGCTTTCGGGTGTCGAAACCGGCTGCCAGATCGAGGCCGATCCGGAAGCCATGTCGGTGGCGCTGCGCAATCTGGTCGATAATGCGCTGAAGTATTCGCCCGGCCAGCCCGCCGTCTGGGTGGAGTGGGGCGTGGACCGCGATTTCGTGGCGATTCGCGTTCGCGACCAGGGCGCCGGCATCGCGGCCTCGGAACGCAAAGCGATTTTTCGGCGCTTCGTCCGCGGCCGCGCGGCGGTCGAGGGCAACGTGAAAGGCTCGGGCGTGGGACTTGCGATGGTCCGCCACATCGTGGACGCACACGGCGGCGCTATCACCGTGGACAGCGAACCGGGCCATGGCAGCACCTTCACGATGCTGCTGCCGGCAATGGGGCGCTCGTGAGGCAACTCGGGGAATTTTTATGAATACGCGCATTTTAATTGTCGAAGACGAACCGGGCATCGCGCTCGGCCTGGAGGACGATCTCACCATGGAAGGCTACCAGGTGGAGATCGCCGGCGATGGCGCGGCCGCATCGGACCGAGCGCGCGATGGCAACTTCGACCTGATTCTTTTGGACGTGATGCTGCCGGGCAAGGACGGCTTCGAGATCTGCCGCGAACTGCGCCGCGGCGGCCTGCGCACCCCTATCCTCATGCTCACCGCCAAGACCCAAGAGGCCGAGAAAGTCATGGGCCTGGAACTCGGCGCGGACGATTACGTCACCAAGCCGTTCGGCACCCGCGAACTGCGCGCCCGCATCCGCGCGCTGCTGCGCCGCGCGGGTGGCGAAAGCGAAAATGCGCCGTTCCGTTTCGGCGATGTAGAGGTGGATTTCGAACGCGGCGAGTTGCGCCGCTGCGGGAAGCCCCTCGATCTCACGCCGATCGAATTCAAGCTGCTGGGCCTGTTCGTCCATTCTCGCGGTCGCGTGCTGAGCCGCGAGCGGCTGGTGGCCGGCGTCTGGGGTCCCGATACGTTCTCTTGCGAGCGGATCGTCGATAACCACATCGCCAGCCTGCGCCGCAAAATCGAGCCGGATCCGGCCAATCCGAGGTATCTGCGCAACCTGCGCGGGTTGGGGTATCGATTCGATGGCTAACAACTCTTCAGCGCTGAGGCGCGGAGGCGCGGAGGAAATCGCGCAGAGCATGCCTTCATTTGGTCTACTCCGCGTTTTACTCCGCGCCTCCGCCTTTCCGTGGTGGAAACAGGCTCTCCTGGTGCTCGCTGCCATTGCGGTTGCCGCGGCCGCGTCCTCTCCAAGCTGGATGCAGGAGGCTGAGGCCGAGCGGCAACTCGAAGCGGGAATCCATCGCGAGATAGTGCTGGGCGATTTGAAGGGCGCCATCGATCAGTACCGCGCCGTCGTGGCGCACAGTGCCGGATCGAAGGTGGTCGAGGCGCGGGCTCTGTTTCAGATCGCGCAGTGCCAGGAAAAGCTCGGGCGCCGAACCGACGCCGTCGCGACTTACCGCCGCGTGGCCACGGAGTATCGCGCCACCGATTGGGCCGGCCGCGCCGAAGCAAGGCTGGCCGATTTCGACGACAGCGCGCCCGGTCCGCGCAATTTGAAATTCGAAGAGGGTGAACTGGGCAAGGTGCCGCCCGGATGGTTCGTTCCAGCGCTGCCGCGCGAGGCTTCTTATCGCGCGGAATTGCGCCGCACGGGTTGCCGCAGCGGCGTCGGATGCGCCGTGGTGTTCGTGCAGTCGAATGCGCCGCCGTACGGCTACCTGATGCAGAGCTTCAATGCCGCTTTCTACCGCGGACGCACCGTCCGCATGCGCGCGTGGCTGCGCCTGGAACCGCGGCCGCCCGACGACATCGTCACTTCGTATTTGCGCATGGAGCCATCGCCCGCCGATGATCGCGCGCAGATGCGCCTCAGCGTCGACCGGCCCAATCATCGCAGCGGATTTTTCGACAATATGGACGACCGGCCGGTGCGCACGGCTGAATGGACGCACTGCGAAATCACCGGCACGGTGGATGACGATGCGCGCTTCATCGAAATCGGCGTCATGTCCATCGGTCGCGGACGCGCATGGGTGGACGATGTATCCTTCGAAATCGTGAAATAGCAGGCTCGCCCGTAGCGGTAAATGGACGATTTTTCACGGTGGAGTATACTAGCAGATCCGTGAGCGGGATAGTACACCTTCGCCTACGTTGTGCGCTAGTGGTGCTGCTCCTGTGTCTGGTGGCCGCCGGACAGACGGCCGCCCTGAGCTCAGAACACGAACAGCACCGGGCCACCGATAACGGCTGTCTGGTGTGCATCGCCGGATCGCTGTCCTGGAAGCCGCCGCAGCGGCGCCACCTGCCACTGTACTGCTCTTCCGATGGCTCGCTCCGGTTCCGGACTTTGAAGCCGCCAACGACGCCCGTCCGGCGGACCGCTCTTCGCGCGCCCCTCCAGCCTCCCTCCTCCACGGCTAGTCCCCCAGGCGCTGCTTCGGCAACGCCGCGAGGCCTATTGATATTGGTGCATGGAATTTAGGGAGAGGCTGGATTTGTTATGCCGAGGATCGATTTCGAAGCGGCCCGGGGCCGCTGGGGAGCTGCAGTTGTTGCGGATTTGGTATCCTTCAATGCGGCTGCGGACCTAACTAACCAATTCGGCACGGAGTCGGCGGCGGCGCAAGCCAAGCCGATAGAGGCCGGACTGTTCAGCGTGCCCGCCGATCAAATGGCGCACTTGAAAGTAATCACCGTGGGGACCACCGTGTGGGCGAATTTCGGTGACCACCACGGGCACGGTCGATTGGGATGCTGACCATACCACCCAGGCGATTACGCAGGTCAATGGACCCATCTCGCGCATCTTGGTGGATACCGGCGCAAAGGTCAAGGAAGGCGATCCGCTGCTGTATGTATCGAGTCCCGATGTCACCAACGCGATCACCAATTACCGCAAGGCGCGCAACCGCGAGGCCCTGAACAAGCGCGTTGTGGACCGCATGCACATCCTGCTGGATCGCGGTGCGGTGGCCAGCAAAGACGTGGAAAGCAGCGAAGCCGATTTCAACGACGCGCACACCGATGTGCAGAACAGCCTCCAGGCCCTGCGTATTTTCGGCATCACCCAGCAACAAATCGACCAGGTCGAGCAACAGGGCACCACCATCAGCACCGAACTGGCGGTGCGTTCGCCGATCGCCGGCGAAGTCGTGCAGAAGATGGTTTCGCCCGGCATGGTCATTCAAGCCGGCACGACGGTTTGCTTCCTGCGTTTGGATGCTTGCGGCGGCCTGCCTGGCGCGGCCCGCCGGGGCGCAGACCGTGCTCGACTGGCAGACCGCGGTGAAGCGCTTCGAAGCGTACAACCCCGCCATCCGCGCCGGCCTGATCGGCATCGATGAATCGCGCGCCGCCGAGATCACGGCCTATCTGCGGCCCAATCCCAACTTCACCACCAGTTTGGATCAATTGACCCCGTTTACGTTTAACCCTTACCGGCCGATCAGCGGTGCTTTTCCCTTGATCGTCGTGGACTATCTGCACGAGCGCGCGCACAAACGCGAACTGCGCCTGGATAGCGCCCGCGGCGCCACCAGCATTGCCGAATCGCAGCAGGCCGATCTCATTCGCACGCTCAAGTTCAACCTGCGCAGCGCGTTCGTCCAGGCCCTCCAGGCTAAGGCCGTGCTCGCGCAGGCGCGCGAGAATCTGGATTACTTCGATAAAGAGCTGGGCATTTTTCGCGACCGCCTGAAGGCCGGCGATATCGCGCAGATCGATGTGAAGCGCATGCAGTTGACCCGCGTGCAATACGAATCGGATCTGCAGACGGCTCTGGTGAATCTGCGCACAGCTAAGATCCAGCTTCAGCAACTGCTCTTAGACCGGACTCCGGTGGAACAGTTCGATGTCACCGGGCCGTTCGATTTCTCAGACCGTCTGCCGCCGCTCGCGGACGTGCGCGCGGAAGCTTTGGAGGCGCGGCCCGATTTGAAAGCCGCCGTGCAGACCGTGGAGAAGGCGCGCACCGATCACAAGCTGGCCGTGGCCAACGGCTCGGTGGACCCGACTTTCGCCATGGACGCGGCCCGCAATCCGCCCTACAGCGTGTACGTCGGCTTCAGCATCAATCTTCCGTTGCGCATTTTCGATCGCAACCAGGGCGAGAAGCTGCGTACACTGCTCGATATCAGTCACGCCGAGCGCGCCCACGACCAGGCCGAAGCGCAGGTCTACGCGGATGTCGATTCGGCCTACGCCACCCTGGCCAGCTCGGTCGAACTATTGAAGCCATATCGCGACAGCTATCTGGCGATGGCTCGCGATGTACGCGACACCATGGAGTTCTCGTATCAGAGCGGTCAGGCCGCGCTCGTGGACTATCTCGACGCGCAACGCGATTATCGCGCCACCACCACTGCGTATCTGAATCTGGTAGGAAGCTATCTGACCGCCGCGGGACAGTTGAATATGGCGGCGGGGAGCGACATCGTGCAGTAGCTCTGTGGCTGAACGCAAATCCCACAAGCAGACGCACCTGCGGGGTGGGGCAGGCGCTTCCGCCGGGCGCTTCCGCCTGCCGACCGCTCTCTGTGTGCCGAGCCGCGAACGGGGACCCGAAGACCTACCGCTTGAACCCCAACTCCTGCTTAAAAGCCTCCAGCGAGTTGTATACGATCGGGCAATACGTGGCGCGGTCCACGAACTGCCACATGCGGCTGGCGATCGACCCTTGGCCGCGCACGATGTGCGGGAAGCGCCGGCAGGTATCGGGGCGTTCTTCATAGATCGAGCAGAGATTGCCGTCCAGGAAGACGCAGCCTTCGGCGGTGCGGCGCAAAAGGCGGCGCGCGCCGTCGATTCCTTCCTTATCCTCTTCGGTGTACTCGGTGAGAAAAGCTTCGCGCGAAATTCGCAGATGTTTCGCCAGCCTCTCCACGTCACGATCTGCCACGGGCGCGGTCGCGACCTTGCAGCAGTTGGCACACTGGGTGCAATCGATCTGCTCTTCGATGCCCTCTCCGATGCGCCGCAGAATTCTGTCGGAGTGATCGTGCGACTTCATGAAGCGCCGGAAACGGAAATTCTCGTCGCGCTTCTTTTCGCCGAGCATGCGGATTTGTACCAGGTCGGTGACCATCTATTACCAAATTAGCATCGGGACCATTCTCGTTCTTCGTCCCGAGGCGCGTCCGAAACGGAGCCGCGGCCGTGCCAAATCGGCACCCTCGCGTCCGGCCGGGCTTAAAAGAGTTGCGGATTAATTTATAGTGGAATGGGGAGGCTATTGACACCGCCGAGGGCCCATGTACAATCCAAGAAGCCCCCTATTTTCAGAAACGGAAGTGGCGCAAAATGTTCAAAGGCAGAAAATCCCGATCCGGCGCTCCGGCGCCCGAAGGCGAAACTTTCAATAGCAGCGAGGTGGCCCGGATCTGCGGCGTGAGTTTACGCCAGTTGCAGTGGTGGGACGAACGCAACGTTGTCTCGCCGCGGCAGGATGGCCACAAGCGGATTTACATGCGCGAAGAGGTGGTGGAAATCTCCGTGATCGCCGAGTTGCGGCGCAAAGGATTTTCGCTGCAGAAGATCCGCCGCGTACTGCGCTTCCTCCAGAAGGACATGGGCAAGCGGTTGAGCGAGGCGATCGCGTCCACCTCCGAAGTGCACCTGCTCACCGACGGCAAATCGATTTATCTCGAAGAGACGCCCAACCGCATCATCGATTTGCTGAAGAACGCGCGCCAGCCGATGTTCCTGGTTTGCGTCACCGACCAGGTTCGCCGCCTCTCCGGCGCCGAGCGCAAACCCGCCCGCAGCGAAACCGGTTCAGTGGCAAAGAAAGCCCGCGCCGTTTAATCGGGCGATCGCTGTATTCACCACGGAGCCACAGATATCAAAGAGAAAACCCGGAGAAAACCAATCTCAGTTTTCTCCGCGTTTCCTCCGCGACCTCCGTGGCTCCGTGGTAAAAACAAACGTCCGGCGTCTTTCTGGTCCCATAAACGGCGTTCCTCGCCGTTCGGGCTCTGTCGTGAATGCAGGACCCCTGCCGCCCCGTCGCGCTACAATCGTAAAAGACCATCCCAATATCGTGGCGAAACGGTTCATGATCGTAGTCGTAGGAGCGGGCATCGGCTCGCTGGCCGGGCTGCTGGTCTCTTTTCTGGGTGCGGGGAACGGGGCGTTGATCGGCGGTGCGGTCGTGGGCGGCGTTGTGCCCTTGCTGGTCCTCGGAGACCCGGGAAAGTAGCCACTCCGCGTCGGTCCGGCGACGATCCCCACTGGTTTGGGCACTGTTATATGATTCCAAGCAACTCTTGCTGATGAGCGCAATCTCACGGTGGAGTAGGAAGACAGGAGGAACGGAGTATGCCTTTTTGCGCGACATGCGGAGCACCCGTGGAAGGGCGCTTTTGCGCCAAGTGCGGGAGCTCGATAACGGGGGAACCGGCGGCTGCCGGAGCGCGTCCCGCAGCCGCGGCCGGAGGACTCACCGATAACGCCGCCTCGGCTTTGTGCTATGTCCTGACCATCATTACCGGAATCGTCTTTCTGGTTCTGGAGCCTTACAACAAAAACAAGACCGTCCGTTTTCACGCCTTCCAGGCAATCTTCCTGGGAGGCGCGATCATCGCTTTCGATATCGCCCTCTCGCTGATGATCTCGATCCTGCACATGTACGCGCTCGGATTCCTGTTTACGTTAGTCTGGCTTGCACTTTTCGTCCTGTGGATCTATCTGATTATTTCCGCGTACCAGGGCAAGATGGTGGTGCTGCCGGTGATCGGGCAGCTCGCCCAGCAGCAGGCCTGAGAGGCCGCGGCGCCTGGCAAGCTGCACGGCTTCGCGAGGCGCCTTCCGAGCGGCAGAGGCTCGTCTGGTCTGCCTCAATCGCCTCGAACTTCATTCCGGACGCGCAGCCGTCACGCGCGCCCGCAGATTGGCCACGCCCGCGGTGTAGCGGTCGTCGCTGACGGCGAAGGCCACCGCATCCTCCAGCCAGTCGTGCCAGACGCCATCGGGATCGTGCGAGGCGGCGGTGAGGGTGTATTCGCCGGGGCACAGGTCGCAAGAAAACGTGAAGCGGATGTCGCGCGCATCGCCGGCGCAGCAGGGTCCCAGCTTGACTCGCTCCAACTCGGTGTTGGTGCCATAGACGTTGAGGCCGATGCGCGTCCGGATCATCATCCCGACGACCGGGTCGGGGACTGCGGCGTGGAAGCGCACACCAACCCGCACGGTGACCTGCTCGCCGCTGCGCCAGACGATGGTGGGACGGCCATCGGCGCCGAGCGTCTCGATCGAGAGCACCTCGGCGCGCCCGTCGCCGCGGCGCATGCGCGGATCGAGCGGAGAGGCGACGGTCTCGCCCCAGGCGCGCTCGCGCTGCGCGATGTGCTTGCGGTAAGCAGCGAGGATCTCGCCCGGGTCGCCGCGCGCAGCCAGCGATCCGTGGTCGAGCCACCAAAGTTCGTCCGCCAGTCGAACCAGGAGGTCCGGCTCGTGCGAGACCAACAGGATGGTGCTGCCGGCGCGGCGCAGGCGGTCGAGGGCTACGGCGGCGCGGTCGCGGACCAGTGCATCGTGGCCGGCCAGGGTTTGGTCGAGAAGAAGCACTGGGCTGGGATCGAGATTCAGCGCGTCCAGCGCGCCGAGCAGGCGAGCGTCGCCGGAGCGCTCGACCGACCCCGCTTCCAGCTTTTCGACCCCAGCGGCTACGCGCAGTAATTGGCTCTTGCCCGAGCCGTCTTCGCCGATGATGCCGATGAGGGCGCCATCGGGCGCGGCGGCGGAAAGGTCGTGCAAGGGCGTGCTGGTCACGTTCCGGAAAGCGAGCGACATAACTTCCAGGGTAGGGCGGCGGGACAGGGCGGCGCAACGGCAGCTATACTCCGAACACGGGATGCGGGAAGGTAGAGCGGTTTTGCCTTGGTATCGGGAGATCGACCGGCGGCAGTGGCGGGTGCTGATCGCAGCTCAGCTCGGCTGGATTCTGGACGCCATGGACGTGCTGCTGTTCTCCTTCGCCCTCACCACGATTCGGGCGGAGTTCGGTCTGACTTCGGCGGCGGCGGGCGCGCTGGCGGCGGTCCCGATGGTCACTTCGGCGCTGGGCGGATTGCTGTTCGGGTACCTTTCGGATCGCTACGGGCGGGCGCGGGCGCTCTCGTGGTCGATCCTGTTCTTCTCCTGCTTCACGGCGCTGACGGCCACGGCGCAGTCGGTGGCGCAGATCATTCTATGGCGGGCGATTGTGGGGATCGGGCTGGGCGGCGAATGGGCGGCCGGGTCGGTGCTGGTGGCCGAGACGTGGCCTGTGCGGCACCGGGCCAAAGGCATCGGACTGATGCAGTCGGGCTGGGCCCTTGGGTACATGGCCGCGGCGATTCTGTCGGCGGTGGCGCTGCCGCGCTGGGGATGGCGTCCGCTGTTCCTGCTGGGCATCTTGCCGGCGCTGCTCACGTGGTGGATCCGGCGCAACATTCCCGAGCCCCAGGTGTGGCGCAAAGCGGCCGATCAGCCGACGCGTCCGGCCGACCTGCTGCGGGCGCCGTTGCGCAGCCGGTTGATGCTGCTCACGACCCTGTGCTGTTTTCTGCTGTTCGGCTACTGGGGGCTATTCACCTGGATTCCGGCGTACCTGTCGAGTCCGGCGGAACGCGGCGGACTGGGGCTGAGCATCGTGCGGTCGTCGGCATGGATGATTCCGATGCAGGCGGGCGCGTTCTTCGGCTACGTACTGTTCGGCTTCTTCGCCGACCGCGTCGGGCGGCGAGCGGCGCTGGTGACGTTCGTGCTGGCCACTGCCGCGCTCGTGCCGGTGTACGGACTGTACGGGCGGAGCACCGCGGTGCTGCTGGTGGCCGGTCCGCTGATCGGCTTTTTCGGCCATGGCTATTTCAGCTCGCTGGGAGTGATCGCGGCGGAGATGTTTCCGCCGGGCGCGCGCAATACCGCGCAGGGCCTTTCCTATAATGTCGGCCGGGCGCTTAGCGCGCTGGCGCCGGCGACGGTGGGGGCGCTGGCCGATCGCTACGGCATCGGCGCGGCGCTGGCGCTGACCTCGGTGCTGTTTGCATCGGCGGCGGCCGTGTCGCTGACGATTCCGCAGGGGACACGTGAGATCGCAGAATCGGACTTTTGTTCTACCCGTTGAGCGACACCGTACGTAAGTTCAGGCCGGGATGATTGGGCAGGTAGGGTCCGTGGCTCAAGGGTATGATCTGCGGAGCCGACTCGTCATTCGTAACGCAGTGCGTCGAGAGGGTCGATTCGGGAGGCCCGGCGGGCAGGCCACCACGCGGCGGCAACCGCAGTCAAGGTCAGCACCGCCGTCGCGGCGACGACGACGCTGGCATCTCTCCCTTGCACGCCGAAGAGCCGGCTTTCGAACACACGGCTGGCAGCCAGCGCGGCCGGGATGCCGGTACCAAGGCCGACGCCGACAATCCAGAGCAATTCGCGCATCACCATCGAGCGGATTTTGGCCGGCGCCGCGCCCAATGCCATGCGGATACCGATTTCGCGGGTTCGCCGTGCGACCCCGTGCGCCATCACGCCATAGAGGCCGAGCATGGCAAGCGTGGTGGCCAGCAAGGCGAAGGCGGCCGAAAGCCCCAGGATCAGTTCGTCCTGCCGGATATTGAAGTGGATCTGCTCCACCAGCGTGCGCAAATCCTGTAGGGGAACGTCAGGATCGATGGAGCGCATCACCGCACGGAGCTGTGGCACGATCTGGCTTTCGGGCAGAAACGAGCGAACGTAGAAAGTCAGCGTGGAGACCCGCTCATCCTGGCGCCAGGGCCGGAAAAACTGGGGCGGAATGGGCTGGCGCACGCCGGCATAGTGGCTGTCTTTCACCACGCCGACGATTTCGGTGTCGAGCCCGTTCTTGCCAAAGCCGGCATGCAATCCGATGGGGTAACGCCCGCCGAGAAAATTCCGCACGAAAGTTTCGTTCACTACCATCACCTTCGGTGAGGAGGCGGTGTCGGTCTCGCGGATCTCGCGCCCGGCCAGCACTGGGATGCCGGCCTTGCTGAAAAAATCCGGACCCACGGCGTTTACTTTGGAATTGACGCCGGCCGCCCTACCCTCGAGCCGAAAGCTGGTGCCCCAGTTGCTGCCGGCGATGAAGGGGACTTCGGCGCCCACCGCGCTGCGCACACCGGGAATTGCCGCCAAGGCCGTTTCCGCCTTTTCGAAGAGCGCCTTGCACTGTGCGGGTGTGTAGCCGTTCGAGTAAGGCGTGATGGTGAAGGTCACGATGTGGTCGGTGCGAATCCCCAGGTCGATGTTGAGTAGATTCATCAGGCTCTTCAGAAACAGGCCGGTGGGAATCAACAGCACGATCGCGATGGTCATCTGGGCGCAGACCAGGACTGTGCGCATGATCGACGAGCTACGCGAAGAGGAAGATTTGCTCGTTTCACTGGCGAGGGTCGCGGCCAAGGTGACCCGCGAGGCGTCCCAGGCGGGATAGATCCCGAACAGCAGGCCGGTGGCAAATGAAAGGCCAAGGCTGAACCACAGGACGGGACCATTCAGTCCGGCGGCGTAGAACGAATCATTGGCGCCCCCGCCCCATGAGAGCACCAGCAGCTTGAGAGTGATGACGGCAATGCCCAATCCCGCGATTCCTCCGGCACTCGCCAGCAGCAACGCTTCGGTGAGAGATTGCCCGATCAGTTCGCCGCGTCCGGCGCCCATGGCGGCGCGGATGGCGAACTCCTTCCGCCGCTCGGCGGAGCGCGCCAGCAGCAGGTTGGCCGCATTGGCCATGGCGATCAGGAGCACCAAACCAGTGGCCAGCATCAGGATGTTGAGGGCGGTCTTGTATTCGTCGCGGAATTCGCTGTTGCCCTGATGTCCGTTTTTGAGGGTGAGCTTCTGCTGGTGGAAGCGCGGAGTTTTGGCGATATCCTCATGCATCGCCGGCGCCATCTCTTCGATCAGGGCGTGGTAGCGCACATTCAGCGCCGTCTCGGCCTGAGCGCGCGTGACGCCGGGTTTGAGACGGGCAAGCAGGTAGACCCAGTAGTCGGCGAATTTGTCGGTGCCGTCCCAACCCTCGGTGAGGTACGGCTTGAACGAAATAGGTACGTAGACACCAGGCTCACGCCTACGGTGGTGCCGCTGAAGTGTGGTGGCGCGATGCCCACAATGGTGAATGGCTGCCCGTTGACCTTCACGGTCTGATTCAGCACGCTCATTTCGGCGCCGAGCTTTTCGTTGAAATAGCGCCAGGAGACCACCGCGACCGGGTTCCCGCCGCCGGGAATGTCATCCTCTCGCGCGATCAGCCGACCGGCGAACGGTTGCACGCCGAGGATGGAAAAATAGCGTCCGGAGACCATCATCAACTCGCCGGAATTGCTCTGGCGCGCGGAGGCGATGTTGCCCTTGAAAGTGCGGAAGCCCGCCACGTCGGCGGCCTCGGTGTGCTTTTCCATCTCGCGGAAGGTGTGCCAGTTGAAGATGTAGTCCGTGTTGCCGGAGTCGTTATCCGAACTGCGGCCGTTTTTGAGGTTGCCCGGCGACGTGAGCAGGACGATCTGTTCCGGATGGGGAACCGGCAAAGCGCTG